>Ga0256404_1000372_pt1 | contig 116931 bp, 106 predicted proteins | sample RumenRJG_01DNA_FD_185990 | JGI IMG/M metagenome (GOLD analysis project Ga0256404, IMG submission 185990) | Bovine rumen microbial communities from Lethbridge, Alberta, Canada - RJG_01 | ecosystem: Host-associated > Mammals > Digestive system > Stomach > Rumen | place: Canada: Alberta... | reverse complement strand
TATGCCCTTTTATATAGAATTGTAATTAAAAAAAGAAAAAAGGCATGCTCTCTTAATTGAAGGAACATGCCTAAAATCTTAAGTTAATGACATTGCGTAAATACGCTACTTTTCGCTATTTATTTCTCTTTCCTAGACATCAAACAGACCGTCTCAATGGTACTTTCATTGTCCCAATCCAATTCGTATAATTCCTGATCATTAAAAAATACAGGAAAGCGGAACTTAAGGCTTCTTAGAACCCTGCCATCCTCTTGTTCTGCCTCATAGATATTTACTTCCTCGAGGAAGCTCTTCATAAATGTCTTCTTCTCCATATCCGTAAATCTATCGTACAGCTTATCAAAGAATAATAAGAACTGATACACATTATCACCGGATATCTTTTCTTGCTTAATATTATACAGTCTTGTCTCTACAACTTCAATGGAAGTTTCAATTTTCTCTATCTCATCATAAAGCTTGTCCAAACGCACCTGCATATCCTCATACTTCTTGTCATAATGCTTGTCCGACACGGATAAATTATCCATCTGATTTGCCAGCTTGTTCTTGGCACCGGTTGCCTGCTTTAATCTGTCTTGTAAGCCTGTATGCTCTCTGTCCATCTCTTGGGTATCAATGCTTTGTCCGATGTGCTTTTGAATTTCTTCCTTGAATTTTGGATTATTCACAAGCTTGCGGATTACTTCTTCCACCGCTGCATTGATTTTATCCTCATTCCACTGCTTTCGGTAAGTACATTTGTGCCCATTTACAAATGTTCTATGCTTGCAGGCATAGTAAAAATAATCCCTGTAATACCCGCCATCCAGATGCTTCTTACGATTGACATTGCCATACATACCACTTCCGCAGATAGGACATTTGATAATTCCTGATAGAATATGCTCATGATCTAAGCTGTGGGTTTTGATGTTAGCAACACCGGTTTCCTGTCTCTTTTTGTGCACCTGATTCCACAATTCTTCCGAGACAATCGCCTCATGGATACCATCGTTAAGCATGTAATTGTCCTGCTTAACAATGTGGTACTCATTTCTTGTACCAGGAATCTTCTCATTCTTTCTTCTGCCAAAAGCAAGCTTACCACAATACACCGGATTATCCAGTAAACCTTTTACAAAGGATGTGGAAAAGCCTTCAATGGTATTGTTCTGGCGAAGCTTTTTCTTGTATCCGCTGTTGTTAAGGAATGTGGCAATAACGGCAATGCCCATGGTTGTGTTGGCATACTTATCGTAAATAATTCGTATTACCTCAGCTTCATCCTCTGCAATATACAACTCACCATTAATAAGCTGATATCCATAAGGAGCAAATCCACCATTCCACTTACCTTCTCTTGCCTTCTGCCTGCGACCTTCCATGGTCTGCACCAATATATTTTCACGCTCAATCTCAGCAACGGCAGATAAGACAGAAATCATCAACTTGCCTGCATCCTTAGAGCTATCAATACCATCCTCGACACAGATAAGATTAACACCAAAATCCTGCATACGCTGAAGAGACGATAATACATCTGCTGCATTTCGTCCAAATCTTGATAGCTTAAATACTAGGACATAATCCACCTTATCCTTACCACTTTCAATATCAGAAAGCATTTGCTGAAACTGCGGTCTTCCTTCTACGCTCTTGCCAGATTTACCTTCATCAGAATATTCTCCAACAATAACCATCTCCTGATAGTCTGCATATTTATGTAATTTATCTTTTTGTACATCTAGGCTGTAGCCATCAACCTGCATAGAGGTTGAAACACGAGTGTAGATGTAGCATTTTTGTTGTTTAGCCATATAATCACGACCTTTCATATTATTGATTTTTTTATACTTCATTTTTCACTTTGCACTTGTCCCAACATTATTATATACTTTTCCCAACATTATTCAATAAAAAAATAGACAGCCATTATACTGACTGCCTACCCGCTAATGAGATATTTGGATTAGGGCACAACCCTCGCCTCTCAACGGACATTATTTTTCTGTAAGTTTATTAATAATTCTTTTTACATCTGGCTGAGTAGGTGTAAATTTAACGCCTCGTTTTAACATTCCCATTACTTTCTTAGCCTTCTGCTCAATGTCTTTAACTACATGTTCACTAGTCAACATTAAATGATTTCCACCAATTGTATATTCTCGTTCAATATAAGCTTCTGTTATTGGAAACATATCCTGAATCAAGAATGCACTCTCTCTATCATCATCTAATTTTACTATATGTATAATATCACAAGGTTTTCCAGCTTTTTTCTTATTATCAACAATCCTCTTGTATTTGTCTATTTTACTTGATAATGGAATCATCCAATACAATCCTGTAACTCCATCTTCAAAACAATAATAATGAGGTCTATTACCTTCCTTATTTCCCTTAAGATATGGCTCGTCCATATCTTCAAAAAAGGAGTCTTTTATAATATAAAAACCTGTTTTCTTCACTACAATCCTCCTTTAGTAAAAAATCCTCCACCATTAAAGGTGGAGGACAACACTTTCAACCCAACCATTTATATACCGCATATCGGTCAGCGGTAAACTTTCAACCCGACCATTTATATACCACATATCGGTCAGTGGTAAACTTTCTTACAAAAAATATACCAAATAATATTTCTGATGTCAATAGCAAAAGAAACATTTGTTCTGTTTTATTTAAATATTTATAACAATATTATATGCATTTATCTCAACATATATACAATTTTTTATTATTTGAACGCCTTATATGTATGCACCCCACATAAGCAGGATGCCAATACTTACGCTACCTTTTTCAAAACTCTTTTGTATATTCTAGCATAAGCATTAAAACGATTCTTTTTTCCTTCTGCATCATAATGCCAAATATCTGGATCAAATTGTGTTTCTTCAAGTATATCAAGTAATACAAGAGAAGCATACTTTTCCATCATCTCAGCAAGAAATCTGCAGCAGCGTTCAAACTCCTTATTCAAATAAATCCTCCTTCCTATCTTTCTCTTGATAAGAATATTATAAAGCATTCCTTTGAATAATGGAATTCACAACGCTGGTGTTTTTCCTAAAAAATCACCCATTCCTGCAAAGGGTTGACTGCAAGATACGCAAAAGATGTACATCTCACTTTTGCCGCCATCTTGTTAGAGGCAACAGCCCCTAAAACCCCTAAATTTTTATTATGCTATAGCTTTTTACTATTAAAATCGAGGATTTGTATAACTTTTTGCTACACTTCCTGCTTTTTAATATAGCTTTTACTATAACTCTATTTTTTGAGTGTATAACTTTTTACTATTAAAATTAGGGATTTGTATAACTTTTTGCTACACTTCCCGCTTTTTAATATAGCTTTCACTACACCCTATTTTTTTTAATTGCTATTAACTTTTACTATTAAAATCAAGAATTTGTATAGCTTTCTGCTACATTTTCCGTTTTTTAATATAACTTTTAATAGTAAATATATTGATGCCGCCACCCAAAATCAATTAGTCACATAAAATCGCCCGGCAGACTCATACTTGAGGCTGACCGGTTCGACCATCGTGAGAAACTTATAATTGTGGGCTCCGCCCACATATAAGTGCGCCCTTAGTAAACTAAGGGATTAGCTAAACCGCTTTATCATATTTTCTGTTATATTTTTATAATCACACAATGAAGGTATTAACTTCTGTCTATTTATTACTCTTTCTTTATACCAAAATATTGCTCTATTATTTTATTCAACTGTTCTGCAATCTGTAAAAATTCACAATCTAAATCTAATGTCTTAACACTAATCTTATTACCGCTCATTAAATAATCATTATCTGGTAAAACTGCTTCATCAGTTTTAGCATAAAGCAACATTCCTGAAACCTTATCATGAGGTCTGTCTGCTAACTCAACCTCTTTGTTCTTCACATAAGTAAATATCTGATAAAGATTTCCTGAATGGAGTGTATGTGTATCATACTGCAATTGTGTTGTATGAGAATAATACTTTGCATCAATAATTAAAGTCTTTTCATTATAAGTTAACATTATATCCGTCTGCATTACTGGTAGCATATCACCAATGCCATCATCAAGCTGCCAATCTATCCTAGATGCATTTGCAGTTATCTCTGGAAATTCTTTTCGATAATATTCAAGAATAAATTTCTCATATAATCTGCACATACGCTGTTCGTCAACAAAATCCATCAGCTTGTTAGTTCCATCTGAATTTGTCTGAAGTAAGCCTTTTACAACCATGTAACACACAGAAATCAATAGTCTATAAGTCTGATTATTTCTGTTATAATGCATATTCCAGTTTACTGTATAAAGATTTATTTTTTCCACATCTGTAAAATAAACCATCAGCTTTTTTAATTCTCTTATTCTTTTGGTCGGAATATTTCCAGAATATATAAGTAACTCTACTGTGCTTTTGATAATTCTGTTCATAGTTCCATTTGTCGAGAACTCATCATAATCGCAAACCATCTGTTTTTTTAACAAGCTTTGTGTCTTTATAGATTCTGCAATATCTATTTTCCCTCGCATTGTAGATAAGCTTTCCGTCTGTGAAATATATTCCTTGCCAAGTCCTCTTTTGATTTGGATTGAAATCCCCTTAGCTAATATAGCCGCCATCAAATCAGCAGTATTCTCAAATTGCTCTGTAGCTAAATTCTTATATCCCTGTTCATTAAGTACCTGAAATGCATATGACAACATATAATATATATTTTTTATAGGTATCACTTAATCGCACTCCTTAAACTGTTACTCCAATCTTTTACTTTCATAGGTTCATCAAACCAATACTCTTTAAGTAAAGGAATAAGTTCATATTCAACAATACCTAATAAACTCTGATCATCAATAGTATCTGCTGATAAATTGCAGAAATAACTATGTCCTATACAGAAGCCTTCTCCCAAAGATTCGTCCGCAGAAATTACATTATTTAAGTTTTCAACGCAGTGGATTAGCTTGTTGAATTTTTCGTTATCAATCGCCATTCTGTATTCTCTGAATCCGTCAGTTTCAAATCCTGGCTTAATTTCAAAAAACGCAAATCTTCTTCTCAATGCATAATCAAGCATTGCCAAACTTCTATCTGCTGTATTCATCATTCCAATAATATACACATTCTTTGGCACTGCAAATTTTTCATCTGAATATAACAATTGAAGTGAGATGCCTCTTTTATCATTTTCAATTAACATAAATAATTCACCAAATATCTTACTTAAATTACCTCTGTTAATTTCGTCAATAATGAAGAAATAATCATTATCACTATCTATTTCTGCTTTCTTGCAGAAATTATAAAATGCACCCTTTTTCAACTCAAAGCCTGTTGTAGATGGACGGAATCCCATAATGAAATCTTCATAAGAATAGCTCTGATGAAATTGAACCATCATTACACGCTCAATATCTTTTACGCCCATGATTGAATAAGCAAGTCTTTTAGCTGCAAATGTTTTGCCAACACCTGGTGCTCCCTGTAAAATTATGTTTTTCTTAGCCTTTAATATTCCCACTAGCTTTGAATAATCTTCTTCATCCATGTATACTTCTTCAAGAAAATCTTCCTCTGTATACACAGGATAATTCTTTGCTGTTTCTTCCACATCATTTTCAGAATCATCTTCAAAAATATTATTTAGGCTGTCAACATACTCTGAATAATCTGTAATATCTGTTAAGGTTTTCATTGCTGCTTGCCCAGGATGTACCCACTCACCTTTATGAGTCCAATTAACTTTACGAATATTTCCATACTCATCTTGTCTCTCTTCGTCATATTCATAATCAGATGCAACCACACCTCTACCAACTAATTGATTTCTTCCCTTTTTAACAAATATAACATCTCCAACCTTCATTTCATTTACAAATTGCCATGTTGCATGTGCAGCATTTTTATAAGACAAAGTCGGATCAATCAATTCCTTCATTTTATTTTTCATTTCGTCTTTAGAAGCAAATGCAGTAAGGTCTCCTATTTCGCCCCAACCAATTGCCATAATTCCTGCATTGTAGAATTCATCCCACATACATGAATTCTCACCTGGAGAATAAATCCAATATCTTACTGTTTCAACATTATCATCCGCTAATGCTGAACTATCATCTTTTCTTTTATTCTGATTATCAGCAATCCCATTTTTAAATATTTCTGAAGCAAGCTCATCCGTCATTTCAACTGTTTTTCCTGCTTCTGTCAACGCCCAAATACCATATGTACTTTTATCTATATATCCAGCTTTTACAAGATAACTACGAGCAAATGCAACTTCATTTTCAAACTTATTTACATTATTTTTTCCTCTTGTCGCATTAACCTCATCGTCTGACAACTGCTCATTTTCTATAATCTTATTTCTAGCATCTACTGGCGTTGCTGAACCACCCATATCCTTTAATGCCTTAATTAAAGGAGCAAACCATCTTAAAAATGATGCATTAGATTTTTTCTTATTATTTGCTGCTGCTATTTCTTGATTTACCTGCTCAGATTTTACCCATGCATAATATGATAATTCAGGAAATGTTCTGTATTCATATTTTTCTTCATCAAGAACATTTTTACAGATATCTCTTATAAGCAAATAATCAGATGCCTTTGGCACTTTATTAATCATAGGCTTTACTGTTTCAATAAAGTCTACTGGCATTTGCTCTGGTAATAAAACATACCATCTGTTTCTAGAATCCAAGTTGATATAATAATATGGTCTAATCCAATAAAGTCCCATTGTAAGATTCCATCGAATACCTAACTGATCATGCACTATATCATACCATTTTATAAACTCATTTCTGTTAGCCGCGTTGTCATCATTAGCTAATTTAATAGCACTTTCAAACACTTTCCAGATATTATCAATATCATGTTCTTTTCTTGAGCCAATAAAATAATAAAAAGTGGCTTTTAAATTATTGAGAACAGGAATTCCATCAAAATCAACTGGTTGCTTAGAATTAATTCCGAACTCTTCTGCTATACCTTTAATAATAGCAATTCGATTTTCGTTGGTAATTCCCTTATTAAATAGTCCAAAAACAGTAAATGGATCTATATCAATAATCTCATCTCCGCTTTCAAGTTTTGGAAGCTTAATACTTATTGTTGCATATATTCTTTTAATCTTGTTAATTAATTCTTTTCTATTATCTTTATATTCTAAAAGCTTATCAGCGAATTCAGAATAAAAGTTTATCCAATCGAATTGCATATTTTCCTCCTGATTTATAATAATCTTTGCTCTATTTGACTATCCTGATTATATGATTTTAAAATGATAATTTTTCTTGCCATTATACTTTCTCGCTGAATATCAAATGTATAATTTATCGGTATATCCCATCTTTTCAGGCTTTCGATTATGTTCATATTATTTAGAATAGCCATTGCATTTTCTGTTGAATATGGCTCACCAATCTTCATATTCATTAGTGCATTTCCAAAATCAGCAATGGTTTTACAATAATTTTTTTGTTCTTTGGCTCCAATTATAACATCTTCATTTACAGAAGATTTTAATTCTATTTTTCGTTGTGATTTAGGTGAACTACAATTTGAAGGATCCTTTAAACATTCAGCGCAATAATATCCCATTTCGTAATTATTCCCATCATTTCTAAAAGTTCCAAAACTCCCAATAGAAGGTAATTTTGCATCTTTTAATACATTATATTTATTAGTTTTATACATAAATTCTGGACGTTCTTTTAATAAGTACAATTGATTCATTTGCACTTTAAACGAACTATTATAATCGCTCATAGTTTTATCATATTTGTTTTGCATAATAGCCAATCTGACTTCCCTACCATTGGTTACAATAAATAGTAAATCTCCCAACTCACATCTAGTACGTGTTCCTGTTCTCCAATAAAACGCCTTTGTAGCCGAAGCACTAAAATCAACGCACCAGCGATTACCATGTATTATTTCAACTTGATAAGTACAATTTAACTTATTAAATGCATTTACTAACTGAGTAAATAATGTTTCTTCTTTAACTTTTCCAGTTATCCCCCTACACAATACATCAAATTCTCTTTTCAACTCTTCTCCAAATGCCATACCATTACCTCATCCTATATCATCTTAAAAGCCTTCAACGCCTCAACAATTGCCTCTTCTTTCTCCTTTGGACACTGTGGCTGTCTAGAATCCTCAGATTTAGTAAGATTAAGGTTTTCCCCTACCTCAATTCCACATTTTCTCTTCACCTGTGCAATATAAAGATTTGATACCTTCATCCCCTCATTATGCTCTGCCACATATTTCTTAATCTCCTCATATGTAGCCTTAGTCTCTGCGCTGGTAGCATCTAGTTCATCAAGCTTTAATTCCACCTCTATGTAATCATCCGCTTTTCGTTGGGACAAAAGAACAACCGTCTCCACATGCTCCGTATGTGGAAACATATCCACCGGCTGTACTTTCTTAAGTTCATACCCATGTTCTGTCATATATCTAATATCTCTTGCGAGTGTTGCACTGTCACAACTTACATACACCATCTTCTCAGGTTGCATCTTTATGACCGTATCAAGCAATGCTGTGTCGCAGCCTTTTCTTGGTGGGTCTACCACGATAACATCTGCATAGCCACCATGTTTTGCATAGTATTCAGGAAGCACCTCTTCAGCTTTGCCGACGAAGAATTCTGCATTAGTTATGTTATTCATTTTTGCATTATTTCTTGCATCACGAATGGCATCAGATATAATTTCGACACCATAGACCTTTTTAGCTGAACGCGCTAAGAATAACGAGATTGTTCCGATTCCGCAATATAAATCCCACACTGTTTCATTTCCGGTAAGTCCGGCGTATTCTAATGCTGTTTCATATAGCTTTTCTGTCTGGACAGGATTGACCTGGAAGAATGACTTTGGTGAAATGTTGAATTTGATATCTTTAATATAGTCGACTATATATTTTCGTCCATAGATGTTCTCCATAACCTTGCCCATAATTACATTCGTGTTGCATAGGTTAATACTTAATGAAATGCTTGTCATTCCCTTGACTTTCGATAGTCTTTCGACTAACTCCTCCAGGTCAGGAATCTTATTTCCATTAATGATAATGCATACCATTATTTCGCCCGTTACAAATGCTTTTCGAATCATAACGTAACGAATCAGACCTTTTAGTGTCACTTCATCATATGGTGCAATATTTTTCTCTGCCATAAATTCTTTGATAATTCTAAGAATTTCTTCATTTTCTTCGACTCCAAGGTAACACTTTTCATTTTCAATGATAACGTGAGTTCTTCCGGCATAGAAGCCTGATACTAACTCGCCTTTATCATTTAAGCCAATCGGAAACTGTGCCTTATTACGATAATGATATGGTGTCTCCATTCCAATAATCGGATAAATGGTGAAATCTGTGACCTTGCCGATCTTCTCTATATTTGTCTTTACTTTATTCTCTTTGAATCTGAGCTGCTCACTGTAATCTGCTGCCATTACCTTACAACCACCACATCTTCTGGCAACAGGACAGACAGGCGTAACACGATGTGGAGACGGCTTGATTACCTCCATTAATTTAGTAAATGCGAAATTATCATGAGCTTTAGTAATTCTTACACGACATACATCGCCTCTTACCGCATCTTTTACAAATAACGTATAACCGTCAATTTTAGCAATTCCCTCGCCACCTGTTCCAACATCTTCTATCTCAACAGTATACTCTTCATTCTTCTTATATATATGTGGAGTCAAAGTCTCCTGCACTTTATTTTCATTACACATCTTCACATATTCTCCATTCCTAAGGCTTCTATATCGTAAGAATCGCAAGCTGAATTTCACTTTCTACTATTTCTACTATATATTATGTAAAAACTATATGTTATGTAAAAATATATGTAAAAAGCTAAATGTAATGCCTGCGACACATTTATTCTTCTTACAAATCTGCTTTTCTTATATTCGAATCTAATGCTCTATTGAAGCCATACCACTCTGAACCGTCCTGTGGTCTGCCACCAAGTAAAATCTCAGATATCGTTTCTAACTTCGCATCCGCATTATCAGCTAAGTTAATTGCAAATGCTTCAGGTAAAGCAGGTTTCTTTGGAGAACCATATTCTAATTCGCCATGATGAGCAACTATGCAATGTTTAACCTCTCTTGCTAATTTCTCTGGGAAGCCTGGAATCTCTCTGACTTTATCACTTACCATTTCACAGCCAATTACGATATGACCAAGTAACTGTCCATAATCTGTATAGTCATTCTTTGGAAATGATGATAATTCCTTAACTTTGCCAATGTCATGAAGTAATGCTGCCGTAATAAGTAAATCTCTGTTTAAAACAGGATATGCTTTTGCAAAATAATTACACATATTTGTTACGGATAATGAATGTTCTAACAAGCCTCCGATAAAACCATGATGAATAGTTTTAGCTGCTGAATGACCTTTAAATTCTTCGATAAATTCCTTATCATCTACGAAAAATGCTTTAAGTAATGCATTAAGATACTGATTCTTAACTGAATTAACATATTCCATTACATTTGCATACATTGTATCTATATCTTTAGTGCTGCAAGGAAGATAATCCGCAGGCTTATATTCTCCCTCATCTGCCACTCTTGCACCTTTTATATTCAACTGTAATGCCCCGTTAAATGTAGTTACATCTGCGTTAATGTCTACATAATCAAGCGCTTCAAATTCATTTATTCCCATTGAATGTGGGTCCCAGATTTTTCCGTCTATTGTGCCTGTTTTATCCTGTAATATTACATTATCATAAGGCTTGCCATTCTTAGTCATCGCAGAGCTTCTCTGCTTGCATAAATAGATTCCTCTTACCGATTCTCCATCTCTTAATGTCTCTATGTATTTCATATTTTACCTCTTTCTAAAATCAACTTAAATACTATCAATTTGAACTGTATATCTTATCTCCTTATAACCGTCCTTACCTTTTCTCATTACCTTAATGGTAACCTCATCTCCCACCTGGCATTTTTGTAGAATCGATGTAAATGTCTTGAAATCCGACACTTTAGTTCCATTGAATTCCGTTAATATATCGCCATTCATCACACCTGCCGTATAAGCCGGTGATTTTTCTTCAGTATTTGATATATATATTCCATAAGGCATATCCTTGTCAATATTCTCGATGACATCATCTGTTACCTGTTTGCCATGAATACCCAGATATGTAATTGTCTGATTGCGCATAATTTTATTAACGTATACTGCAATTCGTTTAAATGAGATAACAGAGACAACATTTTCTCCGATACTGCTGCCATTTAACTCGTTATTCACCATTCCGATAACATTGCCGTAGCTATCAAATGCGAAACCATTCATAAGTCCGGTCGTTGAAATATCTGTTGCCATAATTTCAAGTTCCGTATCAACTATATTATATGTATTTCCTACAGAAGTCAATGAACCCTTGGCAACAAATTTCTCTTTTCCATATGGATTTCCCATAAATGTAATCTCTTCTCCTGGTTCTATCTCTTTATCAGGATTATATTCTGCTGCCGAAAGTGTCTCCTTATCTTCATCTTTAATATCATCCGCATTAATTAGTACCGTTGCAAGACCATATTTCTCACTTACATGGTCTACTGTTCCTTTATATCCTCTGCTTCCTAAGTATACAGTTACTTCCCTATTATCCTTAATGAAATCATAAGTTGTAAGTATTCTTATCTTATCATTTAACACAGTTATAAGTCCGCTTCCATAATTGACATTATTCTGCTCTATGCTTTCCCATTCATCTTCAGCATTTACGCATAGTGCCACAACAGAATTGCCCATATTCTTAAGTCTTTCTTCTATCGTCTTGGTAGTCTCTACCGGACTAGTCTCTTCTGTTGTAGAATTACTCTCTGACACTTTTGAATCATTTATTTCTTCCGTACTTTTTTTATCATCACTCATTTTATTAAGATATGGTTTCATAAACACGAACACCATGCATGCAATAGCTCCTATAATAATTCCACACATAACAAGAAAAAGCAATAGTTTACCCGGTGTAAACTTCTTATTGCCTACTACTTTTTCATTAATAAACTTAAATTCGCCTTCATTGTCATTACCCATATGTGTATTATTATTGCTTGGTTTATGTACACTATCTTTATAATTAATGCCGGACTTACTGTTTAGCTTGTCAGTATTTCCAGCGATTTCGTTTTTCTCAAAATTTTTTAAATCTTTCTCGCTCATTGAATACCTCTGTGTCTTATCAGTATTTTTATCCTGATTCGGCTATTCTGCCACCCGAATCCTCCAAGTCACATCACAAGTCATATACTTTATAATAAAAAAATAATATGAACAATTTATGACAAAGCTATAAATATTCTTTTCATTGATATATTAGCTGTTTTGGAGTAAAATTATATACTAAGAAAATGTAAATACATATCAGGCAAATGCAAATATAAAAACAGATATAAATTAAATGCAGATATATAACTTATATATAAATTATATAAATGTAGATATAATTAATTAACCGTATCTGTGAACTATAACTTTGAATTTACAATCAGCCAGATTTTATATTACCCAGAAAGGAGTTTATCCGTATTTTGAACGGATATTATTTATAGATAGATGAATAAAAAAGCATTAAAAACGCTTGAATTTGATAAGATAATTACAACACTTTCAGAATTTGCAACCTGCGAGGGCGGATTAGAGTTGTGTAGAAATATTGTTCCAATGGATAACATTGACGATATAAGGACTGCACAGACCGAGACATCAGATGCATTAGTAAGAGTTCTTCGCTCAGGCAATCTTTCATTTTCAGGCACAAGAAATATTCTAGAATCTCTTAAACGCTTAGAGATTGGCGGAACTTTAGGTATCGGCGAACTTCTAAATATAAGCAGCGTACTGAAAGTTACTTCTCGTGCCAAATCATTTTCAAGGCGTGAGGAATCTGCTAAAAAAGATTCGATTGACTATATGTTTGAGGCATTAGAGCCACTTACCCCTCTTAATACCGAGATAAACAGATGTATTATTTCCGAAGAAGAGATAAGTGACGATGCAAGTCCTACTCTGAAAAATATCAGAAGACATATGAAGCAGGCAAATGAACAGATTCATACACAGCTTAATAATCTGGTTAATTCGCAGACTACCAGAACATATTTACAGGATAATGTAATAACCATGCGAAACGGCCGATATTGTATCCCTGTTAAGCAGGAATACCGAAGTCAGGTGCCTGGACTTATTCACGACCAGTCACAGACCGGTTCTACAATATTTGTCGAGCCTATGGCTGTCGTTAAATTGAATAATGAACTTAAGGAATTAAGCCTTAAGGAAAATGACGAGATAGAAGTTATTCTGTCTAATCTGTCAGTTAGTTGTGCAGAACACATTTCCGAATTAGAATGTAATTACCGTATGCTTGTTAAACTCGATATGATATTTGCAAAGGCGCTGTATTCTAAATCAATAAAAGGCAGCGAACCGGTATTTAATACTGACGGATATATTAATATCAAAGAGGGACGTCATCCTCTTATAAATAAGGATAAAGTTGTTCCAATTAATATATATCTTGGTAAAGATTTTGACCTGCTGATTGTAACAGGTCCTAACACAGGCGGTAAGACTGTTTCACTTAAGACAGTCGGACTGCTTACTCTTATGGGGCAGGCTGGACTTCATATTCCTGCATATGATGGTTCAAGTCTTTCACTATTTAAGGAGGTATATGCCGATATCGGAGATGAACAGAGTATTGAACAGAGTCTGAGTACATTTTCATCGCATATGAAGAATATCGTACAGATACTTAATGATGCTGACAGCGAGTCGCTTGTCCTCTTCGATGAACTTGGAGCAGGAACTGATCCGGTCGAGGGTGCTGCACTTGCAACCTCTGTGCTTTCTTTCCTACACAATATGAAGATTCGAACAATGGCTACCACGCATTACAGCGAACTTAAAGTATTTGCACTCACTACTCCGGGTGTCGAGAATGCAAGCTGTGAATTCAGTCTTGAGACTTTACAGCCTACTTACCGCTTACTTATCGGAGTTCCCGGTAAAAGTAATGCATTTGCAATTTCATCTAAATTAGGACTGCCTGATTATATTATCGATGATGCCAAGAAACGTATTGATGAAGAAAATGTGGCTTTTGAAGATATCATATCTGATTTAGAGAACAGTAAGTTAGTTATCGAAAATGAACGTTCAGAAATCGAACAGTATAAGAATGAAATTGAAGCTCTTAAGAAACAGCTTGAGAAAAAACAGGAACATCTTGATGACAGACGGGAAATCATTTTACGAAATGCTAACGAAGAAGCGGCTAAAATTCTTAGGGAAGCGAAAGAATTTGCAGACCAGACCATCAAAGATATCAATAAAGCATCTAAATCGGGTAACACAAAAGATTTAGAGAATTCCAGAAGAAAGGCAAGGGAAAGACTTGATAAGACAAGTGAAAAGCTTGCAATCAAGAAAAGCAGTACACCTCATAAGAAATATTCACCAAAAGATTTCAAAATCGGTGACCGAGTAAAGGTTCTGAGTATGAATGTCGAGGGAACTGTACACACACTTCCTAATGCCAAAGGTGATTTAACCGTACAAATGGGTATACTTTGTTCAAAGGTAAATATTTCAGACCTGATTATCCTTGAAGATGCACCTGTTATCGGTAATAAGACCACACATACAAGTGCTTCAAAGATTAAGATGGCTAAATCGTATTCTATATCAACTGAAATCAAGTTACTTGGTATGACAGTTGATGAAGCAATTGTTACACTTGATAAATACTTAGATGATGCATATCTGTCACATCTCCCAAGTGTACGAATTGTACATGGCAAAGGTACCGGAGCCTTGAGAAATGCAGTTCAACAGCATTTGAAGAAATGTAAATATATAAGTGAATTTCATATAGCTGAATATGGCGAGGGCGATGCCGGAGTCACGATAGCTACATTTAAGAAATAGAATTCAGAAACGAGGATAGTGTGAAAAATCGAATTGATATGTCAATTTTTTCACACAGCTATTTGTTTCGGAGCGAAAACAAATAGCCTTTATGGCAGATGAGAAATCGCCTGCGCGAATTTCTCATCGCCTCTTCGCGACAAGTCGCTCAGAAACGAGGATTGTTATGGCTAATAAACAGAAAATATTAATCGTAGATGATGATGCAAATATAGCAGAGCTTATTTCTCTATATTTAACAAAAGAATGTTTTGAAACTAAGATTGTAGAAGATGGTGAAGAAGCACTTAAGGAATTTCAGACCTTTAATCCCGACCTTATCTTATTAGATCTGATGTTACCGGGAATTGACGGATATGAGGTATGTCGTGAAATCAGAAAGACTTCTTCTACACCGATTATTATGTTATCTGCCAAAGGCGAAATATTTGATAAGGTATTAGGTCTTGAATTAGGTGCAGATGATTATATGATTAAACCATTTGACTCTAAGGAATTGGTTGCGCGTGTTAAAGCGGTTCTTAGAAGATATAAAGTCCCAACTGCCGCACCTGCTAATATTGCGCCACAGTCTGAATATGTAGAATACCCTGATTTACTTATCAATCTTACGAATTATTCAGTCACATATAAGGGTAAAAATATTGATATGCCGCCTAAGGAATTAGAATTATTATATTTCTTAGCTTCATCACCTAATCAGGTGTTTACAAGAGAACAGCTCTTAGACCATATCTGGGGCTATGAATATCTCGGTGATACCAGAACCGTTGACGTTCATATCAAGAGAATTCGTGAAAAGATAAGTGACAGCGATACCTGGGCGTTATCTACAGTATGGGGTATCGGCTATAAATTCGAGACCAAAACTAATTAAAATATGTTGTGATATTTAGTTTAGACTAACTATACAATCTGAAATATGTTGTGATATTTTTTAGACTGACTATACAATCTGAAATATGTTGTAATATTTAGTTTAGACTGATTATACAACTTATAGAATGGAGATTTTTAACTCAGATGAAACATTCAGTTTACTACAAATTTCTTCTTGGCTATATCCTGTTTGGACTTATAAGCATTTTAGTAATCAATATGCTTTCTACACGCCGCGTTACCCAGACAGTAACGGCTGATGCTGCCCAGAGTGTATATGACAAAGGAAATGTTATTTTAAACCGTTATTTTAACAACGACTTTTCAAGTCTCACAACTAATCCGGAAATTGCTAAAGATTTGCAAAATGCATCAGCACTTCTAAACTGTCGTCTCTGGATTACTGATACGAATGGCAGAATTGTGTATGATACAAATAACATCAAAATCAATGAAGTTATTTCCGACTTCGATATTACCGATTTCGGTAATAAATATTATATGGTCGGTGATTTCTATGGTAACTTTGACAATGAGACTCTTTCTGTTGCAATTCCGATAGTCGGTAATTTCAAAACTGAAGGCTATATGATATTTCATCGTGGAACTGATATAATTAAAGAACGTACTAATGAAGTGCTTAAAACCATTTACTGGACTTTCTTCATTGTATATGATTTGTCATTGATAATTCTTCTGATATTTACTTTCGTGGTATATATTCCTCTTAGAAAAATCAGCCACGCTTCTAAAGAATTTGCAAAAGGCAATTTGACCTACGAGGGACTTGCTTCATTTACAAATGAGGACGAAATCGGTAATCTCGGTATGTCCCTTAATTATATGGCAAGGAAACTCAATTCGCTTGAAGAGGACCAGAAGAAATTCATCGGTAACGTATCGCACGACTTCCGTTCTCCTCTTACCTCTATAAAAGGTTATGTCGAAGCAATGAAAGATGGAACGATTCCTCCTGAGATGCAGGGAAAATATCTTGATATCGTATTATTTGAAACAGAACGACTTACTAAATTAACCAAGAGTCTGCTTACTTTAAATGCATGGGATAATAAATCTAACCGTCTTGACTTAACAGAATTTAATCTGTACGAGATGATTAAACCGATAATTAACAGTTTCGAGGGCAAATGCGAGAAGAAACATATTACAATCGACTTAATCCTTGGCTCAAAAGACTATTATGTATCTGCTGACCGCGGCAAAATCGAACAGGTTATATATAATCTTTTAGACAATGCCATAAAGTTCAGCCACAATGACAGTTCAATCCAATTAGACATACATGATAAAAATGATAAGATTTTCATATCGGTTAAAGATACCGGAATCGGTATTCCAAAGGAAAGTATTTCTAAGATATGGGACCGTTTCTACAAAACGGACCTATCAAGAGGTAAAGATAAGACAGGTACGGGACTTGGATTATCGATAACCAAAGAAATAATTAATGCACATGATGAGAATATTAATGTTATAAGTACAGAGGGCGTTGGTACAGAATTCATATTCACGTTAAAGAAAGTAAAAGCCCCTAAATAAATTAAAGTCTCTTCAGATAGAAACTGTTCATTGTACTGTGAACTACCTGTTGAGGCTTTTTAATTTGCTTAAAGCCCATCTTCTCATATAATTTTAAAGCTACCGAAAGATTAGTATGTGTTTCAAGGTAGATATTTTGGTAGCCTGCTGACCTTGCCCAATCCTCAGCAATTTTTAACAATTCTTTCCCATAGCCTTTTCCTTTAACAGAATCAACCAGATAAAGTTTTTGAAGTTCGGCACAATTTTCAATTCCATCAAATTCTGCAATTCCAACACCACCGATAATCTGTCCTGCTGTATCAAGTGCAACATAATAAATGCGTTTTGATGGATTATTATTATAAAAATCACTAAGATGATTCAATTCAGGATCAAAATATACTGTTCCGGGAATATCTAAATGAAACTTTTCCAAATTCGTACGAACAATTTTGGCAATATATTTATCATCTGCGGGTTCTATTTTTCTGTAATTTAGCATAGTTGTACCCTCCAAAAGTTTACCTATTTCCACGTTAACCGGTGTAATTCTCCCTCGGACTGCATACCTTTGAAGTCCTGCTGTCTTAGTGCTTCAAATAACACAATTGCAACTGAATTAGCAAGATTAAGCGAACGTATATCAGGATTCATCGGTATTCTTACGCAGGTTTCAGGATTATCTACAAGAATCTCCTCCGGAATACCTGCACTTTCTTTACCAAACATAATATAACAGTCGTCCTCATAATTCACATCTGTATATCTGTGTTTAGCCTTAGTTGTTGCCATATATATTTTCGCACCCGGGTTTCTGTTAAGAAAATCTTCGTATCCGTCATACTCTATGACATCTAATTTATCCCAGTAATCCATTCCTGCTCTTTTAACAGCTTTCTCCGTTATCTGAAATCCCATAGGACCGATAAGATGAAGTCTTGTCCCTGTAGCTACACATGTTCTTCCTATATTTCCGGTATTCTGTGGAATTTCCGGCTCAAATAATACTATATTTAACATAATTCCTCTTTTCTTAATACTAATATGGTGTCAAAAGTTGCTGCACATTTCAAGCTTTTGACACCTTATCTTAATTTTAATTAATTCTGCTATTTCTTCTTAATGCCATTTCTTTGCTTGCTATTTCTTATCTGCATCAAGCCGGCTTATGAAGTCTTTTAATCTTCCTAATGCCTCTTTCAGATCTTCTAATGAATATGCATACGAGATTCTAAGGAAGCCCTCGCCACAATCACCGAATGCTGTTCCCGGAACTACTGCAACTTTCTCCTCCTGAAGCAGACGGTTTGCAAATTCATCTGAAGTCATACCGAATCTCTTGATACTTGGGAACATATAAAATGCACCAAATGGTTCGAAACAATCTAAGCCCATCTCCTTAAATGCATTTAATAGAAATCTACGTCTCTGATTGTAAGATTCACGCATTTTATCAATATCCCTGTCACCATTTCTTAATGCTTCTACTGCTGCATACTGGCTGTTTGTAGGGGCACACATAATTGCGAACTGATGTATCTTAATCATCTGTTTGAGTATTTCTGCAGGGCCTACAGCATAGCCTAATCTCCAGCCTGTCATTGCGTATGCCTTAGAGAAACCATTTATTACAATTGTTCTCTCTTTCATTCCCGGTATACATGCAATTGAGATATGTTTTTCGCCATTATATGTTAATTCAGAATATATTTCATCAGAAACAACAAATATATCCTTTTCGATACATACCTTAGCTATTTCTTCTAAGTCACTCTTCTCCATAATTGCACCTGTCGGATTATTAGGGAATGGGAGTATGAGAATCTTAGTCTTGTCTGTGATTTTCTCTAACAATTCATCCTTAGTAAGTCTGAATTGGTTCTCTTCCTTTAATTCAATAATAACAGGCTTACCATATGCAAGTGTTACGCATGGAACATATGATACATAACTTGGCTGTGGAATTAACACTTCGTCACCCGGATTAATCATTGCACGGATTGCAAGGTCAATTGCTTCACTTCCGCCAACTGTTACTATTACATCTTTATTATAATCATAGTCTAAATCTAATTTACGTTTAAGATAATTGCAAATCTCTATCTTTAATTCTTTTAATCCTGCATTAGAAGTGTAAAAAGTTCTGCCTTTCTCAAGGGAATAGATTCCCTCTTCTCTTATATGCCATGGTGTATCGAAATCAGGTTCTCCGACACCAAGTGATATAGCATCTTTCATTTCACTTACTACATCAAAGAATTTTCTTATTCCTGATGGCTGGATATCTACTACAACGTCTGATAATGGATTTCTCATGGTGTAACCAACATCCTTTCATCTTTATTATTACTAACCAATACTGTTCCATGGTCTTTATATTTCTTAAGGATAAAATGTGTGGCTGTTCCACGAATTGCCTCAAGTGGTGCAAGTCTCTCAGTAACAAACTGTGCAACCTCTTTCATAGTCTTTTCTTCGATTATTACGGTAAAATCAAAGCCGCCTGACATAAGATATACAGCTCTTACTTCGCTGTAATTATACATTCTTTCAGCTATCTTATCAAAGCCTAAACCTCTCTGTGGTGTAACCTGTACTTCTATAAGTGCCGTAACCTTTTCTTCACTTGTAGAATCCCAGTTAATAAGTGTGTGATAACCACAGATGATTTTCTCTTTCTCCATTTCTGCAATTTCATTTGCTAATTCTATTTCACTGATATCTAACATTACTGCTAAATCTTTCAAATCAATTCTGGCATTTTTCTCGATTGCCTCTAATATTTTTTCTCTCATTTCAGGACTCTCCTTTATTCTCAGTTTCCAACAACAAATTGTCATTCATTATTTCGTTAAAAATATCTCTAATTCATCTCTCTTAGGAGGCTCAATATATCTTCTATCCTCATTTTTAAGGATTACTTTATCATTATCGTTCGTGAGCCTTCCAATAATTCGGGCATCTGTTCCTTGGTGTCTGAGTTCCCTTACCAGTGTTTCTCCATCTTCCGTAACCATCAGCATTGCGCCATTAGACATAAGCTTGTACGGATTAATCCCGTATGGTTCGCATATTTCTATCGTTTCCTGTCGTATATCAATATCGTCCATCATTACTTCTACGCCTTTTTGAGTCTTTGCGGCAAGCTGCCATAGTCCTAAATAGATTCCACCACGACTTAAATCGTGCATAACCCTGACACCAAGGCTTCCCGCGACTGCTGCCTCACTTCGTACGTCTAAATATTTCTCCATATCAAGTGCTTTTTTAAGATAGCTTACCTGAAATTTTTCTTTTAACTCATTATATTTCTCTTTCGCAAGTGCAACTGTTCCGGACATACCAATCTGTTTAGTTAATACAATGTCATAGTCCTCTTTAACCCATTCACTTGCATCAATATATGTATCATAGATATAATGTCCAAGCACCGTAAATGTCACAACAGGACTTTTAACTGCTCTTGTAATCTCAGTATTGCCGCCTGTAATATGAATATTTGCTTCCAATGCAATCTTAGCAATATATCTTGTTAATTCCTTTAATTCTGATTCTAATCTCTTCTCAGGTATAATCACATCTACGTTCATTGTCGCAGGCACTCCGCCCTCAGCACATACATTAGCCATAGCTGCATATATTGCTCTCTTGCAATCAAAGTAAAGATTATCTTCACTAAGCATTAAGCCTGCCACACATGATGCCATAACAGTTCCGTCTTTAGAAACTGCTGCATCATTTCCGACATTTGCAAATGTATACATATCATCACTTTTGTATTTAATTGTTTTTAATACTGAACGTTTCAGAACAGATTCAGATAACTTTCCTGCTTTCATATGATATACCTGTACCTTTAATTTATTATGTATATAATTTAATTCGGGTGTAAAAAACACCCGAATTAATACTAATCTGATTATTATTTTGTGCCATGCACTCCCTAATTCCCTACTGTGCTGCTGTATCCGATGCTGCCGGTGTCTGTGCCGGTGCATCTGTTCCTCCACCTGCATTAGCATTATCACCTGAAGTCTGATTACCACCTGCCGGCTGCTGGCTTGAACCTGTATTTGAAGAATTATTATTCTGTCCATTTGTCTGGCTGCCTGATGTATTATCCTGTGCTGGTGTCTGATCTGTTGCCGCTGGTGTCTGTGCTGGTGTCTGGTCTGTTGCCGGTGTCTCTGGTGTGGCTGCCGGAGTCTCTGGCTGTGCTGCTGCGCCAGTACCTACTGTTACATATGTAGGTGAAGCTGCATATGAACTCTTGTTAACTACTTCTTCACTCTGAAGTACACCATCTACATATACCTTCTTCCAGAGTCTTGCAGTATATCCTGTATGTCCGCTGCTTGTTACCGCTCTGTATCCCGCTGGCTTAGAAGCATCCTGTTTAACTACCTGTGATGATGGAATAGTTGAAAGAGTTTCACTTACATATTCCACCTTTCTGTTAGCTGGTCTGGTCTCTTCACCATAGATATTAAATGTCAATCTTCCTGAAGCATCATAGATTCCCTCAATATATATAGGTGTATCTGTATTATTCTTAATCTTCAAATCTTTCCATGTTCCTGCTAATGCTGCATCCATAGATAATGGAACATAACCTACGCTCATTGAATGGTTATATCTCTCAACTACTTCTAACTCAGCTAAAAGCACTGCATTATAAAGTGTTGTTGAAACCTGACATATTCCTCCGCCAAGACTGTCCTCAACCTTACCATTTACATATGTACCTGCTGCTTTCCAGCCATTATCTGCTGTCCATGGTTCTAAGAATGAGTTTACTGACATTGTCTCGCCCTGACATAATGTTATTCCATTAAGAAGTTTCATACCATTTCTCATATTCTCATTTCTGTTGTAATTACTGCTTCCTGTTGAGAACTTAGTTGAGAAAGTTCCAAGTAAATCCTTAACTCTTTCACAATCTGCTGCTGTCGCTACTGGTTTATCATCTACAACTGTAAGGGTAAAATCAGCATCGCTCTTATTCCATTCTTCTAAGAGAAATTTATGTAATGCACTAACTGATGTATCCATATCAATCATTCGTCCGGTTGATTCCTGAGAAATCGAAAACGATGAACCTGTTCTTGTTAACTGTGCATTTACATGAGGAATGTTATACTGACCACATTTCTCATTAATTGTATTAGTCATAACCTCATCATTTACATCTACCTCAAATTCGTACTTGAGTCCATTATGTTCAATGTCTTTTGCCTCTTCGTATCTCTTAATTACATTTCCCTCGATACAATGTGAAGCAGCATCTTTAACGATATCTGTATTCTTCCAGTAATATCCTAATTCTCCTGCTGTAACCTGAACTTTATTACCATCTACATCTAATGTTATTACCTTAGATGTAAAACCGTTAATGTACTCATTTGCCTTATTCATGGCTTCTTCTTCTGTCATACCGCTTACATCAATATCACCAATAGTTATACCTTTAGTTATTCCCTTGGTTACCGGTGTATCATCGGCATATACATTAACTCCAAATAAAGCAACAAGCATAACGCATAATATCGCAGCTACTCCTAATAAAGCTTTATTTTTGTTAATCTCAATTCCCATCTTAATACCCATGCATATCAGATTCTTCTCTGATATCGCCCATTAATCCGGTTGAAAGCCGGGCAGCACATATTCCTTTCTTTCAAAATATTTCTTTCAACCTGTAATATTATAACTTATTGTATTATAAAATGTTGTTTTTTAGATTCTTAAATGGTAGTATATACTTACAGAAATGGTACAATTACCGAAAGTATCATAGCAAGCACTAATATACCGATTATAATTTTTGAAAATAATTTCTTTGATTTGTTTGAGTTAAAATTAATCATATAAATATACCTCTTTCTATATACGTTGTGCCAAATAATAATAAATGGAGTTGATAAACAATGTTACCAAAGTTACCTTTTCTATATTGTTTTCTTGTATTCTGCTTCTGGCTCAGATATGAGCTTCGAAAGAGCAAATCTAAGACCGCTGATAGTAAGAATACACTTTTTGAAAATGAGGCAAGGGCAAACTTAACCCGTAAAAAGCCTCTTAGTTCACTCAATTATATCACAGTTTCTGAAAAATCAATACTATTTCTTGAAATTAATGATGATAATATTAAAAAAATACAGAAAAATTTTGTAGATTTAAGGGATAAAAAGATTGTCAACCTGTCAAATAAGTCAAATACTGAATTAAAAGCTGAATATGGACCGGCTAACTTAACTGTACTTAGCGAATATAGTGATAACTTTATAACGCTAATCAGTTCTATTCAGAAATATGCCAAAAAGCTCAGCGAACTAGGACTCGATAATGAAGCTATTGAAGCCTTGGAATTCTCTGTCAGAAGTGGCTGTGATATGATATCAAGCTACAGACTCCTGACAGAATTATATATTAAGAATAATCAGTCAGATAAGATAAATGCACTTTTAGAATATGCTGATAAGTTAGATTCAATCACTAAAAAACCTATATTAAACTTACTTCATTCTTCCATAGTTTAATATGATTTTATCAACGTATCTGCTTACTTCCCTCTGGCTCATTTTATCTATATCATATTCGGATGTAAGATTATGATATCTTAGAAGTTCCTTTAGGAATTTAATCTGTCCTTTTGGAGCTTCTTTGTCTTTATAAGGCTTACATACTAACATCTCCGGTTTGAAAATAATTCCCTCTTCCTCATTTTCATATATTTCACACAGCTTTTCATATAACTTATGTGTCACAAATGCATCATTTAATGCCCGATGATGGTCTTTATCTTCGATACCATACATAACACATAAGTCTGCTAACCGTTTGCTTACGCCCTCCGGTATACATTTTCTTGCTATATTAAGTGTATCGATAGTCTCGTAGCCCTTAACATACTCAGTTAATCCCTCTTTATACAATGCATTTACAAGAAACGACATATCGAACTTAATGCTGTGTCCAATAATTATGCTGTCACCAACGAACTGCATAAATTCCTGCAAAATCTCTCCTATAAACGGACAATTCTTTACCATATCAGATGTGATTCCCGTAATTTCTACAATCCTGTCGCGTATTTCTACATTGGGGTTTACCAGTTTTGAATAAGTTCCCGTCAAAATTCCATTTTCGATTTTAACTGCACCTATTTCAATTATTTTGTCTCTTTCAGGCGACAATCCTGTCGTTTCTAAGTCTATTACCACGTATTTGTTAACCATTTTTCCTCTTTTCCTCACAACAATCTTTTAAGAAACACTCTTCACATTTAGGGTTTCTTGCAGTACATATTGTTCTTCCCAAAGTAATTATATGAATATTATAAAGTATCCAGTGGTCCTTCGGTAACACCTTCATTAATTCGAACTCTATCTTCTCCGGATCTGTTTCTTTAGTAAGTCCTAATTTCTTAGAAATGCGTTTAACATGCGTATCTACAACGATACTTGGTATATTGTAAATATTGCCTCTTATAACATTCGCAGTCTTTCTTCCCACACCTGCAAGTGTTAATAAATCATCAAGTTCAAATGGTACTTCCCCACCATACACATCTATTATCCTATTCGCACACGCAATGATATTCTTTGCTTTATTCTTATAAAAGCCTGTTGCATAAATATCTCTTTCTAACTCTTTCTGGTCCGCCCTTGCAAATTTCTCAAGTGTATCGTATTTAGCAAACAAATCTTTAGTAACGATATTGACTCTGGCATCGGTACATTGTGCACTCAATATAGTAGCTATAAGTAACTGCCAGGCATTATCATGATTAAGATAACATCTGTATTCTGTACCATATTCTTCATCTAAAAGTCTCATTATCTCATTTACTTTTTTCTTAGATACCATCTTTTCCTCCCTGTAATAAAATGTGCTGTTAAATAATTTTGTCCGCAAGATAATTTAGTCTGCACCACAATGTAATCGGATCTTTCTCTCTATAATCAAACATAACTACCTGCTCTGTCTGCTCAATAGTTCTATTATCAATCCATTTCCTGATATTAATGTTAAATAGTTCAATATGGATATTTTTGCCCTCACTTCTGTATTCATGATAGTAATCTCTTAGTTCTTCCTTATGGTTGTCCCCTGCAAATGCAGGACGGCTCTTAATATTTTCTCTAAGATATACATCTAGTTTAAGAAGTTCCTCAAATACCTTATAATCTTCACAAACACTCTTAACATATTCAAGTAGAATCTCATACATCTGAATTCTATTATGCTTCACTTCATTTAATTTATGAAGTTCATAATATTTTCCAATACCTTCAAACATTTTAAAAGGTGTTTCAAATTGATTCTCAAGCCATGCAAGCGCATTTGTAAACTGTCTGCTATTATAATATATTTCGACCATATTTTCTATGGTTTTAAGTTCCAATACTCTGTCATAATCAAGCCACTTTGTTGTAAGAACTTCATAAGGCGGAAGTGTCGTGTATACAAGACCATATTCTTCTGCCTTTCTCTCCATTTTTGCACCACTTAATACCTTTAAGAAACCAAGCTGAAGCTGTTCAGGGTGCATCGCATATACATCATTAAATGATTTGACAAAGCTGTCATAATCCTCATATGGCAATCCTGCAATCAGGTCAAGATGCTGGTGTATATTCTTAAAGCTGTTGATTTTCTCAACTACATATCGTAATTTATCCAGATTCATATTTCTGTCGATTTCTTTTATCGTAACCGGATTAGTTGTCTGCACACCGATTTCTAACTGGATAAGTCCCGGTCTCATAGTCTTAAATAATGCAAGTTCCTCTTCATCGATAATATCCGCGGATATTTCAAAATGGAAATTCGTAACTCCATTGTCATTATCATTAATAAATCTCCATATTTCCATTGCGTGCTTCTTATTACAATTAAACGTCCTGTCCACGAACTTAACCTGTGGAATCTTATGGTCTATAAATATTTTTAATTCAGATTTAACCAGATCAAGATTTCTGAATCTCAACTTCTTATCAATAGATGACAGACAATAACTGCACGAATATGGACAACCTCGGCTGCTCTCATAGTATATGATTTTATTCTTGAATTTATCTAGGTCATCATATGGAAATGGCACATCACTAAGGTCTAATAATTCTTCACAAGGTGTTGCCTTTAGTTCTTCACCGTCTCTGTATACAACTCCCTTAATATTAGAAAACTACATATTCTTTAGTAAGCCTGTTAAAACTTCTCTCACCCTCGCCTATCATAACACCTTTAACTTCTTTATATTCTTCAAGAAATGATGTGGCTCTGTATGACACCTCAGGTCCTCCAACCCAGATATCACTATTCTTCATTATCTTCTTCAAATCTTTTATGATTGCTGTAACATATTCTATATTCCATATATAACACGAAAATGCTACTACATCTGCTTTTCTCTTATAAATGTCCTGTAATATAAATTCCATCTGCTGATTAATCGTATATTCTGCTATCTCAATATTATTATCATATTCTTTAGAATATTTCTTAAGACAGTATACTGCAAGATTAGAATGTATATATTTGGCATTAATTGCTACTAATAAAATCTTCATTTCTACCTCTTTCTCCGCAGGCATTTATGCCGGAGGAATCGCGAGCTGAATATCCAATTCAGCTCTGCGATAATGGATATTTGTTGTGCCTGCACTACAAATATCTGTGTGAAAAATAATCGCATCGGCATTATTTTTCACACTAACCTCATTTCTGAGCAAGTCATTGCAATGGCATTATGCCCCACGCTATCACAAAGAGCCGCTTACAAGCGGCTCTTCCACATAAATATTTAATTTTCTTATTATTCTTATATAATCTTTCGTCAACTAAACGATGAATTTCTTCATTGTCTCCTCTAACTTAAGTGAAACTTCTTTAAGTCTTTCAGCCTCTTCACGAACATATCCTGTATTAAGCGATACCTGTTCAGCATTTACTGCTACTTCTGTTGTTCCCTTAGCACCGTCTACTGTTGCATCTTTAAGGTCACTGAATGATTTAACAACTATTGATATCTCATTAGAAATATTTTCTGCAACATGTCCGAATTCTTCAAGAATATCTTTCATATTCTGTGCATCATCATTGTACTGTTCGCTTGTATCAATAAGTTTTCTGTTAGTATCCTTAACATGATGTTCAATAAAGCCTAATACATCAATCGCATTGTTACATAAATTATCAACTGCATCAGTTACGTTCAATGTAATATTCTGAATCTGGATAGCTGTCTCTTCACAGTTCTCAGCAAGTTTACGAATCTCATCTGCAACTACTGCAAAGCCTTTACCTGACTCACCTGCTCTTGCAGCTTCGATAGAAGCATTAAGTGAAAGTAATGATGTCTGGTCTGCAATATTAAGAATTGCATTTGTTAACTGGTTGATCTCTTCAACCTGTTTAGAATCTTCAATTGCTGCCTTTAACTTCTTCTCTGTTTCCTTAGTTATCTCTTCTGTCTCTTCGAATGATTTAGCTGCTTCTTCTTTAAGCATATTAGCTCTTTCACTAATTCCCTCAACAGCTTCCATTCCTTCAACATTCTTAGAATTCATCTTATCAATATGATAAACCATATTATTAGATGATGTACTTAAGTTCTCAGCAGTTGCTGCTGTCTCCTCCATACTTGCTGCCAATTCTTCTGATATAGCTGAAATATTTGCCACCTGGTCTACAAGGTTACCGATTACATTTTCAAGTCTTGCAACCGCTTCTGTAATGTCATCTCCACTGTCTGTAACTAATCCTACAGTTTCTTTCATACTATCTTCCACAGCATCTAAAGCCTTGGCAAGTCTTCCTGTCTCATTCTTATTCTTAAGATATGGCTTATATTTATTACCTGTAAAGTTACCACTCTTCATAAGGTCAAGGTCTTCAGCCACTTTCTTAATTGGTTTAGATATCTTCATACCTATAAGTATCGCTATTATTATAGCTATAACTGATATAATTACACCAATTACAATGGCAATTACGATAACTGTCTTAGTACTTGCATTAACTTCCTTAACCGGTGCCTCCATTAATACGGTATATCCGTTGTTCATCTTTGCAAATGCTACATATGATTTAACACCTTTTCTGGTAGTTAATTCTTCAATTCCTGAATCTTTCTTATTAAGTGCATCTATAATCTTTGTATACTTAACAGTTTTAAGTGTCTCATTAACATTGTATACACTATCAACCGCAAAACACTGGTCGATGTCTACAAGGCTCGCATGACCTGTGTCATAGAATTTAACGTCACCAACTAAATCTGAGAATTTATCAAATGAAATGCTAAGTCCTATCATTGCAAATACAACATCCTCATCTTTAGCATCATCATACATAAATACAGGATAGCCATATGTCATTACATTCTTCTGTAAATCCTGGTCATAATATGATTTTAACCATCTTGGTTCTCCCGCATCTTCTGCCTGTCTGTACCACTGGAATGCAGGCTGCTTACTAAACCATGTAACATACCATTCTTCAGGATTATATGTCTGCTTCTCATCTCCATGATACCACGAACCAATCATAGTCTTAACCTTGTCAGGTCCCATATATACACAAAGACTTAAGATGTTCTCATCACTTGTACTTACCTGTTTAACATATGAATCAATTCCATCTACATAATCCTGTAAATACTTTGTATCACCTAATTTGTCAAAATCACCTGTTGCCTGTATGTAATCACCAATGCCCTTTGCAATACTTTCATACTTCTCAAATTCTGTATTCATCTGATTCGCATATTGTAAAGACATCGCCTCTAACTTGCCCGTTGCCTCTTCTTTTATAATATCAGTTGACTTATAAACCATAACAGAGCCAACGATTGTTGTAGCAGCAATAACACAAGCAGTAATTGCCGCAACTATACTTGCACCTATCTTTCTCATTCGTGCCTCCATTCTGCATATAAAATGCCACGTAATCACTTGTTAATATTGTATAACATTCATTCAATATTTGCAATTTATTTTTCACAAAATTACTAACAAATTACAGACTCAGAACCGAAACAAATATCTTTTGTTTGTATTCGTAAAATAGACAATAAAACCAAGTTGCCCGTCTATAACATATACTCTCATATTCCTTTATCGGTTATGAGTAAATGCCGCCCTCTGCATAGTAAAAAATAAGCATAAGAAAAATAACTCAAATCTTTCTTATGCCTATTTTTGCTGTAATTTCAGCTTTTTATACTACATACTCACTTATTTATTAATTTCTTTCATCATTTCTTCGAACTTCTCATAATGTTCTTTATCTGCGAAATAGTCCTGATAGAATAACTGGTCACAATATTTAATCTTCTCAACTAATTTAGCTGATTCACTTTCGAAATACTTCATATATTTACTGTCTACGGATGGGGCTTTATAAAGAATACTGTTCATACTTCTGCCTACGATACCCTCGCCGATGAATGTTCCATATGCTCTTGAATAAAGTATTGATTCCTTATCAGTAAATACTGAATTGCCATAATACATATTTGTATAATATCTTATTCCCAGCAAATCTAATAATGTAGGAACAATGTCTGATGTACAAGTGAATTTATCTACAACCTGATGTCCTAAATCACTGTCGTGTATCATAAATGGTACTTTATACAGATTAGTGAAATAATTATCTGTATCGTATCCCTCTATGTCTTTTACGTAATTGCTCAACTGCTGATAATAACTGTTATGGTCGCCGAACAGAACTATTGTTGTATTATCTAATAATCCTTTTTTCTCTAAGTCATTCATCATAACACCTAATGCATCATCGAATTCCATTACGGCAGTTACATAATTGACAAGAGTTTCTGACATTTCCTCTTCTTCATTTTTCTTCTTATATACTTCATATAATTTCTTTCTGTGTTCTGCAAGGTTTTCTCTCTCATAATATACGCCATGCATTGTAATTGAAGTTATATAAGTATAGAAACGTTTATCAGTAGGGAACATCAAGTCTTTGCAGGTATTTATCATCTCTGAATCAAGGTTTCTTTCACCATTATTCATATAATCATGCATTGTTATGCTTTTTTCTTTACCTGATTTAACAAGTTCATCCGAAATATCATACATATCATAAGAATCTGTAAGACTCTCAAAACCAAATATTTTATGTGTTTTCTCTCTGTTATAGAAAGATTTGAAACCATCGTGAAATGAACGTGTCTGTATCTCTCCATTAGTTTCTGTCTTTAAAATATTTGGTACCGTATATGGTAATGTATTATATTCATAATCATAATCAACATATTTATCTGTAGGATAACTTCCTAAAATACTGAATGTTTCAGATATATCCGTCTTTTCACGCGAATGAAAATTATTCATAATTACGCTTTCATTATAGAATTTCGTAAGGTTCGGGAACAGATACTCTAATTCTTCATCTGTAAGTCCTAAGCCATTCGGATATTCCTCGCTATTTCTAAACGAGAACCATTCAAATGATTCAACTAATACTACTACTACATTTTTATCTTTAGATATGCCAAAATTCTCTGTAGGTTCTGAAGCATTATCATAAATAAATGATTCTATTTTCTTAGAACTCATTTTATCTGTCTCTGTAAACAACATACCTTTTGCAAATTCATTTACAAGGTTACCGATAATTCCGTAATTAGAATAATTACTTGACTGTCTGTTCTTAAGTAACTTCTCATATTTATCAACTTTTTCCGAATTATCTGCATAGAGACTTAATGAAGAAATTATTATCCCGATAATAAGTACTGCTATATAAGCTCTCTTTTCTTTCTTGCCATATTCTATTTTCTTTCTACGTCTTACCGAACGCATTGCAAATATTACGAAGAATATGCAGAAGAACATAGCTGCATAGAATGCCAGGAAATTCATCGGAATACTCTCAAGAATACCAAATGCATCATTTCTAAGATTAAGCATTCCAAAATCAAAATACTGTCCTGTCATATCGTATACAACTGCAAATGCCAAATCAAGCACAGCCTGTAATACCAGGAATATGGAACAGAATATAAAACGTGCTTTGTTACTTCTTATAACTAATGCAATCCCACAAATCAATACAAGGAATCCAAGTTCAATAAACGGACTTCTGATTATCGGATTACCCTCAACTGCTAATACAGAAATCATCTCTATGAAAATTGCACACAAAAAGTAGACAACCACTATTTTATTAATATCTAACCATTTCTTTATATTATTAATTGCCGCATTTTTATCATTATTTTTATTGGTTATTTCTTTTTCCATAATGACCTACTCTTTCTTAAAATAAATATATAAACATAATAAGTAAATATGATTTAAGCATACTTCTGTCTGTCAAAATGTATATCCAGCCATATACGACATTAAGTACGAAATAAGTAATACCAAGATTATTACTTCCTACTATCAGGTCATATACACCTAATGTAAGCATAAGCACAATTCCCGCATAGATATTGATACTTCTGCCTTTGCCTCTGATATCTTCTACAAATTCCTGTGCAGCTTTTATCATGATTACTATCCAGACACATTTAACAATGTTTCTTAAAAAGATACCTACATTATTAGTCAATTCATAACCATTAAATTTCTCGCCCAAATCATAAAAAGGTTTCACCTGAAAATCTATCTGGGCACTTATCACAACTATGCACGCAACCATTACTGCTGCAATGATAAATATACGTTTAACCGGAAGTTCCTGCCCTTTGGTCTCTTTGTTGGAAATAATGCTTATACCTAATTTTCTCTTAGATATTGTACACATTATGACAATCTCAATTATCCACAATATACATGTAAGTAATGATTCGAAAAAAGGTCTCATCGCACCATATCCGGCGAAATCTAACATTGGTACAAATGGTTTAACCGCATATTTAGAAAATATAATCGCCAGAAATGAAATTATATATATAACTGCATTATATTTTCTTATATTTTTCTCGCCTTTCTGTGTGCCGCTTTTTATAATACTTTCCACAATTTTCTCCATTCTTAAGACACTTAATATTGTCTCACATTTCTTTAAGTTATATTATTTCTGAACGATATTTACAATTCTGCCTGGAACATAGATTTCCTTAACGATATTTCCGTTAAGTCTGTCTCCAAGTGCTTCCTTAGCTTTTGCAATAACATCATCTTTAGCATCATCTTTGCCAATTGTAATTGTAGCTTTTGTCTTACCATTTATCTGTACAGCGATTTCTACTGTAGATTCAACAGTTTTAGCCTCATCATATGTTGGCCATTCTGTCTGGTATAATCTTCCATCAAATCCCATAATTTCCCATAATTCTTCTGTTATGTGAGGTGCTACAGGGTTAAGTAATGTGATTAATGTCTTGAATTCGCCTTTTGTAACTGAATTCTTCTTATAGAAATCATTTATAAGTGACATCATTGCTGCAATAGCTGTGTTATATTTAAGATTCTCAAAGTCAAGACTTACTTTCTTGATTGTCTGATGCATCTTTGTCTCCATATCCTTAGAATATGACATATCATCATTAACTAATTCCTGAAGTTTCCATACTCTGTCTAAGAATCTTCTACAACCTTTAACGCCATCTTCTGACCATGATGCACTCAAATCAAATGCACCGATAAACATCTCATATGTTCTAAGTGTATCTGCACCATAGGCTTCTACGATATCATCAGGGTTAACGACATTTCCTCTTGATTTAGACATCTTCTCGCCATTTTCACCAAGAATCATACCATGTGATGTACGTTTCTGATATGGTTCAGGAGTAGGAACAACACCCTGGTCATATAAGAATTTATGCCAGAAACGTGAATATAATAAATGTAATGTTGTATGTTCCATACCACCATTGTACCAGTCAACAGGTAACCAGTATTTAAGTGCTTCTTTGCTTGCTAATGCTTCATTATTATCAGGGTCTGTATATCTTAAGAAATACCATGAAGAGCCTGCCCACTGTGGCATTGTATCTGTTTCTCTCTTAGCAGGTCCACCACAGCAAGGACACTTAACATTTACCCAGTCAGTCATGGCTGCAAGTGGTGATTCACCGTTATCTGTTGGCATATAGCTTTCAACTTCAGGCAATTCTAATGGAAGCTCACTTTCATCAAGTGGAACGTATCCGCATTTATCACAATGGATAATTGGAATAGGCTCGCCCCAGTAACGCTGTCTTGAGAATACCCAGTCTCTTAATTTAAAGTTAACTTTTCTATTACCAATTCCTTTTTCTTCAAGGAAATCTTTCATCTTCTCTTTAGCATCTTTAACTTCAAGTCCGTTTAAGAAATCAGAATTAATTAATTTACCAGTAGCAACATCTGTAAATGCAGCCGCATCAATATCAACTGCTCCATTTGTTCCCTCAACAACCTGAATCATAGGAAGTCCGAACTTCTTAGCAAATTCCCAGTCTCTGTCATCATGTGCAGGAACCGCCATAATTGCGCCTGTACCATATGTCATAAGTACATAATCTGATATCCAGATTGGAATCTCTTTACCATTTACAGGGTTTATTGCTGTAATTCCGCCTAATACAACACCTGTCTTATCCTTAGCTAATTCTGTTCTCTCGAAATCAGACTTCTTAGCTGCTTCTTCACGATATGCAACGATTTCGTCCCAGTTTGTAATGCTGTCTTTGTATTTGTCAATATATGGATGTTCAGGTGAAACTACCATATAAGTTGCACCAAATAATGTATCAGGACGAGTTGTGTATACTCTTAATTTATCTTCTTTATCTTTTAACTGGAAATCCACTTCAGCACCCTCAGAACGTCCAATCCAGTTCTTCTGTGATACTTTAACTCTCTCGATATAATCAACGCTGTCAAGTCCCTCAATTAACTTGTCTGCATAATCTGTAATCTTGAGCATCCATTCGCTCTTAACCTTACGGACTACTTCGCTTCCGCAACGTTCACATACACCATTTACTACTTCTTCATTAGCAAGTCCGACTTTACATGATGTACACCAGTTAATTGGCATCTCTTTCTTATATGCAAGTCCTGCCTTGAATAATTTAAGGAATATCCACTGTGTCCATTTATAATAGTTAGGATCTGTAGTATTAATCTCTCTATCCCAGTCAAATGAGTATCCTAATGAATGTAACTGTGCCTTAAATCTCTTAACGTTATTAGCAGTAACAATCTTTGGATGTATTTTATTCTTGATAGCGTAGTTCTCTGTTGGAAGTCCGAATGCATCCCATCCCATTGGATATAATACATTATATCCCTGCATTCTTCTCTTTCTTGCAACAATATCAAGTGCTGTATATGGTCTTGGGTGACCTACATGTAATCCCTGTCCTGATGGATATGGGAATTCTACTAAAGCATAATATTTTGGCTTGCTATAATCATTTGTTGCTGCAAATGCCTTTTCATTATCCCATATATCCTGCCACTTTTTCTCAATTCTCTTAGGTGCGTACACCTTGTTCATACCATTTTCCATTTCTGTATATCCTTTCTGATAAGAATCTCTGTAATATCCACCAAAATAAATACTACAATCTTATGTTTCATTTTAACTATGTTAATCCACATGGCATCTTTTGATACCAGCATCATTTATATCGAATTATACAGTAATTAACTGTCATTTTCACATATGGGTTTATTTTATCACATAGTCTTTGTTTGTCAAGAAAAAAGCCTTATAGGGCATCTTTTCGTCTAAAAACTCCTACTATCACATCTGCTCTGTATTTTCATTTGAAAATATATCAGTTTTCCTGTGCATCTTTTCTGTGGCAAGCAGATAACATTCCTAATGTCATAAAATAATACGGTGCCGTGTAATACATTGTATTTCCAAAGAATGACGACACAAGATATGCACATACCATTCCGCCAATTGCTAACATAAGCACATTTAATTTTTTAATCCTCTTTATACAATATATAAACAGGCTGAGTATTGCACCAATATACATAAGTGCCGCCGGAATTCCCAGATATACTGCATGCTGTATAAATTCATTATGTGGTCTGTCGCTGCTAAAACCTTTCTCATAATATAGCGACCATAATCCGTCTGGACCATATCCAAATACCGGTCTGTCTTTCATAAATCTGAATGCCTGCTTCCAGAGTCCGATTCTGCTTGTACCACCTGCATCATTTGATATTCCGGCCTTAGCATCACCATAAGTTACGCCAAAATCATTTGAAAGTATATGAGTTTTCGCATCTACGCACACGCTCGTTATTATAAATGTCAGACATATTAAAATTACCGGAATAATCTTCTTTCTGTCTTTAATTATAAATATTATGGAAGCAAATATTATTCCTGCCATAACCGCTATATAACCGCCAAACGTATCATTTATGATTAATGCCCAGAGATTAAATACAAACATTGCTAAGAATATAACTTTATAAATTACCTTTTCTTCTATAATTATAAGTCCCACCATTGCCATTATGGCTAATGTCATAAAATAAGCATAATGATTCGTATTATAGAATATACTTGCATATTTCGTCCATATATCCATATTGTGTGCATATTTGCCAAACATATTATATATATGTCCATTATATTGAAACAGCACCCATAATGATAATAAGGTACAGACCGTACTAAATGTTCTTAAAATATATCTTCTGAATCGGTCAGAGGTTACTGCCTTACCGCAGACATACATTGCCGCATATATAAGATATGTATAGAAGCCATCTTTTCTATACCAGGTGCCTTTTGTAGCTACATAGAGGTTATCTGCTGTATATGTTGAAATTGCGCTCCAGATAAGCATTGCAAATAGAAGAATATCCCATACATTGTTTTTAAAAATCTTCTTTAAGCTGAATTTCTCTTCTTTATAAAACTGCGAGAAAATATACAATGCCGCAAATATTTCCGCAATAGCACCTATGAAAAAGAATGACATATTAAATATTCCATATTTCTGTGTCATCGAAAATAATCTGTACACTTCTTCAGCACATAATATTAAAAGCATAAGCATCATAAATAAGAAACCACCGACATTCCAGAAGTTATCTGGTATGCTTTTGAATATGTCACTGATACTGTCGTATTTTCCGATTTTAATATTAATTTTCTCTTTTGAGCCTTGATTAGCTTTTTTCTCAACTTTAATCTTCATTTTCTACCCTTCTTCTAAACTTAATTCATAACTTTCTCTAATACATCATAGTAGTTCTCAAATGTTTTGCGGCAGCACATAGGATTATCAATAATTATTCCGTCCGCACGTAGTCCCATCATTGTAAATGCCATCGCAACCCTGTGGTCATCATAGGTTTCAATTAACGCAGGTTTAACATTTCCCGGATAGATATGGATATCATCGCCATTTTCTTCACATCTGATGCCACATTTCGTAAGTTCATTAACGATTGCACTCATTCGGTTACATTCCTGACCTCTTATATGTCCGACATTTCTGATTATTGTCTCGCTATTTGCAAATGGTGCCATCGCCGCCAATGTAAGTGCCTGGTCCGAGAAATCATTCATATTAACATCTATTCCATTAAATGTGCCAGCAGCATTTCCGGTAACATTGATTCCCTCATCTGTATCTGATACATTTCCACCCATTTTCTCAAGAAGTTTTATGAACTTCATATCTCCCTGTGTCGAGTTACTGTGTACATTTTCTACTGTCACACTTCCGCCTGTAAGCATTGCAATTGCATAAAAATAGCACGCAGCCGAAACATCAGGCTCAATATAATAATTACCAATATGTATATTCTGATTTCCGTCTATATGATATGTTTCTCCATCAAATTCAGTCTTTACGCCAAATTCCTCCAGCATATTTCTGGTTATTCTTATATATGAACCATCTTTTTTCTCACTTACTATATGTATATCGATTCCCGTACTGGTCACAGGAATTACCATAAGCATCGCACTTAGAAACTGCGTACTCTTACTTATGTCCATATCAATGTTGTGGCATTTTCCACCATTGCCTGTCACTTCTACCGGAAGATATCCCTCTTCTCCAAGATATCTGAAACTTGCACCCATTTCCGTCAATATTCTGAAAAGCTCTGACATAGGTCGCTTCTTCATCTGCTCTGAACAGTTGATAATATATTTTCCATCAGATAGAGCAAGCATTGCTGTAATAAATCTTGCGGCTGTTCCAGCACTTCCAACATCGATTGTAGCTTCTTTATTCGGAATCTTTCCACCGTAGCCCTGTACTTTTACAATCTTATTTTCTTCATCTATTTCAAGTTCAAAACCTAATTGTTCCAGACACATAAGAAAATGTCTTGAATCATCACTAAATAACACGCCTCTTAAAGTTGACTTTTCCTTAGAAAGTGCCGCTAATAATAATGCTCTGTTAGTCATACTCTTAGACCCCGGTACGACAACAGTTCCACTAACCGGCTTATTAACTTTATGAGTTATGTATACTTCGTGTTCTTTACCATCATCTGTCTTTATTTTACGAATATTTTTCATACTATTCCTCTATTCTGAGCGTTATCGCAATTTTAATCTTACAACATAATATCATATATTTTTTTGTTTGTAAAAATTTATTTAGAAAACGCTTTCCCCGTTTGTAACAAAATACAGACTCAAATGCCATTTTGCACCTTAAAAATCAGACACCTGCTGAAATAATGAAGAATGAAAAACTGTATTGTGATGAATGGCTCATACTATAGCTTCACTACCACAGTAACAAAATAGGCTGAATATCTCGCACTATTCTTGTGCCTGATACTCAGCCTTTAATTTTATATTTTAACAAATTCAGTTGCCGTCATAATTCTTGGTTTCACTAATCCAGATTCCAAAAAATCTTTATCTCCTGTTAATATAACATCTGCCTTTGCATAAATAGCAGCTCTGAGAATAGGTCTGTCATTCACATCTCGAATTTTATCCTCAAAGCTATGCTTTTCACTAGGTGTCGCAACTACTTCTAGTGTAAGCATTGCTATAGACAAAAAAGGATATTAATCCTCACTTTCTGCTCTAACCTCTTTTACCATATCCATAACCAAATCATCAGAAGTAAGTCCATTTCGCTCAGCTTCACCCTCCATCTGTTTTTGAAGCATTTGCATTGCATATACTGCTGAATTAATTATACGCACGTTTCCATTTTCAACAACGAATGTCACTCTGTCTCCACTTGAAATTCCAAGAATATCACGTACATCTTTAGGTATTGTTACCTGCCCCTTTGACATAACCTTTGCATTATCAATAAATGTATTCGCAATCATTCAAATCACCTCCATTTCTTTAAATAGGAAAAGTAGGATTTCTCCTACTTTTATTATATCCTATTTAGTAAATTTATCAATATTTTTACAAATAATAATCCTCATTTCTGAGCGAAAGCAAATAGCCGTGTGAAAAATAATCGCATCAGCATTATTTTTCACACTATCTCCCTAAATCCCTAAAGTTTCAACACTCCGATTCCAACAAGTCCGGGACCTGTATGAACTGCAAGTGAAGCAACTATCTGTTTTCTCTCCACAATCTTCATCTTAGAGAATTTCTCTGAAAGTTGCGCCTCTACCTCAGGCACTTTATCTGCTGCCTTGCCATTCATAATACTTATCCACTTATCAGCATCATCGCCTACCTGTTTCTCCACAATATTTACAAGCCTCTTAACACTATTCTTTCTGCCTCTTAACATTGTTACTGTATTATATATTCCCTCAGAATTACAAGTTATTACCGGCTTTAAATCAAGTGCTTTTCCAATGAAGCCTGTAACATTTCCGATTCTTCCGCCAGCTTTAAGGTAATCAAGTGTATCCATATAGAAAAATACGCGTGAGTCTGGAACTTTTGCAGGTAATTTTTCAACTAATTCTTCGTATGACATTCCATTTTTAAGTTGTACTGCTGCCCACATTGCTAAAAGTCCTGAACCTGTTGAAATGTTCTTTGTATCTAATGCATAGCCGTTAAGTCCATCATATTCTTCAAGAACAGATTTAACCGTATTATATGTTCCACTTAATTTACTTGAAATACATACTGCAATTACATTCTCATATCCGTCCTCTTTAATTTTATCTAATAAATCTCTGATTTCCATAACATTAGGAGTTGATGTCGTTGGAATCTCTCCCGGAAATCTTTCATATACAGTCATCGGATCAATATCGATTCCGTCGGAATACACTTCCATTCCATATACAACTTTAAGTCCTAATATTCTTATATCATATTCTGTTGCGAATTCTTTTCCCACATCGCAACCCGAATCTACTAATAGTGCTGTTTTACTGTTATTCATTTCATTTTCCATCCTGATTTAATAATATAGTAATCAATATTTACTTTATGTAGTTTTTACTATTAATATTTCATAGTATTCACTATTTATTTAATATAGTATTGATTACTACGCAAAATGATAACATTATACCTTATAACTGTCAATACACATTTTTTATCAAATAAATTTATCAGACCACTTTCTAACTATCTAACAATTCTTTTATCTTCTTACTATCTAGTCCTGAACCAATTACAATTACCACGCCTCTGCCAACATTCATTGGTTTCACAACTAATTCATTTTCAGTTGCACTTATCTCATAATTTTTGCCATTTTCACTTGCAAAACCTTTTACACGAAGTACCTTGCCATATTCGTCTGATTCAAAAAGTGTCTTTATTTTCTCTTTTAATACAGGTACTTCATCTTTGATATCAAGGAAATTCACTGACGAGAATTCGCCCTTGCCCTCTGTAATCACTTTCATATAATCACCGATATGGTATCCTGAATTCATCAGATATTCATAGTCTTTATCCGTAAAATCTTCCCACGATTTCTCCATATATGTTGCCGGAAGCTTTTTACAATGAATTTTCTCTGCTGCATTTGCAATATGCTTCTTGGTATTCTCGATATTTTCGGGCGTAGATAACTGAGTTCTGCTAAGAACCACACACCCTGCACACGAAGCCTGTGAAGCTAATATATAATCAGCTTCTTTAGTCATTTTTTCTACAAGGTTAGCATTTACAATAGTGATGACACTTCCTATCTCATACCAATTCTCCAGAGGTTCTTCACGAAGAGAATCGAAAAACATATCCATATCAAATATTCCCGATGGCTCTATGATTATCCTGTCGTAACCACTCATTGCCATTGCTATAAGTTTCGTCTTAAATCTTCGTTGCAGGCAATTCGAATCACACGCTGCTGCTAACATTTCAACCTCGCACTGTGTTCCTCGAAGTTCTGATAATAACATCATATCTATATTAACAGCGCCATAATCATATTCGAGAATTCCGATTTTCATTCCTTTTTGCATAAGATATTTTGCATATTTTAATAAAAATGTTGTCTTGCCTGAACCAAGAAAACCTGTAATTAAATCTATCTTTATCATATTATCTCCATTCCGCAGACTCTTTGCTCCTGAAGAATCGCGGGCAAAATTTTATATTTTACCCTGCGATAAACGCTAAATGTAATGTCTGCGACACATTTAGCCTTGTAAAAATAATCGCATCTACATTATTTTTCACACTATTTTCTCATTTGCAAGCGACTTGTCGCACAGCCTCATTATAGCATAGCAAATATGCCTATGCTACCTATTTTAACCACTTCTTCTAATCATAATTCTGACTATTTTTTTCAATAATAATCTTCTTAATTATTTTACACGCAAAAAGAAACCTGAATTTCTCCAGGTTTCTTTATATATTAAATGGTTTGAGTAAATAAAAAAAGCGCGAGACGGGACTCGAACCCGCGACCCCGACCTTGGCAAGGTCGTGCTCCACCAACTGAGCCACTCGCGCAATGTAAATATATGTAACTATATTTATATGATACTCTGTATCAAAGCGGGTGATGGGAATCGAACCCACGTATCTAGCTTGGAAGGCTAGTGTTCTACCATTGAACTACACCCGCATATTGTATGTAAAGCATTCGGCACTAGGTGCCTCCTGCGTAATGCCCAGAACTGGAATCGAACCAGTGACACAGGGATTTTCAGTCCCTTGCTCTACCAACTGAGCTATCTGGGCAGTTTCTTTAAGAAACATCGTGATTAACACGCATTGAACATTTTACAATGACTTCTAATTATTGTCAAGCAAAATTTTATTTATTTTCTATTCATTTTTATTTTATGAATTGAAAAGCCTAAATCCACTTTTAGGTGGTGAAAGTGGACTTAAGTCTTACACTTATTTCCACTTCAACATTCTATTTTATATTAACATTGCCTCCACCGAAATATCTTTCATTGCCCTCCATTCCGGTTATCAATTTAGCAAGCCCCTGCATCTTCTCCTCTGTCTTGGCAAGTTCATTGCTACATTCTAATAACTCTGCCGAAATATCAAGTCCTGCATTATTATAGATTGGTTTGTATTTCAAATCATGTTCAAGACTTGCCCAATAATCCATAGGCTCTGTCCTGAACTGAATCTCAACAGGAATCATCTTCATCGCACCGATATAATTAATAGGCACTTCTAATATAAGATGCAGACTTCTATATCCATTAGGCTTTGGATTAGCAATATAATCCTTTCTCTTAATCAGATGTAAATCGGGCTGATTCTCAAGATATTGTGCAAATTCATATGCATCACTTATATATGCACACACAACTCTGACACCAGCGATATCAAACAGATTATCCTGCATATTATCAACAGTTGCCTCTAGTTGTTTCTTAGCTAATTTACCCATTACACTTCTGGCACTCTTAATTCTCTTCTCAAGCTGATGAAGTGGTTCTCTGTTATATTTGAATTTAAGCATTTCATTTATAGTTTCAATTCTTATGCAGATTTCTTTCATTGCAGCCTCATACATCTTAGAAAACATCTCATATGGTGCAACATTCTGCTCTAACTGGTGAATTGCCACTTCCATCTTTCTAGCATCACCGACTTTAGCATTAAAATTCTGTAATGAATTACCATTCTCCGTTAAGAATTTAATTATATCTCTTCTGGTAATAATTCCGATAAATATATTCATATCATCTATAACCGGCACAAAATTCTGCTCCATCGATAAAAGCAACAAATCATTTATATCACTTGAAATATTTATCGCAGGATTCCAGCCTTGTCTTATAATGTCCTTAATTAACAGGCCATCATAGTTCTTCGTATCTTCATCTGTATATTTCAACAGGAAATCTTTATCACAGACCGTTCCGGCATATGTACCATCTACACGTATTACGGGAATTGCTGTATATCCACTCTGCTTTAAAATCTCCATTCCCTGTTCAAATTCATCTGTATCATATAAGTATTTAACTTTTGCTTTTGATATTATTAACTTAAATGCGTTCATTCTTAAATCAACCTCTTTTCAGGTAACTTACTTAACTTCTTACCAGTACATCGTTCTGCAAATAACCGGACCAATATACTAAATTTTATTATATTTTACCATTTTGAAATTAGCAAGTTTATTTGCAATAAGTAACAAAACTTTCACAATTATAAATAATATATAAATCTCATAATTTTGGCACACTAAACTCAATCAAAAAAGCCACATAAACAATTCTAAAATCATTTATGTGACCTTTTGTCATATTAATCTCCATTCCGTAGGCACAACGTGCCGGAGGAATCGCGCGCCAAATTTCAGATTTGGCTCTGTGATAAATGCTATTTGTGGTGTAGGTACTACAAATAGTTGTGTGAAAAATCAGATATCAATCTGTATTTTTCACACTATATCTCTACGATATATTTTCATATATACTTACTATGCCGCTGCAACAATAAAGAATAATACCAATGGCTGTATAAGTATCATTGTGTACAGACAGTCTCTATATAAATTCTTATTTACTTTTATCTTATTACTTCTCATTGCCAAAAGTACCGGTGCCAGAAGCGGAACAAAGTATCTTCCCTGTACACCCTGTATCTCTGTGCTGCCTAATGGTGTCCAGTCGAGGAGCATAGCCCCCATAATACAACCAACACTCAGAATAGCCATTATGCTCATCATTAATTTAGCCTTACCACTAAAGTCATAATTATCCTCTTCAGACTTCATAAATCCTAAGAACATAACAATAAATATTGGAACAATTACTACCATTGGTATGCCGATATCTATCCAGCCAAGATTGCTTCCTATCATACTTCCAAAGTAAAATGTTCCCAGATTCGCAAGTGTATCCCAGAAAAGTACAATACAAAAAGCAGGATTTTTAATTAGATATCCTATAGTATAACCCGGTGAATTTGCCCATTCCACAAATCCATTCATCGAACCTGAACCACCCTGTTGTGGTGTTAACATTTTCACTATCAATGCAATTATAACTGCAGCTACAAGACCTGATAACAGTATTTTAAATAACTTCTTATTTTCTCTAAACAATCTCTTAAGAGGAAATAATGTCATCAAAAGAATTGGTGCGTACGCAAATCCTTTAACAGGAAGGAACAAAATGCTGACTGCAATAAGAATTGCCAAATCCTTCTTATTAATTTTCTCATCTACCGCTAATTTAAGTGAAAGTGCAACTACTACCAAAGCCATTGCAAGAATCGGACAGTCATAAGAATATGAAGATGCCTGTTGCAGCGTCAATGGCATTAAACATAAGATAGCCATTCCCACTTTACCAAACGGAATCTTTCTTATCGCATAGAACGCCAGCAGAACAAACAATATGTAATTAAACATAGAGCCTAAAAGTAACGTCTGGACAGTTCCAAAATGAAGAATTCGTCCGATAGTAATTCCAAGTGCCGGTGCAAAATACAGATACTTTTGTGTATCTAACATTTCCCATTTTGGTTTCATTTTAACCATTGTATTATCTGCACCCGTATTATGTAAAAGACTGCTATAATAATTATTATATACATCTCTTGTCAGATACGCATGCAATACGTTCTGTTCGGCATCATTTTTTCTGACAGCGACATAATCTTTATATTCTCCACCACATACCATATTAGACACTCCATAAGCAGTGGCAATATGTTTTTCTTCATCTGGTGCTGAATAATCCGGTAAGTATAAAAGGAAAATAAATCCTAAAACAATAGCACAGATAAGATATACGAATTCTGTTTTCATATCCTTCTGTCTGATAAATAACAGATAATAGAATACAACTATCAATATTCCTAATATTGTAAATGATAACATTGTAACCCATGAGAATAAATCAAATCTAGAAGCCATTATGAGAGAAACCTTTAATACACTATCCGAAGTTTGTCCATTAATGGTCAATGTTTCATTATCCGGATTGCAATAAGTCAGTGTAAGCTTGTCATTCTGATTTAACTCTTCTACTTCTACCTTAAAACTAAGATTCTTTTCTTCCTTAAGCACAAGCGGATTTTCAAATTCAAATGCAATCAGCTTTCTGGAATTAATATAACTTGTATCGCATTTAGTCTCTGCTAACACTTCATCTGTATCTTTATCAGTCACAGTAAGCTTAAGCGTTCCCAGATTATTATTTTCAGCTTTATATTCTTTACATTGAATAATAATTTTTTTAATACTGCCTGATATACCTTTTTCATCTTGTATCAGAACATCGCCTTTTTTAATCTCTTCACTTATTTTTCCGTTTTCATCGCTATTTAGATTATATTCATCATTATGTATGATAAACCTTGTATATACTCTCAGGCACAAGGTTACATATATAATTAAAATTACTAAAAGCGCCGGTAATTTCTTCCACATATTCTTATTTTTCATATCAATCTCCGTTTTCCTAATCTCTTGTCTTATTCTCCAATTCGTCCACTCTTGCCTTTAAGATACCAATTTCCTGAACAAGTTTTTTAATACTTGAAGATGCTATTGAAATCGCCACTGACATAACAAGTATTATCACGAGTGAAAATAAAAATGCCAGAAAGAACATCATATTTACAGGAGATGCTATTCCTAAAAGTTCTGATAATTTCTCCATTAATGTAGGAAAACAATCCAGAATTAATACAATTATTCCAACTAAAATCCACGAAATCGCATGTCTGAGTTCAAGTCTGTTATTTCTTATAAGTGAAATAACATATAAAAGACCCAGCACTAATATAATCGCAACAATTATCTGTAATCTTAATAACATTTCCCTTACCTCCTTGTCCTTTCTATGATAATAGCCATAGTAACCTTAAACATGTAATAGAATGATTTCTTAAATGATATTGATGAAACTCCTTCTTCTCTTGCTCTCATAATTACCGGAATCTCTAATACTTTTAACTTCTTTCTTAATATCCATGTCGTTGTTTCAGGTTCCGGATAATCCTTCGGATAATTTCCAGCAAATAATTCTATTATCTTTCTGTTACACATTCTGTAACCCGATGTAGGATCCGTAATCTTCTGACCTGTCAGAAGTTTTATAAGGAATGTAAAATATCTTATACCTAATCTTCTTGTAAATGATGACTGAAATCCTTCTTTTTCAATAAACCTTGAACCAATTACCATATCAGCCTGTTCTTTCACAAGTGTCTCTGCCATTTCATTAAGATATTTTGCATCATGCTGACCATCTCCATCGAACTGTACTGCTATATCATATCCATTCTGACATGCATAGAGATAACCTGTCTGCACTGCTCCGCCTATACCGAGATTAAGTGGTAAATCAATTACGTTAAGACCTGCATCCTTACATACCTGTAAAGTATTATCTTTAGAATGGTCATTAATAACTATATAATCAAAACCGGGTGCGTTTTTCTTTATATCATTTACTGTATTTACTATGCTTGCCGACTCATTATATGCCGGTATTATAACTAATTTTCTTAGTTTAATGCTCTCGTTTGTACTTTGCATACTCTCCATTTCTCAATCCTCCATATACAATAATCTGTTATAATTCATTATACTTCTCACTCTTTCCATACTGTTTTACCAGTAATCTGGCTATGAATTTTGGCCAGAATTTTCTGAACATTTCATAATCTTCTGAGCTTCTTCCTGTTTCCGCAATAGCTGCTGATGTCTCTGAACCTTCATGGATTCTGTGACATGTAAGTGGAGTACTGCTGTATACAAATGTTCCTTTGTGTCTCGACAGTATTTCCCAACATTCCCAGTCCTCATTTGTTCTGAAATGATTCTTAAATAAAGGTTCTCTGAATCTTTCTTTATTAAATGTTACTGAAGGACAACATATTGGTGAACCCATTGAAAGAATTCTTCTTCTTATAAACTTACTTCTCTGAAATAATTTAATTTTTAATGGCGCAAGCATAAGTCTCTTAATCTTCAAAAGTCCCGTATCATGAACTTTCTTACCATTTCTAAGTTCATAATAATCCGTAAAAAATATTATCGGATTCTTTGCTTTCTCCATCATATCTAACATTGTCTTAGAATAAAGTGGAAGATAAACATCATCCTGATGTGCTATCGTTACATATTTAGTTGTTGTTTTGGAATATGCAAAATTCCAATCTTCTGTAATACCACTTTTTCCTGTATTTATATACAATTTTATATTATATTTCTCTGCCATATTTTTTATATAATCATTAGGCGTAGATGTACATATAATAATCTCTGATTTCATCTCCTGAGCCATCAACGACTCTATACATTCCTCCAAATATGGACTTTCTTTATACGCGCAGATAGCAAAAGTATGTTGCATAATTATCTCCATTTCCGAGCGACTCGTCGTGAGGAGGCGATGAGAAATTCGCGTAGGCGATTTCTCATCTGCCATAAAAGCTAATTGTTTTCGCTCATAAACAATTAGCTATGCAAAAAATAATCGCATCAGCATTATTTTTTGCATTATCTCCATTCCGCAGACGTTTACACCTGCTAAATAATTTTCTACTTTATATCCTGTTTTATCGTTTTCTTTACTTTAAGCACATAAGCTATGATACTTCCTGCGAAAAATAGTCCCAGAACGCAGACTGCTGCAAAAAAGCTCATTGATGCGCCAAAAAGTTCTGATTGCTGTACTAATCTATCCGATAAAATATATACACTTACCGCTGATAATATATATCCTGTCATTATCAACTTCTTAGTTCTGAATATTGTAAGTATATAATATAGAACAAACGCTACCGCATTAATGCCCCCTGCTGCTATAGTGAACACAAGCAAACCTCTATAAGAGGATAAATCACAACCTGTTGCAATTGATAATACAGGTATTCCTAACAAGTATGCACCTATTAAACATACTACAGTTATTCCTACCAGACAAGATAACATTTTAAAAATAATTGCAAAGAACTTTCTAAATTCTTTCTTCTCGTTTAAATCTGTCAATGTGATAAGCATTGGTCTGAATAAGAATCCGGCAAAAAGATTTATAACTGATACAGGCAGGAAAATTGCCTGATAATAGGACTGATACTCGCTTGACATATATTTATCCACAGCCAGTCTTGGTGCGCTAAGTATATATGCCCACAAAAATACACCAAGGAACAGCGGAAAGCAATTTTTCATAATCTCAAGTACAATCTTAACATTACAAAGATTCAACTTATCTTCAAATTTCTTATAAACTCTTATATCAAAAATGTATACACATATAACTGCCACTACATCCGAAATTATCATCGTAAGCACAAGATTATGTGTCATAATCAGCATTATAAAATACACAGCCATCATAATAAGTGTTCTATGACACATTGATTTTCCTGCCAGATACAGGTAACCATCTTTGTGGAATTGAGATTCATACACATCTGCAAACGCATCAATTAGTTTTAAAATACATACCAAAAGAACAATTACAGCCTTTTCCCTGTTATACCCTTTTAATAAAATATAACCTATTGATACTATCAGCATAATCGCACATGTATATATCTTCGTAGTAAAATATTGTCCAAAGGTATACTTATCTTTCGAATCAGTAACCTGATAATTTCTCATTTCAAAATATCCGAAATATACTAACATCTGACTTATAGTCAACGCTATTGCAAATATTCCGCCTTTTTCTTCTGCGGCGATTCTTATTGTAAGATATGACATAAACACTGTTGACATCGCATAGACCAGACTGCCTATCATATTCCACAGAAAATCGCTTTTTTCGTTTTTTTCAAACATTTTTATATCCTTTCCACTATTATACAATGCATAAGTATACTCGTTTCAGCACCTTTTATCAAGAAAATTTTTTGTAAGGATTATAAAACAGTCTTATTTTATGGCATATTATAATAATATCTTTTTATGCTAAAGTTAAAAAGCCAAATTTATTTTAACTTACTCTTTCTCACATTTCACGACATTTGCTTACATAATTTTATATATTTTTTTACATTTTTATGATGATTTCTTGCATATACATAATTTATTATAATTATAGTCATGAAGGATACATATAAATCGCATATTTCCTCTCTTTTATCGGTTTATATATAAAGAATGTCATATCAGTCAGGTTCTTCATGACAATATTTACTAACGTAGAAAGGTCGTTCATATATGCAGACATCACGTAGAACCAAAAATATTCACTTAATCCGCTTTATTATTGGAATATTATTATGTTCCACTATTATTTTATTTGTATATATGTTATTACCGGATTCACGATCTGAAACCGGTAACAACGACCATTCTATCTTATCAGTTTCTACAATCTCCGGTGCAGAAGAACTTTCTTCAACCGTCAAATTACCATTAGCTGACTACGAGGTGTGTATTGATGCCGGACATGGCGGTCACGATATAGGCAGTAGTAAAGGTGAGCGTTTAGAGAAAGATGATACTCTTGACTTATCAATGAAAATTTATAAATATTTATCAGATAAAGGCATATCCGTTGCCATTTCACGAACTAATGACACCTATCTTTCACTTCAGGAGAGAAAAGATTTCGCTGAAGATTCCAAATGCAAGTTATTTATCTCTATACACAGAAATCTATACGAGGGCAATTCAAAGATAAATGGTGCAGAAGCCTGGATACACAGCTCTGACCCTGTAAATGCACATTCACTTGCTTCATCAATTCTAAATGATATATGTTCTTCTAATAATTTTGATAATCCAACCTTTGATAATCGTGGGGTAAAATGTGGAACAAGTTCCGATGCTTATGATAATTACGCAATTAATAAAGTAAGTATGACAAGTATGATTCTCGAGATGGGATTTATAACAAGGCCGTATGATAACAGGGCTTTTGATAATAACCTTGATGAGTATGCCAAAATAATTGGCGATGATATAATAGATTATCTTAATAACTAGCAAGATGGCAAGTCTAAATATTATTTCGTGTTATAGGCAATATTTTAGAATTCTGTATTTGCAGACTACATATAAATATTACAAATCAAATATCCCAAGGCTATATTGTATAACCTTGGGATATCTGATTATCGTTTTACAAAAATGCCGGCGACCGGAATCGAACCGGTACGGGAGGTTAGTCCCGCAGGATTTTAAGTCCTGTGCGTCTGCCAGTTCCGCCACGCCGGCATAAACCTTTCGGTTTAATGGATGGAGGTGGATTCGAACCACCGAAGCAATTTGCAGCAGATTTACAGTCTGTCCCCTTTGGCCACTCGGGAATCCATCCAATTTTTCAATGCTCTATATTTATACCATATAAAGCATTAAAGTGCAAGTATTTTTTTATTACTAACAGAGTTTATTTTATCATTAATCATTCGAAATTTACTTTGTTCGTCATTTATAACAGTCAATAAATTTCATTTTTCATTTGCTTTTCTACTGTACTCTTTTTCTGTATATTGCAGCCGAAAAGCCCGGTAATCTTACTACTATCTCGCCATTTACAACGACATACTCTACCTTACCCACATTATATGTGTCTCTTGACGATACCATAAGGCTTTCCATTATATTATTATCCTTAACGCCTAGCTGCCATACAGGAATATGAATTTCTCTCTCTGTATCGTTGTTATTAATCGCAACTGCAAGTATATTATCATTTAAGAAACGTCCATAAGCAATTACATTATATTCACCTAATAATGCCTTAAATGAACCTTTTCTTAAAGCTATGTTATTCTTATGAATTCTTATTGCATCTCTATGGAATTCAATTAATTCCATATCTTCTCTACCCCATGGATAAGTTCTTCTGTTATCCGGGTCAGTCCAGCCACATAAGCCTGCCTCATCACCATAATAGATAGTAGGTGCTCCCGGCCATGTCATCTGCATTATTACAGCTTCTTTCATAATACCTTTATTAGTATACATTTCGGCTGCCTGTGGTCCAACTGATGCAACTCTGCCGACATTACCATTAGTTCTGGTCATAAAACGTGAATGGTCGTGGTTAGATAATTCATTCATGGCAACTAATAATGAGTTACCCTGAAATCTTGACATATGATGTCGCATAGATGCGAAGAACGAATATGAGTCACCTCTTAAATCATCTCTCTTCTCATCACTATGCTTCTCCATACCTGTAAGAAACCATGTGATAGGCTCCATAAATGCATCGTAGTTCATTACAGTATCCCATTCATCACCCTGTAACCATGAACCCGGATCTCCATAATGTTCAGCTAATATAATAGCTTCAGGATTAGCCTCTTTAACATTCTTTCTGAAATCTTTCCAGAACTTATGGTTAAATTCGCCACTGTGTCCTAAATCTGCCGCAACATCAAGTCTCCAGCCATCTACATTATAAGGTGGTGAAACCCATTTTCTTGCAATTCGCATTATATATTCATATAATTTTGGAGATTCTTCATAATTAAGCTTAGGTAATGTATCGTGTCCCCACCAGCCATTATAATGATAATTATAAGGCCATGCATCTTCGAAGAATTTAAAGAAACTTCTGTATGGGCTGTCACCTGATACATATGCACCTTTTTCGTAGCCCTCCTGATTCTCATAAATCTGTTCTCTATCGAGCCATTTATTAAACGAACCACAATGGTTAAATACTCCATCTAAGATTACTTTCATTCCTCTTCTATGGACTTCTTCAACAAATCTGGCAAATAATTCATTAGATGCCTCTAAGTTAGCCTTATCGGTAACTCTTGTTATATATCTGCTTGCCTCTCTGTTAAGATAATTGCCTTCGCTAAGCAATTCTCCCTCATCTTTAACAATCTTTCCGAAATGTGGATCAATATAATCATAATCCTGAATATCATATTTATGGTTAGAGGGTGAAACGAACATAGGATTGAAATATATTACTTCTACACCTAATTTCTCTAAATAGTCTAATTTATCCCACACGCCCTGAATATCTCCGCCATAGAACTCTCTTACGCCCATTGTGGCAGGATATTTATACCAGTCATCAACTTTAACAGAGTAATCACCGATATAGCTGTATTCTCTTGTCTCTACATCATTACTCTTATCACCATTAAAGAATCTGTCTGTATATATCTGGTACATTACTGCACCCTTAGCCCAGTCAGGAGTCTTGAAGCCCGGAGTAATTACGAAGTCATACCAGCCAAGTCTCTTGTCGCATACACCTGATTTATCATAGAAACACTCTTCGAAGCCTGAAACTATCTTGAAATAGTATCTTATCTGTGCCTCTTCAACCTTAAACACATATTCATAATAATCAAATAACATATCATTTTCTATATGTTCCATCAGGTGTTCTTCGTCTCCTACGCACAGGTATACTCTGTCTACGTTACCCACAGCAGTTCTGAAACGAATCTTTACTTCTGAATTCTTATCCGGTTCAGGTGGAAGTCTGTATTCAGAATTCTCATCACAAAATAATGCTTCTTTATTAAGCATTGGACGCATATTCTGTATATACAATATTTTCTTTTCATTTTTATTCATATGATTCAAATCTATATTCATTGCTTTTTCCTCTTATTATATGATATGTAGCTTTCACAATTTTATTATAATTCACATTCAAATGCAATAATGTTTTATAAGTTTTTAATATTCTACACTTCCACACGTAAAAAGGACAGCTCACGTGCTGTCCTTTTTGGAGAAGGTATTTCGTTTCTTATGGGGTGTAGCAAAAACTATATAATGTATTGGGGGGTTTTTACGATGTAAATTATAACATCCGTCTACACAAAAGTGTGCATAAACTTTACAAAAAATCATTTTACTTTTTGTGCAATTTGACACATTCTTTTCCATTTCTACAAAATATCTTATTTTTCATCATTTGTTTTTATACAATTTCTACATTAAATTAACACTTTTATTCAAATATAAATTATTCTGTCTTAGTATCTGCAGCTTCCTATTCTGTAACTTTCATTATAGTTGCTTTCTGCTCTGCTAACCAACTACTTTTATTCTGTCACTTCTGCTCTGCTATCCAGCTACTTTTATTCTGTCACTTCTGCATCTGGTGTTTCTGATTCTTTTACTTCAGTTTCATCATCAAATAAAGCTTCGAATTCTTTCTGTCCAATCTTCTCTTTCTCCATAAGAAGTTCGGCACTCTTATATAATACGTCTTTGTGTTCTTCGATTATATGTTTAGCCTTAGCATAACACTCATCAACAATTCTCTTAACTTCATTGTCAATGGCACTTGCAGTTCCATCAGCATAGCCTCTTGTATGTGCTAAATCTCTTCCGATAAATACTTCGTCATCATCATCTCCATAGCAGATAAGACCTAATTTATCAGACATACCATATTTAGTAACCATGGCTTTAGCTGTTGCTGTTGCCTGCTTAATATCCTGTGATGCACCTGTTGTAATATCGTCTAATACCATTTCCTCGGCAATTCTTCCGCCTAATGATACCATTATGTTCTGAAGCATCTTGCCCTTAGTATTAAACATCTCATCCTTCTCAGGTAATGGCATTGTATATCCTGCTGCACCTGTTCCTGTAGGAATAACTGAAACTGTGTGTACAGGTCCGACATCCGGAAGAACGTGGAATAAAATCGCATGACCTGATTCGTGGAATGCTGTAATTCTCTTCTCTTTCTCTGAGATGATTTTACTCTTCTTCTCTGTACCGATACCAACTTTAATAAATGAACGGTTAATATCTTCCTGGGTAATATATTTTCTGTTCTGTCTTGCAGCATAGATTGCTGCTTCATTTAAGAGGTTCTCAAGGTCTGCACCTGTAAAGCCTGCTGTAGTCTGTGCTACATTATCAAGGTCTACATCATCACCAACCTGTTTATCCCTGATATGAACATCAAGAATTTCTCTTCTTCCTTTAACATCCGGTCTGCCGACCACAACTTTTCTATCGAAACGTCCCGGACGTAATATTGCAGGATCAAGTATGTCTACTCTGTTAGTAGCAGCCATTACTATTATTCCCTCATTTACACCGAAGCCGTCCATCTCTACTAATAACTGGTTGAGTGTCTGTTCTCTTTCATCATGTCCGCCACCCATACCTGTTCCTCTTCTTCTTGCAACGGCATCTATCTCATCAATGAATACGATACATGGAGAATTCTTCTTAGCCTCTTCAAATAAATCTCTTACTCTTGATGCACCGACACCAACGAACATTTCTACGAAATCTGAACCTGAAATGCTGAAGAATGGCACGCCTGCCTCGCCTGCTACGGCTTTAGCAAGTAATGTCTTACCTGTTCCCGGAGGTCCTGTAAGAATTACACCTTTAGGAATTCTTGCACCTACTTCAAGATATTTCTTAGGATATTTTAAGAAATCAACGATTTCCTCTAACTCTTCTTTCTCTTCCTGTAAGCCTGCTACCTGGTCAAACTTAACTCTCTTCTTAGGATCATTAACCATTTTAGCACGACTCTTTCCGAAGCTCATCATTCGGTTAGCTCCGCCACCGCCGCCTGTCTGTGCGGTAAGTATTGAGATAAATATAACAGCAATTACTATCATTACGACGTATGGAAGAATCTGCCACAACACATTCTCTTTCTCAACGTCTTTCATTGTGTATTCTATATCCAGATCAATAAGTCTCTGCTCTGTATCTGCTGCACTTGCAACTCGGATTGTATGTTTATCACCATCATTCAATCGTACCACTATCTTGCCTGTAGGTACTTCCTTGTTCTGATATACTGTGACACTTTTGACTTCATCATTTTTAACATCTTCTAAGAAGTCGCTATATTTATAATTATCTGTATCCTTATTATATATTGCAATGTAATAAAAAGCTGCCATAACTAATAAGAGTACAATTATATAAATACCAAAGCCTTTCATTTGTTTCTTCACTTTTCGAAACCTCCTCTCACTTTTTAAGCATTTATTATTTATTCTGTCTCTACCACACCGATATATGGAAGATTTCTGTATTTCTGGTCATAATCTAAACCGAAACCTACCACAAATTCATCAGGTATGTTAAAACATGTATACTGCACATCTACATCAACGACTCTTCTGTCAGGTTTATCAAGTAATGTGCATATCTCGATACTGTTAGGATTTCTCTGCCATAACATATCTGTTAATGCCTTTAATGTACGTCCTGAATCGATAATATCTTCTACAATCAGGACATTCTTACCCTCAATTGATTCATCAAGGTCCTTTACAATTTTTACTTTTCCACTGCTCTCTGTACCTGAACCATAGCTTGAAACTGCCATAAAGTCCATAGATACATCTGTTGTAATTCTCTTAGCAAGTTCGCACATAAAGAACACTCCACCCTTTAATACACAGATGAGGTGTACTGTTTTGCCTGCATAATTCCTGCTGATTAGTTCGCCAATCTCTTTAATCTTGGCACACACATCTTCTTCTTCAATCAATACTCTGATTTTGTCCTGCATTTTGATTTTCTTTCCTTTCTAGTCTAGAAATTATTAATAAATGTCTCGTATCTTCTGTCACCTTATATTCTTCACTAATTCTATGACCTACAATCCATATAATATGTGAACCGTCTGCAAATACCGGAATCATACCTCTTTTTTCTGCCGGAATCTTGTTATCCACGAAAAAACTTTTCAGTTTCTTTCTCTGTCCCTTTGCATTTATAACTAAATAATCCTCTGATTCACGATATCTTAATTGCACAGTAAATTGTATTTTATCATAATCAAAGCATTTAGTATACAAGTTTTGGTAATTTTTTAGCTGATTTATTAAAAATTTTATATTTATTCCCTCTTTTTCGACATCAATTATCCTTACATCAAACTCTTCGTCTCCCAGTGTATATACGCCATCTTTCCTGATATCTTTTTCTATATTTTTTTCATCTATGGATTTATTTATATTTTCTCTCTCAAGAATTATATTCTCATATTGGACTCTGGCTATAATTCCATATGGGAGCATTATATATCGTCCTGTCTGTCTGCCACATAAATCTATCACATCTTCTACATGCTTCCTTGTAATATCCTTAAGCTTTCCCGCTGCCTTTTCAATGCATACTCTCACAACACGCTTCTGTATTATCTCTTTTTCATCTGCAAGAGCCTTTCTGTTAATGTAAATACATTTATTATGCTCTGAGACAATATTTTCATACGCATAATTCGTAATCTCTGAAAGATAATCTTCTATCTCCCTTAACTCATCTGCTGCCTGACAAATGTGGCTTATACTGTTATCATTAATGTTCTCATTAAGATATGGTAACACTCTGTGCCTTATCTTATTCCTTGTATAATCCTCTGTAAAATTTGTCGAATCGTCTATATGTTCTATCTTATGTTCTGATAGATACCTCTCTATCTCTTCGCGTGTAAGACACAATACCGGTCTTATTATACTTCCATTCTTATATGGAATTCCCGCTAATCCTTTAAGTCCGCTTCCCCGGCACAGATTATGGATAAATGTCTCGGCACTGTCATTTCTGTTATGCGCTACCGCAATCTTTACACTTCTTCCATTACTTATAAGTTCTTTCGCCACTTCATCAAATGCCTTATATCTTAACATTCTGCCCGCTTCTTCTTCTGATAATCCGTTAGCCTTAGCATATTCAGGAACATTGTACTTATAGCACTTAAACTTAACACCATCGTTCTTACACATATTTTCCACAAATTTCATATCCCTGTCAGCTTCATCTCCACGTATTCCATGATGAATGTGAACTGCAATAATATCTATATCAAAATAATTCTTAAGTTCTAAAAGTATTTTATACAGGCATACGGAATCAGCGCCACCTGATACACCCACAATGACGCTTTCTCCTTTTTCTGCCATATTAAATTGTTCCATATATTTTCTGACTTTAACTAATTCGTTCATAATCTCTTTATCAATTTCGCTTTTTCTCTATATATTCATTTATATTATTCCGGCTCTGTATACACCAGTTCTTTGTTCTTTCTGTTATTTCTGTTATTTTCAATACTTTATTACTCTAGCTTTATAAATTATCAGTATTTATCATATATTATATGTTACTTTATTCTAAATTTATTAGCAAGTATTTATTATGCTATCTTTTTATTATTTTCCCATATTCCGGTTACTAATACGGTCATATCATCAGTCAGTCTTGATTTATCAGAAACCGCCTTTTCTAATATGCAATCTGCAATCTCTTTTGGCGAACCGCCATCGATATCCCTTATGATTTCAACTAATTTACCATCATTGTCCTCTGTATTAAGTGCATCGATTACACCGTCAGACACCATAATTACCAAATCTCCGTCGTATAATTTCTTGCTTGTGCTGTCATAGTCGACTTCGGCAAACATACCAAGTGGCATTGAGGTAGATTTAATCGTTTCAACCCAGTTTCCCCTCTTAACAAATGTCGTGGCTGCTCCGATTTTCACTAAATCGCACATACCTGAATGTAAATCAATCACACCATAATCAAGCGTAGCAGGGTGTTCCTCCTCTGAGTTCATTATCATAACTGAATTAATCATTTTAAGTGCTGTATCACCATCAAAACCACTGTCTAAAAGTTGTTCTAACAATTCAATTACTGTTTCACTTTCAAGGCAGGCACTTGCGCCATAACCCATACCATCTGAAATTCCCATAAGAACCTGTCCATTTTCTAATTCTTTAAGCGAATAATTATCTCCGGATATTCCGCTTTCGCCTCTTGCCTTTCTCGCTGCGCCATGCAATACATAGAAATTCGCCTCTTCCACATACGTCGTTGTCGTGAATTCATTACTTATTACTTTTCTGCAATTTCTAGATGGCATATATGCCTTTCCAAATGCCTCACTTACCGCTTCTGCTATCTCCCTTGTTCCAATTGTCACACCTTTCTCGCATTTTGCTGTTATTAAATATTCTTTTTTATGTCTGCGGTTCTCGATACCCATTATTTTATCCATATACACTTTTCTGCCCTTTAATTTATGTCTTATATATTCTTCCTCTTCCCCTGTAATCTTCACGAAATCATACATTTCATGCGAATATTCTTCTATGATTTTAGAAATCTGGTTAAGCTGTCCTGACATAATATTTCTGCTCTCATCGAATTTATTCTTCCATATCTGGTTAATGTCGGTATTCGTCTCAGTACTGTCAATATTGCCTGTCTCCATATCAGTTTTTAATATGCTTTTTGACAACTTCTCTATTGCCTTTGCTGCATTTGTCAGCTTTTCCTCAAGTATCTTCTGCATATCATTTTCTTCATTATTATTAATATTTTCTTCGAATCTGTAGATAATATTTTTAGGAAGCATCATAAATATTACGCCTGCACCAAGTAATCCCTTGACAATATTGTCACTGATGAATAACGGATATGCCGCATAGCCGACTGTTATGCACGCACAAATCATTGATAATACGCTGATAACTCGTCCTAATTCTCTGAATATTCCTATTGCAATTCCAAGCATACACATTATTCCTAAGTATTTCGCATCATCATACCATAAGCACAGGGATATTCCACACGCAGAGCCGATTATCGCGCCCATTCCCGCACCATATTTATATGCGCCATACAGAATCGAAAAGAACAATATTATCTCTATTCCCGATGCCGGAATCGTCATTCGCTCGCCTATGTTATAGATAACTAACCCGGTAATAAGTGCCATACTAAACATTTCTTCATTATCATAGATAGCTTTACCGCTTATGAGTGCCTGAATGGCTTTCCTGAACGCAATATTTAATGCCGCCGAAAATACAGCCATAATCACAGGCATCGCTAATGTCATAACTGTCTCTGTATTCATTGCAAATGTCGTGTATTTCTCATTAATTAATAAATCAGTAACTTCCAATGCAAATACTGAAACAAAGCATATTATTGCGCTCGCATATTCGTTTACACGCAGTTTATTAACGGCTGTCAGTTTAGATATAATGATGATTACACTTATTGCAGATATGTATTTCACTATTTCTATCGTCTGAAAATTATTTGCCATTCCAAGTAACATTACTATTATAGTAGTTATTCCCGGTGAACCGCTTGCGTATAATGCTGAAGAATATCCCATTCCTACCGGATTCAAGCCATACATATTACTGCCCGCAAGTACAATTCCTATCAGATTTAATGCAATTAATTTAATTCTGTTTGTTTTGTTATTCATAAAATAAACCTCCATTTTTTAGGCATCTGCCTTTTATGGAGGTCATTATATATAAGTCTTTGTGATTTTTTTGTCAAAGCGATGTAGCATTTCTAATAAAGTTTTAGACATTTTCTCTTTCAAAAACATTTTCGAGGCGATTTTATGTACCTCGACTATTTTAAGAAACTGTAGGCTAATCTTAACTTCTTCGTGGCTTGCCACGAAGAGGCGGTCAGAAATTCGTGCAGGCGATTTCTGACCTGCCATAAAAAGCTATTTGCTTACAGAATATAAGCAAATAGCTTTTATGAACGAATTTCCAATAAAATTAAGATGATTGCACCTGTATTATTTTCACACTAATCTTTCTTAGGCTTTAATATTATCTCATCAGGATATACAAAACCAAGTTTTCTGGCAGCTTCTTCTATGTATTCTTTAGTCTGCACATACACTCTCTGCTTCTCAAGTTCTGAAGTTCTCTCACTCTCTTCTTCATAACTCTCCTGAAGCTTCTGTTCTTTCGCATTCAATTCGGCTTTCTTAGCTTTCAGACTATTTGTCTGGTATGATATTATCCCAACAAATATTATCATAATAACTATGACGGCTATTGAATTAAGTACATTTTTTCTTTTTTTAGATTTTCCTTTTAAATTCTTCTTCAATTCCGGCACCTGCCTCTTAATTTAACTTATCTCTGATTATCTATAATTATCTCTAATAGTTTTTAAATATTTAAGATTCACTCTTATCTTCTAATCTGATATCTCTTTTATTTTTCTGTCTGCTTTAACTTTAGCTTTATCTTTGCCATTTACTTTAGCTTTTGTTTTAATTTTATTATTTTTTATATTTTTATCTTTTACTTTAGTTCTACTACTTCTTGTATTTTTATCTTCTTTAATTCTGTTATTTCTTGTATTTTTATCTTCTGCTTTAATTCTGTTCTTTCTTTTACTCTTATCTGCTGCTTTATTGCTTCTTTTAATCTTCTCTTTGTGCTTTCTTAATATCTTCACGTTGATTTTGCTACATAATATTCTAATAGGTTTAAAAACTTTTTTCAATCCCCAATGTAGCATTTTCCAGATTTTTTCAAAAATTTTACATATTTTCCCTAATATAAATCTAAGAGCAATTGTTAAATATTTCACAGCAAACCGTCCAATGCTTAATTCATACAATATCATTCCTGCGGCTATACCTGTAATTATGTATGACCTTATGACTCCACCGTTAACCTTGTACAAAAATACGCATGTCATAACAGCCATTATTAACCAGTAGAGAATGTCCTCTAAGCCCATTATTATAAATGACTTAAAGACTATTCTTCGTATTATCCTGATAAAATCATATATTAAGGCAAATATCACTCCTAATATTATGGCTCTAAAGAAAATATCGACTTCATTAATTATCTCACCACTCATACATCCACCTATTTAAACAATCGTTTGATAAGTGATTCGTTAGACTGCTTCTGAGTATAAACAATGCTGTCGATATTGCCCTCTATCTCTGCCTCTGACTTCTCTAGATTAATCCCCTTTACTTTCATTTCCCTGCCTTTAATAATAAGCCTGCCCATAGATGTATCTAAATTAACCATATTATTATCAAATTCTATAACATCTAATACGCCTGATATTATTCCCTGGGTCCGCCCTGTCATAATGATTTTATGGCTTACTATATCTTTCTGACCTCTTGTGCCCATCTTTGCAAATTCATTTCTGCTTTCTGAATATCCCACAACATATCACCCTTTCGACCTCTATGTTGCTAGTATATTTTGCGCTGATAGGAATTATTACAACTCTCTATACATTTCTTTAGCTTCGTCTTTCTTAACTGTTTCAGAAATATCTAAAACTTCAACTTTAAGTGATTTTGTTCCAAATAATATTTCGATAACGTCTCCTACCTTAACATTTACAGATGCTTTGGCAGGCTTGTCATTAACCAGAACTCTTCCTGCATCGCAGGCTTCATTCGCTACTGTTCTTCTCTTAATAATTCTTGATACTTTCAAATATTTATCTAATCTCATAATTACTCCTTTCAAATTCCTATACACCAAGACAAATATCAATCATAGGAAATAAAAAATCCCCCCACTTACGCTAATAAGTGAGGGGAAAGCTCTCAAAATCACAAATTCAAATTACTTGTTGATTTCGTTCTTTAAAGCTGCTCCAGCTTTAAATTTAGGTGCTACTGAAGCTGCAATCTTCATTGTCTCACCTGTCTGTGGGTTTCTTCCTTCTCTAGCTGCTCTCTTAGCTACTTCGAATGTACCAAAGCCAACTAACTGAATCTTGTTACCTTTCTTTAATTCTTCAGTTACTACTTCTGTAAAAGCTTTTAATGCTTTTTCAGCATCTTTCTTTGATAATTCAGATTTTTCAGCAATTGCTGCTACTAATTCAGCTTTGTTCATGGATAGACTCCTCCTCTGTTATTCTTAGTATTCTTTTACTTGATATATTCAAGTTTCTTTTTAATAGTGGACAGGCATCTCTATGCCTAAGCCTCACGTCTATTTATAAACTCTTAACGTTGTTTTGTCAAGAAATTTTCGCCATTTTATTAGGGGTTTAACGCATTATTGTTTAAATGTAACAATGTTTATATTGAAATTTTGTTAATATTACAGTATTTACATTTTCAAAAATACTGTTATGCCTCCATTTGACGACCTATAAAATGTGCTGCTACCTCAATAAGTTTAACATCTTCATCACTAATTCTAACGTCTTCGCCACCTGCCATCAGGGCTATTCCACCTATAACATCACCCTCACATATTATGGGCTTTATGACTTTATTGCATCGTTTCTCATCGCTGTCTGTAATTCTGATTCCTTTAGTGTTCTCTCTGACTAACATTCTGTTTTCAAGTATATCCTCAAACTCTTTAGAAAGATTCTTATCTATGAGTTCCCTGCCAAATGAAGTCGCTGCCACCACAATATCTCTATCTGACATAATGACGGCATGATTTATATATGTTCCAAGACTTTCTGTATATTGCATCGCAAATTCACGAATTTCACCTATTGGAGAATATTTCTTAAGTACGATTTCACCCTCTCTGTCGGTAAAAATCTCAAGAGGATCGCCCTCTCTTATCTTCAATGTTCTTCTTATTTCTTTCGGAACAACTACTCTTCCCAAATCATCAATTCTACGAATAATTCCTGTTGCCTTCATAAGATATAATTCCTCCATTGCTATTGTTGATAAGGATAATAATATCCTTTTTTGTTACATATTAGCTTTGGAGTTAGTATGTGGTAAATAATACGAAATTATTCTTGACTTTCATTCCATTTGTGTGGGAAATCTGCATAGGGTATTATTTGGCATTTCTTTAAGAAAATGTTCTTTTTAATACTTCCATAACTTCCTCATTCTTAAGTCCATAATTTCTTAATGAATTATCATCAAATGGTTCTTTTTCCAAGGAATCAATAAAAGTATCAATATCTTTTTTTACAGCGTTTGGAAGATTTGTAACTTTCTCAAGCATAAGTTCAGAGGCAATTCTCAATACATCTTTTTTGTGTTTTTTTATATCATTAGAATCTACTGTTTCACCATTATCTTTTCTCTGTTTCAAATCAAGATATGCCCTTGCTTTGAACAAAATCAAATATTCCGGTCGAAGAATAGAAAGCCCATTTACTATAATTTTTCCATCTAATAATACGCTATAATAGTCATCATTCAATAATATCGCTGATAAACTCGATACCGTATCATCAATATGTATCGGAGTAATTCCCATCATATTCTTTAATTCAACATCATTTCTGCTAAATAGTTCTATCATTTTGGGATAAGAAGCATTTTCCGGCTTATCGAATCTGTAAAACTGTGGTTTTCCCCAGTTTGTTGCTTTATTTCTATAACCTCCATCCTGAATAAATTTCCAGAATTTTGCGCCAAACTCTGGTGTCAAAGCTTCAACAATTAATACCATATCCATATCTCTTGTCGCTCTAAAGGATGTCTCATTGCTCTCAAATGCAACATCACAAGCTACACCCCCTATCAATACATACTGATTATCATATTCTTTAAAATATTGTCTAAATGTTTCTAATCCTTTTACCATACGTACTCCTCCATCATTTCATCAATAGATATATTTACTCTTTCTTCCTGTTTCTCTGCTTCTGTGAGTGATAAAGCTACACTCATAGGATCTTCTACTGCTCTATTCTCAAAATCAATGAAATATCCCAATTCCAAAACCACACATTGTATTTCATCTCCCAGATGAGCTTGTTTCATTTTTTTTACACCGACACCTGCTATTTCTTTTTTGGTAACAGCATAAGTTGGATATTCATTATCAGATAAAAGCGAATATTCACATAGTGCAGATATTCCGGCTTTTTTACATAAATGTATATTCTCCTGCAACTCATATCTTGCAATAACCGGACTTCTTAAAACCGGTCGTATGTCATCCCATAATTTTTTTATATCTGTCGGAATCGTTATTGCTCTTGATTTTCCTTTCATACACATAATATCCACATTCAGATATTCAATCTCATCAAAGCATCTGCTAACTGACATCTTAGAAACTTCAAGTCTGACTGCTGCTTCTGATACGGTTACCCCATTCCATTTTTCATATATTGCAACAAATATCAATTTCTGTGTTAAATAAGAAATCAAATGTACCGGCGCTATATCCCTCTCATTTTCATTAGACAGTAATAATCCTATAAATGGCAGATATACCTGTCTGTCCTTAAGCACAAATGGAATTCCCTCTTCTATCAGTTTTTTCTTAATGTAGAAAGTCGTTTTATCTAATAAAATGGCACAATTAAGTCCTGCAAGTTTTTCGATTTTGGCTCGATCCTTTCTAAGCATTACAAGTCCTACATCACTCTTAGGCTGAATAGCAATCCAGGATAATCCATTTGTTTCAACTCTAAAAAATGTATATCTTCCACGAAAAACCAAAGGCAGCTTGTCATTTAAGTATTCCGTTTCTTTCATAGAAACATTCTGACGTAATGTTTTTTCTAAAAATTCTTTCATAATAATCTCCATTCCACAGACGTACCCGTCGGAAGAATCGCGAGCCAAATGTCAGATTTGGCTCTGCGATATACGCTATTTGTGGTGCCTGCGGCACAAATAACTGTGTGAAAAATCAGATATCAATCTGTATTTTTCACACTATCACCTATTTTAAATTTGTAACTTATTTTATGTTACAAATTTAAAATAACATATTTTTTCTTAAATTTCAATTGTAATATTAAGTACACTATTTTCCATTCTGTTCATATTAAAATTAAAAAGGTAGAACTAAAATAGCTGCAATTGAATGAATATACTGATTCATCAAAACTAATTTAGTCCTACCTGAATACCCTTATCTTACACCCTTGCGCCCATTTCATATGCTTCTTTCAATTTATTATTACCTTTTATCTCTCCGCCCATATTTACGCCACCACAGAATATAGAACCCTTAAGTTCGGCTTTTTCGAAGCAGTCTATCCAGCCCTGTAATCCTGATATTGCTCTTTCAGGTACATATTCTTCATCTTCTGCTGCAACTGACAGGAAATATATGTCTCTGAATTTATAATCTTTAGGATACATTGGATTAAGTCTGTCAATTAATGTTTTCATCTGACCTGACATTTCATAATAATAGATTGGTGTTGCCCATACTACAACTTCTGCATCCAACACCTTATCCATAATCTCTGCCGCATCATCATTTATAACACATTTACCTATATTCTGACAGGCGAGACAGCCTTTACAGAATTCTATCTTCTTATCTTTAAGACTTATAAAATCAACATCATTTCCTGTAGATAAAGCTCCGTTAACAAAACTTTCTGCCAATGCCTCTGAATTACTGTTTGCACGTATACTTGTGGATATAACAACGACTTTCTTTCCCATTTTCATTAGTCCTTTCTTACATTTGAATTTTTAATTTTAATATTTTTGCATTTTGATAATTAAAAAGCTCAATAGTTTAATTGAATTTCTAATGAGTTATTGATTAAATTTAATCAATAACTTCTATATATAATGTAACACCTAAAGTAAACTTTAGGTCAATATGTTTATTCAATTATTTCTATCAGGCATTTCTATTCAAGTATTTCTTATGTATTCTGTATTGTCTTGGTGTCATTTCATAGTATTTACGGAAAGCCGCCGCAAATTTACTCTGATTCTGGTATCCGACCTGCTCGCCTATCTCTAATATTGACTCGTCAGTATTTTCAAGCAAATCAGCCGCTTTCTGCATACGGAATTTATTCATATATTCAGATATATTTTTACCATATACTCCACGAAAATAATTCTTAAGACTACTTTCACTTATTGCATACATTTTAGCAAGCTCTTTAGCCGAATGGTGAATCGAAATATCCGATGTCAGTATCCTTTCAACATCTTTAGCAATGGCAACCTGTGCTTTAGTATAGAATGTTCCCGGAACTTTTCTGCCAATTACCATCGGCTGTGACAGACATACAAGTACCGAAAGCACATATGCCTTCATTCTCGAATATGAGAATTCGTCCTGTTTATAAAGTTCCCACAAAGCATTAAATTCATTGGCAATGTCAGATGATGATGCCGCTATATATGTTTTAGAGTCTGAGCAATAACGCTTGGCTATGGCTTTAAGGTCAATGCCGAAAACTTCTGACAGAAAATCATTCTTCACCGCATTTTCAAGGTCAATAAACAACTCCAATCCATGATACATATGTCCCGGATAAATATAATTATTCATCGCATAATTCTCACTTAACGAAATCTGCTTATCCGTTACATATACATAATTGTCATCATTTAATAACAGTTCACACCTTCCCTCAACACAATAATTAATTATAAATGGACCTCTCTTTAAATCAGAAATCTCATCTAATGCAGGGGCAGGCCAACGAAATGCATCTATCTCAATATATGCTAATGTTACACCCTCAAACACCTGAATGAATTTCATATAACCAATGTCATTTTTATCATTGTATTTAAGACACACATCTTCTTTATCATAAATGACGGATATTCCCGGTAGTTCACAACATTTCTCTATAAGTTTTTCTATCTCCATAATAAACCTCTTTTCCGCAGGCTGTTCGCTCGATATTGATGCCTAAAAAAACAAATGCCACCTGCGGTGTCGCTTTCTCCTCTTTCGCCTTTTCTTATCTCACGAACTCGTGCTTTCGCACTCTATCGCCTGCATCTCGCAGGCTGTTCGCTCGATATTGATGCCTAAAAAAACAAATGCCACCTGCGGTGTCGCTTCCTCCTTTTTCGGCTTTTCTTATCTCACGAACTCGTGCTTTCGCACTCTATCGCCTGCATTACGCAGGCTGTTCGCTCGATATTGATGCCTAAAAAAACAAATGCCACCTGCGGTGTCGCTTGTTTTTTTGTAGGCATCAATATTATAACATATCTGGTTGCTATTTGGATTAAAAATAGCAAAAAAGTATAGATAATTCTACCTTATGATGATATTATCTTGCAGTTAGATTAGTCTAACCAACATATTACAGCAGGATTAGTTTCTGCAGAAAAGGAGAAATTATATGAATAATAAAATTCAGGCAAAAGATTTAATTAACGTCGGATTATTTACAGTAATCTATTTCGTACTTGGGTGCTGTGTTGCCATTCCAATCGGTATGGTTCCAATTTTTCTCCCAATTCTTGGTACATTATGGGTTATAATTACAGGAATTCCATTTATGTTATTCCTTACAAGAGTTAAGAAATTCGGTATGATTACATTAATGGCTGTTTTGAGTGGATTACTTATGGGCTTTACAGGAATGGGCTTCTTTGGTGTTCCTCTGGGTTTAGTATTTGGTCTGTTGGGTGATTTCGTTGTTAAATCAGGTGAATATAAAAGTATTAAAAAAGGCATTTTAGGATATGCAATATTTAGTCTCTGGATGGTTGGAACTTATATTCCAATGTATTTTATGGCAGATAATGCAAGAGCAGATTTCGCAAGCCAGTTCAGTGAAGATTATGCTGATAAGGTAATGTCCGTAATGCCTATGTGGAGTTTCATTCTTGTAGTTGCAAGCATTTTCATTTTCGCAATAGTTGGCGGACTTATCGGAAAAGCTCTACTCAAAAAACATTTCAAGAAAGCCGGAATAGCTTAATGAATTTTAATTTTTTTACATATAATGGCAAACGCAGATATCTGTTATTAGATCCTCGCACAAAATTACTGCTGCTAATAGTCGTTTCCTCCCTTATGCTTGGCGGTGGTAATGCAGGTCTTATGAAATGGTGCAGGCTTACTCTAAGCCTGTTGCCAATACTATTATTCCTTATAGAGCATCGCGTAAAAACCGCCGCTAAATATTTCACATTTTATATAGTATGTTTTCTTGCAGAGCAATTCACGATATCATACCTGACCGGAACAATATCATTCCTGATACTTGCTGTCTGTTCGATTATGACAAAATTTGCTCCCGGAATAATGTGTGGAGCATTCTTTTTATCAACTACAACCGTAAGCGAATTCATAGCCTCAATGGAGCGTATGCACATTTCTGATAAGCTGACCATACCGCTTGCTGTTATCTTCAGATTCTTTCCTACAATCAGTGAAGAATACAATGCAATTTCCGATGCTATGCGTATGCGCCAGATTCGTCTTGGCAAATGCGGTCCACTCGCATTATTAGAATATCGAATTATTCCTTTAATGATATCCATTGTCAAAATCGGTGACGAGCTTTCAGCCGCAGCACTCACAAGAGGTTTAGATAATCCCGGAAAACGTACGAGCATATGCGATATAGGTTTTCATATTCAGGATATAATTGCTTTCTTCATATGCATTGCGAGTGTCACAATATTTATAATTGGAAAATTTAAAATGTAAATTAGTGTGAAAAACGAGGTATTTTATGATAGAAATTAAGAATTTATCTTTTACATATTCAAATGAAAATTCCACCGAGACAGCCGCAAGTCTGAATAACTTAAACCTTACGATTCCGTCAGGTCAGGTCGTGGTTCTGTGTGGTGAAAGTGGCTGTGGCAAGACAACCGTAACACGCCTTATCAATGGGCTTATCCCTCGTTATTATGAGGGGACTATTACCGGAAATGTATTCATAAATGGCAAAGACATTTCTAAATTACAATTATACGAAATCTCTAAAAATGTTGGAAGTGTATTTCAAAACCCTCGTTCCCAGTTCTTCAACGTTGATACTACAAGTGAAATAACTTTCTGCCTTGAAAACTTTGGTCTGCCGGAAAATGATATAAAGGAGCGACTCAATTTGGTCACTAAGCAATTTAATCTGGATTCTCTTCTAAACAGATGTATATTCAATCTGTCAGGCGGTCAGAAACAGAAAATCGCCTGTGCCAGTGTATCAATGCTGTCTCCTGATATTTATGTATTAGACGAGCCATCTTCTAATTTAGATATTGATTCAGTTCTAGAACTCAGGGATATTATTAAGACTTGGAAATCTGAGGGACACACCATTATCATTTCCGAACACCGTCTGTATTATCTTAAGGATATCGCAGACCGTTATGTTTATATGCGTAATGGCAGAATAGAAAAAGATTTCCCTGCAAATGAATTTGAGAAAATATCATCTTCTGAAAGAAAAAAACTTGGACTTAGAACACTTGATACAATAAGCCTTAAAGAAGCCATAGATTATATTTCTGAAGTTGTCAACGATAACGCTAAACGAAGTCCACGCTCACCAGCTTCACAGATTACTTTACATAATTTTAATTTTGCCTACAAGAAAGGCACTGAAATCTTACATATTAAAGAAGCTGTAATTCCTGCCCACAAGATAACTGCAATTGTCGGCAATAATGGTGCAGGCAAATCAACATTTGCAAGGTGTCTATGCGGATTAGAGAAAAAATGTGGCGAAATCATTTTCAATGACAAGAAGCTTAATGCTGCCAATAGACTTAACATAAGCTATATGGTTATGCAGGACGTGAACCACCAGTTATTTACAGATAGCGTTGAAGAAGAAATTCGAATCAGTATGGCAAATGAAGATGAGGAGCAAATTGACAAAATACTATATGATTTAGACCTCTATAATGTAAAAGAAAGCCACCCTATGTCTCTGTCAGGCGGACAAAAACAAAGAGTAGCCATAGCCTGTGCCTTAGCATCCGAAAAAGATATCATTATTTTCGATGAGCCTACAAGCGGACTCGATTATAAACATATGCTGCAGGTATCAGAAATTCTTAAAAGACTTCAGCAAGCCGGTAAAAGTATCTATGTAATAACACACGATATGGAGCTTATTATGGATTGCTGTACAGATGTTATCTGTATTGAAAACGGAAATATTTTAAAATAAATTACTCTAGCTTTGCACATACATTTATTATATTCATCTGCTAAAGTAAATTTGACAGATATAAATTTACTTAATACAAATGATTTAATTCTATTATGTATGCGCGAAGTCTGGGTAATACTATTCTTTCTGGTCACCAGGATTCAGATACTTAATAACTTTTGCCGGCACACCACCTACAACTGCGTAATCTGGTACATCTTTAGTTACAACTGCTCCTGCACCGACAACAGCATATTCACCAATTGTTACACCCGGGCAGATAGTTACATTCATTCCTATCCACGCATTTTTCTTTATCGTAACTTTACCATAAGTATATGTAATATGTCTGTCATTCATATCGTGATTAATCGTTGCAATTCTTAAGCCCGGTGCAACCATAACGCCATCACCGAATTCTATTCCGCCCGAAGCTGAAAGAATTGCCGAATGATTAATAAATACACCTTTACCAAATGTAACCCTGTTTCCAAAATCACATATAAATGGTGTCAATATTCTTACTTCACTAAGGCTCTGTACAAATAATTCCTCTAAATATTTTACATAAGAAGAATCATCAGGCAGCACTGCATTAGCTTTGGCACATAATGTTCTTGCACGAATCATCTCTTCGCTTGCCTCTTTGAAATATGGTTGTCTGCAATCAGTCGGACCACCTTTATCCATTAATTCATATACATATCCCTTTGGATATTCTTTATTATTCTGATTTGTCATTGTATTCTCCATTTCTTACTTCTCAATCTGCGCGTTCCATTCTTCAATTGTCTTTCTTGCATTATCAACTTTACTGCCCTGAATAGCTAATCCCTTTAAGACCTCTGCACCTTTTGCGCATTTCTTAATGTCAGAAGCTGTTCTAGACATTCCACTTCCCTCATGCGTACAGAATGGATAAATCTTTTTACCCTCGAAATCATACGCCTCAAGAAATGTATAAACTGCCATAGGCATTGTTCCCCAATAATTAGGATAGCCAAGATAAATCTCATCATATTCATCAAGATTTTCAGGCATATTTAATATTTCAGGTCTTGCATTGTTATGTAAATCTTCTTTTGCCTGTGCGATACATTCATTATAATCCTTAGAATATGGCACTTTCTGTTCAATCTTATACATATCTGCACCTGTTATTTCAACAATCATTTTGGCTATCTTTTCAGTATTGCCAACACTAATATACTTCAATGAACCACCAAAATAATTTTCATCTGCTCTTGAATAAAATGCTACTAATTTCTTCATTACGACAATCTCCATTCCGCAGGCACATTGTGCCGGAGGAATCGCGAGCCAAATGTCAAATTTGGCTCTGCGATAGATGCTATTTGTGGTGCCTGCAACGCAAATAGCTGTGTGAAAAATCAGATATCAATCTGTATTTTTCACACTAAGCCTCCTTATATTGACAAAATTTCTAATTTATATTATTGTTATATCACTCGGTAGTTACTACCGGTCAAGTGTTTTTTTATTTTTTATTAGATTGGAGATTGCATATGTATACTATGAAAGAAGCCTGCGAGCTAACCGGATTGTCTTATGAAACATTGAAATTCTATTGTAACGAGGGACTTGTTCCTAATGTTCAGCGTGATTCCAGAAACTATCGTGTATTCACAGAGCGTAACATTAAGTGGATACAAAGTCTTACCTGTCTTAAAAACTGTGGTATGACAATTAACGAAATGAAAGAATATCTCGCTCTATGTATAGAGGGAAAGTCATCAATTCCTAAGAGAAAAGAAATCTTGAAATTAAAAAAAGAAGCTCTGTTAGAATCAATGAACCAACTCCAAAAAGCAATTGATTATATTGACTTTAAGCAAAGCTTCTATGATGATGTTCTGTCTGGTGAAATTGAATATCATAGTATTGTCGCGCCGGAGTAATTCCGTTTTCTCTGTCCCACCATACCTATTTATTTTCCTCGCGTTCAACTAATTCATCTATCAGTTCTATTGCTTCTTTAATCATATTATCACAATGGACTTTTTTAATTCCACCGTTTTTCGCATTTTCCCTGAGAAGCTCTGCGCAGTCTGTCATTCCATTATGATTTTCTGCGATTCGCCTTCTAAATTCTCCTACTACTGACGGAGAATCTATTCCTTTAGCACCAAGTATCATAAGCCCTGCCGTTATAACACCACACGTACTGCCACATTTCATACCACCACCGAAATTACAGGCGATATTAGAAGCTACATTTTCATCGAGTCCCAGTTCTTTAGCATATGTCCGCATTATAGTCTGTGAACAGTTATTTATCATAGGCACTTCATTTCTAAGTTCTATGGCTTTATCAATATGTTTATTCATCTCTTACTAATCTCCAATTCTGAGCGACTTGCCTAGAAGAGGCGATGAAAAATTCGCATGAGCGATTTCTCATCTGCCATAAAAACTATCTGCTTTCGCTCCGAAACAAATAGCTGTATGAAAAACAATCGCATCAGAATTATTTTTCACACTACTTCCTCGTATGATTATAGATATTTTTCTATTCATTTATATAACACATTTTTATGATAAATGCCAGAAATATCTTCCTGCAATTCTATAAGAGATATAATATAAGCCCGAGATAGCAGCAGGTATTACGCCACACACTATAACCTTGAATTTCAACGTTTTCTGAAGCTCTATGAATTTTATTATTACGACATATGGAGATAATAAATCAGGAACTTTACCATATAACAGATAAGTTACCACTATAATAATTATCAGATAGAATATTCCCATCTTAACATAGTTACCATATTTACTTCCCATTATTAGGTACAAAGGTGTCTCTAGGGTTGTCTGAAAATAAAAGAACGCAAATATTATTACCGGAATAATCATTGAAATCTTTATATCATTTATCGTATATGTAAATATTTCCATTAACTCGCACCATACTAAGATGATTGTCATTAATGCGAAATTAGTAATATACTTTGCCTTTATATGACCTCTTGCCATAACAGGTGATGCAATGGCAAATTCCCTGAAATTACATTTTTCATCATTGGCACACATATTTGCGAGCATATTGCTGGCTATTATAAAACTGAAAAACATCGCACTTAGATATATTAATATAAAAATAGGTTTATATATATCATCAGCAAATTTGTCAGGAATTGGAATAAAAAATACAACTGAACACAGGATAATTACAAGCATTGATAAACCTATGTCTTTACGGTTGACATACATATCTTTTAACATCATACCCCACATAGTCTTTCCCTCCTCTTAAGATTTAATAGTGTTCCAAAATAGGCAATACCTAATCCGACGAAGATTACACATAGCGTAATTAATGTAATTATTCCTGCGTGATGCATAATAAAAGCTTTAACGTTTATATTGTATAAATGAGATATAAATAATAGAAATTCGTCATAATAAAATTGCTGTATATAATAAGTTACACCCATTGCTATCACGTAGACTCCAATTATAACAACACCGCCTGCGGTATCTGACTTCTTTAACATATATGTAACCGGTAAAATTATGCATTGAAGCAGGCATACGAACAATACCACTACAAAGCCTATTACCATTCCTATCATAACATTTCTAAAGCCAAAGAATATTCCAAATATCATACTGTATGTTAAATCTACCGACAAACCTAACGCAAATGTGGTAGCTATCTCTAATATCTTCACCTTTGTCTGTACTTCTTCTAATGCATCTGTAGAATACACAAACATATAGAATCTGTATTTCAAATCACTATCAATTGAATATAGCGGCAATAAAGCCATCTCAAAGGTTATAATAAGTGTTGTTACCGCTGGAAATACTTTCTCAAATGTAGCCTTAAGTTCAAGCACATCACCTATAATCCGCAGATTACCGTATGAACAGGAAAAACGCATAGCCAAACCCGTATATAATAAAGCAATGTAAGAAATTATTCCTATAATAAACATTTTCTTATACAGATATATGTCCTTTTTATATAAAGCAATTATCTTTCCGTCTCTCATTCTTCCCACTCCCTTTTACTCATTCCCTTGACATAATAAATTAAAATATCATCAAGACTCGCATTATCTATTAAAGCGCCTGAATATTTAACCTCACATTGTCTACGGTTCTTTACCATAATTGAAGCTGCGTATTTATTAGTCCTTATACTTATGATATCCTCGTCATCTATTTCCTTTATATCATCAAGACTACACTGTATTATTCCATGATTTTCTAATATCTCATCTTTATAGCCTGATAGAATAATCTTTCCATTATGTATAAATGTAAGCTTGTCAGCTATCCTCTCTAAATCACTTGTAATGTGAGATGACATTAAGATACTGTGTGTTTCGTCCTGCATAAATTCCATAAATACGTCAAGCATCTCACTTCTAACTACAGGATCTAAGCCTGCTGTTGCCTCGTCCATAATAAGCAGGCTGGCATTATGTGAAAGTGCTGTGGCTATCTGAAACTTCATCTTCATTCCCTTAGAGAACTCGCCTAACTTCTTCTTAACCGGCAGATGAAATCTCTCTAAATAACCATAGAAAGTCTCCTCACTCCATTCCTTATACATATTTTTCATTATGTTATTAATCTGCTTTCCATTAAGGCTCTCATGAAATGGAAGTGTATCAAAGACAACTGCAATCTTCTCTTTTATCTCTTTCTCATACTTTATATGGTCTAACCCGAAAATCTTAATCTCTCCGCTATCATTCTTAATGATATTCAGAATAGATTTAATCGTTGTACTCTTACCGGAACCATTCTGCCCTACGAAGCCCATAATACTTCCTGTCGGAACCGCGAAACTAATCTCACCTAATGTAAAACCATCATATTTCTTAACTAAATTATTAATCTCTATTGCATTTTCATATTCCATAACTTACTCCTGTCTACTCATCATAGGATGCATTTTTGATACTCTGATTGCTTTACTCTTATCTGCATATCATACTGTCTATGCCCAATCTTCTGCTAGTTTCCACCCTTATATAAGAGTCTGACTAATTCAACTAATTCTTCTAAGCTGACACCACTTATCTTAGCTTTTTCGACTGCAAGCGTTACATCTTTCTCAATCTGTATCTGATATTCCTCTCTTAAGGACTCAATCTTCTTAGATTTGACAAAGCTGCCCTTTCCGGTAAATGTCTCTATATAGCCCGACTTCTCTAATTCCTCATAGGCTCTCTTCGTCGTTATAAGGCTTACCCTGAGTTCTGCCGCTAAAGCCCTCATAGATGGCAATGGTTCACCACCTTTTAACTGTCCGCTTATAATAGTTTTCTTAATCTGTGAAACAATCTGTTCGTAAATCGGTTCATCAACTGAACTGCTGATAATTATATCCATTTTAATCCTTTCACGTTGTATATAATATGTATATTGTGTATATCGTATATATACATTATATTTACTTGTGTGAAATATGTCAAGAGAAATAATTATCTGACAAAAAAATAGTGCAGCAAACCAACTTTTAAATATAACCTGTTGATTTACTGCACTTTTATAATCTTTGTAGCAGATGACATTTACCCGCACCTGCTTATCAGTTCTACTTCTCTACATAATCCTGTTCTAATGCCTGCATATCTTTTATATAATCTCTCATCTTGCGATAGAAATATATTCCTGTGATAAGGTCTGAAGCACCTGTAAAGGCGATACATATTCCGACTAATCTGATCATCCATTTAGCTGCTCTGAACGGATTAAAGAGTAATACAATTCCCAGAATAAATGTAATTATTGCCGCTAAGAACATACCTCTATTCTTCTCATTTGTATATTTGCTTAATTGAAATACATACTGTAATTTAGAATAAGCACTGATAAGAATAAATACTCCCATCATAAATGGTATCACTGAAATAATTATCCTCGTAGAGGTAAGTATAAACAGACCAATTACAACGAAAATCAATCCTGATACAATTCCAATTCTTGAATATCCCGCCTGCTCTCTCTTTAAGAAATGACTAATAATTTTAATTACACCAACCGCAATGACTATTGTAGCAATTGTATATATCAAAGTTTTTGCAATTGATTCCGGGAACATTATAAAGACTACTCCTAATGCTACATATAATAATGCTGTTAAGATATTTTCAGCTTTAAATGCTTTAATTTTATCCATAGAAAACCTCCATTTCTCTCTTAATACGCCTAGTAAACAATAAGACGCAGGCAGACTACTAATCCTATCCTACGTCTTATTAAGTTATAAATTTTTAACCTATCTTACGATAATATTAAATTTCAAAAGTTATTATTCGATTACTTTAACCCATCCTTCAGGAGCTTCAATTCTGCCCATCTGGATACCTGTTAATGTCTCATAAAGTTTCTTAGTAACAGGTCCCATTTCATCCATTCCACTTGGGAAGCAGATTTCTTCACCATGATTTACAATCTTACCTACTGGTGAGATAACTGCTGCTGTACCACAAAGTCCACATTCAGCAAAATCTTTAACTTCATCAAGGAATACTTCACGTTCTTCAACTTCAAGTCCTAAATATTCTTTAGCAACATATACTAATGAACGACGTGTGATTGATGGTAAAATACTATTTGACTTAGGAGTAACAACCTTATTGTCCTTTGTAACAAATATGAAGTTTGCTCCGCCTGTCTCTTCAACTTTAGTTCTTGTAGCAGCATCTAAGTACATATTCTCTGCAAATCCCTCTTCATGAGCTGTTACGATTGCGTGTAAACTCATTGCATAGTTAAGACCTGCTTTGATATGGCCTGTACCATGTGGAGCTGCTCTATCGAAATCACTTACCTTAATAGTAATTGGTTTTGCACCACCTTTGAAATATGGTCCAACAGGAGTACATAAAATTCTGAACTGATATTCATCAGCAGGTTTAACACCGATAACAGGTGAACTTGCGAACATATATGGTCTGATATATAATGTAGCGCCTGAACCATATGGTGGAACATATGCTGCATTAGCTTTAACTACCTGAACTACTGCATCAACAAATCTATCCTGTGGAAATACAGGCATCTCAAGTCTCTTAGCTGAATCTTCCATACGAGCTGCATTTAAGTCAGGACGGAAACATACGATATGTCCATCTTCTGTTGTATATGCCTTTAAGCCCTCGAAACATGTCTGCGCGTACTGTAATACACCTGCACATTCATTTATTACAACGTTTGCATCACTTGTTAATTCACCATCGTCCCATTTTCCATCTTTGAAATTAGACACATATCTCTTATCTGTCTGTTGATATCCAAATCCAATATTTGACCAATCAATATTCTTCTTTTCCATGACAATTACTTCCTTTCATCTGTCAGTAGCATACTTTTATGATTGCTATTTACGTTATTCTTTTTCAAATAAGTTTACCCCCGCTTTTAGATACTGTCAAGAAATTTTTGCAGCTCAAAAACACTTTCTTTTATGGCAAATGGTTTGCAATTTTCTAATTCCTCCATTTCACCATAGCCGTATCCTATCAGAATACAAGGAATACCACACTCTTTAGAGCCGATGTAATCGAACTTTCTGTCACCTATCATAACTGCTTCATTTGCATCGAAGTCCTTAATTCTACTCATCGCATATCTTATTACGTCAGCCTTTTCCACGCGGCTTCCGTCCATTGTGCTTCCTGCTACCACATCAAAATATTTAATAATTCCAAAATGTTCTAATAACTGCACTGCGAACTCTTCAGGCTTAGAAGTGGCTAAAATTACTTTCTTACCCTCATTATGAAGATGTTCAAGTAATTCCTTAATTCCATCATATAATTCACATTCAAATATTCCCTGTTTTCTGTAATACACTCTGTATTCGTCAACAGCCTCCATAGCTTTCTCATGAGTAAAGCCATAAAACTGCTCATAAGAATCACTAAGTGGTGGACCGATAAATGGACAAAGTGTATCTAAATCTTCGACTTCAATGCCGAATTTCTTAAGTGAATACGCAACTGATTTAGTGATTCCCTCTTTAGGATCAGTTATCGTTCCATCTAAATCAAATAAAATATATTTCATATATAAACCTTTCCATAATACTAATTGTCTTAAATTGCATTTGCCTATTCAGATATTTTTACAAATTAAATTTGACCTGGCAAATATAACTTGCAAATAAATTTGTGCTGGTAAATGCAATTTGTGCTGGTAAATGCAATTTTTCTGCATATAAATATATAATATTAATTTACAAGTATGGCTGCCACAATACAGTGACAGCCATACCCATTTATATTCTGCTCTTTTACAATTTCTAATTAATATTCCATTGCTTTCTCTTCGCCATTTACTACACGTAAACCACCCTGAGCTAATGCAAGAAGTTCATCTTCTCCACCATATACTGTAAATGGTGCAATCCATTCTGAAGCTTCTTTTAATTTTTCAATAATGAAGTCATTATAAGCAATTCCACCTGTAACGATTATCTGGTCAACTTTACCTTTTAATACGCAGGCCATTGAACCTATGTCTTTGCTTACCTGATAGATGAATGCATCACGAACTAATTTAGCATTATCGTCTGTCTCAGCCATCTTCATTACATCTCTCATATCATTTGTATTGAGGTATGCATTAAGTCCGCCGTTACCAACTAATTTCTTATATACTTCTTTCTCTGTATATTTGCCTGAGAAGCAAAGGCTGATAAGTCCGCCTACAGGAACACCGCCTGCTCTTTCTGGTGAAAATGCGCCATCTCCGTCAAGTGCATTGAATACATCTATAACTTTACCATTCTTATGAGCGCCAACTGATACACCGCCACCCATATGAACAACGATAAGATTTAAGTCCTCATACTTCTTATCATTTTCCTTAGCATATCTCTTAGCTACTGCTTTCTGGTTTAATGCATGGAAAATACTTATACGAGGAATCTCAGGTACACCTGAAATTCTTGCTTCAGGGCTTAATTCATCAACAACAACCGGGTCAACTATATAAGATGGTACTCCGATTTCGTCTCCGATTTCTCTTGCTAAAATACCACCTAAGTTAGAAGCGTGCTGTCCCTGTTTACCAATCTTTAAATCTTCTAATAATTCGTCGCTTACTTCGTAAGTACCACCTGGAATTGGTTTAAGAAGTCCACCACGACCTACTACTACATTTATTGATTTAATATCGAAATTCTTTTCTTTTAATAAATCAAGAATAATATTTTTACGGAAATCTTTCTGGTCAACTATTGTTGCAAACTGACCTATTTCTTCTGTAGAATGTCTCAATGTTTCTTCAAATAATAATGTTTCATCTTCGAATACACCAATCTTTGTTGATGTTGAGCCTGGATTAATAATTAAACTTTTTACAGACATACCTTTACCTTCCTTTTTGAAATATTTAAAATTAAATTGTGTTTAATCTTATTTATTCTTCATAGCCTCTGCTACAACTGAACCAAGTGCTATTGAATTAACTTTTGTCTCGAAATCATCTGAACGTGATGTAAGAATAACCGGTGCTTTTGTACCTGTTATGATGTTACCATTCTTAACCTTAGCTGTGTGTACAAGTGTCTTGTATACAAGGTTTCCTGCATGAATGTCAGGGAATAATAAGATATCAGCATCACCAACGATTTTTCTGCCTTCAGCACCCTTATGAGCTGCTGCTTCAGGACATATAGCAAGGTCCATAGATAATGGTCCGTCAACGATACAACCTTTAATCTTGCCTTCTTCACACATCTTTGTAAGTTCTGCTGCTTCAACAGTTACAGGCATCTTAGGGTTAACTACCTCAACTGCTGCAAGTGGAGCTACCTTAGGCATATCAATTCCACATGCGTTACAGATTTCAACTGTATTTTCAATAATATGTACTTTATCTTCAAGTGTTGGATATGTCATAAATGCAACATCTGTAAGGAATAATAATTTATTAATTCCCTCAATCTCAAATACGCATACATGTGATAATGGACGATTATTTCTAAGTCCTACTTCTTTATTAAGTACGCTCTTTAAGAATGACTTAGTATCAATCAATCCTTTCATATACATATCTGCTGTACCATTATGTACAAGTTCAACAGCCTTAAGTGCTGCCTGTTCTGGGTCTTTCTCATCAATTATCTGGTAATCAGATAAATCCATATCAATTGTTGCTGCAATCTCTCTAATCTTGTCCTCGTCACCAACAAGAATTGCATTAGCAATATTTCTCTCTTTTGCTGCTTTTACAGCTTCAAGAACGGGTGCGTCCTGTGCAACCGCAACTGAAACAGTTTTAACACTACAACTATTTACTTTAGAAATTAATTCATCAAATCCTTTAGCCATTATGACACCTCTTACGATAATTTTATTTGTGATTACACAATACTGCCTATGTATTCACATTAATATGGATAATATAGCACTTACTCAGCAAAAATTCAAGTACACGAACAGATACAATTGCTGATTAATTGCTAATTTGTTAATTTTGCATTTTATTTACAAAAATCAGTATACTTTTTTGCAAAATGAACTTAAAATATACTTATTATAACATAATAATTGATGATTACACAAAATTTACCAGGAGAAAATATATGATTAGAATACTCGTTGTCGAAGATGATATAAATATTGCAAAAATGATTCAGACTACTATTGAAATAGGAGGTTACAGTTCTGTTTCCTGCCAGGATGGCATTAAAGCATTAGAACTTATTAACTCTAATGCTTTTGACCTTATACTTCTTGATGTAATGCTGCCTGGAATGGATGGTTTCAAAATCATTTCTAAAAAGACTAATGATACGCCTGTTATATTCATTACAGCTAAGCAGGACGTAATGGATAAAGTTACCGGTCTTAAGCTTGGTGCTGAGGATTATATTGTTAAGCCATTTGAGGCAATGGAACTTTTAGCCAGAATTGAAGTTGTTCTCAGAAGATACAATAAAGAGGACCACCTTCTTACATACGGAGACATAGTAGTTGATACCTCAGTACATAGCTGTCAGCAAAATGGTGTAAATGTTAATCTTACTCCAAAGGAATTTGAACTCTTAGTATTCTTTATTAAGCATACTGATGTAGCAATTACCAGAATGCAGCTTCTTTCCACTATATGGGGATATGAATTTGAGGGTGAATCCAGAACTGTCGATATTCACATACAGCAGTTAAGAAAGAAACTTAATCTTAAGACTAAATTAGTTACATTACCTAAACTCGGTTACCGTTTAAATAAGGAAACCGATGCTTAATATTACTAATGCATAATATTGCTAATAACTCAAATATTTAATTTATAACAGATTACTACACATTATGTAAACTAATATAATATTTTGACAGAATTGGAGAAACTATGAAACTCTGGCAGAAAATTTTCTTATGGACTCTGCTTACCGCAATGCTTGCTGTAAGTACACTTGGTGTCCTTTTACTCAAAAATAATTTCAAATCGTCAATGGTACGACAGACGCAAAGTACCTTATCCGAGCATGAATATCTGATTTCTAATATTAATAACCGAATTATAGCCGAGCGACTTAGAAACGGCTCTGTTTTACTTTCTACAAAGGACATTTCAAATGTGCTGAAATCAATATTTGACAATTCATCTTCTAAGGAGACAACTTCTGTCGCACTTTTTAATACTGCCTACGAAGTTCTGTACAATAATGTCAATGTTAATATAAGCGATGAGCTGATTAAATCTGTTTCATCTGATAACCTAACCGCTAAACAGATAGTTAAAAGTGGTCATTCGCATTATCTTATAATTGCATCATATATATCATTAGAGCGACAGGAATTTATATTCGTTACAGCAACTGATATTACAGAAATCTATGATTTGTATTCCTCACAATTAGACTATGCTAAATTCCTTAGTATATGTCTTTCGTTGCTGTGTGCATTTATACTGCTAATTCTTGTTAAACTATTACTAAGACCATTGTCTAATCTTAATAACTCAACACATTTGATTGCAAATGGTGATTATTCAAAACGTCTTAACATAAAAACGAATGACGAGCTTGGGGAATTAGCACAAAATATGAATATAATGGCAGATGCCGTTGAAGAGAATGTCACATTATTACAGGAAACGGCCGAGAACAGAAAGCAGTTTATTAACAATTTATCGCACGAAATGAAGACTCCTCTTACTTCTATATTAGGCTTTGCTGACATTATAAGAATTAAGAGAAATATTACGCCTGAAGAACTGTCTGAATACAGCGGAATAATATTCGAAGAGGCAAAACGACTTAAGAACCTATCAGGTAAACTTATGGAGATAATTACTGTCGGTGAAACTAATTTAGAATTTACCGAAGTAACTGCCAGTTCATTATTTTCACAGCTTGAGCTGGTATTTAAACCGATTTTTGAGAAGAATAATATGAAATTTGCAATCTCTTATGATGAATGTAAACTTTGCATTGATTTAGAACTTTTCAAATCAATGCTATTTAATATAGTAGATAATGCTGTCAAAGCATCTTCTAAAGATAATACAATCTATATTGATGAAAGATTTACAAATGGCATTATTAACATATCTGTGCGTGATGAGGGAATCGGTATTGATAAGAAAGAATTGAATAAAATAACCGAACCATTCTATATGATAGATAAAGCCAGAAGCCGTAAGGCAGGCGGTGCAGGTCTTGGACTTGCATTATGTAAGCGAATAAGTGAAATTCATAATGCCAAATTAATTATTGAAAGTGAAAAAGGCATAGGAACTACTGTGACTATTGTAATGAAAGGACTTGAAGTTGATGAAGCTTAAAAATAGTATTTTTCCATTTATTAAAACAATTATTTTTGCCTCTGTCATAATCATTGCAGGCTATACAATCCTTGCGAAAGCGAGTAATTTCATTATCAGATACGATAATAAGATATCACCTGTTGCGGTAGAGAAGAATGATTCATATATATTCTATTCACAAACTGACAATGATGTTACTTTATTTCCATGGAACTATGCGAATGATTCAGTAGATGCCATGACCTATTCAGACTTTTATCTCAATAATGTTGATGAATTTAATTATGACATAACACTTTCTTCCATAGTAGATACAGGCAACCTTTATGATTATCTGAGATACTTTTTCTATCGTACTGTTTCACCTGATTTAAGAAAATATATGGCAGCAAATGATATCTCTTTATCTACGGTTATAGACTTCACTAATCTTGGCAATTATGTAACAGTATATTCCGGAAGTACAACTTATTTCTTCTATAAAGGAAGAATAAATATTGATAACTATTCATTTGACCTTGATTTTTCATTTGATAGTTCCGGTTTTCTGTACTCATTCCAATGCCAGAGAATTAATAATTCAGATAGCTACACTGATGAAGTTATGCAAAATGGCAACAAGGTACTTAGTAGCTTAGTGTCTGAGAATAACAGAGATACACTGCTTCTATTAGTAAATGACATTTTATTTCTGAATGATTTTCTGAAGAATTATTACCTTAATATTTCTTCATCTTCTGATATCGGCGTAAATTTAGAAGAAAATGTTGAAAGCAGTTTTGATATTTCAATTAATTATACGAATGACTATTATGAGAAATATGTAATGGACGACGATTCCTATGACTATGATATAGAGGATCTTGAAAAAGAACACGAGGATAATTATGATAAATATTTTAAATACAGGGATGCCGATTTCACAAATGATGATCAGAACTCTTATCAGATTGTCGAAACCAAGAATGAATTCTTATTGATTCTTTCTGACTCCAATATAGTATTCCATTATGATCCTCTGCTTCATGTCTTTAATGGTTTTAATTTGTCAGAATAGTATTTATTTTTACATTATTTTTACAAAAGATATTTATAAATATATTTACATTAGAATTGTAATAAAGTATACTTAGTTTTGCTTATTGATAAATGATTATTAAATCTCTGTATTCGTTGGCAGATAATATTTTCTGCCCTCATCTTATTTTTATTATTGCAGATAATATTCATAACAATTATAACTTTACAAAATAAACATAGAAATTTTTATTTAGAAACGAGGTAAACAATGGCAACTTCAACATCAAAAGCCGAAAGACTTAAAAGAAAAAAAAGAAAAAAGAGAAGAAGAATAGCGCTTCTTACAATCGAAGCAATTGTACTATTGCTTGTAATTGTCTGTGTTTCGATTTATCTTATGCCTAATTCCAAATCATTTATAGTCAAAACTTTTACAAAATGTCCTGCCGGACAGAGTTTGTTAAAATCTCTCTATAAAGATGATTATGATAAAAACGTATTAGATACTACAACGGATAAGGACAAAATTAAAACAGTTGACTTAGGTGATGGATATACTAATATTGCATTATTCGGTATCGATCCACGAGATGGAGAATTTGAAAGTGGTACACATACAGATACTATTATGATTGTAAGCATTAATAATAAAACACATGATGTAAATCTAGTCTCTGTATATCGTGATTCATTACTCCGTATGACTACAACCGATGGAGATATCGATTACGAAAAGGCAAATGCTGCATTCTTTAGAAACGGTGTCGAGGGTGCATTGAATATGCTTAACAACAACTTTGACCTTGATATTACGGAATATGCACTTGTTAACTTCCAGGGACTTGCTAAAATAATCGATGCACTTGGCGGCGTTGATATAACCATAACTGATGAGGAAGCTTTCTATATCAGTGGTTATCTTACTGAAACGAGATTAATTACAGGTATGGATGCTCCTGATGTAGAGGAATCAGGTAATGTTCATCTTTCAGGACTTCAGGCAACAGCATATTGTCGTATAAGATACTCACCATTTACAGCAGCAGATGGAACTGTTTATCATAACGACTATGGTAGAACAGCCAGACAGAGACTTATCCTCACTAAGATATTAGAAAAAGCCCAGTCAGCAGGTGTTAACCAATTGCTTAAAGTGGCAGACACTATTATTAAAGAAAATGATATTAATGGTTCAAAGATTTTATCAACTAACATACCATGGAACAGAATCGTTGATCTTCTTACAGTGGCTGTAGATTGTAAGCTTAAAGATACAATAGGTTTCCCATATGATACTTATACTCCTGAAAGAGGAGAAGCATATTATGGTTATGTAGTTCCAATGGGACTTGAACAGAATGTTATACGATTACACCAGTTCTTATTCCCTGATAAATCATATACACCATCAAGTATGGTTACAAAGATAAATGATTATCTTATTGATGAAACAGGTGTATATCCACCAACAAATAATAGTGATGATAATTCAAGTTCTAATGATTCAAATTATTCTGATGATTAAGATACTTAGATATATGAATTATAAAAATATCCCGATTAATGTTTTAATCGGGATATTTTAGACTTTACTTAAAATCAAAAATACAATGCAGAGATATATAGTTGTAAATGACTATATATCTCTGCATTATTTTGTTGTTATTTCATCACTCAATAATATACCTTATTACCCATTTAACCATATCTTCCATTCACATAAAATATTTCTCAATTATCAGTATCACTAATATTGCTAACACCACTGCACCAAATATATAACCTAAAACATATCTGACCTTAATATCTACCACTCCCTGTTAATTTTCATACATTAATTAACGTCAAAATATCTGGTTACAGTTCATATATAAATATCCTACCATCTAAGTAAAATCCCAACATATGAACTGCAATCCTCATTCTGATATATCAGTTATCTGCCAATGAATTATCTAAATGACTTATATCTTCTATTATTTCCTGCAATACTTTTCTATATACTTCCATATCATTTATCTTTTTATCATTATAATAGATGAAATATGGATTAGCTTCAGGAATAAATTTCAATTTACCTGCGTATTTATCCACTATCTCTGGAATCTTAGTAGTGTCAATATTGGCATTTCGATACATGATAATCTTGATATTTCCGTCATCATTTGTTATCTCTGTTATCCATGCCTTATGTGCCATTCCTTTTATAAGTGCGATTGCAAGAAGATTCATAACATTTTTAGGCATTTCACCGAATCTGTCAATTAATTCGTCCTGCATATCACTATATTCCTCTTCCGAAGTAATACTTGCAATCTTCTTATAGGTGTTAAGCTTCTGCATCTCATTTCTTATATATGACGGTGGAATAAATGCATCAACATTCAGGTCAATCTTAGTTTCGAAGTCATCACGTACCTGCTCACCTTTCTCTACAGATACCGCTTCATTAAGTAATTTGCAATACAGGTCATATCCGACTGTTGCCATATGTCCATGCTGTTCTGCACCTAAGACATTGCCCGCACCACGAATCTCTAAATCTCGCATAGCTATCTTAAAGCCACTTCCAAGTTCCGTAAATTCCCTGATTGCCTGCAAACGTTTTTCTGCCACTTCTTTTAGCATCTTATCTCTCTTATACATAAGAAATGCATAAGATGTACGATTAGAACGTCCGACTCTTCCTCGAAGCTGGTATAACTGCGACAATCCGAACTTATCAGCATCATGAATAATTATCGTATTAACATTAGAAATGTCTAATCCCGTCTCGATAATTGTAGTCGATACAAGCACATCTATTTCGCCCTCGATAAAGTCATACATTATCTGCTCTAACTGTCTTTCATTCATCTGTCCATGTGCAAATACAACATTTGCATCAGGAACAAGCTTTGCAATTCGGCTTGCCACTTCATCGATATCATTTACCCGGTTGTATACATAATACACCTGTCCGCCACGACTCATTTCCCTGTTGATTGCTTCACGAATCATCTCGTCATCATATTCCATAACATAAGTCTGAATCGGAAGTCGGTCTACAGGAGGCTCTTCTAAGACACTCATATCCCTTATTCCCACAAGGCTCATATGAAGTGTTCTAGGTATTGGTGTTGCGGTAAGAGTCAGAACATCTACTTCTTTCTTCATTGCCTTGATTTTCTCTTTATGCGTAACACCGAATCTCTGCTCTTCATCTACAATTAATAAGCCTAAATCTTTGAATACAATATTCTTAGATAACAGACGATGTGTTCCGATTACGATATCTACTTCACCTGTCTTAAGGCCATTAATCGTATCTTTTGCACCTGATGCTGTTCTAAATCTCGACAGCATATCTACTCTTACAGGATAATCTTTCATTCTCTGGCTAAATGTGTTGTAATGCTGTTGTGCAAGAATGGTAGTCGGAACTAGTACTGCTACCTGCTTACCGTCCTGAACCGCCTTAAATGCTGCTCTTATGGCAATCTCTGTCTTGCCATATCCGACATCTCCGCATACAAGTCTGTCCATTATCCTGCTGCTTTCCATATCTTTTTTAGTATCTTCAATCGCAGCTAACTGGTCATTAGTCTCTTCATAAGGAAACATTTCCTCGAATTCTTTCTGCCATAAATTATCAGGGCTGAATTCATATCCTTTCTGGTTCTGTCTGGCTGAATATATTTCTACTAAATCTTTAGCAATGTCTTTAACTGCACCCTTAACCTTAGTCTTAGTCTTAACCCAGTCCTGTGTTCCAAGTTTATTTAACTTAGGAACTTTGGCATCAGCACCCGAATATTTCTGTATTAAATCTAACTGTGTCGCAAGAATATAGAGATTACTGTTTCCTGCATATTCTATCTTAATATAATCCTTGATAACCTTATCGACTTCTATCTTCTCGATACCACGATAGACTCCTAATCCATGATTCTCATGTACAACATAATCACCGATATTAAGCTGCGAGAAATCTTGTATCTTACTGCCTGAATACTGCTTTTTGGCACGTTTCTTTCTGGCTTTCTCCTTACCAAATATATCCGACTGCGTAATTACGATGAATTTAATAAGCGGATACTCAAACCCCTGATGAAGATTACCATAAGACACCATTATCTCTTTAGGTTTTAATACTCTTTCAGGGTTCTCGGAATAGAATGCTTCCATTTCATAATCCCTGATATTATCTGCAAGACGTTCGGCCTTGGTTCTCGAATTAGTGAGTATCAGAATCTTGTAGCCCTTTTTCCTATAGTTCTTCAAATCTTTAATAAGAAGCTCGAAACTACTGTTATATGACACAATATTTTTCGCTTCTATGTGAAATGTTTCCTTAATATCAATGTTCTTAATCTTCTGACTTAAGGTCGTAAATACAATCCTCTGCTTATTGCCTGTCATTGCAAGAAGCTGCCCATAGGTATGCATAACATCTGCCTGTCCCGGAAGTATGTAACCCTTCTCTAATCGGTTAGACATACTCTCTCTGAATTCTTTCTCTATGGTTTCACTTCTGTCCGCAAGTCTTGATGGCTCATCAAATATATAGACTACATCTTTATCTTCTAAATATTCTATGAGCGATGACATTTCCTTATAGAAATAATTAATAAAGCTGTCAATCGCAACATTTGTATTACCAAGTTCTAACTGTTCTGTGAATTCTTTAACAATCGTTTTAATCCTGTGTGCCTCTTCAGTTTTCATAGCTTCACGGAATTTCTTCTCAATTTTCTCCATCTCTTTATTAATGGCTTTTACTCCGTTGCTAATCATTTCCTTGTCAAGAATATATTCCGTTGCCGGATAAATCGTTATCTCACCTATATTTTCAATCGAACGCTGGCTATCAACGTCGAAATATTTTATTGAATCTATCTCATCGTCCCATAAATCAATTCTGACCGGTGTATCCTCAGCCATTGGAAATATATCAAGAATCTCACCTCTTACAGCAAATTGTCCACTCATTTCCACCTGACTGACTTTCTCATAAGACATATTAACAAGCTTTGCCTGGACTTTATCTAAATCAATTCTTTCCTCCATATTAATATGAATAAGATTATCCTTGATAATATCTATCGGAATAAGTTTATCCATCAGTCCGTCAATTGTTGTTACAATAACAGTATCCTTATCCTCGATAATTCGTCTGATTGCACTAAGTCTTTCAGTAAGTGTCAGATTGCCATGAATGTCCGCATTAAAAAATATAAAATCTTTCGCAGGATACAGGATAGTGTTCTTATTGTACAACAAATAGTCCTCGTAAATCTCTCTGGCGCGTTTTTCGTTGTGAGTTACGACGACACTGTATTTGTATTTAGAGGTAATTCCATTCATAAAATTGACCTGCTGTGAATCGACACAGCCGGTTACTCCTAATGCAATATTACCTTTCTTATCTTTATCAAGTCTATCCATTAGCTGAATATATTCACTATATTCTAACAAGGGTTCTTCAAAAGTTTTCATTCCCGAATCCTCTCATATATTAATTAAATTTATTCATTGCTGCGTTAATATCTTTTTCTATAATTATATTAATTGCTTCTGATGCATTTTTTATGCCATCATCGACTAATTTTCTGTCAGCCGCACTAAAATGTCCTAATACATAATCTGCCAAGTCCATTTTATCAGGCTTCTCACCAATTCCGATTCTTATACGTTTGAATTTATCCGTACCTGTATGTGCAATTATGCTTTTAATTCCATTATGCCCTCCGGCACTTCCCTTAGCTCTTATTCTTAATTTGCCCTCAGCAAGGCTTATATCATCATAGATAATTATAAGCTCGTCCTCAGGATTAATCTTATAGAAGTCCATTGCTTCCCTGATTGCTTCACCGCTGTTATTCATAAATGTCTGTGGCTTCATAATAAGCACTTTCTGACCACCTATTATTCCTTTTCCACACAATGCCTTATGTCTGTATGTCTCAACAAGTATGTCATTATCTTTCGCAATTCTGTCAATCGCATCAAAACCGACATTATGTCTTGTTCCTCTATATTTATCAGTGGGGTTACCCAAACCTGCTATGATTATCATAGTTGCCTCCTTGTAATTACGCATTTCAAATAATTAAAGTTCTATACTTAAAGATGTCTATATTATATATCACATTTAGACAATTTGCAGTTAAAAATATCTTCATAGCTATATTTTCTAGCGTATTTTTTAGGTCCATACGCCAACAAAGGACTGCCGCAATGCGACAGTCCAATATCTTTTCTTAATACTTACTATGCTTCAACTTCTTCAAGTTCCGTTTCATCATATTTCTTAAGAACTACACTCTGTATTCTGGCTCTTGTATCTGAATTAATAGGATGGGCAATATCTCTGTATTCACCATCTGATGCTTTTCTGCTAGGCATCGCAATGAATAATCCTTTCTCGCCCTCTATTACTTTTATATCATGGATAACAAATTCATTATCCAATGTAATAGATGCAATCGCTTTCATTTTACCATCTTTTGAAACTCTTCTCACTCTGACATCTGTAATCTGCATTTTGTGTCCCCTTCCCAACGCATTATTATAGTTTTCTATAGGCTATATCTTTCGTTTTTCTCAACTACTATCTTGATATCGCCATTATTTCCTATATATGTTGCGTTTGCTCTGATTGTGTCGCGGCTTTCTACAATACAGTTCTCGATATATGTATTGTCGCCAATATAAACATTATTAAGAATAATTGAATTCTTGATTGTACAATTATTTCCTATATATGCTTTCTTGAATAAAATAGAATTCTCTACAACACCATTTATGATACAGCCACTACTTACAAGACTATTCTTAACTATCGCACCAGGATTGTATTTCGCAGGTGGTAAATCATCAACCTTTGAATATACATCAGGATACTGTTTGAAGAAATAATCTCTTACGCTTGGTTTTAAGAAGTCCATATTTGTCTTAAAATATGAATCAACTGTAGCTATATTGCTCCAATATGTATTAAGCTTGTACCCATATATTCTCTTAACATTCTTATATCTTACGAGAATGTCATTAACGAAATCGTATCTGTCCTCTGCTGCGCTCTTCTCAATCAGCTCTATAAGTAACCTTCTCCTGATTACATAAACACCCGTTGAAACTGTATTAGAATTGCATACAAGAGGTTTCTCTTCGAATTCAGTAATTCTGCTGTCTTCGTTCATCTTAACGCAACCGAATCTTGTTACGTCTGTTCCTTCCGGAAAATCTTTACAAACAACTGTAATATCTGCTTTCTTGGCAATGTGGTACTCAAGCACCTTATTATAATCTAACTTGTAGATTCCATCACCTGAAGCAATTACTACATATGGCTCATGACTATTCTTCAAGAAGCTGATATTCTGGTAAATCGCATCTGCTGTTCCCTGATACCAGAAACCATTCTCTGCTGTAATAGATGGTGTAAATACATACAAACCACCCTGTTTTCTACCAAAATCCCACCATTTTGATGAGCTTAAATGTTCATTAAGTGACAATGCATTGTACTGTGTAAGTACAGCAACTTTCTGAATATGTGAATTAGACATATTACTAAGTGCAAAGTCAATACTTCTGTAACTTCCCGCTATCGGCATGGCTGCTATGGCACGTTTATATGATAGCTCCTTCATCTTGTTATTATTACCACCAGCTAGTATAATTCCTATCGCTCTCATCTCACGTCACCTGCCTTAATAATAAATTCGCCACTTTGAAGAACTCCATCAGGATAATCTTCGGCTGTTGTAATACCTGAAATAGCAATATTCTTACCTATCTTAACGCCGTTAGGTATCTCTGTATTCTCACCAATAGTTGTAAGACCGCTGTTATATATCTTAGGATCAAGCTTACTTGGTGCTTCTTCTCCGATACCTATCTCTACATCATGTCCAACTTTAACATTCTCTGCTATGATGCTTCTCGTTACCTTACTGCCTTTTCCAATTACAGTATTCTTCATAATAATTGAATCTCTTACTACTGCACCCTCTTCAATGGTAACTCCTGCGCCAATAACTGAATTATATACTTCACCATAAATGTCTGTACCCTCACTGATAATGCTTCTTTCTACCTTAGCATATTCTGAAATGTACTGTGGTGGAAGTGTATCACTCTTAGTATAAATTCTCCAGAATTCCTCATAGAGATTAAATACAGGAATTATATTTATCAATTCCATATTAGCTTCCCAATAAGAAGAAAGTGTTCCAACGTCTTTCCAATATCCATTGTATTCATATGCAAATAATCTCTGCTTATTACCATGAACATAAGGAATAATATGTTTACCAAAGTCACAATTGCTCTGGTTAGACATTGTAATAAGTGCTTCCCTGAGTACAGGCCAGCTAAATATGTAGATACCCATTGAAGCAAGATTACCTCTTGGATTCTCAGGTTTCTCTTCAAATTCTGTTATTCTGTTGTCTTCATCTGTAAGTACGATACCAAATCTGCTTGCCTCTTCATAAGGTACCGGCATAGTAGCAATAGTTACATCTGCTTTATTAGCCTTATGATAATCAAGCATAACTTCATAATCCATCTTATAAATGTGGTCTCCGGATAATATAAGAACGTAGTCAGGATTATACGAATCTATGTAATCCAGGTTCTGGTAAATAGCATTAGCTGTACCTGTGTACCATTCACTATTACCACTTCTCTCGTATGGTGGTAATACTGTAACACCACCAATATTTCTATCCAAATCCCAAGGTATACCTATACCTATATGAGCGTTAAGTCGCAGTGGTTGATATTGCGTTAAAACCCCCACTGTATCCACACCCGAGTTAATACAGTTACTTAATGGAAAGTCAATAATTCTATACTTACCGCCAAAGGCTACTGCTGGTTTTGCTACCTTTGATGTAAGAACCCCAAGTCTGCTTCCCTGTCCGCCTGCCAGTAACATGGCTATCATTTCTTTCTTAATCACGCTATCACCTCGCTGTAGTTTTATGCAATTATTATAACATATATTAGAAAAATGTTGAACTAATTTTGCATTTTTTCTTATTAAATTTTCGTTATTTTTCTACAAGCTTTACTTTGTCCGTCGAAATGTATAATTTTAGTAAGATTTTTTGTTGATTATGTCAAATCATTCCGTTAATGAATTAAAGCATTAAAATCACAAAAGGGATATATCACATATTCATATAAGCTAAAGCAATTCTTTTGAAGATAATTCAACATTTATAAAATCAATATTTATATACAACAATATCTATATATGGCAATATACATATATAGCAATATACATATATAGTTTATACAATATACGTTTACATAATATGCGTTTACACAATATACGTTTATACAACATATTTTTATTGACATTGGTTTAATAATATTCTAAAATAGGATTAATTATTAATTTTATTAAATATAAGACAATTATTTTTTACACAGCCATTTGCTTCGGAGCGAAAGCAAATAGCTGATATGGCAGATGAGAAACCGCCTGTGCGAATTTTTCATCGCCTCTTCCAGGCAATTCGCTTAGAAATGAGGATTATTATGGCAACAACACGAACCTTAAATAAAAGCAGACAACGTGATGCGATTCTTAATTATTTATTACCACGAAAGGACCACCCTACTGCTGATGCAATTTACAACGCAGTAAAGGAAGAATTTCCTAATATAAGCCTTGGAACGGTCTACCGTAACCTTTCTCTGTTAGCTGAACTCGGCGTAATCCAGAAGATATCCTGTGGTGATAATTCAGAACATTTTGACGGCAATCCAAAGCCTCACAACCATTTCATATGTTCTGAATGTTATAGCGTAATTGATTTAGAAATGGAGAATATCGATTTTATTGACACCCTTGCCGCTACTAATTTTAACGGCAAAATAAGCGGACACAATATTTACTTCTATGGCAAATGTCCTAACTGCCTCAAGAAAGAGACAAATTAAATAATTGAAAATAATTATCATTTTCTTCTTGACAAGTAGAAAATTTATGTTATACTAAAACAGTAATCATTATTGATTTTAATTCAAATTAATAAAACTTGATACACAATTATTAATTTGAAAATGTAATACAGCAACAAATATATTATTAAATCAAAAATATTTTATTTAAGAAAAGGAGATTAAAATTATGTCAAAATTCGTATGTTCAGTATGTGGTTATGTTTATGAGGGAGATGCAGCTCCAGAGAAATGTCCAGTATGTGGCGTCGGCGCTGATAAATTCACAGAAGTAACTGAGGGTGAGAAAACTTGGGCAGCAGAACACGTTGTAGGTGTTGCTAAAGGCGTAAGCGAGGATATCATCGCTGATTTAAGAGCTAATTTCGAGGGTGAATGTTCAGAAGTTGGTATGTACCTTGCAATGGCAAGAGTAGCTCATAGAGAGGGCTATCCTGAAATCGGTATGTACTATGAGAAAGCTGCTTACGAAGAAGCAGAACACGCAGCAAAATTCGCTGAATTACTCGGTGAAGTTGTAACAGACAGTACAAAGAAAAATCTTGAATTACGTGTAGAAGCTGAACACGGTGCTACAGCAGGTAAAGTTGACCTTGCTAAACGTGCTAAAGCTGCTAACCTTGATGCAATCCACGATACAGTTCATGAGATGGCTAGAGATGAAGCAAGACATGGAAAAGCATTCGAAGGATTATTAAAGAGATACTTCGGCTAATCTATAATGATATAAAATTTCAGGTGTGGAAGTTTAACATAATTTCCACACCTGTTTTATTTACCGTTATATTATCTGCTATCACCATTTACACTAATACAAGGTTCAGCTTCTATATTTTGCTATTTAATCTGTTTTACTATTTAATCTGTTCTAATATTTATTCTTTTGTTTATGTCTATGTTTACTATTTACTTTTAACCTCTCCTACAATTCATGATAATATGGGCAGATATCTTCATAATGTCCGTCTTTCATTCTAAAACCTTTCGGAATAACACCTAATTGTTTAAACCCAAGTCTTTCATATAGATGTCTGGCGTGTGTGTTAGTTGCGACTACTGCATTAAACTGTAACACTCCATAACCACATTTTCTTCCCTGAACCAGACAGTCTGATACTAATTTTTCGCCTATATGTATTCCTCTTGAATCTCTGCTTACTGCATAACTTGCATTACAAATATGTCCGCATCGACCAACATTGTTAGGATGAAGAATGTATAATCCATAGATTGTACCTGTATCTGTATCTTCAGCTACCGCTGAATAAGTTTGTCCTGCAAAAAAATTCCTTACCTGTTATTTCATCAAGGCATTCTTCCTGTGGAAATGCAACTCCGTCTTCTACTACCTCATTCCATATTCTAATCATTTCCGGTAAATCTTTCTCTTTATATTCTCTTATGATTATCTGCATTTTGTTAAATCTCCTTTGTGTTAAACTTTCATTTTCTAATAATCAGCGTAAGCATTTACAATTACATTTTACATTACAATCCTGATAACGTTCTCATTACTAAATCTACATCTTTATTCTCTAATTCCTGAATAATATGAAGATATGTTTTCTGAGTAGTTGTCATACTGGCGTGTCCAAGTCTCCTCGCAACACTTGCAATAGATACACCTGCAAATAACAGTAATGATGCATGAGTATGTCTAAGTCCATGTATGGAAATCTCTGATATTCCGCATTCTCTGCAATGTCTTGAAAGAACATCATTAACTGTTGAATTATAGATTTTGGAATTGCCCACAAATATAGGTTTATCTTCCGGCATACCTTTTACTAATTCAGAGAATTTAACAACTATCTGCCAATCAATCTGAATCTTTCTAACCGATGAGCTATTCTTAGTTGGCAAAAAGCCTCCATCTCCTTTGTAATCCCATGTTTTGCTTATTGAAAGTGTCTGCCTTGAGAAATCAAAATCCTTAGGTGTAATGGCAAGTGCCTCTGAAAAACGCATTCCTGTTTTAGCAACCAACATTATAAACCAATCCCAATTCGGTTCTTCTTTTATATCAAGATTCGCTATTAATGTATGAAGCTCAAACTGATTAAGATATTTTATCTTCTTTTCTCTTGGTGTTTTCCCTTTTATAATAGCTTTTCTAGTAGGATCCCTTTCTATAAGACCTTCATCCACAGCATCTAATATAGCACCTTTTAGCTGATGATGGAAGTCAAGAGTTGTCTGCCTTTCATGTTCTTTTGCATATTCATTCAAAATCTGCTGATATGCTGTCCTTGTCATCTCACAAACCTTTAATTCCGGTGCAAGTCTTTCCACCCATTTCTGTGTCATCTTGTACTTTGACATCGTAGCTTCTCTTATTGCATCTTTCTTATATACATCAACCCATTGTTTATAATAATCACAAAATAGTGAATTTCCGTTCATATCATTTAGCATTAGCTACCTCCATTTCTTTGTAATGCTTACGCTGATATAAACGTTTTTAAATGTAATTTTATAAATGTTGTCTTTTACAAATCCTTCTAAATGCTAATTTTATAATTATTATCTTTTACTAATCTTATTAACGCTAATTTTATAATTATTATCTTTTACTAATCTTATTAACACTAATTTTATCCTTCTAAATCTTAACTTTTTATGACAGTTATTAAAATCTGCTTAATTATTAAGAAGTGGTTTTATCTCTTCATCTAAAGTCTTTCTAAGCTCTTCCATTACCTTTTTGTAATATAGAAATTTTGGCAAAGCTTTTTCCTGTGATGCCTTGTAGCTTTTATAATCTATTGTTGTCGTTATCACACTTTCATTCGGAATTATACCATTTCTATAATGCTTAGCTGCATACATAACATCTGACTTTGAAGCATACCATATAATACAGAAATCCGTTATTACCTTATCTATGCATTCCTGTTTCATATTATCTACAATATTCAGAATCGATTTGCCTCTATATTTGTTACCATCTGATTCAATTTCATATATAAGATTAGACATAATATCTGCAACCTTCGGATTATCTTTTCTAAGCTCATCAACATATTGTTTAACTTCATCAATCTGTTTCTGTCTCTGCTCTGGTGTAAGTTCCTCTCCATCGTCTGATGTAACGATATTCTGGATAAGATTAATAATATACTCGTAATCAATTTTTGTATTACTGTATGCCATCAATTCATAATCCATATCCACAACAATATCATCTTCTACTTCTGACACCTTATCCCTGTCTGACATAATCTCTTCTCTCGCATTCAGATAATGTCCTGCATAATCTATGTACTCCTGCTCTGTGATTCCATATTCTTCAAGCATATTATCTTCATATTGACTAAATGATTTCAATTGTGCAAATAATTTATCAAAATTCTGAAATGTTTTAACAAATATCTCTTTTTCCTTATGCGACAGTCCCGGAACATCTTCTGGTTTCTCTGCCGATATTCTAAGTGCCGAAAGAGCCTTTCTAAATGCCGGTTCAACTTCGTCCCATTCTGCTACAAGTGCAGTTTCAGTACTTCCTGCTGAGTAAAGTTTTACCGCTTTATCAACGCTTTCCTTAAATAAATGAGGTGCCTGAAATGTAACAATCTGTCCATATTTTTTATTCTTTTCATAAATTCTATTTGTTCTTGAAAATGCCTGAATAAGATCATGTGGTCCCATTGGCTGTCTGTCTATATATATAGTCGACAAACATGGTGCATCAAATCCGGTAAGTAATCTGTCAACAACAATAACTAAATCCAACTGCTCATTTCTACTCTTATACTTCGGATCTTTTCTCGCAAGCCTGTTATTAAGATTCTCATTGTATGTCTGTATTTGAGAAAGTTCATATTTCTTACCAAACATTTCAGAATAATCATCTAGTGATTCTAACATTTTATTTTGATTTACCTGCGAACTTTCTTCATTTTCAGATACAGAATATGTTATGGCGAATTTAGGAAAATCCGGTAACACCTGTTTTATCTTATCGTCTATTTTCAAAGAAGTCTCACCATTTTTCACCTTTTTCAATAACTCGTAATATTTCTGTGCTATCTGAATCGAACTTGTGGTAAGCATTCCCTCATATGTTTTTCCTTTACCATTTTGGAATCCAAGCTTATGATATGATTTATTTAAAATAATATCTAAAACTTTTAGCATATGAGCTTCATTGTCATATATGCTGCTATCCGTTTCATCTTTAATATTCTTCGGACCGTTATGCTCTACCTGAAATCCTAATACAGCATTATCATGTATTGCATTCTGAATAGTGTATCTATGTAAACATTTACCATATAACTCTTCTGTTGTACGTGGCAGATCTCCCATCTGAGGATATGGATTCTCAGCAAATCTTGGTGTCCCCGTAAATCCATACCATAATGAATTACCAAAAAATCTTTCTATATCCCTCTTCGTATTAGGTGTTACAGCTCTATGACATTCATCTACCACAAAAGCAATTTTCAAGTTTCTTATCTTATTGTATTCAGGAGTATTTTCCTGTAATCTCTTAGTAATAAGTCTCTGTAACTTCTGAATTGTTGTAACAATTACCTGTCTATCATCTGATTTCAATTTATTTTTCAAATCATTTACATTATCTGTTTCATCAACATCTATCAAATCATTATTCGCATATGCCTTAAACGCAACAGTTGTCTGTGTATCTAAATCTTTTCTGTCTATCAGAAATATAGTTTTATCAATTGCCGGAATGTCCATCAACAGATTTCTTGTCGCCTTATATGAAGTTAATGTTTTACCCGAACCTGTAGTATGCCATACAAACCCAGATTTACCTGTTCTTGAAGCTTCTCTTATAGACTCAATTGCATGAATCTGATAAGGTCGAAGTAAAATAAGTCTTTTAGCTTTTTCGTCAAGAACTGTGTATCTTGCAATCATCTCATGAGCCTGTGGAATACTAAGTACACCTTTCGCAAAATCAATATAATCTGAAATAGGATTATTCTCTTTATCCAGCCAGCCACTGATGAACTCCGGATTTAATTCCGTATCACTTGCTGCAGAAAAGTATTTAGTATCGACACCATTACTTATAACAAACATCTGGACAGCCGAAAATATACCCGTAAATTTCCCCTCACCAATATATTTCTTTATCTGCCAAAAACCGTCCATATACGAATGTTGCTTATTCTTCAACTCAATATGTATCATAGGCAGTCCATTAATCATAAGTGTTACATCAAATCGTCTGTCTCTGGCATGTGTATTAATATCTTCATCTGTTTTCAATGCATTATATTGATTAATGACTTCATATACGCTGCTTCCTCCTGCAATATGTTCATGATTCATTACTACAAGATGTAATCTCTCTGTATCACGTTGCACATGAACCTGAACTTTGCCATTCTCACCCACAAGCCACTCGCCTGCTTTATAAAACGAAGAAAATTGTAACTGGTTCTTTACCTGTTCAAACTCGGCATCGGATAATTTTTCACCATTTAATCTATCCTTATTATTCTGCTCAAGAATATACTTAAAATTCTTCCATAAATCTTCTTCTGTTTTCAAATCTTCCCTATATGTCCATTGAGAATCTCCATAAATCAATTGCTCAATAAGTTTCTTTTCTATCATTGACTCTAATTCCATTATAAATATCTCCTTTTCTATCGTTTATTACTTATAAAATTCATTGTTTTTCGTATAAAAATGTGGTTAAAAAATTACTTATGCTGGTGAAGGGTGATAAGGTGGTCGAGATTCTCAAAATACTCTCCAATCAGTTTTTGCTCTTCTATATCTGGTATTATAATCTCAGCATTCAAAATATTTTGAGAGTTCAGTGATTCAAATGTGGACCCACAAGACAAACTCTTCCAGTATCCTTCAGAATCCATTTTTACAAGCAACTGATATATAAATTCATTCCCTTTTATTGCGGCTACACCTCTTCCAATAACCGCATCAAACGCCGTTTTTCCCATTGCTCCTGCAGGTGCCCTAACACTCATAATTAAATCTCCTGCCTGTGCAGTTTTTGTCTTTTGCGTAGTCCACATTCTTGGATTTACCCATCCATCTTTTAAATCAGCATTCCCTTGTACTAAAATATAGTCACTTGGTACATCACTATATGTTGAGCCATCAGGAGATTGCCCCATTGTAATCACACATTCCTCCCCTAACTTACGCTGTTCCCAAACATTTGTCAATTATGCCAATAATTCTCCAGCTTCATAAGAACATCTTATATAATCAGGATTTGAATAGTATACATTTGAATTAAAATTTGATATTTCATCACTAATAAACGAATTATATACTCTTCTAATTGTAGAAATAAGTTCTTCATCTGACTCACAAACATTTAATATTAATGTCTGATATACTCTGCCAATTGATGTTTCGGTCGGAACATTATATTTACACTCTGATATATTTTCAAATTTACCATTTTGTATATGGAATTTTTCAATCCATTCATCGCATATCTGTTCAAATGACAAACAATGATTAACACTTGCAACTTTTAATTCATGTTTCAATTCACTATCTGATATTTTCGCTACAATATCCTTAGGTTTATTATGAGTCGTTCTGGCAACACATTCTATTATTGTACATACAAAAAACAAATCATCTTCATTCTTCATATAGTTTTACGCTCCTTTCAAATTCCAAACACTCCAATGCACGCAAACTATGAAAACTTATCTGGTGTGTTGGATGTTTAAATTTAGCATATTCCCAAAAAACACTTCTGCTTATATTTCCATTAAGAAAATCATTAACAAAATTCCAAATTGTATCATCAGCCATAGGTCCCTCAACTATATCATATTCATGAACTCTTCCCGAACGACAATCTGCTATAAAATCAAGCCATTCGTCAGTCATTTTTTCAAACTTTTTAATATTTAATTCTTCATTTTCAGTATATCTATATACATTAACCACACCATTACTATGTTTTCTTTCCGCCCATCTACTAGCTTGTTCATAATTTTTAGTACAGTAAAAGCCCCACGAAAAGTCTTTTGTGTATTTTGTTTTTCTTACTTCAGGAAAATAAATAATTTCTCCACTTCCATGATACAATTCTATACTTTCTTTTTTCATAAAGTGCCTCCTTTCACGACATTTTTTATATTAATTTTATTTTTATTACCAAAATTACTTATGCTGGTGAAGAGTGATGAGGTGGTCTATGTGTTCCAAATACTGACCTATCGCTTTCTGCTCATCAATACCAGGAACAGCAATTTCTATTTTCAAAAAATCTGATTCATGAATTTTCCATTGTCCATATACAACACCTTGACGCCATTTAACCATTTCATTGATAAAATCTTTTCTAAGAAATCTTCTACCAAGGAAATCTAGATCAGCTTTTCCTGTCGGTTTGAATATGCTATAAACAGGCGAAATACAAGCATTTCCATATTTATTTAGTCCAATCGAACCTGTTTCCAAATTATTAGAACTATATATAAAGTCCCCATATTCTGTTCTTTTGTATTTCTTTCCAGCCTCATCATTCACTAAAGCACTTCTATCATATCGCTCGCCCTTTGGAGCCACACCTTGATTAGCTATAAATGCCATCAATGGATATTCTTCATCCATAGGGGCTTGTTCATTACGCTCTTGCAATAAATCAGATACCTTACGCTGTTCCCAATCTATAGCCATTATTTTAGCTTATTTCTAACCAACATTAGTGAATATCCCAGTAAATTTTGCCCTTTCCATTCGTTTATATCTAATCTTTTAGGGTCAGTCATAGATAATCCGATTCCCCAAATGCAATCCCTCACTACACATTCTGCTAATATTGCATTTTTTGTATCTTTTAAATTTTTATAAAAATTTTCATTCTGTGTAAATTTAGCAACTAATCCTTCATAAACAATGATTTGTCTGATACCATTCCAAATATTATCATTGTAATTTGATACAAGACGACCTAAACCTTTAATTTGTGCTACATCTTGTGTTTCTAAAATCTGTTCTGCAATATCATTATCATTGAAATAAATTGCCTTTTGATACATCATATACTGTTCCATTGATGTGTATTCTATTTCGTTTACTACAAATTTAGAAAGATACCAATTACTTAGAAATCCATTTTCTTCATCAGGGTTATGAAAACATACTATGTTCACTATACCTCACCAACTTTCTGAACCGCCAAATCTAAATCAAGGTCATGAAGTCCGTAATATGCTTTCTTCAAAAATTCAATTGGTATTTTTTTTACAATTTCATCACTAGGCTTATTATAATACCATTGATAGTATGCATAAAATTCGCCTACCCAGTCTGGCAAAAAACCATCAAGTGCTTTTCCGGGTTTTAATTTATATTGTTCATTTTCTTGAAAATATTTCCATAATTCCATAGAATCCATAGTATTAACATATGCTTTTGCTTCATCTATACTTCTTCTGGTTTTACTTGCCATATATGTTTGTATGAAATCCTCAGTATCTTTATCAGGATATTCCTGTGCCACATAATCAAATAATTTTCCTTGATTCTCTACAACATCTCCTAAATATACATCTGAGTATGCTCTCATTTTCATCACCTCTCGAACAATGTACTAAATACTTTAGTTACTTTATTAACATCAGAATTCACTAAATTTCGCATATTCTTTCTAGCTTCAACATCTCTCAGATTATATCTATTATTGAACTCATTGTAGTTTACCAAAAGTAAATCTTCACAAATTTCATGCAATTTTGAATATGCTAATTCTGATTTTATGCAATACTGAATTCCCAATCCACCAAGAGAAAGTAATTCTTCAAGTATGTCCATATCTATGTTGTCTCTAACAAATTCTTTAGCAATATAGAAATATGATGCATTAGCACGCCATCCCTTTATAACGTCATATTCGTTGGTATCTATTCCATATTTTTCGATAAATTTTTTCGCTAACATTCTATATCGTTTCGTATCTGCTGCATCACGATGTTTCATCAATTCTGCAAGCCATGACAAAACATCTTTTTCCTGAAAATCTAATATTTTTAAACCTTCGCAATCTAATTCGTACTTATGAACCCATCCATTAGTTTCATTTGGTCTGCATACTGCCCATTCTTTAGCAAGTTCTATATTTTCAGTCAAATAAAATCCTTTTCCATAATCATGTTTATCATCACCACCACCAAATATTGGTTCAACAACCTTGTTAGGAGTACCATGATATAAAATAATCTTGTTCATTTTGCACATTTCCTCCTATACAAACATATTTTGCAACATAAATTTCTTGATTTTTTTCAATTCATCGCACTTTCTTTGGTGAAGGGTGATAAGGTTATCTATCTCTTCAAAAAATCTTGCTATCTTCTCTTGCTCTTCTATTTTAGGAAATGATGTCTCTATATTTTTCAGTTTCTCAAAATATAAATTGGTTACACTTCCGCCCTCAACTCTCATAGCAAATTCTTTTTGTAATGTTGCATTAAACATTGTTGCAGCAAACAATGGATTCTGCTCTGTATTAAACACAGAAATCATCTCTCCAATCGCTACACCCGGCATAGATAGCCATGTACAGTGATTATAATCCATCGGGTCTTCTCCAACTCGTGGTATCAAAACCTCTGTTCCTTTACTAAATCTAAGCTTATCAGTTGGCATATTTGTATATGAAAATACCCTATCAATTTTTGTACCAAACTTGGTGTAAAGTTCACCATATCTAATGCATGGTGTTGTCGCATCTGCTGTTACCGACCACTTTGGACAACTATGTCCATAATAAAATGTTCCCCAATCCTCTAACTTACGCTGTTCCCAATCGTCAGTAAATCCATCATATCTAATCTCCGGATTTTTTTCACCATTTTGTGGAAACATTTTTTGTAGCATATATTTTTTTAATTTTTCAGCTTGATTACACTTTCGCTGGTGAAGAGTGATGAGCTTGTCCAATTCAGAAAAATACTCTCCAATTTTCTTTTGTTCATTAGTATTTTTAGGGACAACAACTGGAAATTTTTCTAATTCTCTCATGCTTAAATTGGGCTGTGTTCCATTTGATGCTTTATCTGCGACCTGTGATTGCAAGTCCCTTGTCTGTAACAAATTATAAAGAAAATATGGGTTAGTTATATCGCCACATCTCATTGCTGCTAATGGTGACCAAATGTTAAATCTGTCAGTAGTTTCAACAATTGCGACCTTTCCAACTGTAGAACCTGACTTAACTAAATAAACATCATGTAATTGTGGTTTATACTTTTTACAACATATCTCATCATACTCTTCTGATATGTTTCCGCGCTTTCTATTGAAATCAATTTTATTATCTACGATTGCATCAACTGATATGAATGGTACACCATCTTCAACCAATTCCGGAGTCTCATGAGGTCCATCTGTAATAGGTTGAATTAATAAGTCTAATACCTTACGCTGTTCCCAATCTTCCGTATAACCTTTAAATCTAATCTTTGGTTTTTTCATACTCATCACCTCTCCATCATACTAATATAGCGTTCCAAAGAAGCCATAATATTTTCATCCGAAGTTGTAAGTTCCTTAAGAAGTGACACAAACTCCGTCTCTGTCTGTGCAATTTCTTCATCTGTCTGCTTCATTTCATCAAGTAATGCATTTATATCTATTTCTTCTTCCTTTTCGAAATTGTCAACATATCGTGGAATATTGAGATTAAAATCATTCTTTTCTATATCTTCAAAACTTGCCAGATAAGCTTCTTTCTCGACTGTTTCTCTGTTATTATATAAATTAATGACTTCTTCTATGTGTTCATCTGTCATTGAATTCTGTTTCTTGCCCTTGTCAAACTTTTTTGATGCATCTATGAATAATACATCTCGTCCATCCCTATGTTTCTTTAATACAACAATACAGGTTGGAATAGAAGTATTATAGAATAAATTTGCAGGAAGTCCGATAACAGCATATATATTCCCTGCTCTAAGTAATTTTTCTCTTATTTTGCCCTCGGCTGCACCTCTGAACAACACTCCATGTGGTAAAACAATAGCCATAGTTCCGTTATTCTTAAGATGATATAAGCCATGAAGTAAAAATGCATAATCTGCTTTTGATTTAGGTGCAAGTACTCCGTAATCACTAAATCTTTCATCTTGTAGGAAGCCCGGTGCTGCACTCCATTTAGCAGAATATGGTGGATTCATAAGTACCATATTGAAATCTGTCTCTTCTCCTGTAGGCCAATCTCCATCAAGTGTATCACCATTACGAAGAGTCTGGTTCTGTGGATCAACTCCATGCAAGAACATATTCATTCTCGCCAGATTATATGTAGACACATTTAATTCCTGTCCGTAATATCTGATATACTGTGGCTCTGTCGAGTATTTCTTAGCATTTAATAAAAGTGAGCCTGAACCCATACATGGATCGTATATAGACAGACCTCTCTTTGATTCCTGACCTGCAATTGCTATTTTCGTTAAAATCTTTGATACAGCCTGAGGGGTATAGAATTCTCCTGCTTTTTTTCCTGTTTCAGAAGCAAATTGTCCAATCAAATACTCATATGCATTTCCAAGCACCTCTGTATCAGAATTAAGTAAATCCGCTTTATCAATCTCCTTAATCAGGTTAGATATTGTATCACTCTGTTTCTGATCGCCTGTCCCAAGTCTGTTAGAATACAAATCAATATCTGTAAATAAATCTGCAAATAAAGGATCGCTCTGCTCAATATTGTTAAATCCTTTTTGTAGCTGTTCACGATTAAAAGAATTATTTTTTGCCGCCTCTGCAAAACTTGTATATGTCAATTCAGGTTCTATTATATAATGACACCTTGACTTTATCTGTTCTTTTAATTCTTCAGCACTCTCATATTCTAATGCCTCTTTATATGCTTCTAATGCTTCTTTTAGATTTTCAGGTCTTTCATCATATATTAAATCATATACTTCAATCAGAAAAGAATCTGATAAATACTTATAAAATACTATTCCTAATAAATAATCTTTATACTCATTTGCATCCATTTTAGAGCGTAAAATATCTGCTCCACTCCATAATACGCTAATTAAATCCTTGCTGTTATCTGATTCTGCCATCTTTACTTACCTCCGCAAATCCCTGTGTAAAATATTAATTTTATTATAGCAAATCCACCCTATATTTACAAATGCTTTGTAGCAACTCGATTAACGATTACTCTCACTTTTTATTCGTTCAATCGACAAAAAATTCTCTTTCATAGTAGCAACTCATTTGCGTATATAACAACAGGTAAGCTTAAGAATCACCGAAATCAATATACCCGCAATCAATCCATCCACATATGTAATCGCAGGCCAATGGCCTGCTATCTATTTAAAGCACTACCCATATTTGAAACTGTATAATGGATAAATGCGAATTTTATTAATCTTTTTATGATATATTTTATTCACGTAGCTTTAAATAGTTACACAATATTTAAGTGCTTTTAATTATATTTATATTGATTCTGAAGTCAAATATTTGATAATATTTTATTTTTGAATATGCATTTTCAATGATTATATTTTTATGATTACATTTTTTATGATATTACATTTTCATTATGACAAATAATCCAATGGGTCACATGGTTTTTCCGCTTTAGTCAGCTCATAGTATAAATTACTTCCCTCATTTGAATAATATCTTGTAGGATTAGCCACAACTCCTATACATGTATCTTCATTTACCATATCGCCCTCTTTAAGTTCCACATTTTCTAACTGTCCTAAAGTTAATTCATAATCATTTCCAAGGGCTAAGACGACATAATTACCTATTTCGTCGTTAGAAGAAACTTCTTTAACTACACCTTTAACGCCTGCTAAGACATTTGTTCCTGCCTCACTCTGGATAACTATTGCAGGATTGCATTTGTAAGAATCAAGTGTAGGAAAATAGATTGTACTATCCATACTGTAATCTAATATTATACTTCCTTCAACCGGCCACCCTAATTTACTGTCTGTGCCAAATGATAATTTAGAAACCATTCCTGCCACATCTTTTACTTCGTCATCAGAGCCTGTCTGTGAAGTGCCGTCATTTCCATTTTGAGTATTATACTGATTGTTTTCTCCACTATTTTTTTCATCATTTTGTGAATGTTTGCCGGAATATGAAGATGAATCTGCCTTTATTCCCGATGTATTATTGTCTTCAGGCGTTTCTTTATTTACCGAACCATCAACTGCAATATTTTCCGTTGTTTCTTCTTCACTGTCTCCTTCTAATCTGTTCGTTGTCTCATTCAGATTTACAATATTACTTGTGTCTTTCTCGGTTTTATCAGATTTCTTATTAATAACACTTGTTCCTATTGCAATTGCCGAAAGACAAAGACAACATGCAAATGTCACAATGATAAATTCTTTGCGTTTCTGATTCTTTTTATAATTATCTCTCACCATTACACCAATCCTTTCAATTATTCTATATGTTTGATTTTAAAGATATTTGTATAATGGTATTGTTCCCACATTGAGGCTATTTATTCTTTGCATTTTTCATTTTGATGTAATATAAATTTGTTGTAGCATATATAATACGATTCTCTATCTGATTTCAACATCTGAATAATAATATTTCAAAATGTCCCTATAACCTTTTCCATCTTCTGCCATTTTTAATGCACCATTTACACTTAAGCCTTTGCCATCACCTATTCCCTTAGAACTCATTTTAAAGCCGCCCGAGAAGTTCTCCACTGCAAATGCATATGATGGCAGGTTAAATATTTCTGACCAGTCTTTAGCAAGAATTATATTGTCTCCAATGCTTACAGTCCTTACATATTCGCCATTCTCCTCGTAATTAACTTTGATTGAGCCTGATAAATCTTCATCACTTATATCCGAATTAATGATATTCTTTAGTTTTTCTCTTATTTCGTCCATCGTAAAATATGCGATTTTATTGAAATTCTTATTCTCTTTATCTGCTGATGAATCGACGCTTTTTAAATATGGTTCTTCGCCTGTATTCGTTATACCTGCACTTAATTCGTGATAATACGGACAAATATTCTTTCCATCATAATAGATAGTTTCACGATTAGTTTCTACTAACAATTTCATTGTATAATTGTAATTTTTCTCATAATTTTTACCCCATTTCTTCTCTAATTCACTGTATGTAGTATATGGCAATGTAAGTTCGTCCGCATCTATTGAATTATTATCTCCCATTTTGTATAGAATAAATGTCCTTATTATTACCATCTGGGCTTTCAAAGCTTCTTTTTCATATTTGACAGGCATCATTGAATAGACTACAAGTGGCACAAACATTTCTACATCTATTTCCATAGTTTTATTATTATTTTTAATTACCACGCTTTTACCATATGTTTCAGGTTCATATACTACTCCTCCGGTTTTGCCAAAATTTATCATTGTTACAGTATATGGAAACATAATAAAAAAGAAGGCTATTATGAATATAATGCCTATCTTTCTTCGATTTCTTATTAAATATTTTCTCATAATCCCTCCAAATAATGTCACGTTAATTTATTATGCCTGATTAGAGTATCAAAAAAACTTTATATTGTGTGCATTTGGTACAACGCACCCTTTTGACAACCTAATCCTATCGCTTAATACTCAATTCAATTCTGTTATTCACCGGATAGCTGCTCATAATAATGTAGAATTTTCTCGATTCAAGATTGTTCCAGTGGCTTTTCTTAAACTGGCTCTTATACATACAATATACCAGCTTTAATTCCTTACTTTCGCCAGGTTTTACTTCAATCGAATTTTCATTATAATCATTTATTTTTCGATACATCTCAAGATTCCAGCCATTTGACCAGCCTCCTGACTGTGCAATGAAATTAGTGAATACAAATCTGCTGATTTTATCACCGTTATTTTCAACATTAAATTTTACAACCATCACTTTCATTTCCTGATTCATTAATTGTTCATTATCAGGATTCTCATCAAATTCAGCATAGTTTTTTTCAAAAACTTCCTTGTCCATTATATCGCTATCCACAACTTTTATCTTCAGATTACTCCCCTGAATATCTTCTCCCTGCTTAAATACTACTATTTTGGGATTAGGATATTTATTATTAATATATGTGATACGCTTTACTGATAGAACCACAACCGCAATCCCTATCAGACTTCCTAATATAATTAATATTTTCTTCAATCGTTTATTCATTACTTCAACCTCTTTTCCGGCACTTATATATTGCAATCTCTATATCTTTATAATTTTCATTATGTATAAAACCTGCTTTCAGACAACTTATATCTACTGCAATTTTCCCTCTTTTATTACATATATCTCATCTGACAGATACTCTAATTGTTCTTTATCATGGCACGCAACTATCACTATACAATTCTTTTGCTTAAGTCCCTTGATAACATCACGTATCTGCAGCACACCTTTTTCATCAAGTCCATTAAATGGCTCATCTAAAATAATAAGCTTAGGTGTACCCATAATTGCACATGCAATACCAAGCCGCTGCTTCATTCCAAGAGAATATTTCTTGTAAGTTCTTTTGTCATCGGGCTTTAACCCTACTTTTTGTAATGTTTTTATTATCTCTTCTTTATCAACTTTTCCCTGGATATCTGCAACTAATTTCAGATTTTTATAACCTGTATATTTAGGAATAAAAGACGGGTTCTCAATCAATACCCCTATGTCTTCCGGAAATGAAATGTCTTTACCAATAACTTTATCATCAATGGTTATGCTGCCCTCGCTTCCTTTTATAAGACCACATATGCCTCTCATTAACATAGTCTTACCCGAGCCATTTTCGCCCTGAATACCATATATCATCCCATCATTTAATACCATATTTATATTTTCCAAAACTACTGTATCCTTAATTTTCTTTGAGTAATTCTCTATTTTTATCATTTAATTCACCCATCTGCCTTTCTTAACATTCTTATCTATATTTTAAAACTATTCTCTTGTGCGTGTTTCGGCATTTTTGAAATCACATTTTTCTATATAAATATTCCCTATAACAATAGCTAAAACCACCAATATACAATATGTAATATAACAATGGTTAATATTAATTTTACCCATAATACATATGGAATTTCTTAAAATCATTGTATTGTTACCAAGCAAATATGGTGTAGTATAATAAAGTGTAATGACATTTATAAATACACAGACCACTATTGCAATAATCTCATTAACCGTTATGCTAATCAATGAAATAAACACTGTCATAAACATTGCATTTAATATCTGGGATATCACAAACATTATTATAAAATCCATATGACTACAATTTTTAAATATTATTCCATATGACTCTTCCCACAATGATTTATTTATAGTATTTCTGCAGCCGTAATAATTTATGAAACCAAACGCATATATAATTCCGTAAATCATTAAGACAAATTCACATATCCACAGACACTTTTCATTCCACCATAATTTTCTACTTCCTGATTTAATAAGTGTCTGATATCCCATCTGATATAAATCTCTCTTTAGATACGAAATTACAATCAGAACCGGAAATATCTGTAATATAAGCCAGTCCATTTCTATTTCAAATCTTCCACCAATTTCAGGAGTATAGACTTTCATTCCTCTGAATAAATATACATAAAAGTCGAATATACCTATGTCTTTTACTGAATAACCCATATCCGTAAATGTATTTCTCAGATTCATATTTTCCATAAATAAGAATATTATAAGAAATACGATAAATATTAAATTCTTTCTGAATACTTCTTTTGTATCTCTTCTAATCAGCCTTAGAAATATCCTGTTACGCATTTATGCACTCCTTTTTTCTGCAATACAGACTTCCAATAAATATGCTTAATATCACTACAATTGCCAGATACATAAATATCCATTCCGTTCTCATAAGCAATTTATCATAGGACAGATTATATGTATTAATTATTCCTGTGACCTGTACGACAATTACCAGAAATATTGTTACAATCAAGGATATATGCTTATTTATTTCTAACCAGTTCATTAATAAATTAATCATTCCAATTGCCATAAACAATATAAATATGTATATACTACTTACACATATAATATATGATAATTTTATATTTCTGTCGGGCATTTTACCCTCATTTATATAATAGAATATACTTCTTGTACTATTGAAGTTACAATTATTCCCGTCTGATAAATTTATTGCAATAATGAATTCAGATAACATAAATATTAATGTAAAACATAATGTTTTCACCATTAAAGCAACGCATTTACATATCCAGATATTATTAAAATTCTTAAATTTGAGCATCGCACTTCTTTCTATATTGTTACGATTATAATTAATAAATATCAGATACACGAATACCGCCAATGCCAGACTATAGTAACCATTGACTGATAACATAAATACGTCAGCCTTAGAAAACTCAAATGACATAAACGATATGTTTTTCTCGTTATACATAAATGAATAATCTGACATCATAAGTGCAACAAAAGTAATTATATATATCTTCAGATTGAGATTCATAAACAACTTAATTCTGCTAATATATTTCTTCACGTTTTGCCTCCACTACTAACATTCCCAATGAAACTATAAAGAATAGCATACATTTGCCAATGACAAAGCCTATTGAAATGCCGGCTGCTGGCTGGTCGATTCTGAAAAACTGTTCAAATGAATATATAGTTTTCCAAAAATACAGGCAAATATAATTTTCAACAATATAGTATATAAATACTGATGTCAGCACTACAAAATAATTATCGACAAGAAAGCTGACAGCAAGACACATTACGCAGAATACTCCTGCCATCATAAATATTAACAACATATACAACAATATATATACAAATGGTTTACTATAATAAATATCACTAAACATTGAACCATCATTAATTGAGAACATCATAGTAGATGCATCCGGTCGTAATGCCGGTACAAATAATGCTGTCAAAAACAAATTTAAAATTAGTGGAATTACAACGGCTGTTCCACCGCTCAGAAAAGCAGCAATAATCTTTGATACAAAATACTTCTTCTTACTAACTTTTGTAAATATGATTTTCACATATCCACTTTTTATATCCTGATATAAACTTCCCGCATACGGAAATATTGCAATAAGCGGAATTAATATGGTATATAATACAGCATGATATGTATATCCAACCCCGCCTATCCACGTATTAAACAACGAGTCCGGATATTCCGCCTTTCCATATAACTCATATAATTTAAGAGATTCTATTGCCGGTATACTACATTTAATCACCTGCATTACTGCAATTACGCAGCCTATAAAGACAGCTATAAACATATTCCTATTTATAAATGCTCTCTTCATCTCATTTTTAAAAATGCCTTTCATATCTTTCACGTCTAAACATTCCTCATTTCTCTTATTTATTTCTGTATATCAATCTTGAATGCTTTTATATCTGTTGACGAAGTGCTACCTACTATATCTATCATATAATATAAGTTTTTTGATTCTGACATTGATATATTACTGATATAAATAATTTTTACTAATTTTTCCTCATTGGGCTCAAAGTCCACTTTGCATCCATCTTTAATTCCCTGTGTTGTGGGATCATAATAATTCTGATACCTTACCTCACTACAAGAATCTATAACTTTACCATCAGGATACATTTCAATAAAATTACCACAATTTACATAGTAAAATATTTTCTTATCACATTCATTTTTTATTAGCAAGTCAATGATTATATATTTTTTATTTAATAATTTACCTGTTTCATCTGTCTTTTCCTGAAAATAATCCACTTGATTTTTAGATACTCCATCGGGTAACTCTGATGAAATTGTTACATTATTTATTTTAAATTTGAGACGATTAATTGAATCGTCAAATTGTTCATCATTTATTTCTACCACATCGTTCATTTTATAAATATTGCTTTTTTTAATTTTTACATCTGGTCTTGGAAATTTACTTTCTTCTTCCTGAATAATGTTACCTGACTCATCTGTGCTGATTTCTTCCGTACTTATATCTTCTGTATCTACTGATTCAAAGACATAAGTTGTATTTTCTGATTTACTCTCATTAGCTTTTGATTTTGTTTCAGATTTATTACTACAAGAAGATAATAAAATCAAAGCTGTAGAATATGCAATTATTGTTTTTATTTTGCTATATTTCATATAATGATCCTCTTCTATATAACTGGCAGTCTTACATTCTAAGTGTAAGACTGCCACCAATTAAGTTATCTATACACTGTCAGGGCTCCACTTTCCTTTTACTCTGTAACTTCCATTTTGGTTAGGCATTCCCTCTATTCTTGCCTTACTATATCCCTTTTCTTTGACATAGTTGACCATCCATCTTTCGCTCCCTGCCAGGAATACATATTTTTTACTTCCAACATCAATTCCAAGTTCTGAATTGTCTGCAGCCACCACCCATGCGGTATATGAATAATTTGTCTTACTAACTTCAGTACACTTCATATAAGATGAAGTATAATCCTTTTTTTCTCTAGGTGATGTTAACCAACCTGTATAAGGTGTATAATCACTAAAACTAAACTCGAATCCCGTATCCTGAACATTACCTTTAGCCTGTGCATCTATCATAAACAATGCACATACAAACATCAGCATCATAAATACTGAAAATATTCTTTTTAAGCCTTTTCCTCTGTGTTTTCTCATTTTTACCTCCATTCTATTATCGTTTGCAACCGATAAATTTACCTTGTTTAATATATTTATTTAATCAATTGATTACTCCATATATAACATATTGCAATATCTATTTCAATGTTTCAGAAGCATTCTGCCCTGAACTGCAATTCTCATGCCCTGAACTGCAATTTTTCTTTTAAAACAGTCCTTGACAAATTAAATTTATAAAAAATGAGCCATACACTTTTCATTAAATTGAATTGTGTATAGCTCATTTTATATATTTATGACGATATACCTAAAAATCTTAAGTCATATATTTTAAATTGTCTTAAAAATAACATTATATATTTCTTACAACTAAACCTCAACTTTTACTTTATCAAGTTTCCAGATATCCTGAACGTATTCTTCGATTGTTCTGTCTGATGAGAATTTACCAACATTGCTTACATTGATAATTGCTGACTTAGCCCAGCCTGCTTCATCTCTGTAAGCTGCTTCTACTTTCTTCTGTGCTTCATCATATGACTTGAAATCTTTAAGAATAAAGTATCTGTCTGCTCTGTCTGTGCAATTAGTATTTAATAATGAATCATAAATAGGTCTGAATCTGTCAGGATCCTGTGGTGAATAGAAGCCATTAATTAATTGCATAAGCACTTTTCTGATATCCATATCGTTATTAAAGATATCCATTGGATTGTATCCGCCATTGTTCTCGTAATTGATAACTTCATCAGAACTCATACCGAAGATAAATGCATTTTCCTTGCCAACTTCTTCTACTATTTCTACGTTTGCACCATCCATTGTACCAAGTGTAAGCGCACCATTTAACATGAACTTCATATTACCTGTTCCTGATGCTTCCTTACTTGCTGTTGAAATCTGCTCACTTACGTCTGCTGCTGCAAATATAATCTCAGCATTTGATACTCTGTAATTTTCTATAAATACAACCTTGATTTTACCATCAATTGATTTATCATTGTTAATTACATCTGCTACGCTATTAATAAGCTTAATTGTAAGTTTTGCAATTCTGTAACCTGCTGCTGCTTTCGCACCAAATATAAATGTTCTTGGATAGAATTCCATATCAGGATGTTCTTTAATCTCATTGTATAAATACATTACATGAAGAATGTTAAGAAGCTGACGTTTATATTCATGTAAACGTTTAACCTGGACATCGAAAATCGAACGTGGATCTACATCTATTCCATTGTGTTCTTTAATATATTTTGCAAGTCTTACCTTATTCTGGTATTTGATATTCATAAATTCTTTCTGGGACTTCTTATCATCTGCATATATCTCTAAATTCTTAATATGTGCAAGATTTGTTGTCCAGTCATCACCTATCTTACTTGTTACCCAGTCAGCTAATAATGGGTTAGCATGTAACAAGAATCTTCTCTGTGTGATACCATTTGTCTTATTATTGAATTTCTGTGGCATCATTTCATAGAAATCTTTTAATTCCTGTTTCTCAAGTATCTCTGTATGAAGTTTTGCAACACCATTTACAGAAAATCCTGCACAGATTGCAAGATTAGCCATCTTAACCTGTCCGTCATATATAATTGCCATCTTAGCAATCTTCTCCTGATTACCAGGATATTTATTCTGAATCTCAAGTACAAATCTTCTGTTAATCTCTTCAACAATCTGATAACATCTTGGTAATAATCTTGAGAATAATTCTATAGGCCATTTCTCAAGTGCTTCACTCATAATTGTGTGGTTTGTGTATGCACAACATTTAGTTGTTACGTCCCATGCCTCATCCCAGTTAAGTTCGTATTCGTCCATCAATAATCTCATTATCTCCGCAACTGCTATAGTTGGATGAGTATCATTCATCTGGAATACAACTTTCTCATATAACTTCTTGACATCATCATGATTATCCATATATTTTTTAATTGCTGTCTGTACACTTGCTGATACGAAGAAATACTGCTGTTTAAGTCTTAATTCCTTACCTGCATAATGGTCATCGCAAGGATATAATACTTCAACAATATTTTTAGCAAGAGTTTCCTGTTCTGTTGCTTTCTGATAATCACCTTTATTAAATGAATCAAGCATAAAATGCTGCATTGGTTCAGCATCCCAGATTCTAAGTGTATTTACTACGTTGTTACCATATCCTACGATTGGTAAATCATATGGAATAGCCTTTACAGAGCTATAATTCTCCTGAATGAAATGCTCTCTTCCATCTTCTCCACGCTCTACTCTGATATATCCACCAAATTTAACTTCACAGGCATATTCTTCACGTCTTACTTCAAATGGATTACCATTCTTTAACCAGTTGTCAGGCACTTCAACCTGATAACCATCTTCTATCTTCTGTTCAAACATTCCATACTTATATCTGATTCCGCAACCATATGCAGGATATCCTAAAGTTGCAAGAGAATCCAAAAAGCATGCTGCAAGTCGTCCAAGACCACCATTACCAAGCGCTGCATCAGGTTCCTGATCTTCAATAGCATTTAAGTCAAGTCCTAATTCTTCAATGGCTTCTTTAATCTCTTTTCTTGCTGCAAGATTTATAATAATATTTCCTAATGCTCTACCCATAAGGAATTCCATTGACAGATAATATACTGTCTTAGCGTCCTGTTTCTCATATTCTTTATGAGTTGCAATCCATTGGTCAATGATAAAATCTTTCAGTGCATAAGCAACACCCTGATATTTCTCTAACTGTGATGCTTCATCTAATGTCTTACGTGAAGTAATCTTCACATAATCATTTACTTCTTTTTTGAATTCTGCTTTGGAAAAAGTATCCATTATAATCCTCCATTCTGCAACCACTCCTTGTTGCAACTGTAATATATAATTCGCAAAATCCTTCTCTTAATACATAATATTTTGCTAATTCCCAATATAAGGTATATTATATCGTGATTTTTTATTATTTTCAATCATATTAGGAGATAAATTATACAATTGGTCAGTTTTTCACTAAAATTTGATTTTCCAAAAACATATATTTAAGCTGATTTTAAAGTAAATGTTTATTGTTATATCTTATCAATTACATAATACCACTGCTTTACAATCGGTACCTCATTTCCATTTTCATCGACATCTGACACTCCGGCATGATAATCTGTATATTTTATGTATATCTCATTTTCAACATAATAGACATATATTTCCTGTGAATATGCAGTTTTTATACAATAATATTGCTCACTATCTTTAAACTGTTCCTTTTCTATAGGTTTTGCAGTTAACAATGTATTATATTCACCAATTGCTTCGCTTTGTGTAAGTTCTATTCCTTTTGCACTGAATTCAACTTCTTCATCTGCTTTTATTATTGGTAAATCTTTTCCGCAATACTTTAGCATGTCTCTTATTTCATCTTGTAGTTTTCCCTCATCTTGAAAATAATATTTCCTGCCATTATATCCTGCCGATTCTCTTCCTATAACCAGCCCAATATGTTCACCACTGGCAGTATAAATACCTATTCCATAATCACTTGTTGAAAATTGATGTTTCTTACCATTCTTTACTATAGTTTCAGCATTAATTTTTTCTATTATCTCTTGTATTGTTTCTTTATTATAAATTGTATATTTGTGTCCTCTGCCTGATACTGTTGCATATTGTATATCCTCGGCATCAACATCTATATGTATATCTTCCACTTTATCCGTCTTATTACCATTATATTTTCTCACAAAAATAATGGCTGCCACTAAGATTACTACACCTATCACGCATATAAGTTCTTTATATTCTTTTAATTTAATTCTCATACCGCACCTCCATTTCTGAGCGACTTGTTGCAAAGAGACGATTTCTCATTTGCCATAAAAGCTATTTGCTCATCCACACTTTCAGTTTCACATTTCAACTCTATATGGTCTATCCATCTGTATATCCAATAACATTTCAACAATTGTATTATATTCTTCCCTGTCAATCTCTATCGGTTCCCATTCAGCTAATCTTTGAAAATATCCCTCTTTCAATATATCGTTCAACCTCTCATAACTCGGAATACATTTATCAAAATCGAAGCCCCAAAGCATTTTACTATCGTGTATCATATCTGCGATAGTCCCTGTCTTAATTATAAAGTGTCCCTCTTTTCTGTCATATTGTCCTTTATAATCAGCTTCCGGTAATAAATAATACTCTTCCCGAGTTTTCTATCAGCTATTCACATATGCTGATATTTCCTACATTTGGGGCACTTCTATTTCGTAAAATATCGGTCTTTTCGCATCGTTTTCAAATTTTTTAGTAGCAAATTAGTTGC
>Ga0256404_1000371_pt1 | contig 117067 bp, 108 predicted proteins | sample RumenRJG_01DNA_FD_185990 | JGI IMG/M metagenome (GOLD analysis project Ga0256404, IMG submission 185990) | Bovine rumen microbial communities from Lethbridge, Alberta, Canada - RJG_01 | ecosystem: Host-associated > Mammals > Digestive system > Stomach > Rumen | place: Canada: Alberta... | reverse complement strand
CCATGTCAAAAAACTGATCCCTACATCTCAACTTTATTCCTTTATTTCAAATAATTACACCTCATTTTTTACTTTTTAAAGATCAATCAAAACAGGCTATTTTTGAGATCTTCTGATCTGGTATATGCATATATTTTAGCTATCTTTCTTGCAGGAATAAATAATTTTGCTATAATGACCGCCATATTCTGATGGTTCACGATGATCCCGTAGCTCAGGTGGATAGAGTATCGGTTTCCGAAGCCGGTGGTCATGAGTTCGACTCTCATCGGGATCACATCAAAAAGTTAAAATTGCGAAAGTGGCGAAATTGGTAGACGCGCAAGCTTCAGGTGTTTGTACCGCAAGGCGTGAGGGTTCGAGTCCCTCCTTTCGCACCAAATAAAACAACAAAATAGGCAGTCAAGTGACTGCTTTTTTTGTGTCCTATTAGTGGTTATTTTCAATAAAACGGAGAACATATGAATCAATCCGTACCGGCTAAATTGGGGCTATTAAATCGTTTTCTAAACGTAGTAGAACGATTAGGAAATAAGCTGCCACACATTACCATGCTGTTTATCTATGCGCTTATTTTCACCATGCTCCTGTCACTGGCATTATCTTATGTAGATTTTGATTACATTCACCCAAATACTCATGAAAAGATCAAAATCATTAACATGTTTGCACCTGATAATCTCTTAACTTTAGTTGTAAATTCAGTTAAGAATTTTATGGGATTCCCTCCATTAGGAATCACAATTGTTGCAACATTAGGTATTGGTATTGCTGAAGGTTCTGGTTTCGTTAAAGTTTTAATTAGAAAGTTCTTATCAATCACTCCTAAAAAATTCTTAACTCCAACTGTAATTTTTGTATCAATTGTTTGCCACATCGTATCAGACAGTGCTTACACCATCTTAATGCCAGTATCTGCTTTAATCTTCTACGCATCAGGCAGACATCCTTTAGCAGGTATTGCTTGTTCATTTGCAGGTTTAGCTGGTGGTTTTACAGCTTCATATACTCCATCAATTATTGACCCTATTATGCAGGGCTTTACAGAAGCTGCTTCTCACTCAATTGATCCTAACTACAGCGTAAACGTTCTATGTAACTACTTCTATGCTTTAGGTGGCACTTTCTTTATCATTGGCGCAATTTGGTTTGTAACAGATAAAGTTGTTGAGCCACGCCTTTGGGCAACTATGCCATTAGATGAGTCTACTAAGACTGATAAAACCTTAGTTATCGAAGATGTAACTCCTTTAGAGAACAAAGCTTACTATGCAGCTTTAGCTACAGTAGTTGCGCTATTAGCTCTTTTATTTATTCTTTGCTATCCAGATAACTCATTATTCAGAGCTCCTGATGGTTCATTAACCTCACCTAAAGCTCCTGTAATGCAAGGCTTAGTTCCATTACTCTTTATCTTCTTCTCTGTTCCTGGTCTTGTATATGGTTATATTGCAGGTACCTTTAAGAAGTCTAGAGATGTGATCGCCTCAATGGAAAACATCATGAAGATGCTTTTATCATTCATCGTTTTCTGTTTCTTCGCAGGTCAGTTCTTATATGTATTCGGTGCTTCAAATATTGGTTCTCTGTTAGCAATTTCAGGTGCTGAATTCTTAAAGAATTTAGGTATGCCATCAGGTATTACACTGTTTGGTATCATTATTCTTACAGCAATGCTAAACGTGTTAATCACTTCAGCTACTTCAAAATGGGCGATTTTATCAACCATTTTTGTTCCAATGCTGATGATGTTAGGTATTTCACCTGAACTTACACAGGCTGCATTTAGAGTATCAGACTCAGCTGTAAACGTATGTACTCCTTTATTCCCATTCTATCCATTGCTGATTTTATACTGCCAGAGATACTGTAAGAAGTCAGGTGTTGGTACCTTAAGCTCAATGATGTTACCTTACACATTTGCTCTTTTAATTGTTCTAACAGCAGTGTTATACGCTTACTGGATGATTGGAATACCTTTAGGCTTTAATAGTGGATTTGATTACCCATCAACCATGTATCCACAACCTTAATATGTAAAAGCTGCAGTCTATACGACTGCAGTTTTGTTATGGGGATTTAGAAAATGAATAATAAAGATGAATTATTAAGAAGATTTCTTCGCTATGTAGCTGTCACCTCTCAATCAAATGCTTCTGTTGAGGCTGTTCCAAGTACTAAAGGTCAGACTGAATTAGCCAACTTGTTAGCTAAAGATCTAGAAGAGTTAGGTTTAACCGACATCAGTGTTGATGAGCATTCTATTGTTTACGGTACCTTAGAAGGTAATACAGAAGGACCTGTAGTAGGTTTTGTTTCACATCTAGATACTGTTGATGTTTCTTTAAATCCTGATATTCATCCTCAGGTTATCCACTACGAAGGTGGTGATGTCTTATTAAATAAAGAGCGCGAGATCTATATTCGTGTAAGTGAACATCCTGAACTCCAAAATTATGTAGGACAGGATATTGTCTTCTCAGATGGAACCTCAGTTTTAGGTGCTGATAATAAATCAGCTATGGCAAATATCATGACTGCATTAACTGTTTTGCATAATGATAAAACCATTAAGCACCCAACCTTAAAAGTAGCTTTTGTGCCTGACGAGGAAATCGGTCTTAAAGGCTCAAAACTTATGGATTTAAATAAATTCAAAGTTGATTATGCATACACTATCGACAGTTGCTCTTTAGGTGAAGTAGTTTATGAAACCTTTAACGCAGGCTCTGTTTTAATTAAGATTAAAGGTGTTTCTGCTCACCCAATGTCATCAAAGGGCGTTTTAGTAAATCCTCTTTTAGTGGCTCACGATTTCATTGCCATGTTTGATAGACATCAGACTCCTGAATGGACTGCTGATAAAGAAGGCTACTGGTGGTTTACTGGCATTCAGGCAGATCCTCTTTACTGCACTCTTAAAATGAATATTAGAGATCATGACAAAGCTCGTTATGAGTGGAGAAAAGAAGAGGTTGCAGCCAACATTGAGAAGTTGAAGAAACTTCATCCTAAGGCTGAAATTAGCTATAAGATTAGTGATACCTATGAGAATATTGCTAATAATGTAACTAAAGAGGATAAGCCTGTAGCTTTAATTTATAAGGCTTTTGATGAGTTAGGAATTAAAGCAAAGACTTATGCTATGAGAGGTGGTACTGATGGTTCTGCTCTATCAGTTCGTGGTGTAGTAACTCCAAACTACTTTACAGGAGCTCATAACTTCCACTCTTATGCAGAGTTCTTACCTTTAAATGCTTTTGAAAAGTCACTTAATGTGACCTTAAAGTTAATTGAGCTTTCATGCAATAAGTAATTGAAGAGCATAATTCAGAGGCTTATGCCTCTGGATTTTGCTATTTCAATGGACCTACCAATTTCATATAGCAGTTCTTGCAATCAAACTCTAATCTAAATTTTGCTTTGCCTATGACAAGGAAAAGATCTTGAGCTTTTACCTTGTGGCGCTTAGGGCAGAGATTAAAGCAATATCTTAGGCAATGCTTTGAAATAAGCACACATTCTTCATCATGAATGCGCTGTGTTTCATAGGCTGGCTGTATATCTTTTGCTCCATGATTTTTATAAAAATCTAAAGCCTTTTCATTATAGATATTAGCCATAAAGCTTAAATGCTGTTCCTTTTCAGGTAACATTGGGGCATTTTCAAAGTTATGAACAACCTCTTTTCTCTTTTCTGTCTTTAACTTATTTAATTTCTCAATAAGCTGTCTTCTAAGATTGTTTAAAACACTTTGAGGTACAAAGTAATTAAATGAGAGCTTTATCTCAAGTTGATTTAGAGTGTAGACACTATCTCCTAAGCGACCTAGCTTTGAGGTGATATTGTCTTTTAATTTATTAAGATCATTAGCTGTTTGCTTATCATCAAGAGCTATTTGTACACTTGCCTCAGTATTAGTCTCATCCTTACCGAAAAGTACGATGCCATGGTCATTTTCGCTATAGGTAAGATTTAAACTTAATTTTCTAAAAGATGATTTGCCAGCTAGAGCTTTTTCAAATTCAGCATCTTTGTTTCTGTAAAAGACAGTTCCTGCCTTAATAAAAGGAATTTCTTGGAAGATTTCAGCTGTATTAGGATCTTTTAAGGTACTAATTCTAAATCCGTTTAATACTCCCTGATTGTCATAGTAATTTAAGGAGTCACCATTGTGGATAACCGTGTTTTTAAATAAGGAAAAGGTCAGATCTCTATTCTTTTGTTTTACTAACTTACCTATCTTTTGACCTACAAATCCTGGAGCGTCAAAGTTTGCATAGTTATCTTTCTTCTCATGGAAGTTGTATTCAGTAAAGCCTCGGTTAAAGCTTTTAGCTACATCTGGTACAAAATTGGTGGTGGTAGTACCGAATGATGATCTCACTACATCATCTCTTTTGGCTATGATGCTATCAATCTTTTGTCTATAGTAAGCTACTACGTTTCTTACATAGTTTTCGTCTTTTAATCTGCCTTCAATCTTAAAAGAGCTGATACCAGCATCAATTAGCTCTTCAAGGTTTTGACTTTGATTAAAATCTTTTAGAGATAATAGATATTTATCTTTTGCAAGCACGTTGCCTTTAGCATCATATAAACTTTGTGCCACACGACATAACTGTGCGCATTCGCCACGATTAGCACTGCGACCTGTAATTGCAGCACTTAAATAACAGCGACCGCTGATACCTACACATAAAGCTCCGTGAATAAATGCCTCTAACTTTACGGTAGTGTTTTCTCTTATCTTTTTGATTTCATTTATAGATAATTCTCTAGCTAAAACTACCTGTGAAAAGCCAGCTTTTTCTAAGAATTGAACCTTTTGTGGAGTTGAGTTGTCCTGCTGTGTACTTGCGTGAATTTCAAGAGGTGGCAGAGGTCCATTAATCAGTCCTAAATCCTGAATAATAAGAGCATCTACACCTGCATCATATAATTTGAAAGTAAGCTCACGAGCTTTCTCTAATTCCTGATCATTAAGAATAGTGTTGATGGTTACATGGATCTTGGCACCAAAAAGATGTGCATAGTCACAAAGCTCTTTAATATCTTCAAGAGAGTTTGCAGCATTGACTCTAGCTCCAAATGAAGGTCCGCCGATGTAGACAGCATCAGCGCCACTATCAATTGCAGCAAAACCACATTCTTTATTTTTAGCAGGTGCAAGTAATTCTATTCTTTTCATGAAATTATTAGAGGTTAACCATAACTTAAAAGGTGACAGTGCATTCTACAAAAAATTGAGTTAATTGCTACTCAAAATTTTGATTAAATCGTCTGTTGAACATACCTTTGCATAGATATTGTTGATGATTGTAAGCTCTGCATTATGTAATTCCATAGTACCGGCAGCACAAGCATCTTCTAATACTACGACATTAAAACTCTCATCTGAAAGTGAGCGTACGGTAGAAGCTACGCATTGATCGGTAAAGATGCCTACGCAAACTACATTCTTAATGCCTAGATTATTTATAATCAATCTTAGGTTGGTTCCTGTAAGAGCGCTGTCAGTTGTTTTGGTAACTACGATTTCATCATTAACTGGAGCTATATCCTCGATGATTTGGCTGTCATCTTCGTCTTGTGTAATTAGGATGTTATTCCAGCCAGGCATCTTTTGGGATAGTGATCTGTCTCTACCATCTTTTAAATGGCAGGCGATTCTTGCAAAGATTATGTCTTGTTTATTCTTACGGAATAGTTCTTCGACTTTCTTTACATTAGGAAGAACAGTTTCATTAAGTCTTTTAGAAAACTCATTCCATCTTGGATCTTTATTAGCTAACTTTGTATATACCTTTTGCAGATCGATAACTAACAAAGCAGTTTCAGCTCTTTTTAGCTTGAGTTCGTTATTGTTTGAAGGGCAAATCTGGTAATAAAAAGAGCAAAAATTCTTATCCATCGTTCATTCCTTCATCTGTGAGTGTAAGTTAAGACTTAACCTTGTTTAGCACTATTTTAGCAGATAAAAAACGCCTCTAATCACATGATTAAAGGCGCTTTGATATCGTATTTTACTAAATTGTAACTAGAGCTTAACTAGTAATTACCAATATTAGTAAGCTGACAGTTTCTGAAGATCTGCTTCAGTAGTGTCATCACCAATAGTAATAAGTTCAGTACCGGTTAATTTAGCAAACAGGGCAATATCCTCTCTTGTAAGAGCGGTTGAAACTACACTGTGGTGAGCACCACCAGCATAGCACCAGCCCTCAGTGCCGATTCTGAAGTTTGGCTTATGACGATACATGATTCTAGCTACTGGTAAGTTAGGCATTGGTTTTGGCTGTTTTACAAGCTCAATATCTGCACAGATGATTCTGAAATGATCACCCATATCAACCATGGTTACCTGAATACCGTCGCCTTCAACGCCATCAAAGATTAAACGAGCAGGATCTTCTTTACCGCCAATACCTAATGGTAAAACGTCGATCTCTGGCTTATTCTTAGCAAAGCTTACAGGAACTTCTAGCATGTGTGATGCTAGCTCTAACTCTTTACCTGAAGTTAAATCGTAGGTGTAATCCTCGATGAAGCCAGTAGCGCCCTTACGACCTTCTGACATCTTCATTAAAACAGCTGAGAATGCTGAAATCTTGTAGTCGCCCTCAGGACCAAAGCCAATGCCTTTGCCCATTAAGTTCTGAGCTGCAATACCTGGTAACTGCTTTAGACCATGTAAATCCTGGAAGGTATCAGCAAAGGCACCTAAGTTGTTAGCCTTTAAGAACTTCTCAATACCAACTTCATATTTAGCCTGTTCACGAACAGCAGCGATATTCTTGGTCTTCATGGTGTACTTTGAGGTGTACTCTTCCATCTTTTTATCGATTTCTTGCTCGGTAACTTTGTTGATCTCATCAACTAAGTCGCCAATAGCAAAGTAGTTGCACTCCCAACCGTACTTAATCTGTGACTCAACACGATCGCCATCTGTAACTGCAACTTCACGCATATTGTTACCAAATGAAGCAACCTTTAAGTGCTTTGAGAAATTGATTGCTTTAGCTACGTCGATAAATTTAGAAATACGCTCAACAACGTCTTCATGCTCATAGTAGCCTGCTACAACCTGATGAGGAATTCTTAATCTTGCAACGATAAAACCAAACTCTCTATCACCGTGAGCTGCCTGGTTTAAGTTCATGAAATCCATATCAATTGAATCATAAGGTAATTTCTCATTGGCCTGAGTATGTAAATGTAGAAGAGGCTTTCTTAATTCCTGAAGTCCTTTGATCCACATCTTAGCTGGAGAGAAAGTGTGCATCCAGGTCATAACACCGATACATTCATCATCACAGCTTACCTTTCTCATATCCTCAATACAGGTCTCTGAGTTAACTACTGTAGGTAACAGCTCAACAGTTACTTTTCCTTCAAATTTCTTGTTGAAGAATGCTGTCATCTTAGCTGCATCTTCAGCTACGTGCTTTAAGCACTCGTCACCATAAAGATCCTGAGAACCAACGACAAAATATAGCTTGTTCATAATTTCTTCCTTATGAATTAAATGAATTTTAAAAAGCCCCGTATAAAACGGGGCATATTAGTTATTTGATTACGTGAATTGCCTGACGGTCAGCAAAGATTGCTACGAACATTAGGAATACCACACCCTGAATTAACTGCATTAACTGAGTGCTAAAGCCAATCATGGTTAAACCACTGCTTAGAACTACGTAGAGTAATGAACCTACGATGAAGTTGTAGAAGCGAACCATAGCACCACCAGAGATAGGCATACCACCTAAAACTAGAGCAATCAGAATTTGGGTTTCTAACTGGTTACCGCCTGATGAAGTTACAGAGCCAACCTTAATGCAGCTGATGAAGGCTGCAAAGCCTGTAATTGCACCTGATAGAACGTATACGAAGAACTTAACTCTATCAGTACGGATACCTGAGAACATAGCTGCCTTCTCACCAGCACCGATAGCCTTTAAGTGGGTACCGAATTTGGTGAATGAGAAGAAGAACATACCGATTACAACTACGATAGCTGTGCAGGTGATCTTAAATGCAGTGCTATCCATATAGATAAGCTCAGCAGCACCAGCAACAGGAGCATTAGTGGTTAAGTACTTAATCAGACCACGGAATAAGAACATGGTACAGATTGTTACAATGAAGGACTTAATCTTTCTGCGTACGTAGAAGTATCCGTTAATAGCGCCGATAGCAGCACCAGTGAGAATACCACCGATAATTGCTATGGTTAGGCCATACTCAGAGAGCACACATACCACAATAGCTGACAGACCTAAGATTGAGCCTTGAGAGAAATCAAGACCGCCCATTGTCATGATGAAGAATACGCCCATTGATGCAATCATGATGACGTAGACCTGTGACATTGCCAAAGGTAAATGACTTAATAGTCTGCCATGAGTTAAAAAGTTGAACAGGAAAAATACAATGATTAAACCTACGATAGGTAACAGAGTACGAACTAGTCTCATTGTATGGAGCTTCTTAAGCTCCTGCTCTTTGTTCTTTAAAGCAACTGTATCTGACATAACGTAACTCCTTAAACCATCATTGAAATTAAGCTGTTTTCATTAAGTTCTTTAGAACGTGGCAGTTCACCTTTGATTGCGCCGTCTTTCATAATAATGATGCGGTCGCACATACCGATTAACTCCATCAATTCCTCAGAAATCATGATGATTGATTTTCCTTCTTTTCTCATCTTGTCCATAAGCTGATAGATATCCTGTTTAACCTTGATATCAATACCACGGGTAGGACTATCTAAAACAACTATGTCAGAACCTTTACCAATCCATCTTGCTAGAACAACTTTCTGTTTGTTACCGCCAGACAGCTCGGATACAAACTGATCGGTATTAACCATCTTTACAGACATCTCTTTTGCAAATGCTTTAGCAAAAGCCTTGATCTTTGCCCAGTTCAAGAATGGAGTCTTTGGCAGATTAAGTTTGTCTAAAGATGGCAGCGCAATGTTGTCCTGAATACTCTGATTTAGTACAACTGACTCGTTATCACGATCTTTTGAGGTATAGGCAATAGAGTGAGCAATTGCTGTTGGAATATCTTTAATATGAGTACCATCAGCTAAAACTATATCACCTTCTCTGTCGTAGCTTGCACCAAAAATTGCTTTACCAATTTCATGCATACCAGACTCTGACAGACCACCGAATCCTAGGATTTCGCCTTTATGTAAATCGAAACTTACATTGTGAATTCTGTGTGGAACAGTTACGTTCTTTACAGAAAGTACAACTTCATCTGATACCTTCTCATCGTAGTCGGTACGGTAGTAAGCACCAGTTACCTCTCTACCTACCATGAGCTTTTTCAGATCATCTTCGGTTACATCTTTACTCTTTACAGTATCGATGTATTCACCATCTCTTAAGATGGTGATGGTGTCTGATTTGTCTAGAATTTCAGGTAAATCGTGTGAAATGAAAATTACAGTATTTCCTTCGTCACGAATTCTGTTCATGTGCTTGTAAAGCTCTTCACGACCTTCCTGTGATAGAGCGGTAGTGGTCTCATCGATAACTACGATCTTTGGATGGAAGTAAGTAGCTTTTACAATTTCGATTAACTTTCTGTCTTCGAATTTGTAATCATCAACTAAAGTAGAAGCTTTGATATGGGTAAAGCCATACTGCTTTAATAAAGCGTTAGCTTCATCATTCATTGCTTTGGTATTTCTAATACCGTATTTGATGAATCTCTCTTCGTGACCTAAGAAGATGTTCTCAGCAACAGTTAATCCTGATAGTGTTCCTAATTCCTGAACGATAATTGAAACACCGTGGTTATTTGCATCAACCTGATTCTTTGGATGGATCTCTTCACCATCTAGGATGAAGTGACCTGATTCCATAGGGTAAATACCAGTTAACATATTAGTTAAGGTTGATTTACCAGAACCATTCTCACCAATTAAGGCATGAACTTCGCCTTTATTGATATTGAAAGAAACATTGTTTAAAGCTCTGTTGATACCAAAGTGCTTGGTGATGTTCTTTACTTGTAATCTGATCTCGCTCATTTTTATTCTCCTTACTTAACAATTTCACCTTTGGTTACTTTGGTTGTTAAAGTGATGATAATGAGCAGTGCAAGACCTGTGATAACGTCCTGAATTGCAGTTGGAGCACCTAGTGAAATGAATCCGAAGAAAATGATGTTTACGATGAACTCACCTAAGATAATAGCCTGAAGTGGAATACCGTATTTCATGAAAGCTAGACCGAAGAAGCATCCCATGGTAGGAACGAAGTTTCTACTCATAGAAGCCATACCAGTTACAGCCACCATTGATGAACCATAACTGATGGTTAGAACAGCCATAGCACCGAAGAATGCGCCTGATAGGATAAATGCTAGAACTTTGAATTTATCTACGTTGATACCCATATTCTTAGCAACGAACTCGTCAGAGCCAATTGCGTATGTATAAGTACCGAATTTAGTGTAGTTTAAGATGCCGTAAGCAATAATAAAGGTGATGACAGCTAGTATGATATTTCCAGGCATTTGACCTAGAGCGCGTAATGATGATGGTAAGGTTTGTTCTACACCGCCAGCCATATAGTTAGCGATAGACTCATAAATCAATGCCAAACCTGCAGTAACGATCATTGAAGGAATTCTTAATTTTACATAGAAGAAACCGTTGCACAGACCAACTAAGGCGCCTGTTGCAACACTTCCTACTACTAGACCAAAATAGCCTAATTCAAAAGTAGTAGCTAACTGGCAGCCTACAATTGCAGATAAGATAATGTTAGCGCCGATAGAGAAATCGAACAGACCCATATCCATCACAAAGTAGAAACCAATTGCACCGACAGTTGCAATTAAACTTGCCTGGAAGTAACTCAATAGGTTATTTGCAGATCCGAAATTATCAGGGGTTAAGATCTTAAAAACTGCCCAAGAAAGAATTACAAGTGCTACAAGTACTATGTAACCTTTCGTTGCACCGGAGAGATTTTTAATTCCAGTCATAATCATTTCCTTATATGTGTGCATATTTCAATGAAAATCGAAAAGCACTGTTTGTCATTGATGTTGGCTTTTAGCCTAATTCTTTGTGCGTTATATAAGCCATTTGCTCAAATTATTAAAACTTAACTATTTGAAAAATAAAACTTTATATAACTTTGAACTTAAAGCTCCCCAAAAGAGAACCTTACATCTATTAAAAAGAATAAATCTAATTAATGCGAAATTCACGTAAACGTTTGCGATAATTGTAACTTGCGCACGTTTTTTTTATAAAAAATGAATGTTTTTTTGATATCGATCTCAAAATTTATTGGAATATCTATGTTAGGTATGTCTTGTAAACCGCATTTTTAACACGAATGTATAAAATAGTTTACATATATATGACATCAACCTTTGCGTATATTTGTACACAATATTAAATCTGCTTTATTGAGCACACTTTTTAAATCAGTGAAAATATTTTTTGAAAATTTGCTAAAAAATTCAAAAAAATTTCAAATGAAAATTTCTAAAAAATATTTAACGTTATGAATAACAAAATAAAAATATAAAAATGAAAATACGATACTTAATTTAATTATGAAAATTGTGATCAACGCATACGTTTACGTTAAAAAACTCTTTATCATATATATATGAGTTCAGTAAGACCTAACAGTATTCTGAAGCCTCAGACAAGTTTTATCTTGCCTAATAACACATAAGGAATTGATTATGAAATTTACTTTAAAGAAGTTTGCTAAGGCATTTGCTTGCACAGCAGTAGCTGCTGGTATTGCATCTTTTGCAAATACTGCATCTGCTATCGAAAATAGCGACATTAAGATTGGTGTTTCAATTTGGTCATCAACCGATGTTTTAGGTTCTGATTGTAAGCGTGTTCTTGATGAAGCTGCTAAAGCTTTAGGTGTAAAAGTACAGTACGTAGACCAGGCTCACGTATCTGAGAAAGTTACAGCTTCTGTTGAGCAGTTAGTAGCAGCAGGTTGTCAGGGTATCATCATTTGTAACTCATCTGATACTGAGATGACATCTGCAATTAAGACTGCAAATGATAATGAAGTATATTTAGCTCAGTTCTTCAGAGTTATCTCTAAAGACGCAAGTCCATCAATTTATAAGTTTGCTGAGAAGTCACCATACTTTATCGGTGCTGTTCATGAGAATGAGCCTGATAACGGTGAACACTTAGTTAACATCTTATTAGACAAAGGTTGCAGAAATATCGGTCTAATCGGTTGGGAGCAGGGTGATGCTACCTGGTTAGGCAGATGGGCAGGTTATAAAGCTGGTGTAGAGAAGTGGAATAAGTCTCATCCTGATGATCAGGCTAAGTTATCAGAGCCACAGTATGCTGGTACCTCTTCAGAAGGTGGTTCAAAGGCTGCTGAAGCTTTAATGGCTGCAAATCCTAAACTAGACGCTTTAATCCCAGCTGGTGGTGGCGGTGATCCTTTACAGGGCGCTATCGCTGCTGTTGAAAGAGCAGGCAAGACCGGCAAGATCTCTGTTGTATCAACTGACTTCTTACCTGATTTAGGTGAGAGATTAAAGAACGGCTCAATGGCTGGTCAGTCTGGCGGTCATTACTGCGATCCTCTAATTGCATTCATGACTGTTTACAATGCAATTAAGGGTAACTATAAAGACTTTGAAGGTAAGTTTGAAGATATCACCTTCCCTTACCTGTTCGTAGCTTCACCTGATGATTATCAGGGTTACGAGAAGTACTTCGTAAAACAGTTACCATTCACAGATCAGGAATTAGTTGATATGTCTAACTTATCATTAGACGGCTTAAAAGAAGCAGCTTCTAAGATCTCTATTGAAGACGCTGCAGCACGTTTCGGTAAGTAATCTATATCAAATATAGATAACCAAAAACTGTAAATAAAGAGGGGATTGTTTAATAAGCAATCCTCTTTTTTATTGTCTTTACAAAAAGGATGGTAATTTTACAGAAATATTACAATTGAAAATTTAGCAGTTAACATTCCATTTTTATATTTACCTCATCAATTAGAATTATTGAGGTTTATATGAATAAGAAAATTGTTACAGTTTTAAGTTTAGCTTTAGCTTCTGCTATCGTGGGTAATGCAAATGCAGCAGAAGATATTTATAACAGAGCAGCCGTTGGCAATATTACAGTGACCGGTGGTGCATCTCGTATTCATGGCAATATGAATGAAATGTACGAGAGCCAGATTAAATTAGCTAAAAAAGAGCACGCAAAGAACGTTATTCTTTTAATCGGTGATGGTATGGGCGATAGCGAAATCACCGCAGCTCGTAACTATGCATATGGTGCAGCAGGTTCATTCCCAGGTCTAGATGCTCTTCCATTCTCAGGTCAGTACACACACTATTCTTTAAATAAAGAAACTCATTTACCAGACTATGTAACAGATTCAGCAGCATCTGGTACTGCATGGTCAACCGGTACTAAATCATATAATGGTGCTATCGGTGTTGATGTTGATGGTAAGCCAGTTACTTCAATTATTGAGTTAGCTAAAAAGAAAGGTTTAGCAACAGGTGATATCACTACTTCAGAAATTCAGGACGCAACTCCAGCAGCTCAGATTGCTCACGTAACTCAGAGAAAGTGCTACGGTCCTAAAGCAACTGCCGAAAAGTGCCCAACTAACTTATTAGAGAACGGTGGTTTAGGTTCTATTTCAGAGCAGTTAATTAAGACTCGTGCCGATGTTACTTTAGGTGGTGGTATGACCACATTTGAAGAGCAGGCAACTTACGGCAAATATAAGGGCAAGACCTTATTAGAGCAGGCAAAAGAAGAAGGTTATAAGGTTGTAACCAATGCTGATGAGTTACAGTCAGTAGCTAAAGCAGATCAGAAAACCCCTGTATTAGGTTTATTTGCTCCAGGTAATATGCCTGTAAGATTAAAGGGCCCACAGGCTACCTTCCATGGCAATTTAGACAAGCCTGCTGTTAAGTGCGAAATCAACAAAGAGCGTACTGCTTCAATTCCTAAGTTAGCAGATATGACCAAGAAGACAATCGATCTGTTAAAGACTAACAAGAACGGTTTCTTCTTACAGGTTGAAGGTGCTTCAATCGATAAGCAAGCTCACAAGAACAATCCTTGCGGTCAGTTCGGTGAGACTATGGATTTAGATGAGGCAGTTCAGGTTGCTTTAGACTTTGCTAAGAAAGATGGCAATACTTTAGTTATCGTAACCGCTGACCACGCTCATGCTACTCAGATTGTTTATCCTGATGCTAAGGCTCCTGGCTTTACACAGGCTGTTATCACCGCTGATGGTGCTCCTATGACTGTTTCATATGGCAACTCTGAAGATGTTAACGACGCAGGTCATACTGGTGCTCAGTTAAGAGTTGCAGCTTACGGTCCTGGTGCTCTAAATATCATGGGTCTAACAGATCAGACAGATATCTTCAGAACCATCACCAAGGTTTTACAGTTAAAGAAGTAATAAAGACTTCCTAATTGCATACTTGAGCGCTACCTATGGTAGCGCTTTTTTGATCTTGCTTTTAATCCTTCCATTACAACACAAGCCTCAACTGAGAACACAATCATTACCAAATCATAAAGCGCCTTTGGGGTAAACATTTCTGTACAGGAACCAATTGAAAAAGAACGGATGGGGCTACGTTGAAACAGATTAAGGAATGAAAATATTAGTGGGTAAAGGTAGTAACAGGTTAGGAGAAAATAAAAATCCCGCTATCAATCAAAAGATCAATAACGGGATCGATTATAAAACAGAGTTTTGATTAACCTAGTTTGATATCAAACAGCTGTGTAATCATAATTAACAGAATTAAAGCAGGAATGATGTATCTTACAAGGATCTTGAAAGGTACAAGCCATAAGAACTTTACTTTTCCGTATGAAGTTAATTCTGACCATAACTGTCTTGTGGTCATCTTCCAACCTACGAACAGAGCTGCACCCATACCTGTTAAAGGTAAGATTAACTTAGCAGTGAAGTAGTCTAAGAAGTCAAAGAAGTTCATGCCAAAGAAGATAGGATCTGACCATGGACCCATTGATAAAGAAGCACCACAACCAATGATAAATGCAGCTAATGAAACAATAGCAGCAGCTTTATGTCTTGACAGATTTGCTCTTTCTGCGATGAATGCAGTTGAAACTTCATGTAAGAAGATACATGAGGTAATAGCAGCCATGAACAGAATTACATAGAATGCTGTAGGAATTAACCAGCCAAAGAATGGAACAGACTGTAAAGCTGAATCAAATACATTAGGTAATGAAATGAATACTAAGCCAGCACCAGCTGATGGCTCCATACCCTGAACTGAGAACACAGCAGGGAAGATAATCATACCAGCCATTACAGCAACTAAAGTATCAATCAAGCCTACTGATAAAGCGGTTCTATTTAGGTTTACATCGCGTCTGAAGTATGAAGCATAGGTTACCAAGCCCATACCTAATGAGAATGAGTAGAAGCACTGACCTAAAGCAGATAAACAAACATCAGGGGTAATTGCACTAAAATCTGGGCTGAACAAGAACTTATAACCTTCAGCTGCACCTGGCATGGTAGCTGCGAAGATCACAAGCATAATCATGATAACGAATAATGCTGGAACAAGAAGTTTTGCTGATCTCTCAATACCCTTTTGAACACCTGATACGATAACATAGTGCATGATACCAATAACAATAGCTAAGCAAACGATTGGCTTCCAAGGATTTGATACGAATGAACCAAAGTGGTTAGCAAATTCGTTTGAACCGTCAGCATTTACAACCTGACCTAAGCTTACGAAGTTACCTGAGATAGCATCCCAAACGTAATAAACTACCCAACCTACAACCACGTTGTAGTAGCAGAAGATAGTGAATGCTACAAGCACTGATGCAACACCGATAAACTTCCAGTGAGTATTAGGTGCTAAGACACTATAGGCATTACCAACATTTGCTCTGGCATGACGACCAATAGCAAATTCTGAAATTAAAAGAGGAATACCGAAAATGAAAATGATGGCGATATAAACCAATAAGAAAGCTGCACCACCTTCTTCTCCGGCCTGAGTTGGGAATCTCCAAATATTGCCTAAACCAACGGCAGAGCCAGCTGCTGCTAGCAGACCACCGATCTTTGAGGCAAAGCCCATTCTATTGTTACTATTCATAGAATTTCCTAATAAATTATATTGATCTTGTTATATAAGATCGCTCACATTCTGTGCATAATATTATATCAAGAATTCAAAATATAGAGAAAAAACGCATAATAGTGCGTTTTGCTCTTAAATTGCACAAAATATTAGACATAAAAAAAGGAATGTCCTAAAACATTCCTTTCTTATGCAAATTCAATGCTACAAAATAGGTAGCATTCAATGATTAAAGACCTAATTCAGGTTTAATCATTTTGCACCATTCTTTAATTCTTTCATCTGTAAGTTCAGGCTGATTATCTTCATCGATTGCCAAACCTACGAAATGATCATGATCTAACAGAGGTAGTGGACTTGTAAAGTCATAACCCTGTGTAGGCCAGAAGCCAATGAATTTAGCTCCACGGTACTGGAAAGTCTCATATAACATGCCCATTCCATCTAAGAATGTATCAGGATATCCTACCTGATCTCCAGTACCGAAAAGGGCTACAGTTTTACCTGTAAAATCCATCTTCTGTAACTTAGGCATGAAAGCATCCCAGTCTTCTTGAAGCTCACCAATACTCCAGGTTGAAGTACCAATGATAAGCTTCTTGTAGTTCTCCATCTTGTCGCCGTCTTTGCAAATGTTATATAAATCAACTTTGTCAGCGCCAAGCTCATTTACAATCTTTTGTGCTACTGTGCCAGTAACACCAGTATATGTGCCATAAAATAAAGCGACGTCTTTCATCTTCTAATAAACCCTAACATGAATAACTGTGCATATTATATTGAGAAAATTAAAAGTACATTGCCTAGTTGCTAACCTTTATCATGTTTATTTAATTTTCTTTGATACAAGATCCAAATATAGGAAAATATACACACATAGATAATTTAGAGACAAAAAGCAGGCAGTTTTATGGCGGACTTTATAGTTGATGAAAGCAAGTTTCTTTTAAATGATGAAGAAGATCATTCCATATTTGAAAATGGTTTTACCTTATCCTGTGGAATAACCATCGGTGATAAGGAGGATGAATCTGATTGTTGGGAGCTATATTTAAGTGAAGATGGTAAATACTACATCTTAGCTGTTGATCAAAAACTTCATGACAATTGGGTAAAGTCATCACTATTAGATGAAAGTGCTTTTCAAAAGCAGATGGTAGATGGCAATGAAGTATATCTACTGTTTAGTCCAAGTTCACATAGATTATGCAGATTAACTAATGTAAGAGTAAATCAGTCTTTACGTTATGCATTGTCTTTATACAGCGCTTTTGCCAACACTAGATCACATGACTTAGACAGCAATTTACGTGATGGAATTTACTATGAGTTTCATTCTGTAATTCTGCCAACCTACTCTTTAGTAGGTAAGGTATCTGACAGAGCCCTGTTTAACAATGCTCTAAGAGCTCCTACAGATGTAGAAGATCTTACAGCTCCAGATGGCTTGAATGATTCTTTATCATTTGTTTATGTAAAGAACATTCTAAAGAAGAAACAATTAGCAAATGACCTTCCATCTCCTCTATTAGAGTCTGGAGAAGTAGCTGATGACTTCTTAATGTTAGGTAAACAGAATGCGCTTGTAATTGGACCTCTAGTTTTAAGAGAGCACTACCAGGTATTTGACACCACATCAGACAGCTACATCCTGTTAATGGATAGTCTGTGGGCTGAGGCTTTGATGTCATCATCTTTAATCAATCAGATTGTTCTAAACTCAATTCCTCTATTTGGTAAAAAGTACTACTTCTTATCATTTAAAAAGAAATTTGCTTTAGAGAATATGGATGATCGCCATTATGCAATAAACAAGCATGATGCTTTTGAATTAGCTTTGGCAATTAAAAGAACCAGAAAAGTACTAAACAATTGTAATTTGAACAATGCTCTTTATGTTCAGTCTTTAGGTATTTTATTACCTGAGATCTTTACTAAGAGTGAAGATACAAATGATGTGGTTTTATTAGGATCTTGCTTACGTGAAGGTCCTTTTGCAACTAGCCCATTCTTAGATGATATCAATGAAGGTCTGTTAAATACCTTAGGATAATTATTCAAAGGATCATTAGAACTAGTTCTTTGCTTTCAAATTTGAAGCACAAAAAAAGGTAATCCGTAAGGATTACCTTTTTTATTGGGCAATTTGGGATTAGATCTTTAACTGCTCTTTAAGCTCTTTATCGTGCTCTTCTAGTTTCTTCTGCTTTTCTTCAGCTGAAACATACTTAGTGAAGTATCTCATTACTAACACGAAGAATACAGGAACGTAGAAGATAGCCAATACAGTAGCAGTTAACATACCACCGATAACGCAGAAACCGATTTCGTTACGACCTGCAGCACCAGCACCAGAGCTTAATGCTAGAGGGGTAACACCTAAGATGAAGGCCATTGAGGTCATCAAGATAGGACGGAAACGGATCTTAGCAGCGTGAATAACAGCTTCTGTTAATCTTTCGCCTCTGTCGTACAGGTCTTTTGCGAACTCAACAATCAGAATAGCGTTCTTTGCTGCTAGACCTACTGTGGTTAACAGACCAACCTGGAAGTAAACGTCGTTAGAAAGCACGGTCTTTACAGGGACGTACTGTGTAATCAGAGCAGCTAAAATAGCACCGATAATTCCTAATGGAACCACTAACATAACAGCAAAAGGAATTGACCAGCTTTCATATAGAGCTGCAAGTGATAAGAACACAACTAACAGAGATACTAAGTAAAGCATAGGACCCTGAGCGCCTGCTAACTGCTCTTGGTATGACACACCGTACCAAGAAATACCGTAGCCTGCAGGTAATACTTCATCAGCAATTCTCTGCATCTCGTTCATAGCCTGACCTGAAGATACGCCAGGAGCTGCAGAACCCTGGATTTCAACTGCGCCTAAACCGTTGAAACGCTCTAGACGAGGTGAACCATAGCTCCACTCTGTGGTTACGAAAGCACTGAAAGGAACCATTTTTCCAGTGTTGCTCTTTACGTACCACTTCTTCAGATCGTTCTCAGTCATACGATCTTTTGCCTGACCTTGAACATATACCTTCTTAACACGGTTTCTATCCATGAAGTTATCTACATAAGCAGAACCCCATGCAACAGAGAAGGTGTTGTTGATATCGGTAGGTGAAAGACCTAATGACATTGCCTTTTCATAGTCAATGTTAATCTTTAACTGTGGAGTGTCATCCATACCGTTAGCACGAACCTGTGTTAACAGAGGTGACTGTGATGCTGCATAGATGTACTGATTACGTACTTTCATTAAAGCATCGTGACCTGCTGAACCTTGGTCAACTAAGAATAAGTCGAAACCGTTGGCTGTACCTAATTCAGGAATTGCAGGAATGTTGAATGCGAATGCTAAACCATCTCTAATACCACCTAATAGAGGCATATAAGCACGGTTTGCAATAGCATCAGCATGCTGATCTGCTCTAGTTCTTTCAGACCAGTCTTTCATCTTGATAAAGCCCATACCAGCATTCTGACCCTGACCTGCAAATGAGAAGCCAGATACGGTCATCACACTGTATACGTTTTCTTGTTCAGCTGAAGTAAAGTACTGTCTTACCTGATTTAGAACGCTATCAGTTTTCTCAAGGGTAGAACCTGATGGTAATGAAACCATAGTCATTAACACACCTTGGTCTTCACTAGGTAAGAAAGCTGTAGGAATTCTAGTAAAGCAGAATACTAAAGCAACACAGATTGCTACATAGTAAACAAGATAGCGACCAATTCTCTTTACGATAACCTTAACTTTCTGCTGATATTTCTCTGAAATATAAGCAAAGAAATTGTTCCATAAAGTTAATAGTTTTCTGATTGGAGAATAAATCTTATCAAAACGGCTATTTAAAGCAGTAAACCAAGTCTTCTTCTCTTCTTTTGCGTTTGGAGGTAACAGAATACTTGCGCAAAGAGCAGGAGTAAGAATAATCGCAATAGCAACAGATAGAACCATTGCAGATACGATGGTAATAGAGAACTGTCTGTAAATAATACCGGTAGAACCACCGAAGAATGCCATAGGGATGAACACAGCTGACAGAACTAACGCAATACCGATCAGAGCGCCAGTAATTTCATCCATTGACTTAATGGTAGCCTGCTTAGGAGTTAAGTTTGGTTCTTCATGAAGAATACGTTCTACGTTTTCTACAACAACGATCGCATCATCAACTAACAGACCGATCGCCAACACCAAACCGAACATGGTTAAGGTATTGATAGAGAATCCGCATACCTGCATGATTGCGAATGTACCTAATAGAACTACAGGAACTGTAATTGATGGGATCAATGTAGCTCTAAAGTTCTGTAAGAACAGGTACATAATGAACACAACCAGAATAATAGCTTCGATCAGGGTATGAACTACTTCGTTGATAGAAACCTGAATGAATTCTGTGGTGTCATATGGGTATGTAGCCTCAATCCACTCTGGGAAATAAGGCTTTAACTTGTCGATCTCAGCTTTAACTCTTTTTGCTGTATCCAATGCGTTAGCACCAGATGCCAGTCTTACAGCCAAACCAGAACAAGCTCTGCCATTGTAAGTTACGTGAGCACCATAGAACTCAGAACCTAATTCAACAGTACCAATATCCTTTAAGTAAACCTTTGTACCATCCTGGTTTACTCTTAAAAGAATATTCTGGAACTGCTCTGCGTTCTCTAAACGTTTCTGACCGGTGATGGTATAAGCATACATCTGACCAGGAATTGCAGGGGTACCACCTAATGAACCGTAAGTAACCTGAGCATTCTGAGCCTGAATAGCAGCTAAAACTTCACCTGCTGATAATGAGTAATTTGCAAGTTTCTTAGGATCAACCCAAATACGCATTGCGTACTTAGCACCGAAAACCTGTAGAGAACCTACACCTTTAACACGAGCTAAAGGCTCTTTTAGGTTTGACTCAATGTAATCAGACAAGTCATCTGAAGTATGCTGATCATCCTTGGTTACAAGACCTGCAACTAAAAGGAAAGCATCAGTAGACTTAGATACGTCAACACCGTTTTGCTGAACAGTTGTAGGTAGCTGAGACTGTGTCTGCTGCATCTTGTTCTGAACCTGAACCTGTGCAATATCTGCATTGGTACCTGGTTCAAAAGTGATAACGATTCTTGCGTCACCATATGAGTCTGAAGTGGAGCTCATGTACATGTAGCCGTCAAGACCAGTCATGTTCTGTTCGATGATCTGGGTTACAGATCTTTCTACAGTTGCAGCGTCAGCACCTGGGTATGAAGCCTCAATAGATACTGATGGAGGTGCAATTGTAGGGTATTGAGATACTGGTAATGTGTTTACAGAGAACACACCTGCCAGCATGATACAGATCGCAATCACCCAAGCAAAAATTGGACGATTAATAAAAAAGCGAGCCATTATTTACATTCCTCGTTATTACTTAGATGCTGGTGCCTGCTGTTTAGCATTTGGATCTATTGGAACTACAGGTACGCCTTCACGGATCTTCTGTACGTTGCTGGTAATAACCTTATCGCCAACTTTAATACCGTCTGTGATAACAAAATACTTGTCATACTCGTAGCTTAACTTTACGTTACGTCTTGCAACAGTACCTTTGTCATCGATGATATATACGTAGGTGATACCGTTAGCTTCTCTTTGTACGCCATTAGCAATTACAACTGGAGCATTTGGTAATACGCCCTGATAAATATCACCTCTTAAGAAGATGCCTGGTAATAGAACACCGTCTGGGTTAGGAACGATAGCTCTTAAGTTAACCATACCAGTGGTTTCATCAACACTAACTTCGGCAAACTCAATGGTACCTTCCTGTGAATACTTAGAACCATCAGAGAAGTAAAGCTCAACTTTAGCTTTGCCATCGTTTAATAACTTACCTTCGGTTAAGTTCTTCTTTAAAGCTAAGTGATCTTCAGCGCTCTGGCCTAAATCAACATACATAGGATCCATCTGCTGAATGGTGGTCAGAGGAGTTGCCTGACCAGCTGCAACTAAAGCACCTTCTGTTACATTTGAACGGTTAATAGTGCCTGAAATTGGAGCATATACCTTTGTGTATGCTAAATCGATGTTAGCCTTGCTTAATGCAGCCTCAGCTGATCTTACAGCTGCCTTTGCACTTAAGAATGAAGCCTGAGCATCATCGTAATCCTGCTTACTTACAGCTTTCTGCTCTAATAGGCGAGTATATCTTTCAGCTCTTAGCTGAGTGGTGTGTAAGTTTGCTTTAGCACTTGCCAAGCTTGCCTCTGCACTCTTTACGTTAGCTTCATATACAGAAGGATCGATCTGATATAACTGCTGACCCTGCTGTACAGTTGAACCTTCGGTAAACAGTCTCTTCTGAAGAATACCTGTTACCTGTGGTCTAACTTCAGCTTTACGAGTTGGTGTTGCTCTACCGGTTAGATGTGAAATTACTGGAACGTTTTCAGTCTTCACAGTAAATACGTCTACTGGCATAGCACCATGCTGTTGTTGAGGCTGTTCGCCACAAGCAGATAGCATTAGAACAGATGCAACAGCAACTGTTGAAAGGATATATTTGTTAGATTTAAACAATGACATTTAGTGGTTCCTTCGATGCATCGAAATATTAAAATCTTTGTATCTACATTGAAAATTCTGTGTCGCTCTGAACGCTTTCAATACAGCCTTTGTGTCTTATAGGTGACTATATTTATGTGCGTTTGCTATCTAAAAAAGTTGTTGATAGATAGCTTCTGTAGTTTGTCCTAAAACTTAACTCCGCCAGAATGTGAGCAACTGCTCATTATCATATAAAAGGCCGTGCCGTGTAATGGGCAATTTTTCGATATATGTATGTATATTCGTACATTGATGTATGTTTAGTTGAGTGAATGTAGGTCCTTTTATTTTCAATTTGTAGCTACTTTTACAATGGTATCAAAATAATGTGATGTATAAATAGCTTTTTTAAGGGATTTTGGCGATTTTTTAGCGCCTGATAATTAAGGCGCGAGAATTTTTCTATTATTGTGTTTCACTATTCACTGTTTTGTAATAACATACTTGTATGTATGTTTGAAATCGAAGACAGGATTAGATATGCCTAGAAGAACTCATGATGACTCTTTGGAAACCAAAAAGAACATCCTCGCAAGTGCTCGTAGGTTATTTTCAAGACGCGGTTTTGAAAGAACAAGTTTATCTGATATTGCAAAATATGCTGGTGTTACTCGTGGAGCTATCTACTGGCATTTTGAAAATAAAGAAGAACTGTTACTGTGCCTTATTGATTCACTAGAACAGGATCAGTTCTCTTTAAACCTTTTAAACGACGCAAGTGATGTCAATGAACCAGATCCATTAGGCAAGTTTAAAGCTTGGTTAGGTGGTATTGTTGAAGATCAGAACATCAAGTTCATGAACTCTCCTTTTATGTCCATGATGATTGCTATCATGAACGGCTCCTCAGGTAATCAATCTTTAAGAGATAAGTTTTTAGAAAAGAATGCTCAAAGACACGCCTGTTTTGCGATGGTATTAAAAAACGCCATTGCTAAAAAGCAGTTGCCACCAAATCTTGATATTTCAGCTGCTGTTGAGCACTTAGGTGTATTTTTTGTAGGTTATATGCATCAGACAAGAATGAATCTTGCTGATGAAATTAAGAAGAACTTTGCTTTTTATGTGGATCTAGAAATGGAAACTATCAGCCACATAACTAAGGATGCCTTAAGTAAAAAGATATAATGCAACATACCAAGGGGTAATGCTCCTTGGTATTATTGCTTTTGGGAGACTTTATTCAAATTCTTCAAAGTCACCGTCTTTGACTGTTCCGTCAGGATTTAAACCAACAGAAGCAGCATCAATTCCTTTTTCTGCAACAATTGGCGCAGTCTTTGGTAATGGACGAGGTCTCTTGTTCTTATCAACAGCAACGTAGGTATAGTTGGCTTCTGTAACTAGATGTCTTTCAGCGTGCTCGTTAGTTTCGCTTTCAATTAGTTTTTTTACCCAAATCTCTAAATGTATTTTTAAAGAGGTGTGTCCTACATGAATGCACTTTCCGTAGCAACAAACCACATCACCTACGCTTACTGGCTTTAAAAAAGACATGCCTTCAACAGCAGCTGTTACAACACGTCCATTGGCTATTTCTCTAGCTAAAATCGCTCCTGAAATATCCATCTGAGACATAATCCAACCACCAAAAATATCTCCTGCAGGATTGGTATCACCAGGCATAGCAAGTGTTCTTAACAAGAGGTTGCCAATAGGAGGGTGAACTCTTTTTTCAGTATTTTCTTTCATACTTAGTCCCATAAAATTCTTTGTTACCATTGTATAATGGTGCAAGTATACATCATCAGAAATCAATATAAGTGACTTAAAAAATGCAACAGACTCAAATCGACTTTGAAAAACAGCAGGAACATTTAAAAAATGTTTCAAGAACATTTGCTTTAACTATTCCGATGTTGCCTGAATCACTTATTGATTACATTTCAAATGCATACTTATTATGCAGAATAGCTGATACCGTAGAAGATGATCCTATTGCTTCTACAAAGCAGAAAATTGCTTGGTTAGTATCATTTGCTCAGTTTTGTTCAAATGAATTTTCTGATGATATGCAGTTACTTTCTTTGCACAAACAGGCTGTGGATTTAGTTCAAAAAGGTGCTAAAACAACTGAGTTTGAGCTTATAAAAGATATGCAGGGAGTCATCTCTAGAACTCGTTCCTATCCAAGAAAAGTTCAAATGATCCTGTCTAAAGGTGTGTCTATTTTGAGCTATGGCATGGCTCAATCTTTACTGGGATTGGACATTAAAGATGTCAATGATGTAGACAAGTACTGCTACTATGTTGCAGGTGTCGTAGGCGAGTTATTGGCAGCTCTTTTCTGCGAGTATAACCATACAATTGATAAGCATGCACTGATGATTTTGTCTGTAAGCTTTGGTGAAGGCTTGCAACTTACAAATATCTTAAAAGATAGAGTTGAAGATAAAAAGCGTAATGTAAGCTATTTACCTAAAGTTGTAAATTCTGAATACAAGAGCATGGTAGAAAATTACATTGCATTGTGCCAGGGTCATTTAGATGATGCTTTAGCTTTTATCTGTAAAGTGCCAACTACTGAATATGGTATTAGATTGTTCTGTTTGCTAAATATTGCAATGGCAACAGCAACTTTAAAACTCATTTCAAAATCAGATCTCTTCGATGAGAAAAAGCCAAAAATTACTAGAAACAAAGTAAAGTTTCTTTATGTTTTAAGTAAGATTTGTGCAAAGAATAATTTCTTAACAGTTTGCTTTTTTAAACTCTTAAGTCATGGAGTTAAAAGAGAAAGAAGAAGTGCTCTAGAACTTAGAAACAAAGTTTCTTGCTGGGAGCAAAAAATTACCGACTTTACTATTGAAGATAAAGATTAAGCTAAGTTTTGTCTTTTATAATGAGTCTTGATGACGGTTTGTGTTGATAACATTTTGTCTAATTGACAAAAAAGTAAGTGCGATAAATAATTTTGCACAGTTACGCTTTTGCTGCATTTCATATAGGATAGAAAATCATATGTTTAAATTTCTTGGTAAAGCATTTACCTTGTTAGTATTGTCAATTTTCTTTATCTCAAGTGCTCAGGCACGTGATTATAAAGAAGGTCAGGATTACGAAATCAGAGCAACAAATAAAACTGTTGAGCCTGAAATCAGAGAGTTCTTTTCATTCTTCTGCTCTCATTGCTTTGCAATGGAAAAGCCTTTTTCACAGATGGCTGAATTCTTTAAGGGTAAAGCTAAATTTATTGTTAATCCTGTAGGTTTAATCGGTGGTGATGTTGGTGTTGAATCTCAGAAAGCCTATGCAGTAGCTATCAACCTAGAAATCGAAAATGAATTAAAAGAAGAGCTTTTTAATAGAATTCATGTAAAACAGGATATTCCTGAAGATCATGATTACTTTGTAGAATTATTTGAAAGTTTAGGTGTTCCTTCTGAAAAGTATGAGCAGATCTATAACTCTTTTGTAACTCAGGCAAAAGTAGCTGAGTATGATAGACATACTAAAGAGATGAAAATCGATGCTGTTCCAGAAATCGTAGTTAATGGTAAGTACCTAGTAAAGACTGATAATCTTGAGTCAATTGAAGATTATGAAGCTTTAGTAGCTTATCTATTAACCTTGCCGTAAAACAAAAAAAGCTCTAGCCAAGGCTAGAGCTTCCTTCAATTCTTTTCTCTGACGTTTACTACTTCTTCATGCTCTCTTCGTAGTCTTGATGTATCTTATCTAGTAGCTTATCTTTTTTATCCCACAGATCTCTTACGTACATTGTGAACTCATGCTTGTACTGTTTATCTTCAAGATAATTGCCTTCAAGCTCAGGAGTTTTCTCCATGATTTCAACATTTACATATACGTTTTTAACTCTGCCTTTTAACATATCCACAAAAGCTTTCTTTTGATTATCTGGATAGTAGAAAGTATTGTTAAAGATGTAATCTACTTTATTGCCGATCTCACTTAAAGCTACACCTAATGATGCTACTTTAGGTGGTAATAAGTGTTTGTATGGAGAACGTGCTTTCTTTGCCTTTTCAGGAGTGTAACGACTACCTTCGGCAAAGTTAATTAAAGTTGTAGGAAAATCAATAAGTCTCTTACAAGCAGCTCTTGTAGTTTCAATATCCTTAGTTCTTAACTTAGGATTTTTTAATAGTTTTTCTTTTGGATAGCGTCTTAAGAAAGGCATGCCTAAAGCATAGCAAGCAAGGCCTGCAAAAGGAATATAGATTAAAGAGTGCTTCATAAAGAATTTGGTTGTTGGAACATTACCTTTATATACGCAACCAATAAACAGAATATCCAGCCAGCTGATGTGGTTACTGATAATGATACATGACTTCTTGGTGGTTGGAATTTTATCGCCAGTTATGTGCCATTTAATGTTATTGGTAAGTCTGATAATTACTCTGTTATCGAATACCCAAATCTTATAAAGATAGTAGTTGCACTTTTCAATAGCAATTGCAACGAAGTGGAATGGCAGTAAGAATTTGAAAACACCTAAAACCATCATAGGTGTAGCAATAACAATTACATTCAGCGAGATCAGAATGCAATTTATAACCAATAGAATTGGACTTGGTAAAAAGGAAATCATTGAGTTTAATCGCCTCACTATCAGAAAAAATTGTGCTTATTGTAACAAGATTTTTTAGAAATAGTTATTTTTGCAAAAATTAGAACATAATATTAACTATGTTCCGTTTTTTGATATATAATCTTGAACATAAACTAGAGCGGAATTTACAAACTTATTTGATGAAGTAACCGTTATTCGAAAATGAGTTATTTGAAAATAGTTAATCAAATAAGTTGTGCAATAGAGTAACGCATTCATGAAAATGATAAAATCTGCTACTAGTACTACTAATAACAGTAGGACCTTTTATTTTAATTAGTTGAGGATTTAAAAATGAATTCAGACACTACCAAGTACATTTGGTTTAACGGCAAGATGGTTCCATGGGCAGACGCTAAAGTTCACGTTACAGCTCACGCTCTTCATTATGGTTCAGCAGTGTTTGAAGGTATTAGAGCTTATGCTACTAAGAATGGCCCTCAGATTTTCCGTTTAAAGGATCACATTGATCGTTTATTCAACTCAGCAAAGATTTACCGCTTCCCTGTAGCTCAGACTAAAGAAGAAGTTATGGATGCTTGTAAGAAAGTTATCTCAGAGAATGGTCTTGAGTATGGTTACATTCGTCCATTGATCTTCATGGGTGAAGTTGGCTTAGGTGTTAAGTTCAAGAAAGGCGTAAATGCTGATGCTATGGTTTGTGCTTTACCATGGGGTGCTTACCTTGGTGAAGAAGGTATGAAGAAAGGTATTAAAGTTTGCGTTTCTTCATGGAGACGTTTAGCTCCTGATACAATTCCTACAGAGGCAAAGGCTGCAGGTAACTACCTATCATCAATCCTGATTGCTAACGAGTGCACCAACAATGGTTACACTGAGGCTATCGCTTTAGATACTAACGGTTACGTTTCAGAAGGTTCAGGTGAGAACGTATTCTTCGTAAAGAACGGTGTTCTATATACTTCTCCTAACACTTCAGGTCTATTACCAGGTATCACTCGTGATGCTGTAACTCGTGTTGCACAGGATTTAGGCTACGAAGTTCGTTATCAGCCAATCCCACGTGAAATGGTTTACTTAGCAGATGAGATGTTCTTCACTGGTACTGCAGCAGAAATCACTCCTATTGCTTCAGTTGATGGTATCGATGTTGGTTGCGGTTGCCGTGGTCCTATCACCGAGAAGTTACAGAAGGCATTCTTCGCTGTTGTAAGAGGCGAGACCGAAGATAAGTACGGTTGGTTAACCCCTGTAAACAAGTAAAATAAAATTTACATATCGACCCACACCCTAAGGATGTGGGTCTTTTATTACAATTCAAAATAAACTACTAACAGCGCAAATCTATTTGAAGACATATTTATTTGTCTTAGTCTAGTTTTATATAAAGGAATACTGCATATGTCTAATAATTACCGTTCAAAGGTTACCTATGAAGGCAAAATCATGGCAGGTGCCCGTGCATTATGGAAGGCAACTGGCGTAAAAGATGAGGATTTTGGTAAGCCTATTATTGCGGTTGCAAACTCTTTCACACAGTTCGTTCCAGGTCATGTTCACTTACATGATGTAGGTCAATTGGTAGTAAAAGAAATCGAAAAGGCTGGCGGTATTGCTAAAGAATTCAATACTATTGCAGTAGATGACGGTATTGCAATGGGTCATACTGGCATGCTTTATTCTTTACCAAGTAGAGATATTATCGCAGACTCTGTTGAGTACATGGTAAATGCTCATAAGGCAGATGCTTTAGTATGTATTTCTAACTGCGACAAAGTAACTCCAGGTATGTTAATGGCAGCAATGCGCTTGAACATCCCTGTAATCTTTGTTTCAGGTGGTCCTATGGAAGCTGGCCGTGTAAAAGGCTGTGACCACAAAGTTGACTTAATTGATGCAATGATTGTATCAGCAGAGCCAAATGTATCAGATGAAGAGGTTAATGCTGTTGAGTCTGCTGCATGTCCTACCTGCGGTTCATGTTCAGGTATGTTTACAGCAAACTCAATGAACTCATTAACCGAAGCTTTAGGTCTATCATTACCAGGCAACGGTTCTTTAGTTGCAACTCATGCATTTAGAAAAGAATTATTCGTAAAAGCAGCTCACCTCATTGTTGAGATGGCTAAAGCTTACTACGAGCATGGTGATAAGAGCGTTTTACCTCGTTCAATTGCAACCAAAGATACCTTTGAGAATGCAATGAGCCTTGATATTGCAATGGGTGGTTCAACTAATACAGTTCTTCACTTATTAGCAGTAGCTCAGGAAGCAGGTGTTGATTTTACTATGGCTGATATTGACAGACTATCACGTAAGATCCCTCACATCTGCAAGATGTCTCCATCAACCCATGAGTGGCATATGGAAGACTTACATAATGCCGGTGGCATTATGAATATCATGGCTCAGTTAAAGAAGAATGGTTTAATCCACGAAGGCAGCAAGACTGTTTTAGGTATGACCATTGGTGAGCAGATTGATAAGTATGATCTAGAAAAGACTACAGATCCTGAAATCAAGAAGTTCTACAGTGCATGCGCAGGTGGCAAGTACAACATCGTTGCTTTCTCACAGAACAACACTACAGATAAGTTAGATACAGACAGAACTAATGGCTGTATTCATGACTTTGAGCATGCTTACTCAAAGGATGGTGGTCTAGCTGTTCTATACGGTAACTTAGCAATCAACGGTTGTATCGTAAAGACCGCAGGTGTTGATAAGTCAATTCTTAAGTTTGTAGGTCCTGCAAGAATCTTCGAGAGCCAGGAAGCTGGTGTTGAAGGTATTTTAGGTGGCAAGGTTAAGGCTGGTGACGTTGTAATTATTCGTTACGAAGGTCCTCGTGGTGGTCCTGGTATGCAGGAGATGCTATACCCAACTTCTTACATTAAGTCAGTAGGCTTAGGTAAAGAATGTGCCTTAGTTACCGATGGTCGTTTCTCAGGTGGTTCATCAGGTCTATCAATTGGTCACGTATCACCAGAGGCTGCTAATGGCGGTAACATCGGTCTTCTAGAAGAGAACGATTTAATCGAAATTGATATTCCTAATCGTACCATCAGAATGGCTGTTAGTGATGAAGAATTAGCTAAGAGAAGAAAGGCTATGGAAGCTAAGGGTAAGGATGCATGGCAGCCAGTTGGCAGAGATAGAGAAATCTCATTTGCTCTAAAGGCATTCGGTAAATTAGCATCAAGCGCTGACAAGGGTGGCGTTCGTGATCGTAGCAAGTTAGAGGGCCTATAAGATGGCTGAAAAACAGTTAGATTCTCAAGCATATCTAAAGAAGATCCTGCTTGCAAGAATTTATGATCTAGTAAAGGTGACACCTTTACAGAATCTTGAGAGCTTATCTTCAAGATTAGGTGTGAATGTACTTTTAAAGCGTGAAGATTACCAGAAGATCCACTCATTTAAGCTTCGTGGTGCATACCATAAGATTAAGAACTTAGATGAGAATCAGCTAAAGGCTGGTATTGTTACAGCTTCAGCTGGTAACCACGCACAGGGTGTTGCTTTATCAGCTAAAAAGTTAGGTATTAAAGCTGTAATCGTTATGCCTACAACTACTCCAGATCTTAAGATCGACGCTGTAAGAAATTACGGTGCTGAAGTAGTTCTTTATGGTGACAGCTTTAATGAGTCTTATGACTATGCTCAGCAGTTATCAAAGAAGAAGGGATTAACTATGATCCCTCCTTACGATGATCCTGATGTTATTGCTGGTCAGGGTACTATCGCTCATGAGTTAATTGGTCAGTGCGATAACATCGATACCATCTATGTTCAGATTGGTGGTGGCGGATTAGCAGCAGGTATTGCTGTTTACATAAAGTCACTATTACCACATGTAAAGGTAATCGGTGTTGAGGCTGAGGGCAGTGCATGTATGAAAGCTGCTCTTAAAGCTGGTAAACCAGTTGATATTGGCTATGTATCTCACTTTGCTGACGGTGTTGCTGTAAGCAAGGCTGGTACTGAGACCTTTAGAGTATTAAGCAAGTACTTAGATGATATCGTTACCTGCTCTAACGATGAAATCTGTGCTGCTATGAAGGATATCTTTGATGATACTCGTGCTATTGCAGAGCCAAGCGGTGCTTTGTCATTGGCTGGTCTTAAGAAATACGTAAGAGAAAACAACATCAAGTCTGGCAATCACATTGCAATTCTGTCAGGTGCAAATGTTAAGTTCCATACTTTACGTATGGTAGCTGAGCGTTGTGATGTAGGTGAGATGTCAGAGGGTATCTTATCTGTTGAAATTCCTGAAAAGAGCGGATCATTCTTAGACTTTACTAAGAGCATCGGCGATAGAGTTGTGACCGAGTTTAGTTATCGTTACAACAACTCAGACAGAGCAAGAGTATTTGCTTCAGTTGAGTTAACAGAAGGTAAGAAAGAACTAAACGAGATCTGCAAGTCTTTAAAGAAGAATGGTTACTTAGTAACAGATCTTACCGACGATTCTTTAGCAAAGGATCACTTACGTTACATGGTTGGTGGTCATCCTTCAACTAAGTTAAACGAAAGACTGTATCTGTTTGAGTTCCCTGCAACTTCAAATGCTCTATTACGTTTCTTAGAGACATTAGGTAATTCATATAACATTACCTTGTTCCACTTCAGAATCACCGGTCTAGAGTTCTGCTCTGTACTGTGTGGCTTTGATGTAACTGGTAAGGAAGAGGGCATCAACGAGGTTATCAAGTCATTTGGTTACCCAGTTGAGGAAGTAACATCAAATACAGCTTATCAGCAGTTAATTAAGTAATGAAAAAGGCATTAGCGTTATCATTATTGTTAGTCTCAGCAGTAGCTATTTCTGCTGAGTCTGATTATGACGAGTTTATTACCAATAGCTCTGTAACTTATGAGAAAACAGATGGCAATGGTCAGGCATCACTGTCTATTGTTAATCCTGTAGTAAACCTATCAACAACTAAAGATTATGCTCAATACATAATGGATAGTTATCAAGGATGGGATTTAAAACCAGTTATAGATCTTAGAGGTTTTTCGTTTAAATTCGTGGATAACGCTCCTTGTTCTGGACTCGTTACTTATTTTGATGGCAGATCTTATCTTTTATTCAAAGCTTGTGGAAAAGTTTCAGAAGATGATTTAAAGACTCTGTTCAACAGAGCTAATCAAAAACTAAAGCTTGAGGAAACTTTGAAAAAACAGTCTAGGGCACAGTTGTACTAGACTTTATAAGATTTGAAAACAAAAACGCTACTTCAGAGTTTGTACTTTGAAGTAGCGTTTTTTGTTGGATGAGACTAAAGCTTACTTGCTTACTAAAGCTAGGCTCTTTTCTTCTGAATACAGTGAATTTGCACGAGCAAAATACTCCGTAGCTTCAGGGTAGTTCTGAAGGCCTGTTAAAATGGTGCCAACTCTAATATAAAGATCAGGACTTTGCTCAATAGATAAAGCCTGTTTGTAATCAGCTAAAGCATCTCTTAATAAACCAGACTTATACTCAAGGTTAGCCATTGCCTTTAATAAAGGCAGGTTTACCTGAGTTGTGATCATATTCTTAGCAGCATATTTCTTTAAGGATACTAAGACATCAGGAATTGCAATTTCCCAAGTAGAAATACTGTCTAAGAATGATGGATCAGGATCTTGTTTTAATAAGGTTAAAGACAAGGTTTTAGCATGGTTTACATCGCCTAGTTTAATCATCTTATAAATGAAAGCACTGATGATCTTAGGCTCTTTCTTGTCATTCTTAGTTAAGTCTTTAAAGCAATTATCTACCTCATCAATGGTTGATGCTTTAGATAATTTTTCCTGTATGTTCTTTAAATAGTACTTTCTAGCTTCATCTTCAGTTAAGACCTTGTTCTTAACAAGTTCTTTTGAAATAGCTACGATCTTATCTGTAAGACCTAATTCGCTATAGCATTTTACGAACATACGTAAAACAGAAGCATTTGATAGATTACCTTTGGTCTGCTCTAAAAACTCTAATGAAGCTTTAGGATTACCAATATCTAAGTTTAATTTTGCTCTTACAACTTCAGCTGCAAGTTTGACGTTTTTACCTCTTTTTTCAGCTTCATCTAAAGCTTGTCTGGTGTAGTCGTACAAGCCAATGTGAAAAGCGCACTGAGCTGCGGTTAAAAGAGATTTTTCAGACATCTTTTTAATAGAGTTGATGTGTTTGAATAAAGCTAATGCTTTTTCATACTCACCTTGCTCAAAGTAGATCTCAGCTTCATCCTGTTGAGATAATTTCTTTTTGCTAGCTCTTAATTTAAAAGCTCTTAAAGTTCCCCTTGGTACGAGGTAGATTTTCTTTAAAAGAGAATAAACAACAAAAATTATGAATACACTCAAAAGGTAGATTACAACTGCTGTTGTAATTGAGGTTTCAATAATTTTTGAGTTAGTAGCAATGTGAACAAACCCCTGACTGTCTGCAAGCAGAGGTCCTAGAATAACAGCTATGCTAGTAAATAAGATGACTAAGATTAGTTTAATCATTTTGTCCTTCCTTTAGCTGTTTTTTCTGAGTTTCATACAGATTGAACTTTTCCTGCGCTAAAGAATTAAATAACTTAATGCTTGATAACTGTTCTGGTTTATCAAGTTTTATCTTTAGTTCAGCTAGTTCATCTAATGATTTTAGGTTGTTCTGGACAACTTCATTGTTTACATCAAAGTAAGATCTGATATGGTCTTGGATTTGTTTGATGTTGTGGTTGAAGCTATCCTCATCATGATTGAATACAGCAACCTTTGATAAAAGAAGTTCTGTCTTGATATTTTTAAGTAAGATCTTGGTCTGATCTGGTGACAAGAACTGATTTACAACTGAATCTTCTCTTCTTCTAACTTCAATGAATCTTGAAGAGAACTCTTTAACAGATGTCCATAAATTCTGTTTCCAATCTTTTACCTGATCAGATGGTTCATTTACCTTCTTAAAGGCATCCTTTGAATTTGCACTTAAGAACTCGTTTAAAGGCATATTGTCAGTATTGTTATAAATACTGTCTAATTTTAAGAAGATACCAGTAGTATCAATAGTAGGTAAATTCTGCAGAGCAATAGTGTCTTGAATAATAGCTTCTCTAATAGCTTTTACTTTTGGATCATCTAGTTTTACAAGTAATAGATCAGCTTGTTTTAAATTGAGCAGTGCTGACTGCAGATTGTCAGAGAATGACAAAATATTCTGTGCATTTGATACTAAGAAATAGCTCTGAGCAATAAACCAGTCATAAGGATTTCTATCCTCATAATTGTTTAATCTGATGTTGATCTTTTCTGTATTAAGAACAGCAGCCTCAATTTTTTCTTGCAATGCTTCTTCATTGTTCTTTAAAACGTTGTTCTGCGATCTTAAATCAGCATTCTTAGAGAAAAGAATATCTGCTCTTTTATCCTTTTCTAGGATATCTGTATACACAGCGTTGATCTTGTTTTGTGTATTCAGAATATTCTGCTCAGTAGTCTTTAAATTGTTGGTAATGACCTCAAGATCATCATACTTGTGTTTATCAAACTGATAAGCACCATAAACGCCTCCTGCAATAGTTAAAACAAGGATAGCTGCAAGTGCATTTACTTTGAACTTAAGTGATTTAATCTGAGACTCGTCGTTTCTTGAAGAAACAACTGCTTTTTCAGGAGAGTTATCTTTTGTATTGTTTTGCATACTATTATCTTTGTTAAATTCTGTGTCTTTATCTGTAGTAGTTTTTTCTTTTTTATCAGAAAGTTCTTTTTCACCAGATAAAGTTGTTTTCTCTTGAGATGCCTTTTTACGATTGGCTTCATCTTCAAGAAGTAATTCTGCTTGCTTATGAATAGCTTTAGTTTCTTCTTCTAGCTTTAAACGTTGTTGTTCATCGCTATTAGCTTCTAGACTTTTTTCTATCTGAGCTTCTTTAGGAGCTTCTTTTGAATTCTTGTCTATTTTTTGCTTCATAATCATATCTCGCATATATACAATCTTGCCTATCATAACACGGATAAAACTATCTCAATGATTTTGCTAGCATATATGATTAAACTTACTGTCACAGATCACTATTTGAACAATTTATTTGAATATCCTTATCAAGGATGTGCTATGTGCAGTAGGAAGGCTTAGGTTTGGATATAGATGCGCTTTTTATGTGAGCACTACATAGATAAAAATAATTGAAATGAAAGGTGATATAATTTTCTAGTTTTCAATCCACAACCATCTTCATGTCTAATTTATGGATAAAGCTAGTTTTGAACTTAGATTAAATAAATTTGAAGCTCTAAATACTGAACGTTTAAAAAGAGCTTTACAGATTATGAAGAATGATGTGGCTAACGTTCTGAATGTTCTACCTTTACTTATCCACTACAATTCCCCAAAACTACCAGGATACAGATCAAGTACAGTTCCTTTTGGTATTGATAAATTTACACCTAATGAGTATCAGCGCCATTACCTTATTGACCATGGAATTGATCCTGATACCCCTGAAGAAAAGCATTATCCAATTTATGCTTTATATGCAATGGGTAGTACCTCTTCTATAGCACAAGGTCAGAATTCAGATTTAGATATCTGGGTATGTGTAAGTAAAAACACACCAGAAGAAGAAATAAAACTTTTAGCTGAAAAGTGTCACTTCTTATCTTCATTTGCAAAAACTTTAGGTGCAGATGTTAATTTGTTCGTAACTCCTGAAGATAAGTTTTCAAGTGGTGAACATGGCAACATGGATACTGAGGACTGTGGTTCTGCTCAGAGTCTGTTCCTGTTAGATGAGTTTTATAGATCATCAATCAGGCTGTGTGGCAGAAACTTAGCTTGGTTCATGGTAAGCGAAAGTGAAGAAAAACAGAATTATCAAGAGTTCATAGACGACTTTTACAAGAGCTCTGCTGTAGATAGAGAGTCTTGGTTCGATTTTGGCTCTGTTGCAAAGTGTTCTCCAGTTGAATATTTTGGTTCAGGTCTATGGCTTGTATATAAGGGAATTGATCATCCATTAAAAGCAGTACTAAAGATTCTTTTAATGGAAGCTTATGCTGATGAATATCCAAATACTAGATTGCTGTCCATGGAATTAAAGAGTGCCGTATATGACAGTACTCAATACACTCTTCAGCAGGATGCTTACTATCTGATGTACAGAAAAGTAGCAAAATACCTGAAAAGAAAAGGTGATACTACAAGACTAAAGCTTGCAAGAATTTGCTTTTATCTAAAAATTCAGCAATCTATTGCTCATATTTCTAAAGGAAAACTCCGTGAGCAAAGAGAACGTTTCTTAAGACGATTAAGCTTGATGTGGGGATGGACTAGAGCTTATTGCAATCATTTAAATAATATCGATCAGTGGGATATAGAAACAGTAAAAAGAGCCCAAAGAGATTTGTTTTCTTCTCTTTTAGAAAGTTATAGAACTTTACTAAGATTCTCTGTTGAAAATAAGATTGAGTACGCTATTACTTCTGACGATGCAGGTGTTTTATCTAGAAAGATTTATGCTGCTTTTGATAGATATCCTGGCAAAATCTTAATAGCAAGTAAGGAATTTATTCATCTTCTAGAAGAAAACACTATTACTTTCGTAAAACCATCCAAAAACAGTATCTGCAGACAAGGTTGGCATATCTTTCCTACAGCCATAGATAGTTTATCTTTACTGTCTACAAAGGCTGTATATATTGCGCCAAGAGCGGTTGAAGTTGTGGCATGGGCAACCTTTAACAATCTGTTAACTAGCACTAGTAAAGTTTTCGTTTCCAATAAAGATGGCTATTTGACCGCTGACAAAATCAAGAAATTGTCCTATGACATGGCTTTGTTCTTTAAAAACAGCAGTCATATAGAAGTATCAGAAGCAGATCTGCAAAAGCCTAGAAAAGTTTTAAAAAGCATGCTACTGATAAATCTTGAGAATGATATTACTCAAGAGTTGTTTATCTCACCTTCTGACATTGAGATCGGTTCATCTCTGTCATGCGGAAGACAAAAGATGTGCCTTGTCGGCTCTGTTGATCTTGTATGCTTAAATTCATGGGGTGAAATTAACTGTATTTCTTATCCTGATGGTGAAATAGGATTGGTTGAGGCTTTGTCTTCGATTATCAGAATTCATGCTGGTCTCTTCTCAAGTCAGTCTCATGATTACAACTCAGTATTAAAAGTTTTGTCTTATTCAAAAGCTCATAGTGATCTGATTAGATTTGATCTTGAAGCAACCATAAGAGGCATTTTCTCCTGTTTAGGAGACTATGAAACAAGCTATGTGTTTAATGTAGGTCACAACACCTATGAATCTTTGGTCAATGAAGAAGGTTCATTATCCTTAATTAGGCATTCTACATTCAGAGCCTCAGATGACGATGTGACTGTATTGTCTCGCTTTGGAATGAGACCAGAGTTTGCCCTACAGGTACCAACACAAGTAGAAAAGTGTGCTTCAGCGGGTATCGTACAGTATTTCTTTAAGAAAAAAGGTAACTTGTGGGACATTTACATTGTAAATGAAAGAAATGAAGTAAAGATCTTCCATGATTTTTCTGGTTCAAGATCAAAGCTTGTAAATGCTATCAACAGGTTCTATACCCAGAATACTGAAAATGATGTAACTAACAATAATTTAAACTTTAATCTGCCTCAGTATTTTGTGTTATCAGAAGATGAAAACTCCATTCATCCATTTACGATTATGAATGCCTGATCTTCATAACAGTGCAAATTTTTAGACAAGTTAAATTTGCAATTAATGGATATTAATATTTTGATATACTCATCTAAACATTAAACATTTTTGTAGGACAGAAAATTGAAAAAGCTTATTTCTGCATTTGTGGTATTTGTCGCTTTATGCGAGCTTTCAGGCTGTGGCATTAAAGGCAAACTTTATATTGAACCTGAATATACTCAGCAGGAAGATGACGATAGTTCTGATGAACAAGCTTCTAAGAACACTTCTTCAGATAACTCTTCTAAAGAAGAGGAACAATCTCAAGAAGAGTCAAAGAAATAGGCAACTATTCACTGTTACAAATAGATTTCTGTAATCAATAGAAGATTGCAGTTATCAACAGAATCAAAATTCAATAAAAGCAACTGCGTATGTAAGTAGATTAGAACGCAGTTTGTGATGGAAGGAAAAAATGGATTATTTTAATTTTAAAGGCCCTGATTTATACGCTGAAGACATCAAAGCTACTGATTTAGCAAAAGAGTACGGTACTCCTCTTTATGTTTATTCAAAAGCAACTTTACACAGACATATGAATGCTTTTGAGGATTCTTTAAAGGAGAAGAAACACTTAGTATGTTTTGCTGTAAAAGCTTGTTCAAATCTTGCTGTTATTCATGAAATGGCAAAATTAGGTGCAGGTTTTGATATCGTATCTGAAGGTGAGTTACGTCGAGTAATTGCAGCAGGCGGTGATCCTAAGAAAGTTGTTTTCTCAGGTGTAGGTAAGTCAGAGCAGGAAATTGAATTTGCTCTTTCACAGGGAATTAACTGCTTAAACATTGAATCAGCTCAAGAGATTGATACTGTAATTAAGGTTGCTAAGAAGTTAAATGTTGTAGCTCCAGTTGCTCTGAGAGTAAATCCTGGTGTTGATGCTAAAACTCATCCTTCAATTTCAACTGGTCTAAAGAACAATAAGTTCGGTGTAAGTGAAGAAATTGCTTTTGATCTTTATAAGAAGATGTCAAAAGAGTCTTGCTTAAAGATTTCAGGTATTGATTGCCACATCGGTTCTCAGATGACCTCTGGTATGCCAATTATTGAAGCTACCGATAAAATCATTTCTTTATACAAAAAATTACTAGCCGAAGGCATCAAGGTAGATCACATTGATATGGGCGGTGGTTTAGGTGTTACCTATGATAACGAAACCCCTCCTACACCTAGTGAGTACTGCGCTCCTATCTTAGAGAGATTAAAGGACTTAGATGTTTCAATCTATATTGAGCCTGGTCGTGCTATGGTAGCTAATGCTTGCATTCTGTTAGCTAAAGTTCAGTACCAAAAAGATAATGGTGACAAGCACTTTATCATTACCGATACCGGTATGAACGATATGATTAGACCTGCTTTATATGGTTCATGGATGACCATCATTAACACTACAGTTCATCCTGATGGTGAGGCTGTAAAGTCTGATGTTGTAGGTCCTATCTGTGAGAGTGACGATTTCTTAGGCAAGGATAGAAAGCTAAATGTTAGAAATGGTGATATTTTAGCTGTTCGTGGTGCTGGTGCATACGGTTCTTCTATGGCTTCAACTTACAATACAAGACGTTTACCATGTGAAGTGATGGTAGATGGTGATAAGTCATATGTAATCAAAAAACGTCAGTCATATGAAGATATCTGGAAGGACGAAATTATCCTAGGATAATAAAAATGATTTTAAAGTTTACAAAAATGCATGGTTTGGGTAACGATTTTATGGTCGTTGACGGTGTTACCCAAAAGGTATTTTTTTCACCAGAACTCATTAAGAAATTAGCAGATAGACATTTTGGTATTGGTTTTGACCAGTTATTGCTAGTTGAACCACCATTTGATCCTGAGGTTGATTTTCACTACAGAATATTTAATGCCGATGGCTCTGAAGTTCAGATGTGTGGCAATGGAGCTCGTTGCTTTGTTAGATTCGTAGTCGATCACAACCTAACCAATAAGAGAGACATTAAGGTAAGTACAGTATCAGGTGTTTTAAGATTAAAGCTTAACGACGATGATACCGTGACTGTGAATATGGGAGCTCCTGAGTTTGAACCTCACAAGATCCCATTTAATGCTCCTGCTCGTGCTAATGAGTACAAGATAACTTTATCAGATGGTACTGAGTTTTCTCATGGAGCTGTATCTATGGGAAATCCACATGCTGTGTTTTTCTTTGATGATGTAAAAACAGCGCCTGTAGAAAAGTATGGTAAAGAGCTTGAGTGTCACAAGAACTTTCCTGAAAAAGTAAACGTAGGGTTTGCACAGGTTGTAAATAACCATGCTTTAAATTTAAGAGTTTTTGAGCGCGGTTGTGGAGAAACCTTAGCTTGTGGAACTGGCGCATGCGCAGCAGCCGTTGTTGCTATTACACAAGGAAGGGTAAGTTCTCCTGTAAATGTAACCTTACCTGGCGGTACCTTGAGAATTTCTTGGGATGGAGGTAAGTCACCTGTAATGATGTCAGGTCCTGCTCAAAGAGTATTTGAAGGCACTGTTGTTATTTAGTCTTTGGCTAGGTAACCTATCTTTTGATGAAATTCTTTTGGGTGGATAATCATGCTTGCTGATGAGGTTAATCGTTTTATTGATCACCTTCGTTATGAGAAGCGTGCTAGTGTTCATACCATAAATTCGTACAGCAACGTTCTAAAGAGAGCTGTTGCTGTATTAGAGCGCGAATTTGACAATGTAAAGTCATGGCAAGATGTAGGTCTTGAACAGATGAGAGCTATACAGCGTGACTTTAACTTTAATGATGAGAATGTAAAACAGTCCAACAATTCTGTAGCGCACGATCTGTACGCTTTAAGTTCCTTTTTTAAGTACCTCATAAAACAAGGCTCCCTTCAGGATAATCCCTGTTCTTTAATTAAAGCTCCTAAAGTAAAACGTCATCTTCCAAAGATCTTAACTTTAAACGAAGTTGATGTGCTTTTAGATTATGAGCCTAAAGATCTGTTTGAGCTAAGAGATAGTGCGATTGCTGAACTGTTGTTCTCCTCAGGATTGCGTGTCTCTGAGTTAGTTGGTCTTGATTTAAAAGATCTTAATCATGAAACAAAAGAAGTCAGAGTATTAGGTAAGGGCAGTAAGTACAGAATTGTCCCTGTAGGTCAAAAAGCTATAGATAAAATTACTAATTATTTAAAGGTAAGGGACGAGTTCAAACCATCAGAAGACGCTCTATTTTTAAATAAATATGGCAGAAGACTAACTACAAGGGCTGTAGAACAGAATCTGGATAAACTGTCTGTAAAAGCAGGTGTGCAAACTCATTTAAATCCTCATAAATTAAGACACTCTTTTGCAACAGAGCTGTTACAAGGTGGTGCTGATTTACGTTCTGTTCAAGAGATGCTAGGACATGCTAGTTTAGCTGCTACTCAGATTTATACTCATTTAGATTTCGAACATTTAAAGAGTGTATACAATAAGGCTCATCCTCTAGCTAATAGGAAGAAAAATTGAAATTCTACAAACAAATAGATCTTAGCAAGATAAAGGTACTGTCTTTTGATTTAGACAATACTATCTATGATTGTCAGACTGTATTAACTAGAGCAGAAAACTGGTTTACTACTTATTTATGTGAGCGTTATGGTTTAGGTGGAAAGTACCTAAGTTATGATTACTGGGCTGCTGTTAAATCAAAAGTTTTACATGAAGACATGTCTCTTGAAGACGATGTAACTTTATTAAGAGCCAAAAGTTTAGTTGTAGCCTTCAAAGAAATTGGTATTCCTTTAAAAGGTGATCTTGAAGAAGCAAATGCGTTAGTTAAGCTCTTTGTTCAAAAGCGTTCAGATGGAGTGGTCGCTGATGACGTAAGATCTTTAATGAAAGATCTTAAAGACAAATATCCACTTATCTCAGTATCTAATGGTAATCTTGATGCAAAGCAGTTAGATGTAGCTTCTTACTTTGAAACTGACTTAAGACCTGAGCGTTTTAAATTCCACAGAAAACCTCATGCTGATTTATTCAATGAGTGCGCCAGATTTAAAAATGTAGCTCCAAGTGAAATTCTGCACATAGGAGATGATCCTTATACCGATGTTTTTGGTGCGGTAAGCGCAGGTTGCAGATGTGTTTGGTTGCGCAAAGGCTATACAGGTATTTCTCCTGATGAAAAGTTTTTAAGTGTGCTACCTGATATTGAAATAGATGACATCTTAGAGCTAAGGCAACTGTTGTTATAAAACGACTTATACCTATCTAGCTGTAAAACTGATAGCAGAAAGAAAATTAGACCAGAAAATCACAGAACAGAGGTATTCTTCGTCTAATTAGTAAATTTGATTTCTGCTATAATCCCACGCAGTCAAAATTCTAAAACTCACAAATTCCAGCGGAGATTTTTATGGACGAGCTTGATGAGCTAGGAAATCCTTCTGTTAGCAACTCAATTCTAGAGAATTTGAATGATTCTCAAAAAGAAGCTGTAAGTGCTCCTTTATCAAATATGCTAGTAATTGCAGGTGCAGGCACTGGTAAAACTCGAGTTTTAGTTTCAAGAATTGCTTATTTAATCAAGCACTACATGATTGAGCCTCGCAATATTCTTGCTGTTACTTTTACAAATAAAGCAGCAGGTGAAATGCGAGAGAGAATTGGTCTATTTGTAGGTGAGTTTTTACAGCGTCAGCTTTGGGCAAGTACCTTCCACTCTATCTGTTTACGTCTATTAAGAGCCTACTCAAAACAGGCTGGACTTGAGCCTAATTTTACTGTGTTAGATACAGACAGCCAGACCACTTTAACTAAGCGAATTATGAAAGAGCTTAATATTGATGTTAAAGAATTCAAGCCAAGTGAAGCTGTATCAAAAATCTGTAAATTAAAAGAAGATGGTCTACGTGCTGATGACTATATTAAAAGAGGCAGAATCTTTGGTGAGTCTCAGTATGAGAATATGTGCAAGATCTATTCAGCTTATGAAAAGATCTGCAATGATGAGAATTCAGTCGATTTTAGTGAATTGCTATTAAGAACCGTTGAGCTTCTCGAGAGCAATGACGAGATTAGAGCTTTACAGCATCGTAGATTCAAAGAAATCCTTGTAGATGAGTTTCAGGATACCAACTCAATTCAGTATAAGTTTTTAAGACTGATGGCTGGCAAAAACTCACATGTGATGGTTGTAGGTGACGATGATCAGTCAATTTATGGCTGGCGTGGCGCAGACTACACCAATATGCACAAGTTTTTAAAAGATTTTGATGATGTTCATGAAATCCTTTTAGCTTTAAATTACCGTTCAAGTCAGAAAATTCTTGATATGGCTAATACCCTTATTGCTGAAAATTCTGACAGATTGATGGAAAAAGTTTTAAAGGGAAACATCGGTCAAGGAGATGATGTTTCAATTTTAAATTGCTCAAATAATAATTGCGAAGCATCAGCTGTAGTACAGCTGATTGCTAAATTGCATGAAGCAGGTGAGAAATACAAAGATATGGCTATCTTGTACAGAAATAACTACCTGTCTTTAGGCTTTGAGCAAAGCCTTTCCATGAAGCATATTCCTTTTGTGATTTATGGAGGTCAGCGCTTCTTTGAACGTGCTGAAATTCTAGATACCTTGGCTTATTTAAGACTGCTTATCAACGAAAATGATGATACTGCAGCTCTTAGAATTATCAATGTACCTTCAAGAAAGTTAGGTCCTAAAGTAGTAGCAGATTTAAGAGCAATTGGCAGAGAAAGAAATTGCTCGATGTTACAGGCTATACGTCTGCTAGAAGCATATTCAAAGCAAGAAGGAGCAGACAAGGCATTAGTCTCTTTATATAAAAAGGTTACTCCTTTTTATAATTTAATTTTGCAGATGAAAGAGAAGAAAGAAAATGCTCCTCTGCATGAACTAGTAGATTACGTTATCAATGCATCAGGTTTACATGAAATGTATGCCTTAAAGGATGCTAAAGAAGGTAAGACCGGCGAAGAAAATTCAAGAGTATCAAACTTGGGTGTCCTTGTATCAAACGTAAAAGAATTTGAAGCTTCAATGAATGCGCAAGTTGCAAAAGAGGCAACAGCAGAAGAAGCTAAAGACATCAATGCAGATAACTCAGAGAATACTGCAAGTGATGGAGAGATAACTTCAACTGCGTTAGAAGATCCTTTATTAACTTATCTGTCTAACATTACTCTTGTAAGTACTTCAGAATTAGATGAAGATGGTTCAAGCTCAACAGAGTGTGATGCTGTAAATATGATGACCATTCATTCTTCAAAAGGACTGGAGTTTAAACATGTCTTTTTAGTTGGTTTTGAGAACACTATTCTGCCATCTCAACGTTCTGTTGATATTGGTTCTGACAAGTCAATTTCAGAAGAAAGACGTTTAGCTTATGTTGGAATAACAAGAGCAAAAGAAGATCTATATATAAGCTATGCTCAGAACAGAAGTATGTTCGGAAACATCGTAACTACTGGTGCAAGTCAATTTTTAAGACAAATTGTAAGATCCTACAATGAGGTTAAAAAAGAAGACCGACCATTTAAGATCATTCCTATAGCATCTCAAAGGTATTAGTCAAACCTCTCTCAAGAGCTATGCAGTAGCAAATTTAATGCTACTGCTATGCTTTTACTCGTGAATTTCGATTGGCAGATTGTCAGGATCTCTAAAGAATGTCATGGCCTTATGTGTAAATTCATCCATTCTTATAGGCTCGCATTCAATACCTTTCTTTTTAAGTTCCGCTACAGTCTCATTAACACTATCAACTTGAAATGCTAAATGACGCAATCCGCATGCTTCAGGATTTGAGACTCTATTTGGAGCATTTTTTACGATAAATAGCTCAATTTCACTGTCACCACATTTAAGATCGATCTTATGATCCTGCTTATTAGGCCGATAATTTTCACGTATGATTTCAAACCCTAAAGTGTCTACATAGAAGGTTTTGGACTTGTTGTAATCAGTTCCAATAATGGCGATATGATGAATTTTGTTGAACATTTTTATAACAAACCTGCACAAATATCTTTGTGAAAAAAATAAAATGCTTCTAATTTTGTGTTAATATTATCTCACGACGTGTCTGTCGTGCGATCACATGGATCTTGAAGTGTTTTTCACACAGGAATTTCCTATTTTATTTTTTTAGAGAATCTAATCTTATACTGTATTCCCCATACAGTAAGTTTGTTAATTTAGTCTATGAATCTTACCGAACTTAAAAATACGCCTGTTGCACAATTAGTTCAAATGTGTGAACAGAACGGCATCGAGAACGTAGCCCGTTTAAGCAAAAAAGAAATCATCTTCCAATTATTAAAGTTTTCTTCAAAAAATGGTGAGGACATCTACGGTGAAGGTGTCATCGAAATTTTACCTGATGGCTTTGGCTTTTTAAGAAGTGCAGACAGTTCTTATTTAGCAGGTCCTGACGATATTTATGTATCTCCAAGTCAAGTAAGACGTTTTAACTTAAGAACTGGTGATTCAATTTCAGGCAAAATTCGTCCACCAAAAGAAGGTGAAAGATACTTCGCATTATTGAAAGTTGACGCTGTTAACTTTGACGATCCAGAAAATTCACGCCACAAGATCCTATTTGAAAACCTTACTCCTTTATTCCCACAGGAAAGAATGCGCCTAGAGCTAGGCAACGGTTCACAGGAAGATTTAACCGCTAGAGTTATTGATCTTGTAGCACCTGTAGGTAAAGGTCAGCGTGGTCTGATTGTTGCTCCTCCTAAAGCTGGTAAAACCATGCTTTTACAGAACGTAGCACATTCAATTTCAAGCAAATATCCAGAATGTACTCTAATTGTTCTTCTTATCGACGAGCGTCCTGAAGAAGTTACCGAAATGCAGCGTATGGTTAAAGGTGAAGTTGTAGCTTCTACCTTCGATGAGCCTGCAGCCCGTCACGTTCAGGTTGCTGAAATGGTAATCGAGAAGGCAAAGCGTTTAGTTGAGCACAAACATGATGTTGTGATCTTAATGGACTCTATTACCCGTTTAGCTCGTGCATATAACACTGTTGTTCCATCATCAGGAAAGGTATTAACTGGTGGTGTTGATGCTAATGCTTTACAGAGACCTAAGAGATTATTCGGTGCTGCAAGAAACGTTGAAGAAGGTGGTTCTTTAACTATTATTGCTACCGCTCTGATTGATACAGGTTCAAAGATGGATGAAGTTATTTACGAAGAGTTCAAGGGAACTGGTAATATGGAACTTCATTTATCAAGAAAGATCTCTGAGAAGAGAGTATATCCTGCTATTGATGTTACAAGATCAGGTACTAGACGTGAAGAGCTTATTACTAGTGCTGATGAGCTTCAGAAGATGTGGATCTTACGTAAGTTCTTACATCCAATGGGCGAAATTGAGGCTACTGAGTTCTTAATTGATAAGTTAAAGCTGACAAAGACTAATGAAGAGTTCTTTACAGCTATGGCAAGATCAAAGTAACTGAATGTAAAACAAAAAATTATCTGACCGAAAGGTCAGATAAAACAAAGCTCTGAGAGTTAAATCTGCAGAGCTTTTTTATTGGGGATTAAATCGGAATTTTTAACTTAAATTAAGTTCTTGATGGCTTCGTGGATCCTAGTTGCAATATAAGGATTGTTCATTGTATACAGATGAATACCATCAACACCTTGAGTGATCAAATCAACAATCTGGTCGATTGCATAGGCAATACCAGCATCTCTTAGAGCCTCAGGGTTATCCTCATATCTGCTCATGATCTTGGTAAATTTAGTAGGTAACTCTACGCCACATAAGGTCACGATTCTTTCGATTTGCTTCTTATTTGCAACAGGCATAATTCCAGCCTGAATAGGTACTTTGATACCTACAAGATCGCATCTTTCCTTGAAACGGTAGAAACTGTCATTGTTGAAGAACAGCTGAGTGATGAGCTGACTTGCACCAGCATCAACCTTCTCTTTTAAGTGCTTAACATCATCAACAATGTTATGAGCTTCTATGTGACCTTCAGGATAGCAGGCTACAATAATATTTACTTTATCGCCATACTTTTCTTTAATGTAAGAGATTAAGTCAACTGCATGCTCAAAGTCGCCTTTCTCAATGCCTTCGCGCTCATCGCCTCTTAAAGCTAAGATGTTATTTACGCCCATTGGTAACAGATTATCAATGATATGGTCAACATCAGCTTTCTTAAGACCGATACCAGCTAAATGCGCAACAGCGGTATAACCATAGTTGTGAACCAGTCTGTCAGCAATATTAGCTGTAGCGTTAATGTTAGAGGAACCACCCGCGCCATAGGTTACAGAAATAAAGTCTGGGTGGATCTCCTTTAAATTTTCAAAGGCATTGTAAATTGACTGTAAGGAAGATTCCCTCTTAGGAGGGAATACTTCTAGTGAGAATACAGTCTTCTGTTTAAAGAGATCTGCTGTATTCATTTCTTAATTCCTTTGCAGCCTCAACAAGATTCTTAAGGCTAGGTTTTACTTCCTTATCCTGTCTTGTCTTTAGACCACAGTCTGGGTTTACCCATAACTTTTCAGGAGCGACCTTCTTAAGGATCTTCTCTAGAACAACTTTAATTTCTTCTTTTGAAGGAATTCTTGGTGAGTGAATATCGTAAACACCTGGACCTACTTCAGTCTTGAAGTTGTTCTTCTTTAAAGAATCAAGAATTAACAGATCTGATCTTGAAGCTTCAAATGAGATTACATCAGCATCCATGTCATCAATAGCAGGAATGATGTCTGTAAACTCGCTATAGCACATATGAGTGTGAATTTGAGTTGTAGCTTTAACACCAGAATGAACTAATCTGAATGATGGAATAGCAAAGTCTAAGTATTCGCTGTACCAATCACTCTTTCTTAAAGGTAATTTCTCTCTTAGAGCAGCCTCATCGATCTGAATGATCTTAATGCCGTTCTTCTCAAGATCTAAAACCTCATCTCTTAAAGCAAGAGCCAACTGTAAAACGCTCTGCTTGATTGGAATATCTTCTCTTGGGAATGACCAGTTCAAGATAGTAACAGGACCGGTTAACATACCCTTTAATGGCTTGTCAGTCTTGCTCTGAGCGTATACTGACCAATCAACAGTAATTGGATGAGCTCTTGAAATATCACCCCAGATTACTGGTGGTTTTACGCATCTTGTACCATATGACTGAACCCAAGCTTTTTCAGTGAACAGGTATCCTTCTAAGTGCTGGCCGAAGTATTCAACCATGTCGTTACGCTCAAATTCACCATGAACTAGAACATCAAGACCAAGCTCTTCTTGCAGAGCAATGCACTCAGCAATCTTCTTCTTGTTGAAATCAACATACTGTTCTTTAGAAATCTCGCCAGTTCTGAAAGCTTTTCTGTTTGCTCTAACTTCAGCAGTCTGTGGGAAAGAACCGATAGTAGTTGTAGGGAATAGAGGTAACTTGAACTCGTCTTTCTGGATCTTTTCTCTTTGAGCAAACTCAGGTTGTCTTACATAATCTTCAGGGGTAACTGCTTTTACACGAGCATCAACTGCAGCGTTAAATGCATGTCTGTCCTCGTTGAACAGAGCTACATTCTGCTGATACTTTTCGTTATTCTTGAAGTTTGCTGAAGCGAAAATCTCGTCAATTTCTTTTAACTCAGTTAATTTCTCTTTAGCAAAAGCAAAGTGTTTCTTGTACTTCTCTTCTAACTTAGTCTCATTTTCAACGGTATAAGGAACGTGTAATAGAGAACATGAAGTTGAAACTACAGTCTGAATATCTTTTTCTTTTAAGGTATTTAGAATTGATAAGGTCTTTTCGTAGTTGTTCTTCCAGATGTTCTTACCGTTTACGACACCAGCAAATAACTTCTTAACTGGTGAAAAACCGTGTTCTTTTACAAGATCTAAGGTCTTTCTGCCTTCAACAAAATCAAGACCGATACCATCAAAGTTTAATGACTGTAGAACAGTGTAAATATCACGAACGTCACCGAAGTATGTCTGTAATAAGATCTTGGTGCTTTCTTTCTTATTTAAAATTGCGCTGTACAGATCCTGGAATAATCTAATGTCATTAGCAGTTAGATCATGTACTAAGTAAGGCTCATCAAACTGAACCCACTGAGTACCAAGACTGATGAATTTCTTTAAAATCTCTGAATAAACACGGATAAAGTCAGCCTTTACATCCAAAATACCTTTTTTACCAGTAAATCTGATTAACTTTAATAAGGTAAATGGACCAACTAAAACAGGCTTAGTCTCAATGCCTAACTGTTTAGCTTCTGTGTACTCATCAAATGGTTTGGTACCTACAAGCTCAATCTTGGTGTCATCTTCAAACTCAGGTACGATGTAGTGGTAGTTAGTATTGAACCACTTCTTCATAGCTAGAGCTTTTACATTACCTTTGTCGCCCTGATAACCACGTGCAATCGCAAAGTATTTTTCTAATGCGCTTAAATCAAGCTCACGATATCTCTTAGGAACGATATTGAGTAAAACAGCCTGATCTAATGTGTTATCGTAGAATGAGAAATCATTTGAAGAAATGAAATCAATACCTGCATTCTTCTGAGTTGTTAGATGCTCTTTTCTTAACTCTTTAGCAAGTGACTGAATTTCGTCTTCTGATTTTTCGCCTTTAAAGTAAGCCTCTAGTGCAAATTTTAATTCTCTTAAAGAGCCAATACGTGGGTAACCGATTACTGAAGTAGACATTTCATCTCCTAAAATTTAGAAAAAATAAAATATCTCTCTACGAGATATGTGCTGGGCTTTAAAGGTAGATGAGGTCGTTTATGGAACTGTTCAAAAGTAGTTTCTCTGCAAACGCCATTTTATTTTGTATCTTGTGTTTATGAAGTTTTTTTAGCGATACAATTTATAGATAAAATTCATATACATTTAAGCTTGTTTAATAGTCTATGAATCGGTAGGTAATAAGTAAAATACTTATTTTATATATTTGGATATATACAAAAGCTATATCTTGAATGAAATTCAGAATAATACCTGAAAATAAGAGGAGTTAATATTTTGCAATAATCTGCAGAATATTGAGAGTACAGTCTTATAAGTTCTAGATAAAAAAAGCCTAGACTTTTTTACAAACTCTAGGCTTTGATTGACTCTTAATTTTGAATTATTTCTTTTCTAAAATGGCTTTTTTAACAGCTTTGGCAAGGAAATTAGCCATGTTATCGCCATTGTGAGCTAACATCTTTGGGAACATTGAAATTGGTGTTGCGCCTGGGAAGGTGTTAATCTCATTGATTAGAATACCGTCTTCTTTTGATAAGAAGAAGTCAATTCTAGATAGATCTCTTAACTTTAATCCTACAAATGCTCTTCTTGCTAAATCACGAATTGTTGCAATTTCTTCACTTGTAAGATTTTCAGGTGTTACAGTAGTAATAGTCCCTGAATTTTTTGAATATTTCTCTTCAAAAGTGTAGAAAAGATTATCCGGAATGATAATTTCACCTGGATTTGTAATCTTTAACTCACCATCAATCTCATAAGCTGCTACTTCAAGCTCTCTGTGAATTATGTTCTTTTCAATGATAACTTCTGTACTGTACTGGAAAGCCTCAACAATGCTATCCCATACATCATCTCGTTTGGTTACATGGTAGCAACCTACAGAAGAGCCCTGACTTGCTGCTTTTACGTAGATATCTTTGTATTTATCAAAGAACTCTAGAGCAACTGTTTTGTACTGCTCTGTCTTTAATTGAATGATTGCATATGGTGTATTTGGAATGCCTAAAGCATCAAAGTAAAGTTTAGTGGTGATCTTGTTAAAGCAGTATCTGCTAGCTTCTGCATCACAACCAATAAAAGGAATATTGTGGATATTTAAGAATGACTGGATATCACCAGTTTCACCTGGAATACCGTGAATGCAAGGAACAACACAGTCAACTTTTATTTTCTCATCGCCAAATACAAAGTCACCTTGTGCGTCAAAGTATCCACAAGTATTGTCATCAACCATAAACTGGTGATTGTGGATAACAACTTTGGTTACGTTAAAGTCTTTGGTTAATTTTAATTGTTCTTCGATAAATTTAGCTGATAGCAATGAAATCTCATGTTCAGAACCATCACCACCGCACATTAGCAGAATATTGGTGCTCATATTTTGTCCATTCTTTGTTCAATTTGAAAATTTTTAACAATAATAAGACAGAAAAAATGTTATGTCCAAACAAAAATAAAGAAAAGATAAAGCTAGGAAGTGACTTTAAGAATGCTCGAAGAAAGCAGATATAGAACCGGCACTTAAAAGTGCCGGATAAGATTTTAGTTTATTGAATTTTCGATGAAAGCTTTAAGCTCTGATTTTGGTAAAGCACCAATCTGGCGGTTAACAATTTCACCGTCTTTGAACAGTAGCAGGTTAGGAATACTCATAACTCCATACTTTGCTGCATATGCTGAGTTCTTATCAATGTCTACTTTAACAAACTTAACATTGTCCATTTCATCAGCAAGTTCTTCAATAAAAGGACCGATCATTTTGCAAGGTCCGCACCAGTTTGCCCAAAAGTCTACTAGTACAGGCTTATCAGAGTTGATCACTTCACTTTCAAACTGATCATCGTTGATATGCAGAACTTTATCGCTCATAAATCCTCCAGAAATTAACTAGTTTTATACTAGCATGTATTAGATGATTATTCTGTTGTCTTTTGTGAAATTAAATCTCAATCAAGCTTATTTATCTAGCCGTGTATATCTATTTCCAATATACGGTTAGCTCTATAAAGCTAGTCTTCAATCTTCTTGATTAAGTAGTTTAAAAGCACGCCATAAACTGGTAAGAAAATCACAAGATTAGCGGTGATTTTTACTAGATAATCAACAAAGCCAATACCGATCCAGTGTTCAGCCATAAATGCATCGTTGGTGTGATAGAAAGCGATTGCAAAGAATGCATAGGTATCTAATAAATTACCAAAAATAGAAGAGGCTGTAGGGGCCGGCCACCACTGCTTCATCTCTCTTAATCTCTGGAATACCAAGATATCAGCTAACTGTCCAATAAGGTAAGCTGATAGAGATGCTAAAGTGATTCTGAATACAAAGTATGAGAATGAACTTAAAGAAGCAAAGCCTTGGAATAGTCCATGCTCAAAAAGAGCTCCTATAAAATAAGAGAGAACTAGTCCTGGCATAGTTGCCATAAAGACGATTTTACGAGCTTTGTGCTGTCCAAATATTCTGACTGTTAGATCTGTAGACAGGAAAATAAAAGGATAGGTAAAAGTACCTAATGTAGTGTTGATCCCAAAAATAGTAAGAGGGATCTGCACTGCGTAGTTACTTAAAACAAGTATAAATACGTGTATAAACCAAAGCTTTTTTAAAGGGAAAGAAAAATTATTCATAATATTTTCGTTTCAGGATAGTAAAAATAACAAGAGCCAAAGCAAGCGCTAAGGCTCACCTTTGTCAAAAGACAGGCTATTTTATGACTTTCTTTAGCTATTACCAAGATATTTTTAGACAAGTTTTTTACAAGATAAAAGGAACTGATACAATGAGGTATCTACATTAGGAAGTTAATATCATGGCAGATTCTTTACCTTTAGTACTTGTTGACGGTTCATCATTTCTTTACAGAGCCTTTTTCGGATCAAAGCAGAATTTTACCAATTCAAAAGGGATCCCTACTGCTGCATCTTTAATTATTACAAGAATGCTTCAGGGCCTTTTAAAGAAGTTTGATGGCTCAAAATTCATTGTGGTTTTTGATGCTAAAGAAAAATCGTTCAGACATCAGATGTTCCCTGAGTACAAGGCTAATCGAGCAAAGATGCCTGAAGCATTGATACAGCAGGTGCCTTATGTTCATACAATTGTTAAGGCCTTAGGCTTCCCATTGTTATCTGTAGGTGGTGTTGAAGCTGATGATGTTTTAGGCTCATACGCTAAAGAAGCTTCAAGACGCGGTATAAAAACCGTGATTTGCACCGGTGATAAGGATTTGTCACAGGTTGTAGATGATAATGTAATTCTCTATGACTCCATGAAAGACGTCTTTTATGATGCTAAAGCAGTCAAAGAAAAATTTGGTGTAGGACCAGAGTTAATTATTGATTACCTAGCTTTAAAAGGTGATGACTCTGATAACATCCCTGGTATGAAAGGTGCTGGTGAGAAGACTGCAATTTGTCTTTTAAACGAAATTGGTGGGGTTGAAGAGATCTTCAAACACACCGACAAAATCGCCTCACTAGAGTTTAGAGGCGCTAAGACCTTTGCTCCTAAATATATTGCTGCAATTGATAAGATCAGACTGTCATACCAGTTAGCAACTATTAAGACTGATGTAGAACTGCCTATTGCAATTGATGAGGTACCTTTACCTAAAGAGAATACAGTTGATCTTGTAAAAGTGTTTACAGAGCTTGAGTTTACTAAATTATTAGAACAGGCAAAGAAAAAGTTACTAGAGCAGGGATTAACAGAGACAGGTGAAAAGGCAACTGAAGGTTCATTAGAAGCTTTATTCTCACAGCATGACGCATCAGAAGTTGATTTTAAATCTTATGGAAGTGCCTTCCATCTGATTACAGATATACCTTCATTAGAAGCTCTTTGTAACAAGATTCAAAAAGCTAAATTAGTCTCTTTAGATACTGAAACCACCTCACTTCGTCCTGAGGAATGTTCAATCATAGGTATGTCTTTGAGTGTAGCTCAAAAGGAAGGATACTATATTCCTTTTAATCACACATATTTAGGAGTTCCAAATCAACTTAGTGTCGCTGAAGTTAAAGAAAAGCTGTTACCGGTTTTAAATCAGGATGATGTAAAGATTGTAGGTCACAACATCAAGTTTGATCTTCTAGTTCTGCACTATCAGGGTATGGATGTTAAAAAAGTCTATGCTGATACTATGGTTTTAGCTCACCTTTTAGATTCATCTGATCCTGTGAATATGGATGATTTGGCTAAAAAGTACCTAGGATATAAGACTATTACTTACAAGGAAGTTACAGGGGATAAAAAGAAAATTCCTTTAAATGAGGTTCCTGTAGAAAGAGTATGTGAGTATGCAGCAGAAGATGCTGAGGTTACCTTAAGACTATATAACTGTCTTATTGAAAAGCTAAATGAGTCTGAAAAAGACAAAGAGATCTTCTTTGAAAAAGAGATGCCTTTCTTGAAAGTTCTTTATCAAATGGAGCTTTTTGGCGTTTATGTGGATAAAGAAGAGTTAGAAAGACAGAATCAGAATTTAAAGATTGAGCTGTTAGATATTCAAAAGCAGATTTATGTTTCATGTGGACAGGAATTTAATATCTCATCTCCTAAGCAATTAGGAAAAGTGCTTTTTGAGGATATGCAGATCCCATATCCTAAAAAGGCAAAAGATGGTAAATACTCTACAGCTGAAGAAATCTTAGAGCAGATTTCATATGACTATGATGTTGCAAATCTTGTACTAAGATATCGCGAGTTATCAAAGTTAATCTCAACTTATACAGAGAAACTGCAAACTCTGATTAACCCTAAGACCCATAGAATTTACACTTCATTTAATCAGGCAGGTACTGTAACAGGACGTTTATCATCATCTGATCCTAATTTACAGAATATTCCAGCTAGAACTCATGAAGGCAAGTTAATCAGAAAGGCTTTTGTTGCTCCAGAAGGCTATAGCCTGATTTCAGCTGATTACTCGCAGATTGAATTAAGACTGATTGCTCACATCAGTCAGGATCCTAATTTATTAAAAGCTTTCAGAGCTGGTTACGATGTCCACAAGGCAACAGCTGCTGAAGTTTTAGGAAAACCAATTGAGGAGGTAACTCCTCAGGAAAGAGCTCATGCCAAGGCTACAAACTTCGGATTGATGTACGGCATGGGAGCTTTTGGTCTGAGAAAACAGACTCATATGAGTATGTCTGAAGCTAAAGTTTACATTGAGCGTTATTTTGCTCGTTATCCAAAAGTTAAAGACTACATGGAGCAGACTAAAGACTTTGCTCATAAACATGGCTATGTAACTACCATTGAGGGTAGAAAAATTGCTGTAGCTAATATCAACAGTTCAAATGTACTGTTATTAAAAGGAGCTGAGCGCGCAGCTATTAACGCTCCTATGCAGGGAAGTGCTGCAGATGTGATTAAAAACGCCATGATAAAACTAATGGATTGGATAAAATCACTTCCAGATGATACTGTCAGAATGACAGTTCAGGTTCATGATGAATTGCTGTTTGAAGTTAAAGATACTTTTGTTGAAGAGGCTTTAAAAGTAATTAAAGAGATTATGGAAAACGCAGCCAAAATTGATGTTCCTTTAGAAGTAGGAATAGGCTGCAGTTCAAATTGGGCAGATGCTCACTAGAAGTTCTTTTCCATCTGTCTTTGGACTAACTTAATCTCGCCACGGTCGATTTTTACGTAGCTGTATTGGGACTTCCACATGCCAAGTCCCAATCTGTAGGTGCCTTCACCAAAGGCATCATTCTGTCCACCAAAGACGTGGAAATGACCGTGAATTAAGATCTTTGATCCGGTTGTTGCAAGGAAGTGAGCGCCAGCTTCCTTTACCTTAGGATCGTTTAATGAGTTATCTCTTTCCTTTTCTCTTAAGATCTCCTGCTTTTGGCTCTTTCTTCTGATCTTTAAGGCAATCTTTTTCCTCCATGATAATGGAAGAGCCATAAAGACAAATCTTATGAGCTTGTTCTTAGACATAGAGCGGAACTTTTGGTAAGACCTGTCATGAAGACAGAGTTGATCTCCATGAATAAGTAAAGCCTGACCATCAGGAGTAGGAATAATGTAGAAATCACCGATGAGTTTCATTCCAAAGTATTCAGCCATATCTTTATCCATCAGAAAATCTCTGTTTCCACACTGGAATAAAGTTTGAATACCTCTAGCTTTGGCCTTTAGAATAATCTGTCTTATTCTTTGCTGAAATCTTGAGTTTCTATCAACACCTACAAAGAAGTCAAACATATCACCTGCGATAATGAGCTTATCGTTTAGGTATAAGTTGTTGTCATAAAAATTGGCAAAAGCGTTTGTCAAAATAGGTTTTGATTCACTTAAGTGGAGATCAGCAATGATATAGGTGGCCATGAGCAAAATACCTAAGAAAATAAAAGGTGGCAAAAGCCACCTTCCTAAATTAGTCTATGCAAGCATCTGTGATTTCAATAGTCTCAACAGGAACGTCTTGATAGAAAGATACAGTAGTGGTCTTTGATTTTTCAATCTTATCAACTACGTCCATACCTTTTACAACTTTACCGAATACGCAGTAGCCCCAACCTGAAAGATCTTTTGATCTGAAGTTTAAGAATGAGTTATCTACAGTGTTGATAAAGAACTGAGCTGTTGCTGAATGAGGATCATTGGTTCTTGCCATTGCAATGGTGCCTCTGTCATTCTTTAAACCATTGTCAGCTTCGTTTTTGATAGGAGCATTGGTTTCTTTCTGTGACATATCAGCAGTTAAACCACCACCTTGGATCATAAAGCCTTTGATAACTCTGTGGAAAATTGTGCCCTTGTAGAAGCCTGATTTTACATAGTTCTCAAAGTTCTTAGCTGTTTCTGGAGCCTTCTCATAGTCAAGCTCGATTACAATGTCACCTAAGGTTGTTTTTAATGTGATCATATTGTTCTCTCTACAAATTTATATGAAATCTTTAGTGATATTCTAACAGTAAATAAGGATTTCTTAAAATTTGAACCTTTAAAATGTGAGTTTTAAAAGTTCTAACGTCAAAGATCTTATGTGAGTAAGCTGTAAAGCTGATTTATTCAATTGCACAAGAATAATTAGTTCAAAGAATAATGTGAATGAAGTTGTGCAATTTGGTATGATCTTTAGTAGATTGAGATTTAAATTGTCAAATACCCTTTTTAGAGACAAATATGCTAAAAATTTACAATACACTGACAAAAAGCAAGCAAGAGTTCAAGCCAATTGAACCTGGCAAGATTGGAATGTATGTATGTGGTGTGACTGTTTATGACTTATGCCATATCGGACATGCTAGAACATTCGTGAACTTTGATGTAATTGTTCGTTATTTACGCTATTCAGGTTACGACGTTAAGTATGTAAGAAACATCACTGATATCGACGACAAGATCATCAAGAGAGCTAATGAGCGCGGTATTGCAGCTAAAGATTTAGCAGAACAGTTTATTGTGGAAATGCACAAAGATTTTGATGCATTGAACATCAAGCGTCCTGATATTGAGCCTAGAGCAACTGATAACATCAAAGAGATCATCTCTATTGTCCAAAAACTTATTGATAATAAAAATGCTTATGTTTCTGACAACGGAGACGTAGTTTTTGATATCAATTCATTCAAAGAATATGGTCGCTTATCAGGTCAGAAGTTAGATGAACTTCAGGCTGGCGCTAGAATTGAAGTCGCTAAGAGCAAACACAATCCTATGGACTTTGTGCTTTGGAAAATGTCAAAGCCTGGCGAGCCTGCTTGGGAGTCTCCATGGGGTGAAGGTCGTCCTGGTTGGCACATCGAATGTTCTGCAATGAACAATAGATATTTAGGAAAAGAATTTGATATTCACGGCGGTGGTTCAGATCTGATCTTCCCTCACCATGAGAATGAGATTGCACAGAGTTGCTGTGCTAACCACACTCCATATGTTCATTACTGGATGCACTCAGGCATGGTAATGATTAACGAAGAGAAGATGTCTAAGTCATTAAATAACTTCTTTACCATCAGAGATGTTTTAAAGTCATATGATGCTGAGACTATCAGATTCTTCTTATTATCAGGACAGTATAGAAGTCCATTAAATTACTCTCAGGAAAATCTAGACAAGGCAAGAGCTGGTCTTAACAGATTGTATACAACTCTAAGAGACACCACTCCTGTTGAGCCTACTGTAGCTGAAGATGAGTTTACAGCTAAGTTCAAAGAGTATATGGATGATGATTTTAATACTCCTGGTGCAATCTCTGTTTTATTTGATTTAACCAAACAGATTAACAAAGAGTCTGGATCTAAAGCATCAGAGCTAGCAGGTAGATTAAAGCAGTTAGCTTCAGTTTTGGGCATTCTAGAGCAAGATCCAAATACCTTCTTAACTAGTGGCGCTAATAATGATGACAATGCACAAATTGAAGCATTAGTTAAAGAGCGTAATGATGCAAGAAAGGCAAAAGACTGGGCTCGTGCAGATGCTGCTAGAGATAAGTTAAAAGCTCTACATATTGAACTTGAGGATACTCCTCAGGGAACTGTATGGCATAGAGTTTAATTAAGCTTAATTTTTAGAGAAAGGCTGTGAGTTAAATCAGGGCCTTTTTTATTTTGTCTTTGCTAAATCATATAAATAATCTAATCTTAAGATAAGAAAAGAATTCACGGCCTTGAAAGCCTAAGTTGGGCGTATGTATTTAGAAAGAGCAAAAGTTACTAACTTCCGCGGTATTAGAAGACTCTCTGTTGACTTTGAATCAGACAGCACTTTTTTAATTGGTGAAAATCAGTGGGGTAAAACTTCACTGTTAAGAGTTCTATGGATGCTCTTAGGTCAGGGCGAAGAACTGTGTCAGTTTGATAAAAGTGATCTTTATGTTCCCGTCAAAATAGAAAAAACACGAGAATTTCCACATGAAGATCTTGTGGAAAAAGTATCCAACCGTAAATCACTTAACTTTGATGAAACTTATCGTGAAAAGTACAGAAAAGGCGAAATTGAATATAGTTGCGAGAATTGTGCAAACCCAGCCTGTGATGGTCGTGAACCTTTTATAGACAAAGGATCTGAAGACTGCGCTGACTTTGATGCCAAAATAAAAACAGATGTAGGTTCAGACGTTTTAAGTTCAGATGCAGTAGGTCCAGATGATGTAAGCCTAGATGAAGATAGTGTAAATAAAAAAGCTGGTAACTTTTTTGATGAGCTCGATTCATATATTGAAAACAATGATCCTTTATCTGATTTTGATAAGGAAGATGTTTTCAACACAGGGGCTGGAAAAATAAGAGTTGATCTGTACTTTAGGGAAAGTATCCCTAATGCAGAAGCTGATACTTGTGAAGAACTAAAGCCATTTTGGAATTATTCTGAAGATGGTTTTTACAGAATTCACTGGCAGGTTATTGGAAAGTTCGATGAAGACAAAAAAGAGTTTGTAACTTACCATTCGCTAATTTTAAAAAAACAGCAAAACAACTTACCTTTTGAAAAGGTAAAAAAGGCTATTTTTAAGTTAATTGCTCTTAATCCTGTTTTCAGATTAAGAGACAGTAGAATGGAAAAATCCTCTGGTTTTGAGTCTATTTCTCAGGACAGAATTAAGACTATTTTAGATATGATGTCTGAAGAGCCAGCCTTATCTGGTGACTCAGTAAAAATGTTTGCAGATACTTTTGGTACTTTCTTAGATAAGTACTTCTCTGAATATGCAAACTCAGATATAGACAGACAAAAAATCATCTCTAGATCGAGAAACATTTCAGATATTGTAAAAAGCCCTATTTCATTAGAATCAATTTCTAATATAAAACAGACCTTAACTACACCAGGCTTTAATAAGTCTAAAGCTTTGCTCTCTTATATTGCTGCTGCAATTTTGTTAAACAAAGGTAACAGAAAAATTGATCCTACAGGAAGACCAATTCTGATATTAGAGGATATTGAGTCACGTTTCCATCCTTCAATGTTACTGTCTTTTTGGTCACTACTTGCAATTACAGATGTTCAGAAAATTGTAACTACTAACAGTGGTGATCTTTTGTCAGCTGTAAGCTTGGAATCTCTAAGAAGATTACAAAAGAAACACTACGATACTCGTTGCTATAAGATTGACAGCTCTATGTTAAGTTACGAGGATCTGCGCAAAATTGCCTTCCACATTAGAATTAACAGACCTATGGTGTTGTTTGCGAGATCGTGGATCTTAGTGGAGGGTGAAACTGAGGTGTGGATTTTAACTCAGATAGCCTCTATCTTAGGAATATCTCTGGCCTGTGAAGGTATTAGAATCATTGAATATGCCCAGTGTGGATTAAAGCCTCTAATAAAAATCGCAGCTCAGTTAGGTATTAATTACCATGTCTTAACTGACGGTGATGATGCTGGTAAAAAGTATGCAGAGGTCACTATGTCCTTTTTAAGTAAAAAGAACAGAGAGACTCATTTAACTGTACTGCCTCAAAGGGATATAGAACATTACCTATATACACAAGGGTATGCAAAAGACTTTAAGATTGCAGCTGGTTTATCAGGAAATAATCAACTAAGAAAAGGCTTTGATATGGATAAAGTCATAGAGCTTGCCATAAAGAGAAAGAGTAAACCAGGTCTTGCCTTAGTATTAGTTGATGCAATTCAGAAAAAGGGTATAGAAGGCGTTCCTTTAGTATTTGCAAATCTCTTACAAGAAGTCCGCTCTATGGATAATGACAACTTTATTTAGTAGATGTTGATAATTTTGTAGAAGTTGTTAAGAGCGGACAGGGAAAGAGCAGTTATTCGATGTTTTGAACCTGTTCTCTCATTTGTTCAATCAGCACCTTTAGCTCTACAGCAACTTTGGTGATATCCAAAGATGATGCTTTAGAAGCTAAAGTGTTAGCTTCACGGTTAAATTCCTGCATCATAAAATCAAGTCTCTTACCGCAAATGCCACCTGTTTTTAGAATGTTTCTAACCTCTTTAATGTGAGATTTTAGCCTATCGTATTCTTCTCTTACATCTGCTTTTTGAGCTGCAAGGGTAACTTCCTGTTCGATACGAGTAGGATCTACATCAACAGCAAACTCAGCAATTTTAGCTTTGATTTTTTCTCTTTCTTTTAGAACTAATTCGTTTAAAGACTTTTCTACTGTTACAAGTTGTTCTTCAATGCTTACAAGTCTTGATTCAATAGCTAGTTTTAATTTCTCGCCTTCATGCTCTCTTGCTGTTACTAGCTTATTGATAGCTGTATCTAAACTGTTGATAACAAGATCATCAATAGTAGCCTGTACTTTTTCATCCTGGACAAGGATGCCAGGATAGTTTAATACTTCAATGGCATTTGTAGTGGCACCATTGATATTACTTTCTATGGTTTTTATAGTATAAGAAAGCTGTTTTAGCGCAGTCTCATCTACTTTTAGTGAACTTTTGAGGTTCTCTGACAAGGTGATATAGCAGTCTATCTTTCCTCTTTTAAGGTGATTTTGAAAGAGCTCTCTTAGTTTTGCGTCAAGATGTCTTAAAGAGTCAGGCATTTTGAAGTTAACTTCTAAAAATCTACCATTTACAGAGGTGATGTCAATATTAAGATCTGCAATATCATTGCTTTTGATGACATTTGCAGAACCTGTCATGCTGAAAATAGGCTCCATATAATCTCCTTTTTTAAATTCAGTATAACAAGGAATGAAGTATATTTTTGTATTCACAGTGCAGAAAGTATAAGGTAAAATTTACAAAAAAATTTTAGAGGTAGTTATGCAGGAATATCAGCGTAAGTTTATTGAATTAGCTTTAAGTAAAGGCGTATTAAAATTTGGTAGCTTTGTTTTAAAGTCAGGTCGTACCAGTCCATATTTCTTTAATGCAGGTGGTTTTAATACAGGTGCTGATCTTGCAACTTTAGGTGAGTGCTATGCACATGCTCTAGTAGATGCAAAGATTAGTTTTGACGTTTTATTTGGACCAGCATATAAAGGTATTCCTCTAGCATGTGCTACTGCTATGGCTTTAGCAAAAGATCATAACAAGAATGTACCTTGGTGCTTTAACCGTAAAGAGAAGAAAGATCACGGTGAAGGCGGTAATCTTGTAGGAGCTCCTTTAAAGGGTGACATTCTTTTAATTGATGACGTAATTACAGCTGGTACTGCAATTCGCGAGTCTGAAGAAATCATTAAAGCTAACGGCGCTCACTTTAAAGCTGCTTTAATTGCTTTAAACAGAATGGAAAAAGGCAAAGGCCAGAAGAGTGCCATTGCAGAAGCTGAAGAGCAGATTGGCATTAAGATCATTTCTATTGTTACTTTCGATGACTTATTAAAGTACATCGAAAACGATGACAAGTTAAAAGAGCACATCCCTGCAATGCTTGAGTATCGCAAGCAGTATGGTGCTTAATTACTTTTTGTAATTAGTTTTATTTAAGCTGTACTGGCATCCACAGTACAGCTGATTGTAGAACTTAATCTCTTTTACAAGTTCATAACGGCGACCTACAAGACCTTCCTTTCGCCAGTCCTGATCCCAGTATTTAACACCATCAACAGCTTCTTGAGCTGCAAAGCCTGCTGTATCTACTTGCTTTTTACTCTTCCATCTTGAGGTGCAAAGAGTAGTGGTAAAGGTGTTGATATTGCGCTCTTTAGCAAAGAGAGCGGTTACAGTAAGTCTATGGGTAAAACACTTTAAACAGCGGTTACCTCTTTCAGGCTCATTCTCAAGACCTTTTACTTTTTCTTGCCAGCTTTTGTAATCATAGTCACCGATTACATATTCAAGATCTAAAAGTTCGCACAGGTGAACCCATTCATCTCTTCTTTTTTCATATTCTTCTAATGGGTAGATATTTGGGTTATAGAAGAACATTAGAGGTTTAATCTTATTGAAGATAAGACATTCAACTAAGCTTGTAGAGCATGGAGCGCAACAGCAGTGAACCACAAGTCCATTTGCGCCTTCTGGCAGTACAAGATCTTTTTTAGGAGAATCTTTAGCGAAGTTATCAGGAAGAGAAAAATCAAAAATCATAGAAAATCGCACCTTTGACTTAAGATGTCGTATTATATACAAAAATTTTTGCAAGAATAATTCATTATGATTAAGTCCAGTTCAGATCTTTATAAATCAGTCTCTTACATTGTTTTAGCTTTAGCTATTACTGTCATTTTGTATTTTGTAAATGATTTATCCTTACAGAGTATGTTAGCTTTTACTACTTACTCTATCTTAGGTCTATTTTGCTTGTGGTCTAGTTTTCACCTTTGCAAGAGCAAGAACTTAATCATTGCCTTTATATTTTTTGAAATAACCTATTTGAGTGTTTATGTACTCTCTATTTCATTGAGTTTAAACACCTCATTATTTGATTTTATAAAAGGTGTAGCCTTCTCTTTTGTAGTCTTTTCTCTTTTAGCTTGCGTAAAGTTTGTTTTTAACCGCATTACAAACAGATCAAGCTCAACTAATACTAGTTCAACTGATTTATGTTCATCTAACTCATGTTTAAAAAGCAGTAACTTATCAAAGCACTTATTATCTATTCTCTATTTTGTTTTAGTGTTTATTGGGCTGTTCTTCCCATTACTCATGATCTGTTACTACGTGGCAACAGGTTCATTGATCTCATCAGATATTATTCTGGCTTTAGCTCAAACTAATGGCTCTGAGGGTAAAGAGTTTTTTGTAAGCAACTTTAATGTTATGTGGGTTGTTTCATTTGTCATCCTAGTAGTTATCGTTGCAGTAAATTACATCTTATTAAATAGAGTTTGCGCTGTATCTAAGAGTGCTGAATCTGATAAACAAAGCTCAAAGCTTCAGTTTGCTCTATTCTCTTTATTTGTAATGATAGTATCTGTTTTTCTTGCTCTGCCTAGAATGGACTACCTTCCATATGCAGTAGTTAAAGTTACCTCAAGACAGTTAGATAACTTTGATGCTTATAAAAAGCAAAAGGGTGCAAGACTTGAGAAACTGAAGACACTAACCTCATTAAAGTTAGATAACAATTTAAATGCTGATGGCAATTTATTTGTTCTTGTCATAGGTGAGTCAGAAACTCGTGACAGAATGGGAGTATATGGCTTTAATCGAGACAACACTCCTAATTTAAGTAAAGAGAGTGAGTCTTTAAATACAGTTTTATTTAAAAATGCCTATGCTTCATGGCCACAGACTGTTCAAGTACTTTCTTATGCTTTAACTCAAGCAAATCAGTATTCTTCAATTGAGACTGTTGATGCTTTTTCTATTATGGAAATAGCAAAGGCTGCTGGATACACAACATACTGGCTATCAAATCAAAGAAAGTTTGGTGTTTATGAAACTCCAATTACTGTTGTAGCTTCAACTGCTGATAAGGAAATCTGGACTAATGGCTCTGCTAAGATGGAAGGCGTCTTCTTTGATGAGGAGTTGTTAAACCGTTTCCCTAAAATCGATCCTAAAAAGAACAACTTTATTGTTATTCATCTAATGGGATCTCATCAGAAATATGAAAAGCGTTTACCTTCAGAATACAAGGTGTTCAAAGGTGACGATGAGAATAATGACTACTATGATGACACTGTGCTATATACAGATCATATAGTGTCAGAAATCTACAAGAAAGCAAAATCATACAGCAGTTTTATGGGAATGGTGTACTTGTCAGACCATGGTGAAGATCCTCATATCGTAGGTGGACATGATCCTGTAAATGTTAATGCTCAGATGCTAAGAATACCTGCAGTAGTTTATTTTTCAGATAACTATATTAATAGATGTAAGAATATTTACACTAACTTAAAAGCTAATAGCGATAACTATTGGTCAAATGATCTTTTGTATGAATTGATGGTTTCTCTTTTAAGAATTGAAGGTGCACCTAACTTTAATCTTAAATTAGATATAGCATCTGATAAGTACGACTTAGATAAAAATTCAGTTATGACTATGTACGGTAAAAAACACGTTACCGAGTACGAAAAATAGCAAAAAAAAGTTGTACTTCTTCAAAATTTGTGTATAATAATTGCACTTTCGTTCTGCGCTTAAAAACGTACGCAACGAGACCAGCCCTACTTCGTAATGATGCGGCTGATGAGACTCTCCCTAATTTTGGGAGAAATTGGTAATAGTAGCACTTCCTCTTATTTTGAATAAAGGTAAGAAGGCAGGTGTATACTTGTTCTTTTATTTATTATGGAGTCTGCAATGCAGAATCAAAGAATTAGGATCCGTCTTAAGGCATACGATCACAGATTGATTGATCACTCAACCGCTGAAATCGTTGAAACCGCTAAGCGCACAGGCGCTCAGGTACGTGGTCCAATCCCGCTCCCTACTCGCAAGGAGCGTTACACCATCCTTATTTCCCCACATGTAAACAAAGATGCTCGTGATCAGTACGAAATCCGTACTCACAAACGTTTAGTTGATATCGTGGAGCCAACTGAGAAGACTGTAGATGCTTTAATGCGTTTAGATCTTGCAGCTGGTGTGGATGTTCAGATCAGCCTTCGCTAATAGGGGAATAATACAATGTCAATCGGTTTAATTGGCCGCAAGCTTGGTATGACCCGTGTTTTCAACGAGAACGGCAAATCTGTTCCAGTAACAGTCATCCAGGTAGAAGCAAACCGCGTAACCCAGTTAAAGAATCTTGAGAATGATGGTTATACCGCAATTCAGGTTACTACTGGTGAGCGCAAAGCAAGTCGCATGACCAAGGCAGAAATTGGTCACTTCGCAAAGTCCGGTGTTCAAGCAGGCCGTGGCTTATGGGAGTTCCGTTTAAATGATGAAGAGCTAGCTTCATATAAAGTTGGCGACGAAATCAAAGTAGACGCATTCCAGGACGTTAAGAAAGTAGATGTAACCGGCCAGTCAAAAGGTAAGGGTACAGCAGGTACCATCAAGCGTTACCACTTCTTACATCAGGATTATACCCACGGTAACTCACGTTCACATCGTGTCCCAGGTTCTACTGGTCAGAATCAGACCCCAGGTAGAGTTTTCAAGGGCAAGAAGATGGTTGGTCATATGGGTTCTGAGAAGGTTACAGTATTGGGCCTTGACTTAGTTCGCATTGACGCAGAACGTAACTTACTTCTCGTAAAGGGCGCTGTTCCAGGTGCTAATAACGGGGATGTAATTGTAAGGCCAAGTCTTAAAGCTTAACCCGAGGTAATAGGATCATGGAATTAAAGTTAGTTGGCGCAGACAAGCAGCTAGAAGTGTCAGAGAGCACCTTTGGCCGTGAGTTTAATGAGCCATTAGTGCACCAGGTAGTAGTTTCATACCTGAGCACTGCACGCGCCGGTACTAAAGCTCAGAAGACTCGTTCTGAGGTATCAGGTGGCGGTAAGAAGCCTTTCCGTCAGAAGGGCACAGGTCGTGCACGTGCTGGTTCAACCCGTTCACCATTATGGCGTGCAGGTGGTACCATCTTCGCTGCAAAGCCACAGGATTGGACCCAGAAAGTTAACCGTAAGATGTATCGCGTTGCTATGAGCAGCATCTTATCAGAGTTAGTTCGTCAGGACCGCTTAGTTGTAGTTGACGACTTCAAAGTTGAAGACCACAAGACCAAGTCATTAGTTGCAAAATTAAAGGACTTAGGCTTAAAGCAGGTTCTAATCGTTACTGATGCTTTCGAAGAGAATTTATTCTTAGCATCTCGTAATCTATACAGAGTAGAAGTTTGTCAGCCAGGTACTGCTGAGTTCAACCCAGTAAACCTAGTAGGCTTTGACAAAGTTTTAATTACTTCTGCAGCTGTTAAGAAAGTAGAGGAGTTGCTGAAATAATGTCAGAAGCACGTTTAATGAATATCTTACGCGCACCTGTAATCTCTGAGAAGAGCTCAGCTGCACAGCAGGATAAGAATACTTTAGTATTCAAGGTATTAAAGGACGCAACTAAGGACGAAATCAAGGCTGCAGTTGAGACTTTATTCAACGTTAAAGTTGAAGCTGTTCGCACCCTTAATTTCCAGGGCAAAGTACGTCGTACAGCTCGTGGTTTTGGCAAGCGTTCTGATTGGAAAAAGGCTTATGTTACTCTTCCTGAGGGTACTCAGTTAGACATTGAGGATGCCTCACAGCAGACTAACAAGGAGAGCAAGTAATGGCAATCATTAAGGCAAAGCCAACCTCCGCAGCCCGTCGTCATGTCGTACAGATTAAGACACCTGGCTTATGGAAAGGTGGTCCAGAGCGTTCTCTAACAGCAGAGAAGCGTAAGACTGGTGGTCGTGACAACTATGGTCACATTTCAACCCGTCACATTGGTGGTGGTCACAAGCAGCGTTATCGTTTAGTTGACTTTAAGCGTCAGAAGGATGGTATCGAGGCACGCGTAGAGCGTCTTGAGTACGATCCAAACCGTTCAGCTCACATTGCATTAGTTTGCTATGCTGATGGTGTTCGTAGCTATATCTTAGCTCCTAAGGGCTTAAAGGAAGGCGACGTTGTAGTATCTGGTTCAGATGCTCCTATCAAAGTAGGTAATGCATTACCAATGCGCAATATCCCTCTTGGTACAACAATTCACGCAGTTGAGTTAAACCCTGGTGCTGGTGCAGTATTTGCTCGTTCAGCTGGTTGCTACTGTGAATTAGTTGCTCGTGAAGGTGCTTATGTAACCTTACGTATGCGTTCAGGCGAAATGCGTAAAGTTTTAGCTGACGGTCGTGCAACAATCGGTGAGATTGGTAACGGCGAGCACATGTTAGCTCAGTTAGGTAAAGCAGGTGCTAAGCGTTGGCGCGGTGTACGTCCTACAGTTCGTGGTATGTCAATGAACCCTATCGATCACCCACATGGTGGTGGTGAGGGCCGTAACAAGGGCATTCAGCCACGTTCTCCATGGGGTACTCCATGTAAGGGTTACAAGACACGTAAGAACAAGCGTACTGATAAGTACATTGTTCATCACCGTTAATCGATTAGCGAGGATATAACATGCCACGTTCTTTAAAGAAAGGTCCATTTATTGATGCGTCCTTACTAAAGAAGGTACTGCAGGTCCAGCAGACTGGCGATAAGAAGCCAATCAAGACCTGGTCACGCCGTTCAGTTATCATTCCACAGATGATTGGAATGACCATCGCTGTTCATAACGGTCGTCAGCACGTACCTGTATTCGTTTCAGACGAAATGGTTGGTCACAAGTTAGGTGAGTTTGCACCTACTCGTACCTTTAAGGGTCACACCGTAGCAACTGATGCTAAGGCCTAATTGGAGTTTAATGTAATGGAAGTTAAAGCAATACACCGTTATGCTCGTTCTTCTGCACAGAGAACTCGCTTGGTCGCTGATCAAGTTCGCGGTTTACCTGTTCAGAAAGCTTTGGATTTATTACAGTTCAGCCCACGTAAGGCTGCTGCTATTATCCGTAAAGTACTGCTCTCAGCAATTGCTAATGCAGAGCACAACCAGTCTTTAGACATCGACGATTTAGTTGTTGCTAAGATCATGGTTGATGAGGGTCCTTCACTAAAGCGTATCATGCCACGTGCAAAAGGCCGTGCAGATCGCATTGTAAAGCGTACTTCTCATATCACTGTTGTTGTAGCAGATAGCGTTAGGGAGTAATCATGGGTCAGAAAATTAATCCAAACGGAATCAGACTTGGTATCACTAGACCATACTCATCTGTTTGGTATGCATCTACTGCAAATTTCCCTGCTAACATCAAGAGCGACTCTGCAGTTCGTAAGTATTTAACCAACGAGTTAAAGAACGCATCTGTATCAAAGATCGTTATTGATCGTCCTGCAAAGAGCATTCGTGTAACAATCTGCACCGCTCGTCCTGGTATCGTAATCGGTAAGAAGGGTGAGGATGTTGAGAAGTTACGTCAGAAGATCTCTGCAATCGCAGGTGTTCCAGCTCAGGTTAATATCAGCGAGATTCGCAAGCCTGATTTAGACGCTAAGTTAGTAGCAGATTCTATTGCTTCTCAGTTAGAGCGCCGTGTAATGTTCCGTCGCGCTATGAAGAAAGCAATTCAGAACGCTATGCGTGCTGGTGCTAAGGGTATCAAGGTTGAAGTATCAGGCCGTTTAGGTGGTGCTGAAATCGCTCGTTCAGAGTGGTTACGTGAAGGTCGTGTACCTCTACACACACTACGTGCTGATATCGACTACGCTTTATCAGAAGCAGTAACAACCTATGGTGTAATCGGTGTTAAGGTTTGGATCTTCAAGGGTGAAGTTTTAGGTGGTTTACCTTTAACTCAGGAAGAGACCGAAGACCGTAACAATGCAGCTGCTCCAGCAGGTCGTCGTGGCCGTCGTGATGACAACCAGGCTCGCAATGGCCGTGGCCGTCGCGGTGCTAAGAAGACCGAAGAAGCTCCAGCTTCAAAGGCTGCTGAGTAACGGAGGAAGTATAAGTGTTACAACCTAAACGTACAAAATATCGTAAGACTCAGAAAGGTCGTAATGAAGGCTTAGCATACGCTGGCTCAATCGTATCTTTCGGTGAGTTTGGTCTTAAGGCTACATCTCGCGGTCAGATTACTGCTCGTGAGATCGAAGCTGCACGTCGTGCGTTCACTCGTGAGATGAAGCGTGAAGGTAAAGTTTGGATCCGTGTGTTCCCAGACAAGCCAATCACTCAGAAAGCTCTTGGTGTTCGTATGGGTAAAGGTAAAGGTACTGTTGAGTACTGGGTTGCTCCAATTCAGCCTGGTCGTGTACTTTTCGAAATCGGTGGCATTAGTGAAGAAGTTGCTCGTGAGGCTTTCCGTCTTGCTTCAGCAAAATTATCTGTAACTACCACCTTCGTTCGTAAGCAGGTGATCTAATGCAAGCAAACGATTTACGCAATAAGTCAGTTGAAGACTTAAAGACTGAACTCTCAAATCTTCAGCGCGAGCAGTTCAACCTACGTTTTCAGTTAAAGACTGGTCAGTTACAGCAGACTGATAACGTTCGTAAGGTACGTCGCGATATCGCACGTATTAACACAATCCTTTCTGAGAAATTAAACTCAGAGAGCGCAAAGTAGAGGTAGAGTTAAATGTCAGAACAAAATGCAAAAGTAGCTCGCTCTCTTCGCGGTCGCGTTGTAAGCGATAAGATGCAGAAAGCTTGTGTAGTAGCAGTAGAGCGCCGTATTGCTCATCCAGTATACGGTAAGATTATTACTCGTACTACCAAGTTCCACGTATCAGACGTTGAGAACGCTGCTCACGTAGGTGATATTGTTGAGATTTGTGAATGCAAGCCAGTTGCTAAGACTATTTCTTGGAAACTAGTTAGCGTGATCGAGAAGGCTCAGAACGCCTAATCTCTAACAAATGAGAGAGACCGCGAGAATATATGCTTGCGGTCTCATTTTTTTTATGGTATATTTTAGCGCCTTTCTAAATTAGTTTAGAGAGTTGTTTTTTTATATTTAACCGGAGCATTTGAAATGATCCAGATGCAAAGCATGCTTGACGTTGCCGATAATTCTGGCGCACGTGCAGTTCAGTGTATTAAGGTTTTAGGTGGTTCACACCGCCGTTACGCTGGCATTGGCGACATTATTAAGGTGTCTGTTAAAGACGCAATTCCACGCGGCAAGGTTAAGAAGGGCGACGTACTAGACGCTGTTGTTGTTCGCACCAAGAAAGGTGTTCGCAGACCAGACGGTTCAGTAATTCGCTTTGACACTAACGCAGCAGTTTTATTAACTGCTCAGCATGAGCCTATCGGTACTCGTATCTTCGGACCAGTTACTCGTGAACTACGTTCAGAGCAATTTATGAAGATTGTATCTTTAGCTCCAGAAGTACTCTAATTTACAGGGAGTATTAATAAAATGGCAGCGAAAATTCGCACCAACGATGAAGTAATCGTTATCACAGGTAAAGACAAGGGCAAGACTGGTAAAGTTACCCGTGTTTTAACTAGTGAGCACAAGGTGTTAGTTGAAGGCATTAATGTCAAGAAAAAACACCAGAAACCTAACCCAAATCTTGGCGTTCAGGGCGGTATTGTAGACATCGAAGCACCTATTGATGTTTCTAATGTTGCAATCTACAACCCAGATACTAAGAAGGCTGATCGTGTTGGCTTCAGAATCGAAGACGGTAAAAAGGTTCGTTTCTTCAAGTCAAATGACAAGATCATTTCTTCATCAGCCAAGTAAGCGTTAATTAAAGGAGAATAACGATGGCGAAACTGCATGATCTATACAAGCAGGAAGTAATCAAAGCCTTAACAGAAAAATTTGGTTACAAGACAATCATGCAAGTCCCTCGGATTGAGAAGATCACCCTGAATATGGGTGTTGGTGAAGCAGTTGCAGATAAGAAAGTTTTAGAGAATGCTGCACGCGATATGACCGCTATTGCAGGTCAGAAGCCTCTAATCACCAAAGTTCGCAAATCCGTAGCGGGCTTCCATATTCGTGAGGGCTATCCAATCGGCTGTAAAGTTACACTACGCGGTGAGCGTATGTGGGAGTTCCTCGAGCGTTTAATTGTGATCGCAATTCCACGTATCCGTGATTTCCGTGGTTTATCTGCTAAGTCATTCGATGGCAGAGGAAATTACTCAATGGGTGTACGTGAGCAGATCATTTTCCCTGAGATCGACTTTGATAAAGTTGATGCAGTTCGTGGTTTAGATATCACTATCACCACAACAGCTAAGACAGATGAAGAAGGCAAAGCTTTATTAGAGGCTTTCAACTTCCCATTCCGTACTCAGGCCCACAAGTAATTCGAGGACGAACTAATGGCTAAGACTTCAATGATTTACAGAGATCTTAAAAGAAAGCGTTTAGCAGAACAGTATCGTGCAAAGCGCGCAGATCTCAAAAAGATTATTTCTAGCGTATCTGCTTCAGATGAAGAGCGTTTCGCAGCAGTGCAGGCTTTAGCAGCACTACCACGTGATTCAAGCCCTTCACGTCAGCGTAATCGCTGCAGTGAGACAGGTCGTCCACATGGTTACTTACGTAAGTTCGGTTTATGCCGTATTAAGCTACGTGAGCACATGATGCGTGGCGAAATCCCTGGTCTACACAAGGCTAGCTGGTAAGAGGAGAGATACAAATGATGCAAGATCCTATTGCGGATTTATTAACCCGCATTCGCAACGGCCAGGCATCTGGCAAAGTTTCAGTTACAATGCCTTCATCTAAGTTAAAGGTTGCTTTAGCTAATCTGCTATTAAAAGAAGGTTATGTTTCTTCTGTTGCAGAGAATGGTGAAGTTAAGAAAGTTTTAGAAATTGGCCTGAAATATTATGAAGGCGCTCCTGTAATCGAAATGATCAAGCGTGTATCACGTCCTGGTCTTCGTATCTACAAGAGAAGCAGTGAACTACCACGTATCATGAATGGTTTAGGTATCGCTGTTATTTCAACTTCTAAAGGCTTAATGACCGATCGTGCTGCCCGTAAGGACGGCTTGGGCGGCGAAGTTATTTGCTACGTCGCATAATTAGGGAGGCAACATGTCACGTATTGCTAAGGAACATATCGCAGTTCCTCAGGGCGTCGAAGTTACTCTCGACGGTCAGAAGGTTACCATCAAGTCTAAGAAAGGCGAGATGACCTTAAATTTACATCCAACAGTTGGTGCTAAGTTCGAGAACAACCAGATTTTAGTTGTTCAGAAGGAAGATACCACTGAGTCAAACATGCAGTCAGGTACTTCACGTGCTTTATTACACAACATGGTTGTTGGTTTAGATAAAGGTTTCGAGAAGGCTTTAAAGCTTGTTGGTGTTGGTTACCGTGCAGCTGTTAAGGGTAAGACCTTAAACCTAGTTTTAGGTTACTCTCACCCAATCGACTACGAGTTACCTGAAGGTGTTACCGCTGAGACTCCATCTCAGACTGACATCATCCTAAAGAGCTATGATAAAGCTTTATTAGGTCAGGTTGCTGCAAAGGTTCGCGCATTCCGTGCTCCAGAGCCATATAAAGGCAAGGGTGTTCGTTATGCAGACGAAATCATTCACATTAAAGAAGCTAAGAAGAAATAATAGGGTGGCATAACATGTTCGATAAGAAAGAAGCACGCATTCGCCGCGCTACTAAGTCTCGTGCAAAGATGCATGAGTTAGGTGTAACTCGTTTAGTTGTTACCCGTACTCCACGTCACATCTATGCTCAGATTATCAGCAATGATAACCGTGTTTTAGCTTCAGCTAGCACTTTAGATAAGGACCTAGTAAAGGGTCTTAAGTACACTGGTAACGTAGAAGCTGCCAAAGTTGTTGGTAAGGCTGTTGCCGAGCGTGCAATCGCAGCTAAGGTTGACACCGTAGCTTTTGACAGATCAGGCTATCAGTATCATGGCCGCGTTGCAGCATTAGCTGACGCAGCACGTGAAGCTGGCCTCAAGTTCTAGGAGTGTGAAAATGCAACACAAAGATGAAACTCAGGCTGGCGAGCTACAAGAGAAGTTAGTAGCTGTAAATCGTGTAGCTAAAGTAGTAAAAGGTGGTCGTATTTTCTCTTTCACCGCTTTAACAGTAGTTGGTGATGGTAACGGCCGTGTAGGTTATGGTTACGGTAAAGCAGGCGAAGTTCCAGCTGCAATTCAGAAGGCAATTGAGCAGGCTCGTCGTAACGTAAACAACAACATCAGCCTAAACAATGGTACTCTGTACCACTCAGTTAAGGGTGAGCATTCAGGTTCTATGGTTTACATGCAGCCTGCATCAGAAGGTACCGGTATTATTGCTGGTGGTGCTATGCGTGCTGTTCTAGAAGTTGCTGGTGTTCGTAATGTTTTAGCTAAGGCTTATGGTTCAACCAACCCAATCAACGTTGTAAGAGCAACTGTTGCTGCTTTAGCTTCTATGCGTACTCCTGAGGCAATTGCTGCAAAGCGTGGCCTTTCAGTGAAGGAAATCATGGAGTAAAAAATGGCAGATAAGAAAACCGTTAAAGTTACTCTAATTAAGAGCACTATTGGTCGTCAGCCAAAGCACATTGCTACCGTTAAGGGTTTAGGCTTACGCCGCATTCGTCACACCGTTGAGTTAGAGGATACTCCTTCAGTTCGCGGTATGATCAATAAGGTTAGCTACTTGCTAAAAGTCGAGGAGTAAAACATGCGTTTAGATACTTTAAAGCCTGCAGAAGGCTCACGTAAAGCAGCTGTTCGCGTTGGTCGTGGTATTGGCTCTGGCTTAGGCAAGACCTGTGGTCGTGGTGTTAAAGGTGCTGGTGCTCGTAAGAGTGCTCACAAGCGTCCAGGTTTCGAAGGCGGTCAGATGCCGATGAAGATCCGTTTACCAAAGTTTGGTTTCTGGTCTCCAAAGGCTGACGTTACTGCTCAGGTTACCTTAAACGATTTAAATCGTATTGAAGGTGATGTTGTTGATATGGCAGCTCTATTAGCAGCTCGCTTAATCAACAAGAAAGTTAAGTACGTTAAGGTAGTATTATCACGCGTTCCTAACTTCACTAAGAAGATCACCTTAAAGGGAGTAGGCGTAACTAAGGGTGCTAAGGCTGCTATCGAAGCAGTTGGTGGTACCGTAGAAGTTGCTCAGTACATCACTGATGCTGCTGCTCGTTTAGAGAAGTCAAACGCTAAATCTGCTGCTAAGCAGAAGTCACGTCTTGAGGCTCTAGCTGCAGCTGGCAAGCAGAAGCCTGCTAAGAAAACTGCAGAGCAGAAAGCAGCAAAGAAGGCTGCTTCAGCTAAGTAATTAAAAAGGGGGCATAAACGGCCCCTTAATGAGGTTTTGCATGGCTAGAAAATCGCTATTTGAGAGAAGTCGTGAAATGGCTGCTCAGCAATCTAAGGGCACTGGCGAAATTCGTCAGCGTCTTTTGTTTGTTGTGATTGCTCTGATCATGTTCAGACTTGGTTCATTTATTCCTGTTCCAGGTGTGAATGCTGACGTTCTTGAGCGTGTTTTCGATTCGCAAAGCGGAACCATTATTGGCATGTTCAACATGTTCTCTGGTGGCGCTCTTGAGCGTGCATCAGTTTTAGCATTAGGTATCATGCCATATATCTCTGCATCTATTATCATCCAGTTACTTGCTGTGCTAAATAAAAACTTAGCAGAGCTTAAGAAAGAAGGTGAGTCTGGTCGTCGTAAGATTACTCAGTACACACGTGTTGCTACTGTATTTTTAGCAGCTCTTCAAGCTTTCGGTATGGCAACAGGTATTCCTAACATGATGCCTGGTCTAGTAGATAATCCTGGTTTTGGATTCTACTTTGTTACTACTGTAAGCTTAGTAACCGGTACAATGCTTTTGATGTGGTTAGGTGAACAGATCACAGAACGTGGTATCGGAAATGGTATTTCATTGATCATTTTCGCTGGTATCGTTGCTGGTCTTCCATCAGCTTTAGCAAGAACCTTCGAGCAGTCTCGTCAGGGTGACTTGTCAACAATCGCATTGCTGATTATTGGTGTAGTAGTGGTCCTAGTGACCTTCTTCGTGGTTTTCGTTGAGCGCGGTCAGCGTAAGATTGTTATCGAATACGCTAAACGCCAAATGGGTAATCGAATCTACTCTCAGCCACGCTCTAATTTACCATTAAAGATCAACTTATCAGGTGTTATTCCAGCAATCTTTGCATCGTCAATCATTCTGTTCCCTGGTACCGTTGTATCTTGGTTCGGCCAAGGCGATAATGCTGTATCTAATGTTTTAGGTAGCATTTCTGTCTTTTTACAGCCAGGTCAGCCTCTATATGAATTATTGTATGCTGCAGCAATCATTTTCTTCACATTCTTCTATACTGCACTTGTGTTTAATCCTCGTGAGATAGCAGATAACTTGAAGAAGGGTGGTGCTTTCATTCCAGGTATTCGTCCTGGTGAGCAAACTGCAAGATTCATTGATAAGGTAATGACTCGCTTAACCTTAAGTGGTTCTTTATACATGGTTTTAGTATGCCTTGTTCCACAGATGTTAATGAACTGGTTTAATGTTCAGTTCTACTTCGGTGGTACTTCATTACTAATTATCGTAGTTGTTTGCATGGACTTCGTATCACAGTTACAGAGTCACATGATGAATCAGCAGTACGGTGATATCATGCGTAAAGCAAACTTAAGAAATTACGGTCGTTAATATCTAGTTAATTGGAGAATAAAAATGAAAGTTGGTGCTTCAGTTAAAAAAATGTGCCGCAACTGCAAAGTAGTTCGTCGTCACGGTGTAGTTCGCATTATCTGTGAGAATCCAAAGCATAAGCAGCGTCAGGGCTAATGCTTGTTTAAATATGCAAGTTCGCTTGCATGTTTAAATTAAAATCTGTATAATCATACAGCTTAAGCACTAAGAGTAACATCTTGGTGCTTTTCTGACATGCCAAAGTGCACTATGAGCGGTTGTCGCGTATCCTAACGGGCTTTGCGACAGCCTTTGTTTTTAACCGACCTATATTTAGGAGATCAATAGTGGCCCGTATAGCTGGCATCAATGTGCCTGATCAAAAGATCGCTGTGATTGCATTACAGTCAATCTATGGCATCGGCCCAACCCGCGCAAGCGAGATTCTTGCTAACGCAGGTGTTGAAGAGTCTGCAAGACTTAAAGATTTAGATGAGTCTGTTGTAGATAAAATCCGTGCCGAAGTGGCTAAGTTCACCGTTGAAGGTGATCTTCGTCGTGAAGTTTCTATGAACATCAAGCGCCTAATCGACCTTGGTACTTACCGTGGACTGCGTCACCGCAGAGGTTTACCAGTACGTGGACAGCGTACTAAGACCAATGCACGTACTCGCAAGGGTCCTCGCAAGAGCATTAAGAAGTAGGAGAGCTTAGATGGCTGAAGAAATCAAAAAAGAACAGCAGGCAGCTACCGCTACTGCTACACGTGCTCGTTCAGGCAAGCGCTCTAAGAAGCAGGTTGCTGATGGCGTAGCACACATCCATGCATCTTTCAATAACACCATCGTGTCAATCTCAGACCGTCAGGGTAATGTTCTATCATGGGCTACCGCTGGTGGTTCAGGTTTCCGTGGTTCTCGTAAGTCAACTCCATACGCTGCTCAGGTTGCTGCAGAGCGTGCTGGTGAGGCTGCAAAAGAATTCGGTGTTAAGAATCTTGAAGTTTTGGTTAAGGGTCCAGGTCCTGGTCGTGAGTCTTCAATCCGTGCATTAAATAATCAGGGTTATAAGATCACCAATATTACCGATGTTACCCCAATCCCTCATAACGGTTGTCGCCCACCTAAAAAGCGTCGCGTATAACCTAACGAGTTCAATTTCTGGAGAAAGATAAATGGCAAAATATACAGGTCCAGCCCTGAAATTAAGCCGCCGTGAGGGTGTTGACTTATTCTTAAAGTCAGGTGTTCGTTCAATTGACACCAAGTGCAAGTTAGACACTGCACCAGGTCAGCATGGCGCAAATAAAGCACGCCTTTCAGACTACGGCATGCAGTTACGTGAGAAGCAGAAGGTTCGTCGTATTTACGGCGTATTAGAGCGTCAGTTCCGTAACTACTACAAGAAAGCATCAAGAATGAACGGTAACACCGGTGAGAACCTGTTACAGCTTCTTGAGGCACGTCTGGATAACGTAGTTTATCGTATGGGTTTTGGTTCAACCCGTATGGAAGCTCGTCAGTTGGTAAGCCACAAGGCAATTACTGTTAACGATCATATCGTAAACATTCCTTCTTACCAGGTACAGCCATCAGACGTTATTGCTGTTCGCGAAAAGGCAAAGAAGCAGTTACGTATTAAGGCCGCAATCGACTTATCAGGACAGCGTGCTACTAAGCCAACATGGATCGATGTTGATCACGATCATATGAAGGGTACTTATAAGAGCAATCCTGAACGTGCTGAGCTACCTTCCGATATTAAGGAACAGCTCATCGTCGAATTGTATTCTAAGTAATAACGGCAACATTGCCAGCACCGCTTTTATAATGTGGGGTATCTCTAGTGTCTGTTGTTGAACTACTAAAGCCAAAGCCAGTTGACTATACTGAAGTCAGCCCAAATCATGCACGTTTAGTGCTTGAGCCACTTGAGCGTGGTTTCGGTTACACATTAGGCGTAGCTTTAAGTGGAATTTTACTAAAGACCCTGTCTGGAACAGCAGTAGATGCTTTTCAGATGGCGGGCGTAAAGGACATTAACAGCTCTAAAGCTGATCTTGAGGAAACTTTATTTGATGTAGTAATGAACTTAAAGTCTCTTGCTATTTCAGCTCAAGAACCTTTAAAAGAGCCTGTTTGGTTAACAATTGAGAGACGTGGCGAAGGCGAAGTTCATGCTTCTGACATCGTATGTCCTGAAAATATTTCTTTTGTTGACCCTGAAGCCCGTATTTGCACTCTAAAAGGTGCCAAGGCTTCGTTGTCGATGAAACTTCGCATCACCTCTGGTCAGGGTTATGTGATGGCAACTTCTGATAAGCATGTTCCTGCTGATTCAGATGAGACCATCTTAATTGATGCAAATTATTGCCCAGTTCGTCGCTATGTCTACGAAGTAGAATCAGCACGTGTTGAGCAGCGTACAGATTTAGATAGATTAGTTATTGATATTGAAACTAACGGAACAATTGCTCCTGAAGTTGCTTTAATGAACGGTTCTAATCTGATCTGTGACAGCATTTGCAACATAGTAGATAAGGAAGAGATCAGCGAGCGTGTTATGACACCAGCTGCTCCTCCAATGCCTGATCCAGTTTTAATGCAGTTAGTAGACGATTTGGAATTAACCGTTCGTTCTGCAAATTGCTTAAAGGCGGAGAATATCATTTACATCGGCGATTTGGTACAGAAGACCGAAGTAGAGTTGCTTAAGACACCAAATCTTGGTAAGAAGTCATTAAATGAAATTAAAGACGTTCTTGCTCAGAGAAACTTGTCTCTAGGTATGCGTGTGGCAAATTGGCCACCTCCAGGACTTCGTGCACCAAACAAATAACTGTTTAGAAGGAATTTAAAATGCGTCATCGTTTAAGTGGCCGTCATTTAGGTCGTACAGCTGCACACCGTGCTGCATTGTACCGTAATTTAGCTAAAGCTTTATTAACCTTCGAAGTAATTAAGACTACTGTTCCAAAGGCTAAGGAATTACGTCGCTTCGTTGAGCCTTTAATCACTTTAGCTAAAGTTGATACCGTTGCAAACCGTCGTTTAGCTCAGGCTCGTCTCCGTGACGAAGCAGTTGTTGCTAAGTTATTCAACGTTATTGGTAAGCTATCAGCTAACCGTAACGGCGGTTACACCCGTATCTTAAAGGCAGGTTTACGTTCAACTGATAAAGCTCCTGTAGCTTACATCATGTTAACTGACCGTCCTGAAGTTGCAGAAGAGTCAAAAGATTCTAAAGCAGCTGAATAATCCTATGGGCGCTTAGCTGCGCCCATTCAGATTTCTAGCTAACTAACTGTACTAAAAAACGAGGGTGAAACCTTGGATCAGATCATTGATTCTATTAAGCCAAATATTAAAGAAGTTACCGAGCTTTCTCGTAATGTAAGCCGCGTAATTCTTGAGCCATTTGAGCCACATTATGCTCAAATCGTAGGCACAGCACTCCGTCGTATTATGCTGTCCTCTATTCCTGGATATGCCATCACCGCAGTTGAAATTGATGGTGTAGTGCATGAATACAGTGCAGTAGAAGGCATTCAAGAAGATATTCTTCTTATACTTTTAAATTTAAAAGAAGTTGCTGTTGCTGCTGAAGGTTCTTTAAGAGACGAGCCTGTTCTTCAGTTAAAGAAGAAAGGTGTTGGTCCAGTTACAGCTGCAGACATTCAGTGTCCAGCTGGTATCGAGATTAAGAATCCAGAGCAAATTATTTGTCATTTAACAGACGAGAACAAAGAGTTAAACATGCACTTACATGTAACTCGCGGTCGTGGTTATGTACCAGCTGTAAATCGTCCATATGTTGAAGGTTCAGAAGAGCGTTTTATCGGTCATTTACAGATTGATCCTTCATACTGCCCAGTGTTAAATGTTGCAGTACACACAGCTCCTATTGCAGATGATAAAGAGCAGTTAATTCTTGATATCGAGACTAATGGTACAATCGATCCTAAGAACGCTGTAAGCATCGCTGCTACTATCTTCGCAGATCAGTTAAACTCATTTGTAGATATCAGAAATTCTGTAGCTCCTACAGAGGATTCTTCATTCAGACCTTTAATCGATCCTAAGTTGATTTGTCCTGTTGAAGATCTTGAGTTAACAGTTCGTTCTGCAAACTGTCTGAAGACCGAAGGCATCAAGTATATTGGTGATTTAGTTCAGAAGACCGAAGTAGAGTTACTTAAGACTCCTAACCTCGGTAAGAAGTCATTGACTGAAATCAAGGATGTTCTTGCTGAAAGAGGTTTATCTTTAGGTATGCGTCTTGAGAACTGGCCTCCTGCAGATTTAGATAATACTATCTAATATTTAGATAAATAAGATAAAATAGAAGAGTCTCCTAGGAGGCTCTTTTTCTTTTTGTGCTATATAGAGGCTTGTATGTATAAAAATATCGACAATTCTTTAGCTTATAGAGCATTTTCTGGTGGCCCTTTAGTTTGCATTTTTACTAAAAGTTCTAAAGATGTACCAGATGGTATGACTGCAGCTTGGTCATGCCCTTATGATCCTGATGTGTTATTACTCGTTCTTGATAAAGATCATACAACTTCAGAGAACATCCGTCATACTAAGAAATTTGTTGTAGCACTACCTAGCGGAGATCAGAAGAAAACAGCCTTGGAATTAGGTTCTGTTCACGGTCGTGATGTTGGTAATAAGTTACAGGTAAAAGACATTAAAACTGAAAAGTCACAGAAGTTTGGCTTAGATGTGATGTCAGATGCTTTAGCTTATTTTGAGTGCGAATTGCAGGATGAAGAGTTATTTGCTGACAAAGGCATTTGCTTGTCAAAAGTAGTAAATGTCTATGTAAAAGCAGATTGTTGGGATGATAAAGAAGAGTGCTTTAATCCTGGCTTTAAGAGAACATTACATCATGTAACAGGTTCTACTTTCTGTTCTGGTGGAGAGCTAGTTTAATATGGTTGATGTTGACAATTTAACAGATGAGCAAATTGATGCTCTTACAGATCAAGTTGTAGATTTGTATACAACTATTAGTGAAGAGGCTTTAAGTCTAAATGATCCTGATGCTTATGCAAAGGTTCGTAAAATCACTAACGATGATGACTATTCAATGGAATGCAGATTCAGAAATATATCTGAAGATGACGAGCTAGATCCTTCTGATTCAGAAATTGATGACTGTATTGTTGCTGAAATTTGGTTCACTGGAGCTCAAGAGCAATTAAAAAACGATGTCCACGTAGTGGATATCGTTTTTAGCGTGCAAGGGGAAGAATCTAACGCAGCATCTGCTAAATGGTTCCCTGATGATTAATTGATGCTAGGAACTTCATTATGGATTGATAGTAATTGGAGTTCCTACATCTACCATTGATAGAAATACATCTAAATCTGGGTTCAATAAAGCAATACAGCCATTAGTCCAATCTGTTCTCTGTACTGTTTCGTTATAGCTACTTCTTGAAGGTGGCTGTCCGTGAACCATGATCATTCCACCAGGTCTTCTGCCATAGCTTCTTGCAAACTCAATATCCTTTGAATTTGGATATGAGATGTGGAAAGCTTTATAGTAATTAGATCTCTGCTTGATGTAATCTAAAGTATAAGTTCCTTCAGGTGTCTTCTTATCGCCTTCAAACTGTTTCTTGCCATAAGGTTTGTCAGATAAAGCAATCCAGAATTTTCTGATCTCCTGACCATCTTTCATCAGGATCATCTGGTGTGCCGCTTTATTAACTACAACTCTATCAACTAACATCTTCTTTTGAGCTTGTGACTCAGTAAAAGTACTGGTGTTCATTAAGTTAGATGTAGCGCCTAGCTTTGAGTAATCAAATTCCTCGTCATAAACAACCTCAGAACTTACCGCTTTAGCCAATAAATCGTCTGGGATATTATGGAAAGTTTCTGCTTTTGCTTGTAGAGAAACTGTTGAAAAGGAAATAACAGATAAAGCAAAAATGTATTTTAAAATTTTCACTGTGGTCATACCTGGCATTATGTAATCATTCAGAAACAACATACCCTTGTAGAGAAACTTCGTTTTACAAGGTGATTTTATTATTGTTATAGAGTCACACAAAACTCATAGATAACATGGTTTTGTTGTGCATTTTTGATAAAATATACTGTAGCAAGAATATTATATACACAACTGCAACGGTTGTGCGAGAAAAAATAAATGTCAGATCAAATTAATAAAAAATTTAGCCTCGAAGGAATTGAACCATTGCCTCTTCAGGAATTTGCCGAAGAAGCATATCTAAATTATTCCATGAACGTAATTCGAGACAGAGCATTGCCTTCTGTGACTGACGGTATGAAACCTGTTCAGCGCAGAATTATTTATGCAATGTCAAAATTAGGCATCGATCCTAAAGCAAAGCATTCAAAGTCAGCAAGAACCGTAGGTGAAGTAATCGGTAAGTACCATCCTCATGGTGATAGTGCTTGCTATCAGGCTATGGTTATCATGGCTCAGCCATTTACATATAGATATCCTTTAGTAGATGGTCAGGGTAACTGGGGTGACGTTGAAGATCCTAAGTCATTCGCAGCAATGCGTTACACTGAATCAAGACTTGCTCCTTACTCAGATATTCTGTTAGCTGATATCAACTCAGGATGCGTAGACTGGTTACCAAATTTTGATGGAACAGTTAACGAACCTAAGTTCCTACCTGCAAGATTGCCAAATATCCTTTTAAATGGCACTACAGGTATTGCTGTTGGTATGGCAACAGATATTCCTTCACACAACTTAAATGAAGTTGCTAATGCAGTTATTGCGCTTATGGATAAGCCTGATTTAACTGTAACCGACTTAATGAAATATGTTCCTGGCCCTGATTATCCATGTGGTTGTGAGATTACTAATTCAGAGCAGGAATTAAAGGATATCTACGAAACCGGACGTGGTTTCGTGCGTCAGAGAGCTGTTTACTCAATTGAAAAGGATGAGATCGTAATTAACGCTCTGCCTTTCCAGGTATCTGGTGGCTCTATTGAACGTCAGATTGCTGATTTGATGTCAAAGAAGAAACTACCAATGGTAGCTTCTATAACTAATGCATCAGATCACAGCTGTCCTTGCAAAATTATCATTACTCCAAGATCAAAGCGTGTCGATTTAGATGAGCTTATGGAGCATTTATATGCTGTAACTGATCTTGAAAAGAGATATAAGGTAAACCTCAACATCTTAGGTATCGATGGTAAACCTGCTATCAAAAACTTAAAGACAATTCTCTCTGAGTGGTTAACTTTTAGAATCAATACCGTAAGACGTCGCTTAAACAGCCGTTTAGAGATTGTTAATAAAAGATTACACCTCTTAGAAGGTTTCTTATTGATCGTTTTAAATATCGATGAAGTAATCGATATTATCCGTCATGAAGATAATCCAAAAGAGAAACTTATCGAGAGATTTAACTTATCAGATGCTCAGGTTGAGTACATTCTTGAGACAAAGTTAAGACAGTTAGCAAGATTAGAAGAAATCAAACTTACTGCTGAAAAAGATAAGCTTAACGAGGAAAAGAAAAAGCTTGAAGCTCTGTTAGGATCTGAGACCAAGCTTAAGACTTTCATCAAGAAAGAAATTCAGTCTGATGTAAAGCAGTATGGTGACGAGAGAAAGTGCCGTATTGTTCAGAAGGAAGTTGCCAAAGCTATCAGTGAAGATGAGCTTGTACCAAGCACTCCAGCTACAGTTATCTTGTCAAAGATGGGCTGGGTTAGAGCTGCAAGCGGTTCAGACATTGATGCTGAGAATATGTCATATCGTTCTGGAGATGCATTCAAGTCAAAAGCTTCAGGTAAGACCAATGATAAGGCATGCTTTATCACTAATAAGGGTAGAGTTTACACTGTAGATGTAAAAGACTTACCTTCAGCTCGTGGTCAGGGTGAACCTCTGTCTGCTAAGGCAAATCTGCAACCAGGTGAGAGTGCTTGTCATGTAGTAATAGGTCATAACAATGAGCACTTTATTGTAGCTTCAGATAAGGCCTACGGCTTTATGGTTAAGGCTGAGGATTTACAGACAAGAAATAAAGCTGGTAAGGCTCTTATTACTGTAGATGACGATGCAACTATCTTAAAGCCTTTGTTAATTGGCAATAAGGACAGTGATCTGTTAGCTGTGGCAAGTAAGACAGGACGTCTGTTAATTTACAAGGTAAGTGAACTACCTGAACTGTCTCAAGGTAAGGGCAATAAGCTTATTGGTATTAACGGTGCTAAATTGGCTATAGGCGCTGACGGCATTGCAACCATGGAGATTATCCCTGAAAAAGCATCAATGATAATTCACTGTGGTAAGAGAACAATTAACTTATCTTCAAAAGAAATTGAAGAGAGAATTAGTTCTAGAAGCAAAGCCGGTGATTTATTACCAAGAGGCTTCCAGAAGATAGATTCATTGGAGATTGTAGTTCCTAAATCTGAAGAAGAGGAAGTTCAAACACCTCCAATTGAAGATACTGAATTTACCCTAGAGTAAAAAATAAAAACCGGCTTGATGCCGGTTTTATTTTGGGTAAATGGGCTTTGAAAATTGCTTAGCAAATATACCAAAGCGCTCCTAAGATATTGCCAAAAAACGTATTAAGAGCAAACAGCGCAATCATTACAACCATTAAAGACAAATCAATCATACCAATAGGAGGGATCAGCTTTTGAACTGGAGCTACTACAGGGTAGGTGATCTGAGCAAAGGTCATGCTTAAATAACGAGTGTTAGGTAACCATGAGGTTAAAGCCTGAGCTAAGAGTAAAAAGATTAAAAGATAGCCGAAGCTTTTAACTGTCATAATGATTGATGCTAGAGCAATCAATACAATATCAATAGATGATGACAAACATACTAATACAGTAAAGAAAACTACTGCGATTATAAAAGCCACAATAAAACCACAATAGTAGAAGCCTTTAATATGGATATTTCTAATAGGTAATCGACCTAATAGAGGCTCTGTGAGTTTTACTACAGCCTGTGTAAAAGGATGGTAGTAGTCAATGCTAGATGACTGCATTAGAGCTCTTAGTTCAAAGAGCATCACTACTGCAGTAACAAACATAATTAGATAATGAATTGCCATGTTTAATCCTTCATTGAAAATCTGTTAGAACATCTTCTCAAATTCGTAAGTTCTGTCAAGACTTGCTTGGATTGTATTCTGCATAATTTGCTCAAAGTTGCCCTCGGTCATCTTGCAAAGACCTGCAAAGGTAGTACCGCCTTTAGAGGTTACAGCCTCTCTTAGAGCTGCAATTGAGGTATCCTGGTTTTTGATTACCATAGATGCTGAGCCAAATACAGTCTGTTCAACCATCTTTCTAGCATCGTTAGGAGCGATACCATTTCTTACAGCTTCAGAAATTAAAGCTTCCATAAATCTGTATACAAAGGCAGGACCACAACCACAAATAGCTCCAATTACATTTAATGCCTGCTCATCGCCTTCAATGCACTCACCCATGTGCGATAGCATCTTTTTGCATAACTCTTTTTCGCTATCGGTTACAGCTGAATCGTAGCTTACAGCAATTACACCTAAACCTAATTTAGCAGGAGTGTTTGGCATGATACGAATTAGATTGTGAGTTTGTAACTGTGCATAAATTGAAGATAATTTAAAGCCTGCAGCCATAGAAATGAATAACTTACCATCTAAAGAAATGTTTGAATTTTTAATTTCTTCAAGGACTGAAGTTAAGATCTGAGGCTTTACACCTAAGAAGATCACCTGAGCTTGCTCAACAGTCTTTACATTGTCTGTAGTGATATTAGAACCATGCTGTTTGAATTTTTCTAATTTCTCTAAATGAGGTCCACTTACAGTAATATTTTTTGCGTCATAATCTTTGATAATGCTGTCATAGATGCAGCTAGACATATTGCCGCCACCGATGAAAGCAACTTTTACATCGTTCATAGTTTTGTTTTTGTACTCTCTAGCACCAAAAATTGCAGTTCCAATTCGAACTTCTGTTGAACCTTGAGCAATCGCAAGATCCAAGTCATGGGTCATACCCATAGACAGTATGTCAAAATCAGCAATGCTTGTCTTGTACTTGTTAAAGAGGTCCTTTAATTGTGCAAATTCAGCAGTGATTTCATCAAGGTTATTAGTGTCCTTACCAATGCCCATAAAACCACGCAACTTTAGCTTTTTGCAACTTTGAATTTCTTTAATGAGTTCATCAATATCAGATACAGCGCAACCTGACTTTTGAGACTCATCAGAGATGTTGACCTGAATTAAAACCTCAAGTGGTTTTAGGTTATCTGGTCTTTGTTCATCTAATCTTTTAGCCACAATAACTCTATCTACGCTTTCTACAATATCAAAGTGAGTTGCAATAAGCTTGGTCTTATTTTTCTGAATAGGACCAATAAAGTGCCAAACGATATCGTTATAGCCTAATTCTTTTAGTTGCTCAATTTTCTCAGATGCTTCAACGGCATATGATTCACCAAAGTGTCTTTCACCATCTTTGTAAGCTTCAATAACCATCTCTTTAGGCTTGGTTTTGCTTACACATAAAAGCTTTACGCTATTCTCAACTCTCTTGGAGTTAGCAATAGCCTTAGTGATGGATGAGTGAATGTGATTTAAATTTTCAGTGATGCTGTTCATAAATTGCCTTTTTATCTAATCCTATTAAATGGTATTATAGCTTCTTAAATAAAACTGTAACAATTTAATAAAACTGTAATAATTTGAAGGTGTACCAATGTTTGTTATCAATAACGAGATTTGTTCTCAGTGCGGTGAATGTCAGGATATCTGTCCTTGTGGCGCCATAGAGCAACAGCCTGATGACAGTTTTAAGATCGATGCAGAGATGTGTTCAGATTGTGCTGCTTGTCAGTCAGTATGCCCATTTGAGGCTATTGAAGAAAAAGAAGACGACAAATAGTCTTAAGAATTCATAGTTTGTTTAAACAACAACTAAAAGGGGAAGCGTAAGCTTCCCCTCGTTGTTTTTAAGATGGAGAATTCACTCCATCTTAAATTTATGCCTTAGCGTTTTCTAGCTGTGGTGTAGCCTTGTTTTCAGAAGACTCATTTTCAAGTTTTTCTTTAAGCTCTGAATCGTTATTCTTATTGAATAGACCATTTCTTAACTGCTTGATGAACTCGTCTTTTTCTAAGGTCTTTACATGAAGATCTAACTGATCGAAAGGAATTTCGATGCCATTCTTAGCAAAGACACTTAAAGTCTCACGGCTTAAATAATCCATGGTGAGTTTTCTGTCACCAATGTTAGTTACATATACTTCAGCGCAGATGTTAACTGAGCTTGCAGCTAGCTCTTTAATATAGATTAAAGAAGCCTGCTCCTTTGAAATGTAACGGCATCTGTTAACAATAGAGAGTAATAGACTCTTAGCCTTTTCAACATCGGCATCGTAGGCAACACCTACTACGAACTCTAACTTAGTAACAGTACTGGTTAAAGACCAGTTAGTAAGAGCTGAGGTGATGAACTCTTTGTTAGGGATCATTACTTCCTTGTTCTCAAAAGACATCACTGTAGTAGAACGAATTCTGATCTTGTTTACAGTACCGGATAGGCCATTTAAGGTAATGATATCGCCAACTCTAGTCTGTCTTTCAAACAGAAGAATGATACCAGATACGAAATTAGCAAAGATTTCCTGAAGACCGAAGCCTAAGCCTACAGATAAGGCAGCGACTAACCACTGTAGATTTTCCCAGCGTATTCCTACAGAACCTGCCGCACAAATAATACCAAAGCCCGTGATGAGGTATGAGGTAATTACTTTTACTGTATAGCCTGTGCTCTTCTGATTGATGCCTTTCTTGATGAGCAGGAGCTTTTCTAAAATAGAAGGTAAGTTCTTATTTAGAACACTGGTAATAATCAGAATAAAGATTGCTAAGAGAATGTTAGCAAGAGACAGATAGTCTGTTACTACAGGAGTTCCATTTACAAGCTCTGTCTTTGTCCAAATCTGAATGGTATCTAGGTATCTTAAAACTGATGCTAGATCATTCCACTGAATGTACATAAAGAAGGCTGTAATTGTCAGCAGTGCAGTATTCACAATCTTAAATGCTTTAGAACATAAATGAGATGGACTCATGTTCAACATGGCAATGAAGTTCTGTGAAGTGATTTCCTCACTGTTGTTGTCATCCTGAGCATGTTTCTTCTTTAAAGAGGCTTTAAAGATATAGACATGCATCATACGGTGGATGGTTTGGCTTACAAGGTAGTAAGCTAAAATGATGTAACAGGTAAATGCCAGTCTGTTAGTTAAAGTTACGATTGAATATAAGTAACCTGAAGCTACAAACAGTACTGCCATTAAACATACGATAATCGCAATAAAGCTTCCTACAACAGCTGTAGCTGATGAGTTTGCAAAGTCGGCTAAGTTTCTTACAAAGATCTTAACTGAGATAAACAACAGAGCTGCACATGAGAGCAGAACCACGATAAATGAGGTGATATCTGCGTAAATAAAGTTTGAGTCAGTCTCTGCTACGTTAGCAAAAATCAGCAATGGTAAAGAGAAGATCCATACCTGATTTAATAGATTTCTATACTGTCTTAACTTATAAGGCTGAACACTAAAGTGTCTTTGTACTAAAGCATTTGGCTTAATAATCTGTAAGAAGAATACAAATACAAAGATATGCAACACCATGATCAGAATGATTTGGTACTGTAAGTTTGTAGTAGCCAAAGACAGACAGATGACGATAGAGCCTATAACCACCATCCACGATAGTCGAGGCACCATCATGATCATGTTATTGATGATGGCTGCAGGAGTTACAAAGATAGAATCATTCTTTCTGTCTAAGCGCAGAGCAAGCTCATTGTTGTATCTTTGAATTCTGCTGTTAAATGAAATAACAACTAAAGCTAACAGAATGAATGGTAGTACTACTAAAAGAGCTGTCTTAGTGGTATGAGCTTTAAACTTATCACTTGAGAGCTTATTTAATAAGTTACCAAATTCATACTTAATAGTAGGTACTAATGAGTAAATGAACTCAGAGCCTAAAGACTGATTTGATTTAACCCAGAATAACTGCTCTGAGATATCTGATTTGATCTTGGTTCTGATGTTGTTGTAACTTGTGTATTTTACTTTTAGCTCAATGGTTGTACTCAGCTCGTTAGCAAGAACTTGGTATAACTCACTTAGAACACGTCTTCTTTGAGAATAGAGAGTAGTTAAATCACTTCTGTATTTTTCTAAAGAAGGATTTTTCTTGATATCCTGATTAACAATAATCTCTATATCCAATAACTTGTCAGTTTGCTCTCTTAATTCATAAATATAGATATTAAGGTTGGCAATTACCTCATCAAGATCATAGCTTAGCTGGACATTTGGCAACATAGACAGTTGCTTGTTTAACAGTCTTGATAGAACTAAGCTTTTGCCTAATTCCTTGATTTGGTTATCTAGATCCTTTTGCATTTGATCTACTTTTGTTAAAGCAGAATCAACTTCCTGATAGTCGTGCTGATAGAGCGCGTTCTTTTGACGGTGCTCTAAAAGATAGCTGTTAATTCTCTTGATGCTCTCAACCATTTTGGCAAGTTGAGGATCTTTTTTGCTGATAACTTCGTTTTGCTTCTCTTCATCGTCAACAGAATAGTCTAAGTTCTTTTTCAGACTTAAAGTCTTAACGTCTTTATCTAATCTGTTGTATTTGATGTTAGCAATCTTTTGCTCGTAGTTTGCTAAATCCTGAAGAATTGATAAGTTAGCAAGTTTATTTTTAAATAAAGAATTCTCAAGATTTGCTTTACAGATTAACAGGGCATAAACACGATTCTTAAAAAGATCAGGGTTGGCATTCTTATCAATAGTAGACAAAAGAGCTTTAATCTTATCGTTGTTCTGGGTAACGGTGTTTTGTGCTTTTTCAGGAAGAGTCTGAACTTTATTATGTGCATCTGAAGCATTATTCAGTTCAATCTGAGCTGTAACAAGATCACGCTGAGCTTTCTCTAATCTTGCATCTAACTCGCTATCAGAGAGGTTCTTGATATCATCGCTAGTTAAAGGCTCAATCTTTTGCTGATTGGTATATTCATTAGCTAACTTTAAAAGCCTTTTATTTGCATCCTTTAAACTTTTATCAAGATCTTTTTGCTGATTGGTCAAATCAGTTATCTGATCTAAAGTATCTAAACCAGTCTTATACAGAGCGCCTAATGTCTTTTTATCATCATCTGATAAAGACGCATCTGAGCCTAAAGAATCAATTTGCTCATTGATTTCTTTGGCAGTTGGAACGGATATATCTCCAATTTGAGTTTGTAGAGTGGTTGCAAATGCACTTCCCTGCATAAGAAGAGCACATAAAACTGATGCAAATAATCTTTTCATAATTTGTAAAACAATCTGTCCTGATAAATTTTTTGTACAGTTTATCACGAAAAAAAAGGAAGAGAATTTGCTCTTCCTTTATGCACTTTTTTGTAATTAAAAGCCTTAAATCTAAAGTCCGAAGTTATTATCTACTCATAAGGTTAGTAAAACCTTATGAGAGATTAAAACTAAGAATTAAACCTTAGGATTGATAATAGTAGGACCTGAATGCTCGTCAGTCTGTGGGTAGTCTAGGTTGTAGTGAAGACCACGTGACTCTTTTCTAGCCATTGCTGAACGAACAATTAACTCTGCAACATCAAGTAGGTTACGAAGCTCTAGTAAGTTTCTTGAAACTCTGAAGTTTGAATAGTACTCATGAACTTCTCTCTTTAACATCTCGATTCTGTGCATTGCTCTTTCAAGACGTTTGTTAGTTCTTACGATACCAACATAATCCCACATGGTTAATCTTAACTCATGCCAGTTATGGGTGATGATAACCTCTTCATCTGAGTTAGTAACCTGGCTTTCATCCCAATCAGGGATCTCTGCAATGTCGTAGTTGTCATCTGGTAGATGCTTTAAGATATCTGTAGCAGCAGCCTTACCGTAAACAACGCACTCTAGTAATGAGTTTGAAGCTAGACGGTTAGCGCCATGAAGACCAGTGTATGAGCACTCACCTACAGCATACAGACCATCAAGATCGGTGCGAGACTTTCTGTCTACCATAATGCCACCGCAGGTAAAGTGAGCTGCTGGCACAATAGGAATAGGCTGCTTGGTAATATCAATACCAACCTTTAAACATCTCTCATAAATAGTAGGGAAGTGTTTCTTTAAGAATTCTGGCTCTTTAAATGAGATATCTAGGTACATGCAATGAGCACCTAATTTTTTCATCTCATGGTCAATTGCTCTAGCTACGATATCACGTGGAGCTAACTCTAGTCTCTTATCGTAATCCTGCATAAAGCGGGTGCCATCAGGACGCTTTAACTGAGCACCTTCACCTCTTAGAGCTTCTGTTAGAAGGAAGTTTCTATCAGCATCGCAGTACAGAGTTGTAGGATGGAACTGATTGAACTCCATATTTGCTACACGGCAGCCAGCTCTGTAAGCCATAGCAATACCATCACCTGAACTTACCTCTGGGTTACAGGTGTACTGATAAACCTTTGAGGCACCACCAGTACATAGAGCGATGAACTTTGCTCTAATAGTCTCAACGTGGTTTGTCTCAGTATTTAAAACATAAGCTCCTAAAACTCTGTTACCTGCCATACCTAGTTTCTTGGTAGTAACTAGATCGATAGCATTGTGGTTTTCTAAAACGGTGATGTTCTTGTGAGCTCTTGCCTTAGCAATTAAGGTTTCCTGAATTGATTTACCGGTATGATCTTCTGCGTGGAAAATTCTTCTGTGAGAGTGACCACCTTCTCTGTGTAAGTGGTATGGAGATTGAGCTTCTGTAGGCTCTGTCTCTTTCATATCAAATGGAACACCAGTGTCGATTAACCACTGAATTGCATCATGAGCGTTCTTTGCAACAAACTCTACTGTCTTTTCATCACAAAGGAAACCACCTGCAATGCAGGTATCCTTGATATGAGCTTGAATACTGTCGTCATCATCTTTGATGTTGTATACGCCAGCGATACCGCCCTGAGCGTAATTAGTAGAACCGGCGCAAGCACCTTCTTTTGAGAGAACGATTACCTTTGCCTTATCAGCGATGCCCAGAGCAAGAGTAAGACCTGCAGCACCACTACCAATGATTAAACAATCTGTTGTGTAGTTCATTTTCTAATCCTGTATAGCACAAAGTGAATTGATCAGTTTCTGATTAATCTGTACTAAATTTCTAAAACTTCCAACAAATAATTTTACATCCAAATTTATAGAATGAAACATTTTTACATTTTTTATCATTTTTAGGTTCAATATAGTGAATAAATTGAAATGAGCAAAATCTCTAAGGTGCGTTTGTGCTACGGTCTTAAGTCAGTGTGCTTTGTGATCTCTTATTGAGAAAGCTGTAAATACATGCTGTTTTCAAATTAATGGCATTAATATATAATTGAGGAATTCTGATCAGACAGAACTAATCTAATCTGTCTTAAAAAAAATTATTGAACTTTTTTTATCAACCCTCAGTCTAAGTTTCAAAAGGTGTTAAAAGGATGTCATCCGTGAACGAAAATTTGCAAGCTTCAAATGATGAAGCAATCGTAAAGCGGGTGCAGGAAGGCGATGTTAATGCCTACAACATTCTGGTAATCAAATATCAGCACCGTGTAGCTCAGATAATTTCAAAATTTCTGAACAGCAGTGATGATGTCAGTGATGTTGCACAGGAAGCTTTTATTAAAGCTTACAAAGCCATTAACAGCTTTCGTGGTGAAAGTTCCTTTTATACATGGTTGTATAGAATTGTAGTGAATGCGGCCAAATCATACATTGAGTCGAATTCAAAGCATAAGCACAATGTTGATGTTGATTCTGAAGAATTTCAGGCAATTGATGAACAGGGTGTTTTAGCAAGCAAAGATACACCAGATAGAATAATAGAATCGCAAGAATTACAGCAAGTGATTGTCAATGCGATGAATGCGCTTCCTGAAGAATTAAGGCGAGCAATCACCTTAAGGGAAGTTGAAGGAATGTCTTATGAAGACATTTCTCTTGTCGAGAAAGTTCCAGTTGGAACCGTTCGTTCAAGAATATTCAGAGCAAGACAGTTTATTGAAGAGAAAATGAACAAATTTGCTGTAAAGTAACGGTTGTTTAGGAGTTTGTGTATGTTGAAATCAGAGCAGTTAAACAGAGATTTAGAGAATGAATCAGCTCTTTTTGATGGTGAGAATACTACCACACAGAAAGTGTCAGAAGAGTCTCTGTCTCACATGCAAAACTGGTCACTAATCGGTGCTGCATTGAGAAATGAACTGCCATCTAAAGTCAACATGTCTATAGCTGATAATGTAATGGCTCAGATCAAGAATGAGAACATTAAGCCAGAACCAGCTAAGATCAAAGAGATTTCAATGCCTTCATTCAAGGTTGCTTTCAAGAAGTTCTCTTTTGGTATCGCACAGGTAGCTTTAGCAGCATCAGTTGCTGCAATTACCATCATCGGTTGGCAGACATACAATGCTGATGAAGTCATTACTGGTGACAAGACTACTGCTCCTTTAGGTTCTGTTGAAGGGGTAAATCTTGCAAGCTATCAGACAGCTCATAATGACAAGACTTTAAAGTTCAACGACAAGTCAAATCAGGCACAGAATCAAAATGAAGACAGAGTTAACAGTGCCGAGCTCAAAAAGCAACAAAATCTTGAAGTTGAGCGTATTAACAATTACATTAGAGGCTATGTTTTCGATACCGCCTCAAATTAAAAAGTTTTTATGATTAAAAGTTTTATAAAGACCGTCGGGGCAGTTACTCTGGCGGTTTTATTTTTTTCACAGCAGGCTATAGCCGAGAATTCAAATCAGTGTATCGCTCTATATAACTCAGTAAAGAGCGCTTATACAGATCGTGATTTTGAAGCTACTGTTATTGATAATGATCAGACTCAAATGCAGTTATATGCATTAGCTCATTTCAATAAAAATTCTGTTTCTTATACAACCTGGAAATCTTTAAACAATGAGATTGCAGGTTATGCCTTACGTCAGGAAAAAGGTTTTGATTACAATCATAACCGTTCTTACATTGGTCCATTATCCTGGCATCAAACTCAGATTTGGGACAGGATCTTTTCAAAGAACAGAAATCTAACTGGTTATGACTGTACTATCGTAGGTAGAACGAGACTAGCTGGACGTAAAGTAACGGTTATCAGAATGTCACCTGTAGATGATGTCAGATACAGTTATGTAATTTCAAAGGATGATGACACCTCATTACCTGTAGAGTTAGTAGTGTTATCTCCTTCTCAAATCGTTGCTTCAAAGTTTACCGTCTCAGCTGTTCACTCTGCTTCATCAGAGAACTTGTCTTTCCCTGATGAAACTTTTGATAGAGTTGAAAAGTTATCTAATAAAAAGAATCACAATGATTTAACAATTTGGCCTGAATTGACTATACCTAAGCCATTTACAATTGAGAGTGAGGGTATTCAAAAACAGGCTGATGGCACTGAACTTGAGTACCAGTCATTTACAGATGGTATGGTTGAATTTAAAGTTTACAAGAATTCTGTAAGCTCACTTAATATTCAGTCAGCTACCGATGGCACCTTAACAGTTCTACGCAGAAACTCAGTTAAAAACGAGTACGCTGTGGTAGGTGAAATTCCTTTAGAACTAAGTACTATCGTCCTTTCAAAAATTACACCTTTGCGCTAGTCAAGAATGAATTGCAACTGCGCAAAAAGTTATTCTTAATCAGTCTGCAACCTGTTAAAATAGCTAGTTTAAATGTTTAAATTAGTTCAGGCTGCAACTGTGGCCCCTGATAACCTTTTGGAATAAATAATGGCAGAAATTTACGATCGCAGTTTAGTAAGAAACTTTTCTGTAATTGCACATATCGATCATGGTAAGTCTACCTTATCAGACAGATTTATTCAGCTGTGTGGCGGTTTGAGCGCACGTGAAATGACCTCTCAGGTTCTAGATAACATGGACATCGAGAGAGAGCGCGGTATTACTATTAAAGCCCAGGCAGTAACCTTAAAGTACAAAGCAAAAGACGGAAAAACCTACGAGTTAAACTTTATTGATACTCCAGGTCACGTGGATTTCTCATACGAAGTATCTCGTTCTTTATTTGCCTGTGAAGGCGCACTGTTAGTTGTGGATGCAAGTCAGGGTGTAGAAGCACAGACTCTAGCTAACTGCTATCAAGCTGTAAATTTAGATCTAGAAGTTATTCCTGTATTAAACAAGATTGATTTACCTTCTGCAGATCCTCAAAGAGCAATTGATGAAATTGAAGATCTGATTGGTATTGAAGCTCAAGATGCTTGTAAATGTTCTGCTAAAACCGGTGTAGGTGTACAGGACGTTTTAGAGAGAATTGTAACTGCAATTCCTGCTCCATCAGGTGATCCTGATGGTCCTTTACAGGCTTTAATTATCGATTCATATTTTGATGATTACTTAGGTGTTGTAGCTTTAGTTCGTGTCAAGAATGGTACCTTACGTCGTGGCGACAAGATTAAGGTTATGTCACAAGGCGTAGCTTGGGAAGTTGATGGCTTAGGTATCTCAACTCCTAAGCGAGTAAAAGTTGAAGTTTTACATTGTGGTGAAGTAGGCTGGGTTGTATGTGATATTAAGTCAGTACATGCAGCTCCTGTAGGTGATACCATCACTCATGTAAAGAATGCAGCTACTGAGCCATTACCTGGCTTTAAGAAAGTAAAACCTCAGGTATATGCAGGTATGTTCCCTGTAGATACTGAAGATTACAATGCCTTTAGAGATGCTCTTGAAAAGTTATCTTTAAATGATGCTTCATTATTCTTTGAACCTGAAAACTCAAAGGCTTTAGGTTTCGGTTTTAGATGTGGCTTCTTAGGAATGCTGCATATGGAAATCATTCAGGAAAGACTTGAAAGAGAGTACAACTTAAACCTAATCACTACAGCTCCTACTGTAGTTTATGAAATTCTTCAGACAGATGGTGAGATCTTACATATTGACTCACCTGCAGCTCTGCCTCCAATCTCTAATATTGCAGAAATCAGAGAGCCTATTGCTGAATGCCGTATGCTGATGCCTTCAGAGTACGTAGGTGCCATCATGAAGATCTGTCAGGAAAAGAGAGGTATTCAGACCGGTCTTGTTTACCACGGTGAACAGGTTGCTTTAACCTATGAAATCCCAATGTCTGAGGTTGTGTTAGATTTCTTTGACAGAATCAAATCAGCTTCAAGAGGTTATGCTTCATTAGATTATGGCTTCAAGCGTTTTAACTGCGATGATCTTGTAAGAATGGATATCTTAATTGCAGGTGAAAGAGTTGATGCTTTAGCTGTGATCTTACATCGTTCTGTAGCTCAATCTCGCGGTAGAGCTATTGTTGAGAAGATGAAGGAAGTAATTCCAAGACAGATGTTCGATATTGCTATTCAGGCTGCTATCGGCTCTCAGATTATTGCTCGTTGTACTGTAAAAGCATTACGTAAGGACGTGCTGGCAAAATGTTATGGTGGTGATATCACTCGTAAGAGAAAGCTGCTTGAAAAACAGAAGGCTGGTAAGAAGCGTATGAAACAGTTAGGTCGAGTTGAAGTTCCTCAGGATGCATTCCTTGCAATCTTGAAGGTTGGTAAGGAATAAACTTACAAAGGAATAATTATGATAAGTTTGATTTCAGAAAATTTATTTGCATTCGTGCTATTCATTGCAACTGTAGTTTCAGGAATAGCATGGGTCTATGACTATAAGTTTGAACGGCCAAAGAGAAAGGCTCGTTTAGAAGAGTCTAATGCTAACAGCAAACTGTCATCTAAGGAGCGTAAAGCTCTTTTAGAGCCAAAGAATATTGTAGGTCAGGTAGGATCATTATTCTTTATCCTTCTGGTAGTATTCTTATTCAGATCATTCCTCTATGAGCCATTTAGAATCCCATCAGGCTCTATGCTACCTACATTGCAGGATGGCGATTTCATCGCTGTAAGCAAGTGGGAGTACGGAATTAAGAATCCTTTAACTAACAGTGTACTTTTCAAAACGACAGAGCCTAAAAGAGGCGATATCATTGTGTTTAAGTACCCTGAAGATAAGAACGTAGACTTCATCAAGAGAATCGTAGGTGAGCCTTGCGATACCATTATTTATCAGGACAAACACTTATATGTGTTAAAGCATGATGCTCCAGAAGGTTCAGTTCCTGAACTTATCTCAACTAAGATGGTTGAATCAGTTGAAGATGAAGTTATGGGCTTTAATGAGACTTTTGATGTCTTTGAAGAGTCCTTCTACAAAGGCGAAAAGCACACTATAAGAGTAGCTCCTAATGCTCCTATAATGTCTAGATACTATTATGTACAGACAGGTCGTCCTGTTGGTATGTGGAAGGTTCCTGAAAACAATTACTTTGTAATGGGTGATAACCGTGACAATAGTAAGGACAGCCGTTTCTGGGGATTTGTTCCATATGAGAATATTGTAGGTAAGACAACTGCAATTTGGTTATCTTTTGATTTTAAACGTAAGAGCGACAGTGCACTCCCAGCATGGGTGCCTACAGCAGTAAGATTTGACAGAATTGGTGGCATCAAATAATAAAAATGTCAGAGAAGATAAACGTTATTGAGTTACAGAATTTAGAACTGAAACTAGGTTATTCTTTTCAGAATATCAGCCTTTTAAATCAGGCTTTAACACACAGAAGCTTTGGCAGTGTTCACAATGAGCGTCTAGAGTATTTAGGCGACTCAATTTTAGGAATGATCATTGCTAAAGATCTTTATGACCGCTTTCCTAAATGCCCTGAAGGCGACCTGACACGTATGCGCTCAACTTTAGTAAGAGAAACTACTTTAGCTGAGCTAGCTCGTGAATTTGGTATCGGAAACTGCCTAAGATTAGGTCCTGGTGAACTAAAAACAGGTGGCTTTAGACGTGATTCTTTAATTGCTGATGCTGTCGAGTCAATCATTGGTGCCATGTTTATTGATACCAATGAGGATTTTCCTCGTGTAAGACAGGTTGTTTTATCTTGGTTTGCAAGCAGACTTCAAACTATTAAGCCTGATGTAAATCAAAAAGATCATAAATCAACCTTACAGGAACTGTTACAGTCAATGCATAAACCTCTGCCAATCTATAAGGTAGAAAATATCAAAGGTACTGACAATGATCAGATCTTTGTGGTTTCAGCAACCGTTGAAGGTGTTCCTGTACAGACCGGTGAAGGTTCTTCTCGCAGAAGAGCAGAACAAGAAGCAGCAGGTCTTGTATTAGATTATTTTGAAAAGAATAGCAAAAAGTAACGCTTTTTGAAGGATAGTTAATGTCATATTTTGGTTTTGTAGCAATTATCGGAAGACCTAATGTTGGTAAGTCAACTCTGATGAACCACTTAATTGGTCAGAAGATTTCTATTACCTCAAGAAAGCCTCAGACAACTCGTAACCGTATCATGGGCATTGACACTGAAGGTGAGTATCAGGTGGTATATGTTGATACTCCTGGTCTGCATCGTGAAGAGAAAAAGGCTATCAACCACTTAATGAACAGAGCTGCAGAAAGCTCATTAGGTGATGTTGAATTGATCTTAATGGTAATAGATCCTGCTCATTGGACCGATGATGATGAAATGGCTTTTGCTAGAGTAAAGCAAGCAAAGGTTCCTGTAGTTTTAGTTATCAACAAGGTTGATACAGTTGCCGATAAGGAAACACTCTTACCTTTAATTGATAAGTTAAGTAAGACTATTACCTTTAAAGATATTGTGCCTGTATCTGCTTTACGTGGCACTAACTTACATATCTTAAAAGATCTGATTAAGCAGTCTCTGCCAGAAGGTGATCACCTCTTCCCTGATGACAGTATCACTGATCGCTCTTCAAGATTCTTAGCTGCTGAAATTGTAAGAGAGAAGTTAATGCGCCAGATGGGCGATGAACTTCCATACAGTTCAACTGTTGAAGTTGAAGAATTCCGTGATGACAATGGTTTATTAAGAATTAGTGCTGCAATCTTAGTTGAGCGCGACGGTCAGAAGAAGATGGTCGTAGGTGCTGGTGGTTCAAGAATTAAGATGATCGGTACTGAAGCTCGTAAAGACATGGAAAAGCTTTTTGATAGCAAAGTATTCTTAAAGCTCTTTGTTAAGGTAAAGGCAGGCTGGTCTGATGATGCTAGAGCTCTAAAGAGCTTAGGCTATGACGATTTTGAGCGCTAGTACGAGTAGTTTTATCGAGAAAAAGTAAATGCTCTCTTTAGATGGTGAGCCTGGCTTCATTCTTCATACAAGGCCCTACAAGGAACATAGTCTTCTTGTAGAGCTTTTTACTTTAAATTATGGCAGATTAAGTGCAGTTGCAAGGCTGTCAAATAAAGTTGCCTCAAGAAGTGCTGGTATCTATCAGCCTTTAATTCCCCTCAAAATGACTCTAAAGCAATCAAGGGGATCATTGTGGACTTTATCTGATGCCTTTATGCAAAGAGTTGCCTACAAAATAGAAGTTCCAACTTTGTTTTGTGCAATCTATGTCAATGAGCTTATCTATAATTTAGTAAAAACTCATGAGAGTATGCCTAAGTTATTTGCTCAATATTTAAAGACTCTAGAAGATCTTGAAGCAGGGGAAGACAGTTCATTAACACTAAGAGCTTTTGAGACTGTTCTTTTAGAAAACTTAGGCTATGGCATAGATTTTTCTCAATCAGATAAAGGTGAGATTAAAGATGATTTGTGTTACCACTTTGATTTAAACAGTGGTTTCTTACTCTCATCAGCATCTGAGGATTATTCATACAGAGGGTATGATCTAATCAACATAAGACATAATGACATGAGGGCTAAAAGCACTCGTGAGGTGTTAAAAAAATTAAATAAATGCGTAATTGATTCTCTATTAGAAGGTAGAAAGCTTAAAAGCAGAGAACTTTATGCACAGTTTTTAATGGTGAAATAATGGTTACTTTTTACAAACCTCAGAAAAAAGAAGTTGAAAAGAAAGCAGTCAAAGTAAATTGTACTGATCTTGATTTACAGGGACGAGGTGTTGCCCGTGACGATAAGTATGTCTATTTCGTTGAAGGCTTAATGCCTGGTGACGTTGCCAATGTTTTAATCTCAAATGTAAAGGGTAAGATTGCCACAGGCAAAATCACCAAGATCATTAAACAATCTGAGAAGAGATTGAAAAAAGATTGTGCCCTGATTGGTACCTGTGGTGGTTGCTCATTACAGCATATTCCTTCAGACATGCTCATAGAGTCTAAAGTAAAAGGTATTGAAAAGTTATTTGCTAAAGCTCTTCCAAATCCATTAGGTGAGCCTTCATTTGTGCATCAGGGTAAAAACACTGAATACAGAAGAGCCTGCAGATTTGCTATTCGTGGCGATCACGGCAAACTGCATTTAGGTTTTAGAGAAGAAAAATCTCACAACCTTGTAAAGATCATCGATTGTCTTTGCTTGTCTGAGCGCATGAACAATGCTATTGAACCTTTAAACAAGGTAATTAACAGCATGAAGCAAAAATCTTCATTAGGTCATGTTGAATTCTTAGACTCAGATGGAGCTTTAGGTGTGCTTTTACGTATGACCAAGACTCTGTCAGATGAAGATGCTGCTCTTTTATGTGAGTATGGAAAGGCTGTTAATGCTGTTATCAGCGTAGTTGAGCCTTATAAAGATCCGATGAGAATTTCAAAGGTAGAAACTACTCGTGAAAGATTTATCTATGGCTCAAAGGATGACCTCTTTATTACTTCTCATGGTGTTAAGTTAAAGTGCAAACCATCATCATTTGTGCAAATCAATAAAGAGATGAACGAAAAGATGATTGATACTGTACTATCAATGCTAGATGTTAAAGATGACAGTAAGATCATGGATTTGTTCTGTGGTTTAGGCAACTTTACCATGCCAATAGCAGCAACTGGTGCTAAAGTTGTAGGTGTGGATATCGTCTCAAAGATGATTGAAGATGCTCGTGAAAATGCTAAAGAATTAGGCTTTGAAAAGGCATCTTTTGAAGTAGCTGATCTTGAAGAGTTATTTGAAAACCAGTCTTGGGCAAAAGATAACTACGATGCTGTCGTTTTAGATCCTGGTCGTCAGGGAGCTAAAAGAGCAGTACTGTTCTTAGCTAAGAAGAAAGTATCAAAGATTGTTATGATTTCATGCAATCCACTTGCCGCCTCAAGAGATTCTCTTGAATTAGTAAAGGCTGGATATAAAATAAAACAGTGGGGCGTATGTGATATGTTCCCAAGAACCTCACATGTTGAGATGATTTTAGAATTTACTTTATAGGTTGTAGCTAGAAACAGCTAACGCTACGGCATATAAAGCCATTTGTAGAAAATAAATTGTAGAAAATTATAGGTGGAAAAATGGTTGCGATAAGACAGACTCACAGTTCTACTTTTGATTTTGCAAAATGGGTGGATGAACTAGCTTTACAGCCAGATCAGAAAGAAGCCATCCACAAAACCAATGAGTTTGTTTTACGCTGTATCAGAAAAAGTGAGGTAGCTGAAGACTTCGTAAGTCCTGATGACTTGGTTGCCCGCTTTAACCACATCTCATCAGAAATTGTAGGAATTCTGATGACTTTGAATATGGATCTGCCTTCTTTACAGGTATCCATACTGTATCCTGCCTATGAAAACAGCTTTATCTCTTTAGATGCAGTAAACGATGTCTTTGGTCCAAAGATTTCATCATTACTGCTTGCTGTAAAAGACATGGAAGCTATCCGTTCTTTGCAGACATTAAATTCAGATAATGTAACTGAAGAACAGGTCGACAGAGTACGTCGTATGATCCTTGCAATGGTCAAAGACGTACGTGCTGTGGTCATCAAACTTGCTGAAAGAATTGCTGTTATCAGAAACTCTGACAGAGAAGATGAGAACGCCAGAACCTTAATTGCTAAAGAGATTTCTAATATCTATGCTCCTCTTGCAAACAGACTTGGTATTGGTCAGTTAAAGTGGGAGTTAGAAGATCTTGCCTTTAAGTTCTTACACCATGACACCTACATGGAAATTGCCCATGATTTAGGTGAAAGACGTCTTGAAAGAGAAAGCTATATTGATAACTTTGTAAAGAATTTAGCTGCTCTTTTAAAAGAAGAAGGCATCGAAGCTACTGTATATGGTCGACCAAAGCATATTTACAGTATCTACAGAAAGATGCAGAAAAAGCATCTGAAGTTCAATCAGCTCTTTGATATTAGAGCTGTAAGAGTTGTAGTAAACACTGTTGAAGAGTGCTATGCAACTTTGGGTATTATTCATACCAACTTTGAACATATTGCTAAAGAATTTGATGATTACATTGCCAACCCAAAGCCTAATGGTTACCAGTCAATCCATACTGTAGTCTATGGCGAAGGTCATAAGGTTGTAGAAGTTCAGATTAGAACTGAAAAAATGCACCAGTTAGCAGAACTTGGTGTGGCAGCTCACTGGAAGTACAAAGAAGGCAATGGTCAGAGTCAAGGCGTTGAAGAGCGCATTAACTGGTTAAGAAAACTCCTGTCATGGCGCGATGATATGGTCGAGTCAGGCTCTTTACAGGAAGAGTTCAAAAAGCAGGTCTTTGAGAACCGAGTTTATGTCTTTACTCCAAATGGTGAGGTTATTGATCTGCCAAATGGAGCAACTCCACTGGACTTTGCTTATCAGGTTCATACCATGATTGGTCACCGTTGTATTGGTGCTAAGGTAGATGGCAGAATCGTACCTTATACCTATAAGCTCAAGACCGGTGAGCAGGTTGAGATCATTACCCAAAAGAATCCTAACCCATCTAGAGACTGGTTAAAGGTAGAAAAGGGCTTCTTACATACAAATAAAGCCAGAAACAAAGTTCAGTCATGGTTTAGAAAGGTTGATTTTGAAAAGAATAAAGAGGCTGGTGTTGAGCTCTTAGAAAAAGAGCTTTCAAAATCTGATCTAAATTTAAATAAAGATCAGGTCTCTTCAATTCTTAAAGAGAAGCTTTCTAAGTTTAACTTAAAGACTGTGGATGATTTGTTAGCTAATGTTGGTGCAGGTGATATCGGTATCAACATTATCATGGGTATTCTCAATGATAGAGTTGAGAAGGAAACTCCTGTACAGACAGATAACAAAGAAATCATCGAAGACATTATCAACAGAAAGCCAGCAGAAGAGATCTTAAAGAAAACCAAACACCGTAGCGGTATTGTCGTTGAAGGTGTAGGTGACTTGATGACTCATATGGCTAAGTGCTGTCAGCCAATTCCAGGTGATGAGATCATAGGTTTCGTAACTCAGGGTAGAGGCATTTCTGTTCACAGAAAAGACTGTGAGAAGTTCAAGAGAATGACCATGCTCTTCCCAGAGCGCGTTGTTGATGCAACCTGGGGTGAGAATGTTGCAGATACAGGTCGAGGCTATACTGTAACTATCAGAGTAATTGGCTCAGACTATCCGGGCTTTTTAAGAGATGTAACTACAGTTATTGCTAATGAGAAGATGAATGTAATCGGTGTTCGCTCTCATGTAGATAAGACTAAAGATCTATCTTTAATTGATATCGATCTTTTGGTTGTAAGCATTCCTGTACTTACTAGAACTTTAGCTAAACTAAATGATCTTCCAATGGTTACAGAAGCTAAGAGACTGTAATCATAAATTCACTATTATTACGTGGACTTGTATCTCAGGTCCACATCATCATTTTGTAAATCATAGATGGCGGTGATTTATGAATATCTATAAAAACTGTCCTGTATTAGAAAATGAAGAGTTTTTGTTAAGACTGTTTGATAGTAAAGATTGTGACGACTTACTAAAGGTCTACAGCGACAAGAAGGCACTACCCTTCTTTAACAGTGACAATTGCGATGGTGACAATTTTTATTATCCGACAAAAGAAAGAATGTTATCGGCAATGGACTTTTGGCGCTCATCCTATGAAAAATGCTGGTTTGTAAGATTCTCTATTGTTGATAAAAATAAGGCTGATAAAAATAATTCTGATAAAAATAAGGCTGATAAAGAAAATTCAGAGGTCATCGGCACAGTTGAACTGTGCTTAAGATCGTCTGATGATGAATTTAATCAAATGGGCATATTAAGAGTGGATGTGAGAAGCGACTATGAAGAAGAGAGAAAGTTATATAGTATCTTTTCGCTTGTAAGTCCAAAAGTAGAAACACTGCTAGGTTGCAAAGGAGTGCTTACAAAAGCTCCTATCTATGCAGTTGAGAGAATTAAAGCCATTGAAAAAGTCGGCTTTACAAAATCAGAACATCTCTTAATTGGTAAAACAGGATATGCCTATGATGGCTACTGGACGATGGGCTAGTCCTGTCAAATATGCTTTGCTGTCGCGACCTGAGATGTCTTACTTTTTTTACAGATCATACGGCCTTGAGTGTGGTATAATTCATCGCTTATAAGTTAACAATTTTGGAGTTTTTATGTCCTCATCTCCTAAGATTATTTTTGTTACCGGTGGTGTAGTATCTTCATTAGGTAAAGGTATTGCCGGTGCATCTTTAGCTGCTGTACTTGAAGCACGCGGTCTTAAAGTAACCATTATGAAACTGGATCCATATATCAACGTTGATCCAGGCACCATGAGCCCAATTCAGCATGGTGAGGTTTTTGTAACAGAGGATGGTGCAGAAACCGATCTTGATTTAGGACACTATGAGCGTTTTATCAACGCTAAGATGTCTAAAAAGAATAACTTCACAACAGGTAGAATCTATTCAGACGTTATCAGAAAGGAACGTCGTGGTGATTACTTAGGTGCTACCATCCAGGTTATTCCACACATCACTAACGCTATCAAAGAGAGAATTTTACAGGGTTGCGAAGGCAATGATGTAACCTTAGTTGAAATTGGTGGTACCGTAGGTGATATCGAATCATTACCATTCTTAGAGGCTATTCGTCAGTTAGCAGTTGATATTGGTAGAGAAAATGCTCTATTCATGCACCTGACCTTAGTTCCATATTTAAAGACTTCAGGCGAGGTTAAGACCAAACCTACACAGCACTCTGTAAAAGAGTTATTGTCAATCGGTATTCAGCCTGATATCTTAATCTGCCGTTCTGAAATGGGTATCCCAGCTCACGAGCGTCATAAGATTGCAATGTTCTGTAACGTATCAGAGAACGCTGTAATCAATATGAAGGATGTAGATTCTATCTACAAGATCCCTGCATTATTAAAGAGCCAGTATTTAGATCAGTTAGTAGTTGATAGATTCCACTTTGATGTTCCAGAGGCTGATTTATCAGATTGGGAACAGGTTCTATATCAGCAGGCTAACACTACTGGTGAAGTTACCATTGGTATGGTAGGTAAGTATGTTGAGTTACATGATGCCTACAAGTCAGTTAACGAAGCATTAAAGCACGGTGGCTTAAAGAACCGTTTACAGGTTCACATCAAATACATCGATTCTGAGGATGTAGAGGTAAAGGGCACTGACGTATTAGCAGGTCTTGATGCTATCTTAGTTCCAGGCGGTTTCGGTAAGCGTGGTATTGAAGGTAAGATCGCTGCTGCTAAATATGCTCGTGAAAACGGTATTCCTTACTTAGGTATCTGCTTAGGTATGCAGGTAGCTTTAATCGAGTACGCAAGAGATGTTGCAGGTATGGCTGGTGCAAACTCAACTGAGTTTGATCCTGATACCAAGTACCCTGTAGTAGCTCTAATCACTGAGTGGAAGGATGAGTCAGGTAAGGTTGAAAAACGTTCTGATAAGTCTGATCTTGGTGGTACTATGAGATTAGGTGGTCAGTTATGCCACTTACAGCCAGGTTCTAAGGTAAGAGAGCTTTACGGTCAGGATGACATCGTTGAGCGTCATCGTCACCGTTATGAGGTAAACAACAATCTGATTAAGCAGATCACTGATAAGGGCTTAAAGATTGCTGGTTTATCAACAGATAACAAGCTCGTTGAAATTATCGAGAATCCTAACCACCCATGGTTTATTGGTGTTCAGTTCCATCCTGAATTTACCTCTAACCCAAGAAAGGGTCATCCTCTATTCTCTGGCTTTATTAAAGCTGCTAAAGAATACCAGGATAAACACAGCAGATAACTGTAGACTATGAAAGTACTTGCTCTATTTCTTATAGCTTTGATTGGCTACTTGGGTTATGACATTTGGTTTGGTCGTAACGGAGTAGAGCAGTATGATACTATGTCAAAACAGTACGAAGAGGCTTCGAAAACTTCGAAGCTTCTTGAACAGCGAAATCAAGCCTTAGAAGACGAAATCTCTGATCTTAAACAAGGTAACCTCGTTGTTGAAGAATTAGCTCGCTCAGAGCTTGGCATGGTAAAGAAATCAGAAACCTTTTACCGTGTAATCGACAAGGATAACGTTCAAAACAACCGCAGATAGGAGTGCTTTTTGTGGAAAGCTCTCGAATAGATGTAGTCGTTCCTGCTGCAGGCGTTGGTAAACGCATGCGTCTTAACATTCCCAAGCAATACGCTCTTCTTTCAAATAAAACCGTTCTAGAACACACTGTTAACGCTCTACTTAATTGTCCTTATGTAGGAAATGTCATTGTAGGTGTAAGTGCTGAAGATGAGTACTTTGATACTTTAGAGATAAGTCATAATCCTAGAGTCATTAAAGGCAAAGGCGGTAAAGAGCGCTCTGACACTGTAAGATTAAATCTTGAGAAAGTGACAACTGAATATGTCATGGTGCATGATGCAGCCAGACCTTTAATTGGTCAGGACGATCTTAAAAAGTTAGCTCTACTTACAAAAGATAATATTGATGGTGCTATCTTAGCTTGTAAAGTATCAGACACTTTAAAGTTAGTCTCTGATGGCAACATCGTAAAAACCGTTCCTCGTGAGAATATGTATCGCGCATATACTCCGCAAATGTTTAAAACAAAATTATTAAAACAAGCTTTAGAACACGCAGACAAAAATCATTTAGCTATCACTGATGATGCCTCAGCTATGGAAATTTTAGGTTATAAGGTGCAAATCGTTGAAGGTGATTCTGGTAATTTCAAATTAACTACACCTGACGATCTAAATCTAGCAAAATTGATGATAGAAAAAGGAAATAACTAAGATGTTTAGAATCGGTCATGGCTTTGATGTTCATAAATTCGGTGGCGTTGGTCCTTGCACTTTAGGTGGTGTTAAGGTTCCTTATGAACAGGGACTTATCGCTCACTCCGATGGCGATGTAGTTTTACATGCGATCTCTGATGCTCTTCTAGGTGCTTTAGCCTTAGGCGATATTGGTCATTTTTACCCAGACAACGATGACAGATTTTTAAATATCGACAGCAGAATTCTTTTACGCGACGTGGTAGATAAAATTCATTCTTTAGGGTATAAAGTTGTAAATGTTGATACCACTATCATGGCACAGGCTCCAAAGATGGCAGCTTATGAGCCTGAGATGATTAAGAATGTAGCATCTGATCTTAAGGTGGATGTAAGTTGCGTCAGCATTAAGGCTACTACAACCGAGAAGTTAGGTTTTACAGGCAGAAAAGAAGGTATAGCTGTAGAATCTGTGGTGCTTTTACAAAAGACAGAGTAATTTTATGAGAATCTTTACATATCTTTATGCTTTATTTGAAGGTCTATCAAGGCATAAATTAGCAGTTTATATCATGTGTATAAACTCTTTTGCTGAGTCTGTATTTTGGCCTATTCCACCTGATGTAATGCTTATTCCAATGTGCCTATACCACAGAAGAAGAGCTTACTATTATGCTTTTTTAACCGTAGCATTCTCTGTATTAGGTGCAATTGTAGGTTACAGCTTAGGCTACTATGTTTATGACCCATATATTGCAGATTTTATAAGATTCATGCACTATGAGCAGGCTCTAGAAGTAGTACGCTCATGGCTTACTCAAGAGTACGGTATCTTAATGATCTTTGTAGGAGCTTTCACTCCTATTCCTTATAAGGTTATCGCAGTAGGTACCGGTTTGGTTGCGGCTGAGAGTGTGATGAACACAGGTGCCTCTGGTGCTCTTAATATCTTTAACTTCGTGTTAGTGTCATTAGTCGGTCGTGGTCTACGTTTCTTTATTGAAGCAATCCTGATCTCTCTTGGTGGAGATAAGATGGAAAAGACCGTTAAACATTACATCGATGTAATTGGCTGGGTTTGCGTAGCTTTAATTGCGATCTTTATTGTGTATAAGGTCTTTGTATAATTAAATTTACAATTATACCTGAGGATATTCTCCTCAGGTAAGCCCACAAAATGAGCAAAAAGTATTATTTCTGCTGTCTAATCTCTTAATTTTGTAAAAAATTTTTCTGTTTTTACAAATTCTGTGTAACAATGTTTTAGTAGTCTAAATGCGTTTTAAAGTGTAAAGGCAGGTTAAAGATGGTAGGCCTTTATACAGAATGAATATTTAAATGAAGATTAAGTTTTTTTCTGCTTTATTAGCAGGTACTTTTTTATCTGTTATCGCAGTATCAACAGTAGGTTGTACCGCAGATAAAAATAATACAGCAAGTCCTGCTGTAGTAGAGTATTCAAAGCCTGTACATGTAAGCAGAAGTGTCAAAAGTCAGCGTGTCTATGCAGCTTCTGCAAATGAGAAAACAAGAGCAGGAGTCATTAAACCTTTTTCTACAAATTCAAACACCTCAAGTGTAAAAAGTGGTGTCGTAAAGCCATATTCAAACTCTGCTACAACCTTAAATTCAAGTTCACAGAACAATCAGGCAATCCAGGTAATTCCTACTCCGCTACCTAGTGGCAATGTTTATCAGGTAAAGCCAGGTGACACTCTGTACTCTATTGCTTTTAGATATGGCAGAGATTATCGTGATCTAGCCTCAGATAACGGTATTGCAGCTCCATATAACATTACAGTAGGTCAGACTATCAGACTGACACCTGCTAGCGCTACAGTTGTTCCTACAACTCAGACTGTAACGCAGAATTCTCAAGTTCAGTCGTCTACTAAGACTAATGTAACTTCAACTACTAACATAGCTGACAACACAGTATCAACTCAGACATCAGATAAGATCACAGGTGATTTCTATACAGTAAAAGCTGGCGACTCTTTGATGTCAATTTCACGTAAGAGTGGAGTTAGCTATTCAAATCTGATTAAGATTAACCACCTGCAAAAGCCTTATGGCATTTATACAGGTCAGAGAATTTATTTAAAGTCTAATTCAAGCAGTGAAAGCTTAGCTGACAGAACTCCACAGAAGGTTGTTCCTGTAGCAGGTGTAAATACACAGACGACCACTACAAGTACCAGTGCAGTTCCTGCATCAGTAACCTCTGCTCCTACAAAGGTTGTATCAGGTAGAAGCCGTTCAGTTTCAGGCGTATCTTGGATGTGGCCTGCAAAGGGAACTGTAATTAGAAACTTCTCCTCATCTAACAAGGGCATTGATATCGCTGGTTCTCGAGGTCAGAACGTCAATGCTGCAGCCTCTGGTCAGGTGGTATATTCAGGTAATGCCTTGCGTGGTTATGGTAACCTTATCATTATCAACCATGATAACGAATATCTGTCAGCATATGCTCATAACGATATGTTATTAGTAAAAGAAGGTCAGAGAGTTAAGAAAGGTCAAGTGATCGCAAGAATGGGCTCAACTGATGCTTCAAGAGTAATGCTACATTTTGAAATTAGATATCGAGGAAACTCTGTAAACCCTCGTAAGTATTTACCATAAATAAGACAGATTTATAAACAGACAAATTTATAAACAAACACAAAAACAGACAACAATTAACAAACAATAAAATAAAAGGATCTCCATGGATAAGTTAAAAGAAGACGCTGACGATTTTGCAGATAAGGTTCTGCAGAATATTGCTGATGTTGAAGCAGATAGTGGCAATGACAGAAACTCAGGTGCAGATAAGGCTTCTAAAGCTGACTCCTCCGATCTTTTGTCAAACTATTTCTCATCAATCAGACGTTACCCATTACTGTCATCAGAGCAGGAAAACTCTATCGGCAGAAAAGCTAAAGAGGGTGACAAACGTTCTATTGATATGATGATCACCTCTAATCTGCGCTTAGTTGTTAAGATTGCTAAAAATTACCGAGCAAGAGGTATTCCTCTGTTAGATTTAATTGAGGAAGGAAACTTAGGTCTTATTCATGCTGTACAAAAGTTCGAGCCTGATAGAGGTTTCCGTTTTTCTACTTATGCTACTTGGTGGATTAGACAGAGTATTGAGCAGGCAATTATGTGCCAGTCAAGAATGGTAAGACTGCCTGTACATGTAATTAAAGATATCAATATTGTTTTAAAAGCTAAGCGTGCTCTACAAGAGGCTGATATCTCAAAGCCTGTATCAATTCAGCAAATAGCTGAGAAGACTGGTAAAGATATCGATGAGGTAAGTTCATTACTTGCAATGCTCGAAGGTACTACTCCTCTTGATATGAGCGTAAAAGGTTCTGATGATAAGGAAGTCTCTTTACTTGATATCGTACCTGATACTAAAGCAGAGTCTCCTTTTGATCACGTTGATAAGCGTGAAATTGTAGAGATTGTCAGAAACTGGTTTAACGCACTGCCTGAAAAACAGCAGATGGTGGTTTTATACCGTTTTGGTTTAAATGATGAAGACGTGTTAACTCTAGAAGAGGTAGGCGCAAAGATTGGTCTTACCCGTGAGCGCGTACGTCAAATTCAAAGTGAAGTTTTAAAGAGTTTGAGAAAGACCTTTGAAGCTTACGGTATTGATAAAAACTCCATCGGCCTCCCATCAGGCGATAACCACTAATCAAAAAAAAGCAGGCGTAAGCCTGCTTTTCCCTCTTATCTTTTTACTTATAGTCTAGATCTTGTTTTTTAACTCAAAGAGCAGGTTTAAAGCTGCAATTGGAGTTAAGGTATTTAAATCCACCTTTTTCAGATCATCAACAACAGCAGAGTCTTTGTAGACGATTTTTTCTTTTACAGTAACATCAGGTTGTGCATTTTGAGGAATAGCCTCAACAGTTGCATTCTTACTGCCAGTATCTTTTGCGTGCTGCTTATTCTCAATGGTCTTTTTAGCATTTGAGATAACTTCACTAGGAAGACCTGCTAACTTACCAACTTCAATAGCATATGAGTAGTTCTGTGAACCTTCATTTGCTTTGTATAAGAAGACAATAGAACCGTCAAATTCAGTTGCCTTAAAGCAGATATTCTTAACATTAGAGTAGGTGTCTGCTAATGAGGCAATCTCAGGGTAATGAGTTGAAAATAGGGTAAAGCAGTTAACCTTTGAGCACAGGTATTGCGCAATTGATAAAGCCAAAGCACTACCTTCGTAGGTGCTAGTACCACGTCCAATTTCATCCATTAGCACTAAGCTGTTTACCGTTGCGTTGTTAATAATTGATGAAGCTTCTTCCATTTCCACCATGAAAGTTGATCTGCCAGAAGACAAATCGTCAGAGGCACCAATTCTTGTGAAAATTCTGTCAATGTTACCAATGTGAGCAACTTTAGCTGGTACAAAACAGCCAATTCTTGCCATGATTGTAATCAGAGCAGTCTGTCTCATATAGGTAGATTTACCACCCATATTAGGACCTGTGATTACGAGCATGTTCTTGTCTTTGAGCTCAATTGAATTACTTACAAATGGTTTGTCGGTAATTCTTTCAATTACAGGGTGTCTGCCTTCTTCAATCTTAATGATGTGATCGTTTGATAATTGAGGTCTTACGTAGTTACCTGATTTTGAAACAACAGCAAAACCATTTAATACATCAATTAAAGAGAGTATTTGAGAGAGCTTGGTTAGCTCTGATAACTTTTGCTGTAATTGATGCTCTACTTCATGGAATAGTTCATCCTCAAGCTCTAGTGAACGCTCTTTAGCAGAAACAGCCTTTTGCTCTAACTCTTTTAACTCAGGGGTGATGTAGCGTTCGTTATTCTTTAAGGTCTGACGTCTGATGTAGTACTCAGGTACTTTCTGAGATTGAGCTTTAGATACTTCAATATAGAAGCCGTGAACAGAGTTGAAGTTTACCTTCAAAGTAGAGATACCGGTCTTTTCTCTTTCATCCTGCTCAATCTTTAATAAAAGCTCTTGAGAACCATTCATTAGCTCACGCAAGGAATCGAGCTCTTCGTTATAACCTTCTGCAATTACATCGCCATCGCGTAAGAAAGTAGATGGAAAATCTTTAATCGCACTGGTTAAGAGTGCTACTACATCAAAAAGTGGATCAACTTTTTCATTTAAAGCAACAAGTGCCTTTTGACCTGATTTTAAAAGGAAGTTCTTTAAATCAGGTACTAGCTTTAAAGAGTCTCGTAATACTGCAAGATCTTTTGGTTTACTTGATGACAGTCCGATTCTGGCAACGATTCTTTCAATATCACCAATTCTCTCTAAAGACTGAGAGAGAATTTCATTATCTGAATTGCATAAAGCTTCAACGATATCTAATCTTTGATTGATAAGATCATTGTTACGCAAAGGTTCTACAAGCATACGTCTTGTAAGTCTCTGACCCATTGGAGTTAAGGCATTATCTAGGACACTTAATAAAGATCCTTGTTTTTCGCCTTTTAAGTTTGACAGGATCTCCAAGTTTCTTTGAGCACAGTGATCAAGTAATACAAACTCTGAGTTATCGTCTCTTGAAATTGATTTGATGTGCTCTAAAGGTACATTCTGTGTATTCTTTACATAAGCTAATAGAGCACCGGCTGCACAAATACCATCTTCAAGATTCTCAATATCAAAACCAAATAAACTGTTTGTTCCAAACTGAGAGCATAACAGTTTATAGCAGGTCTCAAGTTTAAAGTTCCAAGGAGCTAGAGCTTTTCTTGAATGGATGTCCTGAAAGATATCAATCTCTTTGAAATTCTCTTCATAAACAATTTCAATAGGGGAGATTTTTTCAATATAGAGTTTTAATTCAGCCTTAGTAGGGCAGATAGTAGTTTTAAATAGTCCTGAACCTAAAGAAATATAGGCTAGTCCATAATAGTGTTTGCCTTTATAAATACAGGCAGTGAAGACATCCTGTCTGTCTGGAGCAATGCCTTCTTCGGTTACAGTGCCAGGTGTAATGATCTTTGATACTTTTCTTACCATGGTTTTCTGTGCACCTGGAGTTCCCTGCTGTTCACAGATCACGCATGACTCACCCATCTTAATAAGTCTTGCAATATAGTTATCTACAGCATGGAAAGGCACACCTGCCATAGGAATAGGTTCACCATTGTTGGTGCCTCTTCTAGTTAAGGTAAGATCTAAAAGTTTTGCTACTTTTTTAGCATCCTCATAGAAGAGTTCGTAGAAATCACCTAGTCTGTAAAGAACCAGTGTATTTGGATATTGAGATTTAATTTCCAAGTACTGACGCATCATTGGCGTAGCGTTTTGCATTAGTTCTTCCATAATTATGATTTCACTTTGTTAAAAATTGCAAAAAATGACAGTAAAAGTCAAAGTATCAAAAAAACAAACTGTATTATAATCTAATCTTAGGTTACTTGATAAACGGTAAAATTGTTATCTATTGAATGTGAATTTTGTATAAATATAAAAAATAGATTGACATATAAGATACTATTAAATAATATATCTATAAATTTAGTTTGTGGAGAAAAAATTACATGGCTAGCTCTAAGTCTTCAGATACAGCATCTTCAAAGTTAGTTGCTAATATCACTAAAGATCCTAAAAAGCAGAAGGCTCTTGAAGCTGCAATGGATCAGATTGAGCGTCAGTTTGGTAAAGGCGCAATTATGCGTTTAGGCCAAAATGAGCTAATGGACATTGAGGCAATTCCTACAGGTTCACTATCATTGGATATCGCTTTGGGTATTGGTGGTTTACCAATGGGCCGTATCATCGAGATTTATGGTCCTGAATCATCTGGTAAAACTACCTTAACTTTAGAGTTGATTGCTCAGGCTCAGAAAAAAGGTAAAATCTGTGCCTTCATCGATGCTGAGCACGCTCTAGATCCTGTATATGCTAAAAAGTTAGGCGTAAATGTTGAGGATGTATTTATTTCTCAGCCAGATACTGGTGAACAGGCTTTAGAGATTTGTGAAACTCTAGTTCGTTCAGGTGGTATTGATGTTGTAGTTATCGACTCTGTTGCAGCTTTAGTTCCAAAGGCAGAAATTGAAGGTGAGATGGGTGATAACCACGTAGGTCTACAGGCAAGATTGATGTCTCAGGCTTTACGTAAATTAACCGGTATCGTAAAGCAGGCAAACTGCATGGTTGTTTTCATTAACCAGTTGCGTATGAAGATCGGTGTAATGTTTGGTAACCCAGAGACCACCACTGGTGGTAACGCCTTAAAGTATTACGCTTCAGTTCGTTTGGACATTAGAAAGAGTACTGCTTTAAAGAACAAAGAAGAGGTTATCGGTAACGAAACTAAGGTTAAAGTGGTTAAGAATAAGGTTGCTCCTCCATTCAAGACAGCTAACTTCCAGATCCTCTTTAACTACGGTATTGCTAAAAACGGCGAGTTAATCGATCTTGGTGTGAATGCAAAGATTGTTCAGAAGACCGGTGCATGGTTTGCTTACAATGGTCAGAAGATTGGTCAGGGTAAAGTAAATGCCATGAAGTTCTTAGATGACAATCCTGCTGTAGCAGACGAGATTGAGCAGAAGATCAGAGAGTACTATAAGAACAACAATGACTATGATGATACTGCTTCAATCGGTTCATCAGAAGCAGATGGTGCTGAGAGTGCTGATCTTGATGGATTAGGTCCTGATGTAGATACTGATGATCTCATCACTCCAATTCCAGATGATCTATAAAGAGCTTTAGTTTTGGTGACATCAAGTCACCAAAATTTAAAAGTTAAAATCTAGAATGTAAAAGTAGATACTTAAAATGTTTAGAAGTTCTACTGTAAAGAAAAAAGATGAAGATCCAGCGCATGCCTTAAATGCAGCGCTGCGTCTTCTTACACGTCGCGAATATTCCATTCTTGAGCTTTACACCAAGCTCTATCAAAGATATACCAAAGAAGCTGTCAAAGATGCCATCAAAAAATGCATAGATAACAATTGGCAGTCTGAAGAGCGTTATATGGAAATGCTCTTTAATCATTTAAAAAATCAGTGCTATGGTCCAAGAAAAGTAGTGATGGAAGCTACTAAAAAGGGAGTGAAAGCTCAATACTATCAACAGTATTTAGATGAAACAGATTGGATTGAGATAGCTTTAGCTTTCCTAAATAAAAAAATCCCCAATGATTTAGAACTTACGTTTGAGAATAAACAAAAGTATTTAGCCTCTTTAGCAAGACGAGGCTTTTCAACTTCTGATTGCTTAGAGGCAATGGAAAGGTACGAGTCTGACCACTTTTTATCAAATTAGCACAAATTGTGTTAAAAATATGAAGTCAGACAATTTATGAGATATTACTTCTTTAGTTGGAATTGAATACTTCAAAAAATCACTAAACCGGTTATTGAACAGTTAGTTTGTGGTATTACCTTCATATTTGAGTAAACCTTCATAATTTTATTCTTCTAAAGAACACTCTCACTGTAAAAGTCTGCGTAAAAGCTTTTAATATTACTCATAATCGCTTAGGTTGTCTGAGCTTAGTGGCTGATTAGGAGGCTGATTAGGATGCTGAGTAGTTGCCATTAAACAATGGAAGACCATGATCAGTAATACGAAGTATCTTCATTTGCACCTTTTAAATTAAAAACGATTTTTTCGTTTTTATATTCCATAATTCTGTTTATAGCCTACTGTTTAAAAAATATCGACGTTTTTTACGTTTTTATTTTTTTTAGGATTGCAAATTTCGATTGGCTTCTTTCTCAATTTCAAGTCGCCAACTATTATGCCTCCTAAGGGAGGTATTAACTCAAAGTCGCCATTTAATAGCAAACAAAATTAAAAGACCAATTTCCGTTTTTATTTGGAAATTGGTCTCTAAATTTTAAATAAAATTTGAAAATAGCTCAGAACAAAATACTGGTACTTTTAAACAAAGACCGTATTTTATATGCAATTAGGCGTCTGCCCAAACTTCTTTTGCAATCTCAACTACTAGTCTAATCTTTGCCCACTGCTGTTCGTGTGACAGAACATTACCTTCTTCAGTTGAAGAGAAGCCACACTGTGTTGATAAGCATAAGTGCTCTAGAGGTACATACTCTGAAGCTTCCTTAATTCTTGCCTTAACAGCTTCCTTATCTTCTAACTCAGGGAACTTAGAGGTAATTAAACCTAAAACCACAGTCTGATCTTTGATAAAGCGTAATGGCTTGAAGTCACCGGCTCTATCAGAATCATACTCTAAGAAGAATCCATCAACGTTGCAGTGACTGAATAGTAACTCAGCTACTGGCTCGTAACCGCCTGAACTGAACCAAGTTGAACGGAAGTTACCACGGCAGATGTGCATGGTTAAAGTTAAATCTTTAGGTTTAGCTGCTACGATCTTATTGATTACTTTTACGTACTCTTCTTGAACTTTCTTAAGATCTCTACCGTAACCTGAGTATAGAGCAGTCTTTTCAGTTGAACAGAACTCACCCCATGAGGTATCGTCGATCTGTAAGTATCTACAACCGTGCTTGTAAAGAATGTTAGCGCAGTCAATCCAAGCCTGAGCGATATCATTGAATAACTGCTCATCGTTATTCTTGTAAAGCTCAATTGGCTCATAATCTTTAGTTCTTACTACGCAGATTTGGTATAGCATTGAAGGAGAAGGAATGGTGTACTTAACTAAAGTGTCACCTGCAATCTTCTTAATTCTGTCAAATGCTTCAACAAAAGGATGTGACTCTGAGAAGCCAACCTTACCTGCAATACGAACAGTCTCTGCTTTAGGCTGAACACCTTCAAAGTGAGTTGACCAGTTCTTAGCACCAATATGCTCAATACCGTCTAAACCTGCTAAGAAGTCTAGGTGCCAGAACGCACGACGGAATTCACCATCGGTAACAGCTTTAAGACCGTTTTTCTTTTCAGCTTCAACTAGAAGAGCAATTTCTTCATCTTCAATCTTAGTTAGCTCTTCTTTTGAGATTAGGTTCTTGTTGAAAAGGTTTCTTGCGTTAGCAATTTTTTCGGTTCTTAAAAATGAGCCTACGTGATCAGCTCTGAATGGAGGAAGAATATGTGCCATGTAATTAGTCCTTACCTATGATTAGATTATTATTGTGGATGAATGTGTATTAATTCTTCTAGAAACTCATAGCGAATTTCGATGGTTACATTTTGAAACAAGTTAAAACGTTTTACTAACTCAACTTTTGCATTTCAAAAATTGAGTTAAAACGTTAAATATAAGCGGTCCAGCACCGACTTTGCTCTTTAAAATATGATTTTTGATTATAAAGCCTAAGGTGATATGTAAATACACAGTAAA
>Ga0256404_1000369_pt1 | contig 117411 bp, 107 predicted proteins | sample RumenRJG_01DNA_FD_185990 | JGI IMG/M metagenome (GOLD analysis project Ga0256404, IMG submission 185990) | Bovine rumen microbial communities from Lethbridge, Alberta, Canada - RJG_01 | ecosystem: Host-associated > Mammals > Digestive system > Stomach > Rumen | place: Canada: Alberta... | reverse complement strand
AAATCCTTGCTGAATGACTGTCGTTTCTTTGCCATGTGCTAACCGCCTTGCTTAATTTATCGGCTGTTTGCACCTTAAATCTGCTCCTTTTTCTGTGTCGTTTTACGCACTCATTTTAAAGAATGTCCATTTTTATGGAGAAATCTGCAATCAGGCGGACGGAATGATTACAGCAAATATTTTGATGATGGATTTTTCTGAAAAGTAGACTAAAATGACGCCGGGCAAGAGAATTCCATCAATTTTCCTGTTGCAGGATGAATGAAACTCAAAAATTCCGCATGAAGCATAAGTCTTTCGCCTTTTTCACAATGTCCGTAGAGCGTGTCGCCAATAATAGGAACTCCAAAACCGTGAATATCGGCGGCGGCAAGCCTAAGCTGATGCGTTCTTCCTGTATGCGGAATAAACAGAATTCTTGTGCACAAACGGTTTGTTCCATCCGGCGATGAATAAATCTCTTCATCAATCCAATTCCATTCCGTAACTGCATTTTTTCCGTAAATTTCATCCCAAATTTGATGCGGACGGTTTTCAATATCAACGCGGAAATAAAGTTCCATTGTTCCATTTTTTGAAAATTTTTCGGGCAATTTTCCGTCAATCAATGCAATGTAACGCTTTTGGACTTTTTTTTCTTCAAACTGTTTGCACAAATTTCTGTGGGAATCTTCATTCAGGGCAAGAACCAAAATTCCGCTGGTTTCCATATCAAGCCGGTGAACACTTGGCTGCGGGATGCACTGCGGAAAAAGTTTTTTCAGCCGGTTTACAATACAATCCTGTTTTTCAGGGCCACGGCCAGGAACGCTAAGCAGACCACTCTGCTTGTTCACTACAACAATATCTTCATCCTGATATAAAATTTCTAGCCCCAGCATTTCCGGCAAAATCAGCGCGCAACGTTCATCACAAGGCTCACACAATTTTCCATTGACTCTGAATTTATTGTTTTTTCCATAAAAAACTTCCGCCATACTTTTTACAGAAAAATTATTTTTAAATGCAAAATCCAACAGCTTTGGAGCGCAACAGTCGCCAGTTCCTGTTGGAGGAAGCGTGTTTTGTGTTTTTCTGCATATTTCTAGCAATGAACGGATTTTTCCATCGGCACAATGAAACGAATAAAGCCCGAAAACTTTTTTCAATGATTCATCGCACAAAAAACTTCGTTGTTTTACAAGCTGAATTTCTTCTTCCGTCTGATTTTCAAATTTTCCATCAGGACGCTTTCGTTTTTTCTTTAAAAGATTAATTTTTTCTGTAAGCTGATGAATCTGAAAATCATTTTTTTCAAGGGCACTTTCAATTTTTTCAGCAGAAACAATCGGCTCAACAAAGATTCCGAATCCAGCCGCTTCAGAACCTTTTATTTTTTTTGAAATTCCGCTTACAGTATTTAAAATAACAGAAGTGCCGTCAGCCTTTTGACAAACGGCAACACCAATCATAATTCCTTGCCCACTTCGTTCCGCGCTGATTTTTCCAACTTGCTCAAGCTGCAAAATTCCATGTTCAAGCGCATCAATAATTTTTTTGCAGACAGCAAATGCTTCTTCTTGCGGAAAAGGTGGAAACATTTTACAGTCCGCGAACTTCTACAGTCCCGTCATCTTTTCCAATAAAGGCAATCGGTTTGTTTTTTGTAAAAAATCCAACTTCAACAACACCTGTAATATCATCAATAATATCTTCCATTTTTGCAGGCTCAACAGGATTTTCCCAAAGACAATCGACAATCTGGTTTCCGTTATCAGTTATGACTGGTCCACATTTTCTTACGCCTTCACGCAAAACAACTTTTGCGCCAAGTTTTTCCAGCGCTTTTTTTACAGGAACGTACGCTTCTGGAATAATTTCAACTGGAAGCGCAAATTTCGTTCCCAAAGTTTTTACGGCTTTTGAAGAATCTGCAACAATAACAAATTTCTTGGCATTATACGCAACGATTTTTTCACGCAAAAGCGCCGCACCGCCGCCTTTTATACAATTGCTTTCCAAATCAATTTCATCAGCACCGTCAATCGCCAAATCAAGCTCGCCATCAATCGCTCTGTCTTTAAATGAATAAACCGGAACATTCCAATCGATGCAGGCATTTTCAGTCTGAAAAGAAGTTGCGACCGCTTTTATGTTTTTCAAAGTTCCATCCGCAATATATTCTGCAATCCGTTTTACCGCAGGCAATGCTGTTGAACCGGTTCCAAGCCCGATTTTCATTCCGCTAAAAATAAGACCTTTTTTTACAAGCGTTTCAACTGCCGTTCTTGCCGCAAGAATTTTCTGCTCACTCTGACTTAGACTCATAATCAACTCCTGTAAAATATTTAAATTGTCTGTAGCCTTGATATTTCAGCATTGAATAACCATTGCAGACTTTACAGCCGGATTCCCGAGCTACTTTCATTATTGGCGTAACACTCGGATCATAAACAATGTCGAAAAGATTTTCAGAACCTTTAAATTGATAAAACCAAATCGGATTATTTTCTTTGTTTGGTTCATCTTCAGAATTCATTCCAACTTTTGTGGTCTGGATTATTATATCAGAATAGCGTTCTAGAATTGGAAGACTTTCCGGATCAAGCGGAGCATAGTCAAAACCAAAATCTTCCGCAAGTGCCTTCGCATGAGAAACTGTTCTATTAAAAATACAAGCTTTTCCGCCCATCTGTTTGATTGCAAAAGCGATCGCCCGGCTTGCTCCGCCCGCCCCGATAATTGCAACTTTTCTGCGGTGAAGTTTTTTTACGCCAAGGAATTCTTCAAGGGCGCGCTGGAATCCCATCGCATCAGTATTGTGCCCAACCCACTGACTAAAATCCTTTACCAAAGTATTGCATGCGCCAATTTCGCCGACTTCAGCACCTATTTCATCCGCAATTTCCATTGCATCCCGCTTGTACGGAACTGTAACTGCCATTCCTTTTATTCCAAGTTCTTCTGCAAATTCAAGCGATTCAGCCATTGAAGTTGAAGCCATAGGAATAAAAACATTATTCATATTGTGCGCCTGATAGCCCTGATTATGAATCAGCGGACTTGAAGTGACTTTCAAAGGAAAACCAGTTACGGCAAAAAATCTAGTATGCTCATCAATTTCCCTAAAACGATACATTTCATTCAGCGCAATCGGATCGATGTGACCAATTTCCGCAGTGTTTCCACGAGTTTCCAACGGAGAAGTATAAGTAAGAAAAGAATTTAATTTTGAGGCAAGAATCCGGCTTGGAACGCCAAGATTTCCCATTGCAACAAAAATATGCGGAAAATCATTGATTCCTGCCGCTTCCTTAAAAAGTTGAGTCACATCATTCAAAGTTTTTGGCATAAACGCAATCTTTGGAATTTCAAACTGAGTTCTTCGCATTTCCAGACAACGTTCACGCAGATTTTTTACAGATCCATCAAATTTATGGTAACTTCTTATGATTTTTATTCCAAAAGCCTGAGCTGAATCAATCAATCCCGGAACATTGAAATCTTCTTCAAAATCAACATAGGCAAAATTTTTCGTAGGATTCTGATCCGCATAAGCCAAAGCTCTTCCAAACAATGCTGTTCTGGAAAATTCTCCGCCATCATACAAACCGCCATCCTCAACACGCCGAATTGTAAGAATACAAGGAATACTTATCATTGAAGGAAAATTCCGAACATTCAGTCTTTCGTCCTCATCAAGATGATCAACCCGAAGTTCCGCAATATCAATGTGCTGTGCATATTTTTTTACAAGCTCAGCATCTTCCAAAAGTGTTTTTCCTGTAAGAGTCAGACAAATCAACGGTTTATTCATTCTAGCTCCAAATTAGCGGACTGTTATTTTTTTCTGTGCTTTATCAACAACATACAATGTTAGAACTGTATTCCGCGGAACTGCATAAGGAATTGTAAGACTTGCACCGGTATGCAAAAAGTTTACCAAAGTGTATGTATTTCCATCTTCTGTAGTCGCATCCAGACGCATAGAAACCGGATAAGGATAATCAGTCAAATCCGCCTGGAAAATTCCATACATATTTCCTTCAAATTCGCCGACCGGCAAAGCCATTTCGACAGTCATTCTTGAATAATTTGGAATAAATTCCTGATCAAGTTCCTGCTGAGCAACAACAGTTCCAGCTTTTTCATTATTTTTTGCATTATGCGAAGTAAAATCAAAAATAATTCGGCTTCTGGCAATAACCGCAAGAATATCATTTACAGAAAGACCAACAAGTTTTGGAACCCGAGTATTCTCGTAAGAAGGACCACGGCTTACCACAAGATGAATTGTAACCGGTTCTGAAATATCAGTTCCTTCTGGAATATCCTGCTCAAGGATTGTGCCGGCCGCAGAAGCATCCGGTTTGTATTCAGGTTCTGCAAGAAGAATCAAAGGCTGTGCGTGTCCCGCAAACAAAGTCTGAAGATCCATTTTCAGCTGGTCAAAATTCTGCCCAATATAGTTTCCAACGTGATCTACAATTACACCGCGGCTTACAACAAGAGAAACCCGGCTGTAGCCTTTTACAATTGAACCGGCAGAAGGATTCTGATCAAGAATTTTTCCTTTGTCACCAGCAACTTCTGAATAGCGCAAAGTGATTTTTGGATAAAGCTCTTTTTTCTGCATTTCAAGCAAAGCATCCGTAAGTTCTTTTCCGCAAACATCTGGAACCATAACTTCTTCCGGGCCTTTTACATGAACAAAGAAAATAACGCAGGCAAAAAACGCTAAAACAAGAACAGCCGCAATAACTGTAAAAATCAAAGTTTTTCCGTTCGCCTGAAGACTTTCAAAATAATTGTTCAAACCAACTCTTGAAGGTCTGAAATTTTTTACTTTCTTTCCGCCTTCAACAACTTTTTCACCAGCCGATTTTCCAACAGTTTTAATTTTTTCAAAAATTTTTTCTTTATCCATTTTTTTATATTACCATTTTCGTTTATTATTTTAAAGTCAGATTTTTTTATTTGATATGAAGTTTGTTTTTTCTGAACCACAAATTGAATGTGCGGGAAGAAAAAGAAAGCGACAACCGAGCTATTCGGAGCGATGGCAAGCAATTTTTGAAGAAAATTGCGCAGTCCGATACCTTGTTGCGCTCCGCATGGCGAATTGTCGTGCTTTTTCTGGTAGCGCATTCAATTCGTATGCGGAACTAAAAATCAAACTTCATAATTAAATGAGTTTTTTACCGATAAAGTCTTTTGCGCCGTTCAGGAAGGATTTGTAATCCATTGCATTTTTTCCTTGGCGCTGGAGTTTTGTTACGGCAAAAAATCCTGTTCCGCATTTTATGACTATGCCTTTATTTTTTAACACGCAAAGAACTGTTCCTGGCAAAGAATTTTCTTCAATAGAAATATTTTTTTCCTCTTCACCTTTAAGTGGAAGTCCTGAAATTATTTTAAGCGGCAAAGAATTTTCTGTTGTCCAGGCAACTGGTTCAGGATTATAAGCGCGGACTTTGCAGTCAATTTTTTCCGCAGATTCATTCCAATCAATTTTTGCGTCTTCTTTTTTTATAAAAGTTGTATAGCTCGCTTCTCCAGACTGAGGAATTCCTTCCGCAAGCGCACCATTTTTTGAGACATCACAAAGGATTCCGCAAATCAATTCTGCGCCACGCGTTGCCGCCATATCAAGCAAAGAGCCTGCCGTTTCTGTTCCATCAAGTGAAACAATTTCCTGAGCCAAAAGATTTCCTTCATCCATTTTTAAATCCAATTTCTGCACAGAAAAAGCAGTTTCCCTGTCACCATTTAAAATAGCCGCATTTATTGGAGCACAACCACGATATTTTGGCAGCGCAGAAGGATGAAGATTTATTCCGCCAAATTTAAAAAGTCCTAGAAATTTAGGTCCAAAAATATGTCCATAAGCAAAACTGACTAAAATATCCGCACCAAGCTTTAAAACTTCTTCGCGTGCGGCAGAATCAAGATGTTCCGGTGAAAAAACAGGTATTCCCAGCTCCTGGGCTACTTGCGCAACAAATGTTGGAACAAGAGCTTTATGTCGTCCTTTTGCAGTCGGTGGATTTGTAAGAACGCCAACAATTTTATAATCAAAAAGATTTTCTTTTTCCTTCAGAAGCTTCAGTGTTTTTGCCGAAGCCTCAGGACTTCCTGCGTACAAAACTTTCAGCATTTTTCCCTCAATTCTATTTGTTTTTTGCGGCAATTTTCGCTGCAATTCTTCGGGCTTTTGCCTCGCGCTCAAGGCGTTTTTTTTCAGCGCGTTCAGCACGTTTTTTAAACTGATTTATTGTTTTTTCAGCAAATTCCGGATCACCACGGTCAATAAACAAATATCCATCAAGATGATCGTTTTCATGCTGAATAATTCTTGCCAAAAGACCTTCTGCTTCAAGCGTAAACGGCTTTCCTTTTTCATTAAAAGCCTGGACTTTCACTTTTGACGGACGCTGGATATTTTCATAAATTCCAGGAATGCTAAGACAACCTTCCTCATAATCGCAAAGGTCTGCGCTTGTACTTATAATCTGAGGATTGATAAAAACGCGGCGAACATCATCGTCTGCAATAACAACAAAAACACGTTTGCTTATTCCAGCCTGAGGTCCGGCAAGTCCAACGCCATCCGCACTAATCATTGCCTCAAACATTTCGTTTATGAATGCACGGAACTCATCATTGATTTCTTCTGGTTTTACAGGTTCCGCAACTTTTCGCAATATATCTTCGCCAAGTTTAGTAATTCTCATTTTATTCTCCCAATCTGATTCTAGCCGCATGTGCGTGTGCCGCAAGACCTTCTGCATCGCCAAGAAATCCGGCAGCCGTTGCACTTTTTTTCAAGCCTTCGCTGTCTTTTTCTGCACGCAAAGTTGTAACAGTTTTTAAGAAAACACGGACGCTCAAGCCGCCTGTAAAACGTGCAGAACCGCTTGTTGGCAAAGTGTGGTTCAAACCGGCAGCATAATCGCCAAAAACTTCAGCCGCATAATCGCCAATAAAAAGAGAGCCAAAATTATGCACAAGAGACTGAATTTTATCGCGCAAAGCACCAGCTTCCATCGCAAGTTCAAGATGTTCCGGCGCTTTTAAGTTTGCAAGTTCCGCAGCCTGCTCCAAATCATCACAAATTATGATTCGACCACAATTATCGATACTTTGACGGGCAATTTCCTTTGTGGAAAGTTTTTCAAGTTGTTTTTCAATTTCTGCGCTGACTTTTTTTGCAAATTCTTCGCTGTCTGTTGCAAGAACAGGCTGAGCAACAATATCATGTTCCGCCTGAGCCAAAAGGTCGGCTGCAACCCATTGCGGATTTGCAGATTTATCAGCAATAACAAAAACTTCTGTTGGACCGGCAACCATATCGATTCCAACTTTTCCGTAGACTTCTTTTTTTGCAGCGGCAACAAATTTATTTCCTGGACCGACAATCACATCAACAGCAGGAATTGTTTCTGTTCCGTAAGCCATTGCCGCAATTGCCTGTGCACCACCGCAAGCATAGCATTTTTTTACACCGCAAATATATGCCGCCGCCATAATTCCTTCATCGGCATAAGGTTTTCCGCCCACAAACGGTTTTCCAGATTCACCAAGCCCCATTTTTTGTGCGGAAGCTTTATCTTCCGGATGAATTCTTGGCGGAGTGCAAAGGACAATTTCTTTTACACCAGCTGCAATTGCCGGAGTAACGGTCATTACAACTGTTGAAACGAGCGGAAATCTTCCGGCTGGAACGTAAACGCCTGCGCGTTCCACAGGAATTGTCTTTTGCCCCGTAAACATTCCGGGAGTAAGCTCAATCTCAAAATCGTCGAAAGAAGATTTTTGGCGCAAAGCAAATTTTAAAGCCAGCTCATGGGAATAGCAGATTGCGTTGTAAATTTCAGGATTTTGTTTTTCAAGTTTTTCTGCCGCCGCTTTTAATTCTTTTTCTTCTATTAAAAATGTTTCCGACGCAGAAACGTCAAACTTTTGACCGTACTTTTTTAAGGCAGAATCACCGTTTGCGGCAACATCTTCTATAATTGAATGAACGGTTTCATTTGTTGTTCCAAAAGAACGACCTTCAAACCATTCGCCTTCAAGTTCATTTGCTTTTACAATTTTTATCATTTTAACTCCCCTAAAAGAGAAAATTTCAATTTCCGAGTTGACTTTAAAATGCGGCAAGGATTGTAGTGGCACGCGCAGCGTGTTGCGAAACAGAGTGAAACGGCGTGAAGCAATGCAGATAGCACGAAGTGCGTACGGAACCACGAAAAGCCTGATTTTTTGTGGTTTGCTTATGCAAAGCACAAAAAAGCCGCCCAATTTTTTTATTTTTCTTTATGTCGCTTATCAAGCTCGTTATAGACATCCTGCCAATTAATACCTTCTTTGTACATAAGAACGCTCACAAAATAAAGAAGATCGGCAGCTTCCCAAATAACCTCGTCCTTTCCGTCGGCCTCGCAGATTTCTTCCGCCTCTTCCTCAACTTTTTCGCGAACGCGCTTATTGTCAAGAGTTGCTGTGTACGAGCCTGGCTTTGGATTTGCAAAACGCTCAGAAATTGTTGCGTAAAGGCGTTCCAGCGTTGATTTTTCGTCTGGCGCAGAAGTAAAGCACGTCCAGCTTCCAGTGTGGCACGCGCCACCATTCGGTTTTACGGTTGCAAGAATTGTATCGCGGTCGCAGTCGGCTCTAAGTTTTACAACGTCCAAAAAATGACCGGAAGTTTCGCCTTTTGTCCACAATGTGTTTCGCGAGCGGCTAAAAAATGTAAGTTTTCCAGTTTCAAAAGTTTTTTCTAAAGCCTCTCGGTTTGCGTAGCCCATCATAAGAACTTCGCGGCTTCGCTCATCCTGCGCAATAACAGGAATCATTCCGCCGGTTTTCTGCCAGTCCAGGCAACGCACAAAAGCATTTTTTAGACTGACTTTATTTGTGTAAAGCGCCATTCCAAGCTGAACGTCACAGTGCATTTTTTCAAGGGTTTCAATTTCGTCTTCAGAAGAAACGCCACCTGCAACAACGACGCGGCAACTTACAGCAGCGCGCAGCTCCTTTGCCATCTCGAGATTTGTTCCCTGCATGCAGCCTTCTTTTTCAACACAAGTAAAAAGAAGCTCTGAGCAATATTCTTCCGCAAGTTTTGCACCTTCAATAAGCGGAACATCGATAGTTTCTGTCCAGCCTTTTACAGCGATTTTTCCGTTCAAAGCGTCAACGCCGATAATAATGCGCTGTTTTCCGATTGCCGCAACAAGTTCGTCCAAAAATTCTGTATTCAAAACATCGGAATTGTTTTCCGGATTCTTTTTCCAGGCACTTGAACCGATAATAACTTTTTCAGCCCCAAGAGAAATCAATTCGCGCGCACGCTTTACAGAACGAACTCCGCCGCCGGTACGAACATTTCCTTTGCGCAAAAGGCTTTTCAAAAGCGGAGTATTCACCGTATCGCCTTTTGGATTTGTATTTCCCATTGCCGCATCAAGGTCGATAACAGCAACTTCACCATATTTATCAAATTCTTTTATAAGAGCGTCCGCATCATCGCGCTGCAGAACAAGCTCTTTTCCATTTTTTAACTGAACAACATGACCGCCTTTTAGGTCGATAGAACTGATTACCATAACGCTAGAAGTTTAACGAATTTTTGAAGAATTAACAATCAAAAGATTATGTGGGCGGACAACCGCCCTACGGTCGCACTTCGTTGCGCCCTACCCACCGAGCGGGGACACCGAGTTTACAAACAACGCCCCGTCAATTAAACGCCAACTGCAAATGTCTTTTTTCTTTTACACAATACGTCTGGTCAAGGTACGCTTATGCTCAAGACCTTGACTCAGCCGTTTTTAGGGTTTTAATAAACCCTAAATCAAGCAAATAATAATTGATGATATTTTGGTACGGCATACCAGTTTCTTCTGACATTTTTTTAAAATAATCGATTACTTTATCATCAAGACGAATCGTTATCTGTTTTTTCAGTTTGTCTGCATAAGGATTTTTGATTCCGTTTGAAAAATCATAATGGTCTCTCATTTTATCTACCTCCATACTGCTTAGCTTCTTGCAAATCGGCTTTTCTTGCAGAAATAATTCTTATCTTGTCATTTTCTTTATAACAATGACAAACTACCAGCATATGCAACTCTGCAATTTGTCAAATAAATACGAACAAATCATCCATTTCTTTGATAGCGTAAAATACGAATTTCATAAAAAACTACAAACGTATAAATATACAATTTTAAATAATATGATAGCCCAATATCATTCAGCATATATCTTAAAAACTAAAAATTGAATTTAGAATTATTTATTTTTTTGCCAAAGAATTAACTATGTTTGCTATAGAAAAAAAATCTGTTTTATTAAGTCTTTTTAAATCTGAAACAACCGTTTCTAAGAAATCTTGATTCTCCAATATAGAATAATTTCCATATACTAAATATTCCGCAGAGACTCCTAAGAATTTAGCTATTTTTACTCCATTTTCAATATTTGGAAGAGATTTTTGTCCAGAAAGATAATTGTCTAAAGTATTTTTGCTTATTCCTGTTCCTGCAGAAAGTTCCTTTAGCTCAATTCCTTTGTAATCCAATAAATCTCTTAGATTTTCTGAAAAAGACATATTTGGAGTATACTTTTTTAAGCGTTTTTTATTTACTTTTACGCTTATAAAGGTGTATAATAATCATATAAACACTTAATTAAGTACGAATAATTTAAAGGAGGATGAATTATGGCATTTTTGGAATACTTTTTAAGAAATGACATATATCAAAACGGAAAACGATTAAACAAAGGAACTAAACTAGAGTTCACAACACCAGGGAATGGAAAACCTATGCGTAATGACATTCGAAAAGCTGCTTTAGAAAAATTTCCCGATTTTGCAAAAACACTTGGGTGTCATGACATCCTAAGTCTTTTTACGGAAAAAAAATAAATCGTTTATTTTAAAAACTCCTTTCTAAAATAAATATAGGAAGGAGTTTTTACTCAATCTCGTACGTCATCATAACGCCCTTGCCTTTTACGTCGCATTCTTCTTTTTTGTAGTCAAATGAGATGTGCTGTTTTTCAAGGTTTCTTTTTACGGAATCTGTAAATCTTATGTGTCCCGGCGTGCAGCAGGATTCCATTCGGCTTGCAACATTAACGGCGTCGCCCCAAATATCATAAATAAATTTGTTAAGTCCGATAACGCCTGCAATCACCTTGCCGGAATTCAGTCCGATTCTTAGCTCAAATTTGATTTTTGCGGTTTTGTTATATTCTTCCAAATCCTTGTACATTCCAAGCGAAAAATTAAACATAACGAGCGCGTGATTTTCGTTTTTTGAAGGAACGCCGCAAGCCGCCATGTAAGAATCTCCAATCGTCTTGATTTTTTCAACGCCCATCTGTTCCGCCCGCTCATCAAAGCGAGAAAACAAATCATTCAGGGATTTTACAATATCTTCTGCCGATTCTTTGCTCGTCTTTTTTGTAAAACCGACAATATCAGAAAAAAGGATTGTAACGTTGTCAAACGCATCAGCGATTGTCTTTTCGCCGGCAAGCCCTTTCATTCGCTCCGCAATGGAAACCGGAAGAATATTTTTTAAAAGACGGTCGGAATCATCTTTTGCCATTTCAAGCTCAACCGTTGCCTTTTGAATTTCTGTTTCAAGCACAAGCCTGCGTTTTTTGTTGTTGTAAGAAAGCAAAAAGAAACTGAAAATAATAATTCCAGCCGCAAGCGCCACCACCAAAAGCCAGAACCAAGCCTGTTGATAAAAAAACGCCTTTTGAATCAGCACAACCGAAGCTGGAACGTCCGACTTTAATCCGTCGCCGTTTATAACATTGACTTTAAAAGTGTATTTTCCAGGCTTTAAATTCGTAAATGAAATTGTGCGGAACGCAGTCGGCTCACAAAAATCAGAATCGTAACCTTCAAGCATATACGAAAAACGATTTCTGTCGCTTGCAGTAAAACTTAAGCCCGTAAATTTTATGTCAATGTGCTTTGTGCCGGCAGGAATTTCAATCGGTTTTTCAAAGGATTTGTACACGTTGTCATCAATATTTATTTCAACAATCTGAATTATCGGCAAAATCGAAGAAACATTTGTGCGAACCGGATCATAAACCGCAAAACCATCAGCCATTGTAAACCAAAGTCGCCCGTATTTATCTTTCATGCTGAGCGCGGTTGAATTTGTTCCCGAAGATTTTAGTCCATCATTTTGATTGTAGAATTTGCAGTCAATATACTGATTTTTTCCGTCAACAACTTTTAGAATATCGTTGAAATCCACAGAAGAAATTCCGCGGTTGCTAATCATCCAGGCATAATCGTTTTCATCAACAAGAAGCTGAAAAATCGCATCCGAGCCAAGACCGTTTGCAGAAGTCAGATTTACAAATCCAAGATTTCCGCTAGATTCAGCCACGTCCGCCGCAAGCAAGTCATCAGATTTTCCTTTGAAACAAGAAATTCCAGAACCGGTGCAAATCCAGTAACGCCCTGCAATATCTTGCGAAATTTTAAAGACAACGTTTCCGGCAAGTCCAGAATCAGTTGAAATTTTCTTTACAACCGAACCGTCCTTCATCAGGTAAACTCCGCAACCGTCAGTTCCAACCCAAACAAATCCGTCATTATCCTGATAAATACACATTATGTATTTGTTGTCAAAACCGTCATTATCTGAAAAGTTTTTTATCGTTCCGTCTTTGTGAATTACAGAAAGCCCGGTTGTTGTTCCGCAGTAAATGTCGCCGTTTTTTGTTTCTATTGAAACACGAGTTTTGTTTCCCGCAAGATTTTCGTCCGTTGACCAGCTTAAAATTCCTTCTTTTGTATAACGAATCTGGGCAGGTTTTGAATAGCAGTTGACCAGAATATCACCATTTTCCGCAACTCCAACATGACGAATCCTTACATTTTTGCAAAAATCCGTAAGTTCATTTTGAACGCTCACATCATTTTCATAGCAAAGAAGCCCTTCATCAGTTCCGAGCCAGACACGATTATTTTTGTCCTCGCAAATCGCATTCACAGAAGAAGAAAGTTTATTCATCCTGAATTTTCCAAGGCTGATTTTACCGATTCCGCCATTGTCAGTTGCAACCCAAATATTGTGCTCGCGGTCTTCCAAAATCTTATTAATCGAAGCATTTTGAATCTGCGTGTTGTCATCGTAAGTTGTGTAAACGCCATCGCTAAAAAGAACCAAGCCTCGTTCTGTTCCAAACCACAAAGAACCAGTTGAATCGGAATAAATGCACTTTGAAGGCTCGTAGTCAATAATCGTTCCAGATTTGATTTTATCAACCACACCGTTAGAAACTTTTACAACGCCGTTAGCTCCAAGCCCGAACCAAAAGTTTCCTTTTCTGTCCTGCGAAATTGAAGAAGGAATAAAATTTCCAAGATAATTCAAATTTTCAAAACGCTGAAAAGAATTCCCCGAATAAAGATAAATTCCGTTTTCCTCAGTTGTGAGCATCCAGATTCTTCCGGCCGTGTCGCAGTAAAGCTGACTTACAATAACATGAGAAATGTCAGTTTTTTCAGAAGCGGCAGGTTTTACAACAGAACCTTAAGGAGTGATATAAACAACGCCAGAAGCAGTTCCAACCCAGACATTGCCAAATCTGTCTTCTATAAAACTCCGCACAGAATTGTTTGGAAGTCCGTTTTCCGTAGAAATGTGCTCCACCGAATTTCTTGAAAATTTCTGGATTCCTTCATCGTTTGAGCCAACCCACATAAATTCTTTGGAATCTTCAAAAATAGAACGCGCGGAAATAAAATCCATTTTTGAATCTGAATATTTATTCAAATTCTGAAATTCAAAACCGTCAAATTTTACAAGACATTCGTAAGTTCCAAAATAAAGATAACCGTCTTTTGCCTGAACAATATCCAGCACCGAATTTCCCGGAAGCCCATCCGCAGAAGACCAAGTTCGTGTTACATAATTATTAATGCTAGAAAACTGAGCAAACCCAACCGACGCCAAAAAAAAACAAAAACCAAAAAAGAATAAGAATTTTTTCATTTTAATAGAAAAATTATAAATTTAAATCTGTTTGTTTGCAATTTCAAAGGATGAAAAGTAAAATAAAAAAGAGGTTTCCACAAACAAAAAATTAAAAAAATGCGCAAAATTTCAATTTTTTTTACAATTTTCATTTTTTCAGCATTTCTTTCATGCTCAGCAGGAGAAGCAAGCAAAACTGAAAAAGCAAATTTTTCGCTTCTAAAAGATTTTATGCGCGGCTTCGATGCCTCAACAGTTTCTCAAATCGAAGAAAACGGCGGAATCTACCGCACATCAAGCGGCTCCCCAAAAGACATTTTTGAAATTTTAAAAGAAAACGGCGTAAACTGGATTCGGCTGCGACTGTGGTATTCACCGGACGCAACAAAATCCGCCGGAGACAATACTTTGCAACGAACTTTGGAAACTGCCCAAAGAATCAAGGCGAGCAACTTAAAATTTCTTCTGGATATTCATTACAGCGACACCTGGGCAGATCCAGCAAATCAAAAACGCCCGGCAGCCTGGGATTCATGCACGACAATCGAAGAGTTGAAAGAAAAAGTCTCTGAATACACAACAGAAATTCTGGAAACTTTAAAATCATTCCAGCCAGACATGATTCAAATCGGAAATGAAATAAATCCCGGAATGTTAGTAACCTGCAGCAATGCAAATTCCATCACAGAATACGCTGAACCAAACTGCTCCTCCTGGCAATCAGATGAAAGCGCAAAAAATCTTGGCATAATTTTAGATTCCGCCGCCGAATCCATCAGAAAATTTAATCCAGACATAAAAATCATGATTCATCTTTCAAGCCAAAAAGACGACAACCTTGAATGGTGGCTAAAAAAATTCCCGAACCTTGATTTTGACTACATCGGGCTAAGCTATTATCCTTATTATGAACACGGAACTTTGGATTCGTTAAAATCAAATATCAAAAACCTAAAAGAAAATTTCAAGAAAGAAATTCTTGTGGCAGAAACTTCCTGGGCCTGGACAGACAAATGGAGCGACAAAACCCCAAATCTTTTTGGAAATGCTCAAAAAATCAAAGGCGCAGAAAATCTAAAAAAATATATTTCTGAATTTGAAATTTCCTACATTCAAAATGCAGACGAAACAAAAAGAACAAAAAATCTGGGAATCAACGCAACCATAAAAAATCAAGCCGCTGTAGTCAGCGCAATTTTCAACGCAGTTTCAGAGTCCGGCGGCTGCGGTGTATTTTACTGGGGCGGCGACTGGATTCCAGCTCAAAATATCCCGAACAACTGGGAAAACCAGGCAATGTTCGATTTTTCTGGCAGGGCGCTTCCAAGCCTAAGCGTATTCAGAAATTAATTTTCCGCCGAGCCTTTTGAGGCTTTCAATTTTTTCGCAAAGGCAAAAACGCTTAGCGCAACAAAAGCAACAGAAACAAGCGCAATCACCAGAACTTTTGGAACAACCGCATTTTCGCCAAGAGAATTCTGCAAAATTCCAAGCCCTTCGTTCAATGTTAAAAAACCAAAAAAACTGAACAAAATAAACGAAACGATATTCAAAAAACCTTCCGGCATTTTCTTTTTCAAGAAAAGTCCAATCAACATTCCAATCATATCAGCGGCAAAAAAACCAACAACACAAGCCGCCCAAATAACGAACGCTTTTTTTATTCCGCCATTCGCACCAAAAGTAATCGCCGTAAGCTGAGTTTTATCCCCAAGTTCCGCAATAAAAAACGTGCAGAAAACCGCAACTACCGCAAATTTAAACTTTCCGCCGCCAGATTCTTCCTCATTATCCTCTTTCTGCAAAACAGACGTAATTCCAAAATAAAAAAATGCTGCCGACGCAATAAATTTTATCAGCCAATCCGGCACAAAAACACTGATAATTCCGCCAGCAAAAACCGCAATTCCGTTCAAAATTATAATCGCGGCCAAAGTTCCCAAAATAATGTCGCGCAATTTGTACTTAGACGACATTCCAATCAGCATAAACTGAGTTTTATCGCCCATTTCCGCAAAAAAATCCGTAACTGCAACCGTAAAAAACAACAGCAAAATTTCCTTCATAGCAAAAATTATACAAAAAAAATCAAGTTAGTTGTAGATAACGAATATTTTAACTTTGGGCGTTTTCAGACGGTTTCCATAGAAAAACTTTCATTCCTACTGAAAACACAAATTTTTCCAGCTTTGCACGCACTAAAAAGTGCGCGGGAATTTTCAAAAAGCGTCTGAACGGTTGTTCCGGCATTCCGCTACGCTCAGCCTCCTCGCTACATTTGCAAAGCAAACTCCGCTGCGGTGGCCGCCTTCGGCGTGCCTCCATAACCTACCGCATCACAAAAAAACAAAGCCAACTCCCGGACTTGAACCGGCCTTTCACTCGCAGGCCTCCTGCCTGCCCCTTCCAGGCGGCTGCGCTCACTGCCGGCGGCATCCCTGCCGCCTCTTCCTCCCTGTTCGGTCGGCGTTCGCTTCGCTACTCGGTTCAAATTATTTGGGCATAAAAAAATCCACACCTATATAGCGTGGATTTAAAATATAAATCAGCCAACTCCCGGACTTGAACCGAGTACCTACGCGTTACGAGTGCGTTGCTCTACCAGGTGAGCTAAGTTGGCGATTATTTATTATTGTTGTTCAAGGCTCGTTCACCCATTGAACTGCGGGTATCTACAATTCGCTGCATATCAACGATATTCAAGACAACAATGCAGTCATTATACACATCTATCTTACGTTTTTCAACAAATCTGTTGATTTCTTCTCTTGTTATTTCAACAGAAAGTCCCGCCCAATGAGCAATATCGCCCACATTCACATAAAATTTTCTTGAACGGTCATTCGGGTTTGCCGGCGGATTCATTTCATTCAGCAAAACAAAAACATCCGCAATCCTGGCCTGCAAATCTTTTATAACAAGAATTTTAAATCTTCTTCGCTGGTCATAAATTCTTTTGCAGAATAATTTCAAAAGATTTATCGCAAGAACTGCATTTCCTGTAACAATTGATTCAAAATTTTCCTTGCTGAATTCAAGACATTTTACAGAAGTCTTTGCCATGCAAGTTGCAGAACGTGGCGAATTATCAAGAATCGCCATTTCTCCAAAAAATTCACCAGGCTTTAAAATATCCAGATTTTTTTCAGAGCCATTAACATATTTCATAAGCTGAACTGAACCACGCTGAATAAGATAAAAAGTGTCTCCAGGTTCAAATTCAGAAATAATAACTTGTCCAGGCGCATATTTCTTTGCAAATCTTTCAAATGCAGAAAGCTCAAATTGCCTCAACGCGCCAATACCATCATCAGCAGGAGCTTCATATTTCGGCATTCCGCGCCTTTCAAGATAAATTTGGCACGCCGCAAAAAGCTTTTTCACCTGTTCAATATGCGGAGACTGAGGAAATCTTTTTAAATATTTCAGACAAACATCATAGCAGGAAACAAATTCTTCATCTTCATAAAAACTTTTTGCAACAGAAAGCATTCCTGTCTGAGAACTTTCTGGATTTGAATCAAGAATCTGTTCAATCCTCTTATGAATTTGTCTTAGCTGCGCAGAAAAAACCCGCAGCATTTTCATAATAATCTGTTTGTTGCCGCTAAAATTCTTTTCAAATTCCGGAACGGTAAGCGCTATAACCTGGCTATCCAAAAGAACAGTCGCAGTTTCTTCCCTAGGAAAACGCCCCAACGCTGATTTTACACCAAAAAATTCACCGGGCTTAACCTGATTTGTAACTGTTACTTTTGTTTCAGGATCAATGCTTGTGAGAATTATTGTTCCGCTTTGAAGAATATAAATTTTGTCATCTTTATCTTCTTCAAAATAAACAATTGAACCTTTTGAAAAATTTACTAATTTTGGCATTGTACTCTCCAAATCAGATAATTTCTCAAATTGTACCATAATGAAGCATTTTGTGCTATGCTCAATTTATGATTGATTTGCACACACACACAACAGCCTCGGACGGTCAATATTCACCAAAAGAGCTTGTCTATAAAGTTGCTGAAAAAAATATGTCAGTTCTTGCAATAACTGACCATGATACAATCGCAGGTCTAAAAGAAGGTGCAGAAGCCTGCAAGGAAAAAGGAATTATTTTTGTTCCGGGAATTGAAATAAATATCCAGCGGCCAAACTGTGAATTTCATCTTTTGGGGCTTGGATTAAATTTGGATGGAATTTCTGAAAGCCTGAACAATGTCATAAACAATCTGATTGAAAGCCGATACGAGCGAAATAAATTTATTGTCTCAAAAATGCATGATTTCGGAATCGAAACAACGGTTGAAGAAATTCAGGTGGAATTTCCAAACCAAGTTTTGGGAAGACCTCATTTTGCAAGCTGGTTGGTAAATCATCATTACGTAAAAAACCGCCAAGCTGCGTTCGACAAATTTTTGGCGCGCGACAGACCTTGGTATGTTGAAAGAATCGGGGCAGATCTTGATGAATCTGTAAAAGCAATTTATGAATCTGGCGGAGTTCCTGTAATTGCGCATCCGCTTTCTCTTTATCTTTCATGGTCAAAACTGGAACCGGTTTTAGCAGATTTTTTTGAACGCGGCGTACGAGGAATGGAATGTTTTCATCCGGGCGCAAGAGTTACAGAATGTCTTAGATTACAGGAAATTGCAAAAAGACTCGGATTTTTTGTGACAGCTGGAAGTGATTTTCACGGCGAAAAAGTTCGTGCTGATCGGCGACCGGGACACACCTGCGGAGAAAAAATAATTGAAGACAAATTTTATTTCGAAGAGCTAAAACCTTTCCTTGACAAAATGCACGGAGAAAAATAGCCAGAATTTGAATGAATTTTTCTGTCAAAAAAAAAATAATTTTTGTCCAATTTTCTAAAAAATTGAAAAAATTTTTGTGATTCATTTCAGAATCTGTAAAAAACCGACTATGAATTTAATGACAACAAAAAATAGAAGGTTTTTATGCAGATTTATTCATTTTCTCCATTTGGATACGAAGGTTCACTTGTAACAGTAGAAGTTGATTTGCGGCGAGGAATTCCAGCCATTGATTTAGTTGGTCTTGCCGATGGAGCCGTAAAAGAAGCCCGCGAGCGAATGCAAGCAGCAATAAGAAACTCCGGATTCGATTTTCCACCGGAACGAATTCTTATCAGCCTTTCGCCAGCAGACTTAAAAAAAGAAGGCGCAGGATTTGATTTGCCGATTGCGCTTGCAGTTCTTTCAGCAAAACATGAAAATTCAGAATCCCAAACTTCCACAAATACCAGCGAACCAATTCTTATTATGGGTGAACTTGAACTAAGCGGAAAAGTCCGTCCTGTCCGTGGAGTTCATGCGGCAGCATCAACAGCGGCAAGCGGCGGAATTCTGCGCTGCATAGTTCCTTCAGCAAACGCAAACGAAGCCAGAGAAGTTCCCGGAATGAAAGTTTTTGGCGCAGATTCACTTGAAGAAGCTTTTGCCGCGCTTTCAAATCCTGAAGTTTTTACAGAACGAAAATCAAATTCACTCCGCAAAGAAGATGAAATTCCTGAAAACTGCGAAATTGTTGACGGCGTAATTTTTCAAAAAGTAACACCAGAAATGGAATTTTCAACCATAAATGGTCAGCGGAAATTAATCCGCGCATTACAAATTGCAGCCGCAGGAGGACACAATCTGATTGCAGTAGGCGCACCCGGCTGCGGAAAAACTCTTTGCCTTCAAAAATTTCCTGCGCTTTTACCAGCTTTAACCGTTGAAGAAGCTCAACCTGTAACACGGATTTTATCATTGGCTGGACTTCTTTCAGCAAAACAGTCTCTTGTGCAAATTCCGCCATTTAGAATTCCACATCAAACTGCAACAATTGAAGGAATTTGCGGAGGAGGTCCATTATGTCGTCCTGGAGAAATCTCCTTGGCGCACAACGGCGTTTTATTCCTGGATGAAGCCGCAGAATTCCGTACAAGTGTCCTTCAGATGTTGCGCGTTCCATTGGAATCTGGAAAAATAACCATTTCCCGCGCAGGACGTTCAACAATTTTTCCAGCATCATTTCAATTATTGATGGCAACAAATCCTTGCCCTTGCGGAAATTTCGGTTCAGCAACAAAACTTTGTCTTTGCAGCACTCGCTCAATCGAAATGTATTGGAAAAAAATATCAGCACCGCTTTTAGACCGGGTTGACATCAGAATTTCTGTAACAAATGAAATTGAATCAACAAAAAAACAAGATGATTCTAAAGAATTTTCAACAGAATTCTTGCGTCACGAAATCGCAAAGGCCGTTCTAACGCAACGAAAACGTCAAGGCAAAAAAAACGCGCATCTAACGCCACCAGAAATTATCGAATTCTGCAAAATTTCACCAGAATCACAAGATATTTTAAATAAATCCGCAGAAAAATTCAGTTTTTCACCAAGAGCAAATGCAAGTTGCCTAAAACTCGCAAGAACAATCGCGGACATGAGCGGCTCTGAAAAAATAGAAATTCCTCACATAAAAGAAGCGATTTCACTAAGAAAACCGTTCAATAATTTTCTGGAAACCGAATAATTTTTATGAAGAACTAAAATGCGAAAACCACAAGTTTATTGTGTCAACTTCATCGTGTTAAAATAAAAAAGGTCTTGCATAAAACAAGACCTTTATACCGGAGAAGAGACTTGAACTCTTACGCCATCGCTGACAAAAGATTTTGAGTCTTTCGTGTCTACCATTCCACCACTCCGGCAAGTGAATTTATATTATCAGATTTATAACTCTTTTTCAAGTGCTAATGCTTTGATATAATTTTTTTAGGAAAATTTATGGACAATATCACAAAATGTGCTGAAGAAATTTTGAAAAAAATATTTGGCTACGATTCTTTCAGACCTTTACAGCTTGAAATCATACAAAATTTGCTTGCCGGAAAAGACACTCTTGCAATCATGCCGACCGGAGGCGGAAAATCTTTGTGCTACCAGATTCCCGCGTTGATTTTTAAAGGAATTACAATCGTTGTTTCACCGTTAATCTCCCTGATGCAGGATCAGGTTTCAGCTTTAAAAGAAAACGGAGTTCCTGCTGAATATTTAAACAGTTCTTTGGAATTTTCCGAATATCTTGAAACTGTAAAAAAATTGAAAAATGGCGAAATAAAACTTGTCTACGTTTCCCCAGAAGGGCTTGCTTCCGACAAAATGATGAACATTTTCCACGAATGTTCAATGCCAATAAACTGCATAACAATTGATGAGGCACATTGCGTAAGTGAATGGGGACACGACTTTCGCCCGGACTATCTTTCAATCTCAAATGTAAGAAAACATTTTCCGAATGCAGTTTGTCTTGCATTAACGGCAACTGCAACAGCTTCTGTTCAACAGGATATCATAAAAAATCTTCAACTTTACAATCCAACTGTTTTTACCGCAAGTTTTAACCGGAAAAATATTTTTCTTGAAGTAAAACCTAAAAAAAATGCGCTCGCCCAAGTAATTGAATGTATTGAGAAACACAAAGATGAAAGCGGAATTATTTATTGCTTCTCAAGAAAATCTGTTGATGAACTTACACAAAAACTTCTGGCAGAAGGTTATTCCGTCTTAAATTATCACGCGGGACTTTCTGACAAACAACGCACAGAAAATCAAAATCTTTTCATAAAAGACAAAGTTAGAATAATCGTCGCAACGGTTGCTTTTGGAATGGGAATAAACAAGCCGAATGTTCGTTTTGTAATTCATTATGATATGGCAAAATCGCTGGAAGAATATTATCAGGAAATAGGCCGCGCCGGCAGAGATGGACTAGAATCACACGCATTGCTATTGTACAGCCCGGCCGACATCCATAAAATCAGATTTTTCTTTAACGAAGCCGCTGACCCGGAAAAATCAGAAAAACTTTTGCAAGGAATGATAAATTACGCAAAGGCAAGAACCTGCAGAAGACGCGCGTTGCTTTCCTATTTTGGCGAGGAATTTTCAGACACAGAAACTTCTCCAGATGAATGTTGCGACATTTGCGCGGCCGGTCCAGTCGGACTCACAGATGTGACAATTCCTGCCCAAAAACTTATGAGCTGCATTTTTCACCTGAAACAACGTTTCGGAACCGCCTACGTAATTGATGTTCTTATTGGCTCAAAGCAAAAGAGAATAATTGAAAACCACCACAATGAACTTTCAACTTGGGGAATCGGAAAAGAACTTGAAAAATCTGACTGGTTTGAACTTACAGAACTGCTAATTGAAACCGGTTATATTTTGAAAGTCGGAGAATACAATGTTCTTGCTGTTTCAAAGATGGGAGCATTGGCTTTAACAAACAGAACGCAGATAAAACTTCCTGTTCTGTTAAATTTCAAGCATCTTATAAACGCTCCAAAAACAAAACCGTCATTCGTTCTTCACAAAAAGAATGAATTCCTAAAGAATCTTTCTGAAAAAGATGCGGAACTTTACAATACAATAAAACAATGGCGAAATTCTACCGCCGAAAAAGAGAACATCGCGCCGTACATGATTTTCGGAGACAAAACAATTGAAGAACTTGTTGAAAAAAAGCCTAAAAATGAAAAAGAGCTCCTTTCAGTTTTTGGAATTGGAACTGTAAAGGCGGAAAAAATCGGCAGCCAAGTGTTAAGAATAATCGGAAATCATGTCTAGAAAAAAACACCGCCAGTTTCCTGGCGGCTATATGTAAACGGGCTGCGGCTTTGCCATGACCAACCCGAAAAAAAAGGATTGCCTTTTGAGCAATCCTTTCAAGGTGTGGATTGGAGTTGAACCAACCAATGACGGTTTTGCAGACCGATCCCTTACCGCTTGGGTACCACACCAAATGTTTTTGTATAATATCACAAAATAAAAACTTTGTCTACTATGAAACTCTAGGATTGCGTTTTAAAATTTCTTTTTGCACGGATTTTTTCTCTTCTTCAGAGGAAAAAATAAACTGCTCGGCAGACTTTTTTTCTGTTGAAACAATCAAAACTCTAGAATCAAGTTCAAAATCCTGAAGAGACAAAATCTGTTCATAAGCCAAAAAATGACCGTTCCCAACAAGACCGTTTTTATACAATCCGCAAAATCTGTTCATTGAAATTTCATTCAGACTCATTGCACACCCCAAATCAGCAACAAGACAAACAACAATATCTGTAAAAATTCCCAAATCTCTGAGCCAAATCAAAAAAATCAAAAGCGCAGAAAAAATCATTATAAGAATTTGCAGAAAAATTTTCTTTTTTTTGATGGGAATCACAATTTCTCCGGCCTTTTTTAAAACAAAATTCGTTTTTAACGGCACAAAGACAAGAAGAAACAAATAAACCGCCGCACCAAATATTACAGAAACAACACGAAAATCATTAAAATTCACAAATTTCTCCAAGCTATCGATTTAAAAGCCAAAAATTCAACGCTTTTTTTGCAGAAGCAAAGGCAAGCGGCAAATTTTCAATATCTTCTTTTGAATTAATTTTTTTTGCAACAAAACCTGAAACCTCAGATTCCTGGCCATGCAATTTTTTCAACAATTCAAAAATCGTTCCTGCGCCAGCCGGAATAGAAGCTTCAAAAAACAAATCACAAGTTTTATACGCAATATTTTTATATAAATAATCGTTCGGAAAACTGCAAAGATATTTTACTTTTTCGGGCTGAACTCCAGTTTCTTCAAGACATTCGCGGACAACCGCCAGCTCCGCAGTTTCATCCTGATCAACAAATCCGCCCGGCAATGCCAAAAATCCTTTCCGCGGCTCTTTTGCACGTATTTCAAAAAGAATATTATTTTCTTTGTCTGAAATAATAGCACCAACCGCACTTGCAACATTATTGTACAAATCAAAACCGCAATCAGCACAGAACCATTTTTTGTTGTCCAGATATTCGATATTTTTTCCACCACATTCTGGACAAAAATTAAATTTATTTCCGTTCATTTAAAACCCCGTGCCGTAAGCGCATACGACAAAGATTCCGCACGCTTTAAAGATTGAACAATCAGCGGCGCAATCAATGGAACAACCGCACGGATTTTTCCGAAAAATCCTTTAGATTTCCCAAGGCCACCACGAACAAGCTGAGTTTTTACAATGCAGCTCGCCTCATCCAAAAGCAACGGAAGAAATCTGAAAATTATTTCCATTGTAACAAGAATATATTTCGTAGGAATCCGAAGCAGACGCAACGGCGAAAGCAAATCAGAAAATCCTTTTACAAGCTGAATTTCATCAGTTGAATGAATAAATCCACAAATCAGGCTCATGGCACATTCAGTCCGCAATAAAACCTTAAGGCAGTTCAGAATTTTCGATGGCGTAACCGTAAAAAATCGAAAATCACAGTAACGAATTTCATCCGGAAGTGCCGGCGCAAAAACCATCTGAAACAGGCAGAAAAACAAAAGCAGCGGAACAATTTTTATCATCGAAGAAAAAAGTTTTTTTGCCGGATAGCCAGCAAGCAAAGCGTATATAATTCCCACAAAAAAGAAAATTCCGCAGGCAATAAAAGGTCGAACAACAAGAGCGGAAGAAAAAAGCGCCAAAAACAAAAGACACTTCAAAACAGGCGGAACTTTTTCAAAAAATCTTGAAGTTTTTTTGTTTTCTGCAAAACTGAATTTCTGGATTCGATCAAGAACTGATAAAGCCGGAATCCGCTTCATTTCTGGCAATTCCGAAGAAGCCACTTTTTCTGGCGTAAAAATATTTTCCACAGCAAGATTTATCACCCGGTCAGCAAAAGCCGCTTCATCACGCTGATGTGTGCTAAAAAGCACAATTTTTCCCTGAGCGGCAAGTTCCTTCATCATATCCATAACTTTACCGCGAGAATCGCCATCCAACGCCGCCGTCGGCTCATCGAACAAAATTATATCAGCATCCAACGCAACAATGCCTGCCACAGCAAGCCGTTTTTTTTCGCCGCCAGAAAGACAAAAAGTCTGCCGGTTCGCATATTTTTCAAAATCAAGATTGCATTGGTTCATTGATTTTTTTACAATTTCCTTCAACGCCTTTCCACGGATTCCTTTATTTCGCGGACCGAACGCAACATCATCAGCCGCAAAATTTTCAAAAAGCGCAGAATCACTGTTCTGCTGGGCAAGAACCGGACGCCCAACGCAACAAATTTTTCCAGAATCAGCCACACGCAAGCCCGAAAGAATCTCAAGAAGCGTGGATTTTCCGCATCCAGAAGGTCCGATAAGCGCAGTCAGAGAACCTTTGTACAAATCAAAAGAAATATTTTTCAAAAGCGGGGCATTTTTTTTATATGAAAAATCTATATTTCGCGCAGAAAGAACAATTTCTTTTCCATCCGCTGACCACTTTCTTGAATTGACAGGAAGTTTTTTTCCGCCAAGTTTTTCAACTAGCTTTTTATCGGCAAGAAATTCTTCAGAAGTTCCAGACCAAGAGATTTTTCCATCATGCATAAAAATCACATCACGAGCGCGACAAACCGCCTCTAAATCATGGCTTATATGAAGAACCGTAACTCCTTTATTGTTTATTGAATCAACAAAAGTATACATTTCGTCCCGAGATTTTGGATCCAGCATTGAAAAAGCTTCATCCAGAATAAGAATATCCGGATCCATCGCAAGAATTCCGCTCAATGCAACTTTTTGAGTTTGCCCCAAAGAAAGATTCATTGTCTTATGATTTGCAAAATCTAACATTCCGGTTGCGCTCAAACTTTCAATAGCGTTTAATTCAACTTCTGATTTTGAAAAACCAAGATTTTTCGGACCAAATTCTGTATCCTGAAAAACAACTCCACAAATAATCTGATCTTTTGGAGACTGAAAAATAATCCCGACACGAAGATTTTCTTCTATTTTTACAGAACCTTTCTGAGGCTCAAGAAGTCCGGCAATAATTTTGGCAACAGAACTTTTTCCGCTTCCATTTTTGCCCGCCAAAACCGTATACGAACCGTGCTTTAATTCAAAACTAACGTTATTAACCGCAATTTTTTCAGCATTTTCATAGGAGAAGAATAAATTGTTCACTTGAACCGCAGGCATGTCGTTATTCTACAGAACCTTTATGCACATTTGCAAGCATCGATTTGTTTCTATTTTGTGGAAAAAATGTGGATAACTTTTTGTCAATAGATTTTTCATTGAAATTTACAATTTTTTTATAAAAACGAACCTTACAAATTTTTCTATTTTCTTATATTACAACAAATTAACTTTAAACCTTCTGATTTTTTTTATTTTTTTATAATATCAAGAAATAGAAAATAACAAAAAATTAACACACATTGCGGTGGATAACTTGTGCACAATGTGTGTTTGTCCCGTTGAAAACAAATTTTTAGCCCAAAGAAACAGTTCCCTGCTCGTTGATAGCAAGAATTGACTTACATTCTGAGCAGCGGAAACGACCAGCTCTAGTTGCGCGCAAATGCTTATTGCACATAGGACACGCAAAAACTTTTGGAAAAACGCTTTCAACTGGCTGTGAACCTTGATGGAAATAATTTACAGCATCTTCTGTTGTATCTTTGATATTGAAAAACTGCGCAAAACCCAAAAGCTGGAAAACTTCATAAACTTTTGGCTGAATTTCAAGAAGAACAATATCGCCACCCTTTGGCTTTAGCATTTTCAAAAACGATGTGAATGAGCCAATTCCTGTTGAAGAAACATAATTTAATGCAGAGCAGTTAAAAATCAAATTAATAAAACCTGCCTCAACAACTTTTGTTATCTTCTTCTGAAAAAAGCTGGAATTGTAAGTATCGATATATCCATTCAAATAAACACGAAGACCGTTTGGAACTGAATCAATTTTTTCCAAAGAAATCTTCAAGCTGTCATCTTTTTCATTGTCAAAACCAGGAACTATACTGTTATTGTTATCATTCATGCCTTGCAGACTCCGTTCATTGCATTCAAATTAAAAGTTAGCTCAAAAATTACGATTTCAAAGCATAACTTAATCTGTTTTTTAGTTTACATCAATTTATATGTTAGGTCAAATTAGAATATGGAATTAATTTGCTCCAATCAATATACTGAAAAACATGAATTTAGATAATGTTTATATTGTTTTAGATCACCCGGATGAATGTAGAAATATTGGCTCGGCGTGCCGAGCAATGGCAAACAATGATATTACTCATTTAAGAATTGTAGGAAAAAAAGAAAATTACGATACAGAAAAAGTCCACATTCTGGCAATCCATGCAGCATACATTTACGACAATGCAGAATTTTTTGACTCAATTACAGAAGCAACAAAAGACTGTTCAATTGCAGCCGGAACAACAAGAAGACGCGGACAAAACCGAAAAGGAAAACTTTTGCTGCCGGAAGAATTTGCTGACATTGCAAAAATCCACACAGGAAACACAAAAAATGAAGGTGCGAACATTGCCGTTGTTTTTGGAAATGAACGCACCGGGCTTACGGATTCCCAGCTGAAAGAATGTACTTTGGGAGTTACAATTCCTTCCAGCGAAAATTTTGGCTCGCTGAATCTTTCGCACGCAGTCCAGATTATTTCCTATCATCTTTTTAGGGCAAAAAACGCAGGTTTAACCGGATATACGCCGCTTTCGCTTGAAAGACTAGACAAAACTGTTTCAACAATTGCGGATGATTTGCAGAAAATCGGATTTTTCAAAATCACCGGCCGGCAAGATATGGAAACGTTCTGGAGAAGCGTTCTTTCCAGAGCCGCATTATCTGAAAGCGAAGCCAAATACATTGAAAAAATCTTCAACAAAGCCGCAGGTTTAGCTGGCAAAAATTAAATCTTCCGGACCAATAATTTTCTTGTTTTCACCACGGACAGAGCACGTCAAAGCCAGACAATATTCAAGTTCCCTGACGTTGCCTGTCCAATTTTTTTCTTTTAAAACATCAATTGCTTCTTTTGTAAAAACAATTGAATCAAATCCGTTTTCCAAAAGAAAATTTTTCACAAGCGCATCAATATCTTCTTTTCTGGAATTAAGCGAAGGAATCGAAATAACTTTTCCCTTCAGCCGTTCGTAAAAATCCCGACGAAAAAGTCCGCGCCGAACACGTTCCTCAAGATTCACATTTGTTGCGCTTATAATCCGCACATCAGAATAAGTTTCTTTTGTAGAGCCAACCCTGCAAAAACAGCCGGAATCAAGAAATTTTAAAAGTTTTGCCTGAACCGGAAGCGGAATTTCTGAAACTTCATCAAAAAGCACCGTTCCTCCATCCAGCTCCTGCAAAATTCCTTTTTTATCTTTTGCCCCTGTAAAAGCCCCGGAAACAGAGCCAAACAATTCCGCCTCGGCAATCTCTGGCTGAATACAAGGCATATTTATTCTTCTAAAACGTTTACTTTTCCGCAAAGAAATCGAATGAATCAGTTCCGCTGCCAAAGTTTTTCCAGTTCCAGATTCGCCCTCGATAATCAGCGGCAAATCAGTTTTTCCAAAAGTGTAAAAATTATCACGCAAAGATTTTGTTGAAAACGAAGTTCCCGCAAAACGTCCCAAAGTTGAAGGCAAATTCTCTGAAACTTTCTCAGATTTTTCAGTTACAGAACCAGAAAAGACAAATTGACTCAACTGGTTCATGGCAACAATATAATCACACGGAAAAGGAATAATATTTAGCTTTAAATTTTCAGATTCATGAAAGACTTTAAAATTAGACTGAATTGATTCAATAAAAAAAACTTTTTGTAATGAAATATATTTCTCGTTAATAAAAAAATCGACTTCATCTGATGAGGCAATCGCCAAAACATCAACAATTGCAACAGAATTTATGTTCTGCCCATTCTGCAGAACGCTTCCTATGAACAAATTCACATTTGGATAAACTCTTACCGGACATTTATTGCCCAATAATTTTTCAAAAAAAGCAACAACTTCCATCCTTTTTGAAATCAAAGAAACTTGCGACAAACTGACCGAAACCACTCTGCCCCTCCCTAGGCAATTTCTTTTTCCCAGACCAAGAAACCACCCTCTACTTTTTTAAAATTTTATAGAAAAACAATGTAAGCAAATATTTTATAAATGGAAGAACAAGAAAAATCTTAAACGGATTTCTGATTATTTCATGAAAAATCTCATGTCCGCGTTCAAAAGTTTTTTCATCCACTCTTTTTATGCGCTTTGAAAAAATTCCGAAAGCATCCCGGTAATAAATAAAAATGCTTGAAGAAAACTGATTCCGGCGTTTATATGACCAGCAATTTTTCTCTTTTATTCCTTCACTTACAAGCACAAGCGAAGGAGAAGATTTATAAATTGACTGAACAATGTCATTTTCCATATTTTTTGGATAATAACCAACATAACGACCGACAATCCGCAGATTTGGATAAGTTGCCCGAAGATTTTTTTCCGCAGAATGCAATGTCTGTCCACGCGAGCCAAGAAGATACAAACTTTTAAAATGAGAATCAAGGACTGAAAGAATATTTATTACCGCAGAAAAAGGATTATATCTTATTGGAATTTCTTTTTTCAAAAAATTTGCGCCGCTTATGATGCTTTTTGAAATCGGAATTATCAAGTCGGCATTGTTAATGCAATCCTGAAATTCCCCGCGATGACGAGCTTTTAACAAATCCCAAATTGAAAGAAACACAATCTGCTTTGTTCCAGGTTTTGCCAAAAGTTCTAAGATTTCAATTTCTAAATCTTCAGGACGAAGAATATCAACTGGCACATCTAAAATCTTGATTCTTTGGATTCCCATAATTTCCTCTAAATAATTATACACATTTTATTGGTTTAGTGCAGACTGAACTGCGGCGATTCCGTACAAAGCCGCCGTTTCGCATCTTAAAATATTTCCCGGAAAATGAATTGCATTAAAACCTGCGGATAAAAATAAATCAACTTCCGCCGGACTGATTCCGCCTTCACAGCCAACAACAATGGCAATTTTTTTTATTTTTTCAGAATTTTCAGGCTGAAAGATTTTTTTTAGCGAAACAGTTTTTTCATTTCTTTCCCAAAGTACAACCGCAACTGAATTTTGTTCCAAAGAACCAGACGAGCCGAAAGATTTTTTTTCCTGCCAAAAAGAAATTGCGTTTTCTGTGGAAACCGGCTCAAGAATTTCAGTTTCAACAGGAGAGCCGCTTTGCTGGCGAGCCTCGCGCACAATCCGTTCAATACGTTCTTTTTTTGAATGTTGCATTGAAAGAATATTTTGCTTTTGGGAAAATTCTCCACAAACAGGAATCACATATTTAACGCCACATTCTGTTGCCTGCCGTATGATTTGTTCCATTTTTGCTGGTTTTGAAATGTATTGAAAAAGAAAATATTCAATTTGTGGACACGAATTTTGAATTTCATCAGCTTTTGTTCCGCGCGTAACATCCAGGGTTTCAAAATTTTCTGACTTTCCGCAAATTTGAAGCAAAATTTCCCTGGAATTTTCGTCCACGCTGCAAACCGTTGTATTTTGCAAAGTTCCATCGGAAAAACGCACCGAAAGCATATCTCCAGGCTTTAACCTAAGAACTTGCCTAAGATAGCGAAAATCTTTTCCACAAATACGAAGCAAACCTTTTTTGTCTGGAAATTCCCTGGAAATAAACTGGCGCATTTATTCAGCCTTTGTTGAAGTTTCAGATTCAGCAGCTTTTTCCGCAGCCTTTTTTGCTTCGGCTTCAACCTGAAGTTCTTTCAGCGTTTTTGTGGACTGAAGAAGTTTTTCAAAATCTTCCGTTGTGTTCAATAATTCAAGAGCCGCATTCAGCTGAATATCATAATCAAGATCGTAAAGTGCAGTCGGTTTTGTTCTATTTACTTGAATACGAATAATCCGTCTCAAAAGCCGCGAATCAAGATTGAAATCTTTTTTCAATTCTTCCGCATACGAAGCAATTTCCGCTTCTGTCATTTCTGGATGTTCCTCAACATACGGAGCAATCAAATTCGCATCCAGCAAGGCTGAATAGTTTTTTTCATCATCTTCTGTAAGTTTTGGATACAAAACCTCTTTATCAGGCTGAATTCCAACCTTATCAATATTTGTGTCGCTCGGTGTGTAATAACGCGCAACAGTCATTTTTACTTCTTCGTTAGAACCAAGAGGAATAACCTGCTGAACAGAACCTTTTCCGTAACTTTTTGCACCAACAAGATATGCAAGATGATTATCCTTCAACGCGCCGGCAACAATCTCAGATGCGCTTGCAGAACCTTGATTTATAAGAACAACAATCGGAATTCCGCGCAATTCTGTTTTATTTTTACTTGCTTTGTAAACTGCATTTTCAAAATCGAGGCGGCTTTTTGTTGTAACAATCGGTCCTTCGTCAATAAATTTGTCAGCAACTGCAACCGCGCTTGTTATAAGTCCGCCAGGATTATCTCGCAAATCAATAATAAGATTTTTAAAATTCTTGTCTTTTTTGAAAGAATCAATCGCATCCTGAACGCGTTCTGTAATGTCTGGAGTGAACTGAATAAGGCGCATATAACCGGTATTTCCAATCATTCCGTATTTTACAGTAGGAATTTCTATCAGCGCGCGCACAAGCTCCACCGTAAACTTTAAATTTTTACCGCGAAGCACAGTAACTTTTACAGATTCGCCGACTTTTCCGCGCAAATGCCCAAGAACTTCATCCATTGTCATAGATTCTGTAGGCTCACCATCAATTTCTATAATATAATCGCCCGCAAGGATTCCGGCTTTTGCACCTGGAGTATCTTCAATCGGAGAAGCGACCTCAACATAAGCAGGTTTATCCGGTTTTGACTCAATCGGCTTGGAAATCGAAAGTCCCACACCGCCAAAAGAACCGTTCGTTGTGTCAGAAAGATCTCGCATGGTATCTTCATCAAGATAAGAAGTATAAGGATCGCCAAGGGAATCCATCATTCCTTTCATTGCGCCTTCATAAAGAACTCTAGGATCTACCTCATCAACGTAATTTTGCAAAACAAATTGAAACATTGAATCAAATTTATTCAAATAAGAAAATTTTTTAGAACTGCTGGAATTTGTTGACGACTGGGCAAAACACTGCGAAGAAAAAATCGAAATTGCCAAAAATGAAACAAACAAATTGAACTTACGTTTTAAATTATGCACTGTTAACTTCATAAAAATATTATATCACAAAATTATTTCTTTTTATATCGTGCAAAACGCTTAAAATGTTTAAAAACACAACTCATCTGTGTTATAATGAAAATATGCAAATTCTTCCTATAGCAAGCGGAAAAGGTGGAGTTGGAAAAAGCCTTTTATCAGCAAATCTCGCAATCGCACTTGGTCAGGCCGGCAAAAAAGTTGTTCTGTGCGACTTGGATTTGGGAGCGTCAAATCTTCACCTTGCAATCGGTCAAAATGTAAAAAACAGAAGCATTGGAACTTATCTTACTGACAAAACTGAATTTAAGGACATAATTGAACCAACTGAATATGAAAATGTGAGTTTTATTGCCGGAGACAGCCAAATTCCAGGTCTTACGAGTTTAAAGGCAGCTCAAAAAGCGAAACTTCTGCGGAATTTCCGTAGCATAGATGCGGATTTTCTGATTCTTGATTTGGGAGCCGGAACGCACCAGATTATTTTGGATATGTTTCTTCAGTCGCCGCAAGGAATTCTTATCACCGCACCGACTGTAACAGCAACTTTAGATGGCTACCTTTTTCTAAAAAACTGTGTTTTCAGGCTTATGTATACAACTTACAAAAAAGGAACTGCCGGACATGAACTTCTTGAACAAGTCCGGAAAAATTCCCAGCAGATGAAAAGTTTGTACATTCCTCAAATAACTCAAGCCCTGGAAAAAATCGACCCGGAAAGCACAAAACTTTTCAAGGCAAGAATGCAGCAGTTCTGCCCTCGTCTTGTTTTAAATATGATTGAAGACCCAAAAGATGCGGCAAGCGCAAGCAGAATCAGAAATTCATGCAAGCAATATCTTGGACTGGAAATTGACTATCTTGGACTGATGTTCCGCGACCAGCTTCAGGAAAAAGCGCTTTCTTCAAGGTTGCCTGTAATAATTTACAAGCCGAAAAGCGTTCTTTCGCAGGCAATTTATAGAATCGCAGAAAAAATTTGTGCAGCCGAGCCTCGGTATTTTGATAAGGCGTTTTCAACCGCAATTGATACAGCCGGCTCATTTGATAAAATAAATGATGAAGCCGCGGAAGATTTTGCGCTGAAACTTTCGGGAATCGACGATCTTATTGGAAGCGGTCAACTTTCAACTGGTGAATTAATTGAAATGATTAAAACCCAGAACTACGAAATCACTCAGCTGAAAAAAGAAAATATTCTATTAAAATCAAAAATAGTAAAAGCTGCCCAGCAAGGCTTTAAACTTTAAGGACGAAAAAAATGTTTTTATTTATCAATTATCCATCATGGATTCATCCTGAAATTTTCCCCGGCGTTCCAATTCTTGGACTTTTGCGCTGGTATGGACTTATGTATATATTTGCGTTTGCAACAGCTTTCGCAATTTTAAAGAAGCAATTAAAGGAAGGACTTTTGGATTCAGAAGGCTACAAGGCTTCCGAAGATGATATTTTCAGTTTTATTACAACAGGAATCATCTTTCTTTTAATTGGCGCACGCGTTTTTTCTGCATTTGTTTACGACACAAGCGGACTTTACAGACAAAAACCGTGGTTGATTTTCTGGCCGTTCAATTCAAGCGGACAATTCACAGGGCTTGCCGGAATGAGTTACCACGGCGGCGTAATCGGCGGAATTCTTGGAATGATTTTCTGGTGCATAAAGACAAAAAAATCTTTTGCAAAATGGAGCGACGCAATGGTTACTGCAATTCCTTTAGGCTACACGTTTGGGCGGCTTGGGAATTTCCTGAACGGAGAACTCTACGGCCGAATAACAACAATGCCATGGGGAATGATTTTTCCGGACGCAGAACGATTTTCAGGTTCGCTCACATGGGTTCAGAATTTTGCAGAAAAAATCGGGCTTACAATAACAGGCTCGCTGGTAAATCTTCCGCGACACCCAAGTCAGCTTTACGAAGCTTTTCTTGAAGGAATTGTGCTTTGGCTGATTTTATGGTTTTTACGCAAACATAAAAAATGGGACGGAATGATGGGAGCAATCTATCTTTCCGGTTACGGTTTTTTCAGATTTATAATAGAATATTTCCGCGAACCAGATGCTGATTTGGGCTACAGAATTGCCGCCGACTCTTCCGCTCCAATTTACACAAACACATCGCTTTTAAATTTTTCAACAGGGCAAATTCTTTGCTTTATCATGATTTTAGGCGGAATCTTTTATGGAATTGCAACCTTTTTGATTGCAAAAAAAAGAAATTCATCCAGAGGTTAAACAATGGCTTACGAAGTAACAGCGACACGCCGACGTCCACAAAAATTTGAAGATTTGGCCGGGCAGGAATTCGTTGCAGAAACACTAAAAAATTCTATAAAAACAGGACAGATTGCACACGCATATCTTTTTACAGGTCCACGCGGATGCGGAAAAACCTCCACAGCCAGAATTCTCGCAAAATCGCTGAATTGCCAAAATTCCAGCGGTCCAACTTGCACTCCATGCGGAATCTGCGAATCCTGCAAGGCAATCACAAACAGTTCAAGCATGGACGTAATTGAAATTGACGGTGCCTCAACAAACTCCGTAAACGACATCCGCCAAATCAGAGACGAACTTATGTTTCCGCCAACTAGTTCACGCTACAAAATTTACATTATCGACGAAGTGCATATGCTTTCAACCGGAGCTTTCAATGCGCTTTTAAAAACAATTGAAGAACCGCCTGCCCATGTTATTTTTATTTTTGCGACAACAGAACTTCAAAAAGTTCCGGCAACAATAAAATCCCGCTGCCAGCAGTACAACTTTAGACTTGTTTCCACAGAACGGCTAAAAAATCTTCTTTCTGACGCCTGCAAAGAAATGAACATCCAGGCTGATGATGAGGCACTTTATTGGATTGCAAAAGAATCTGGCGGTTCTGTACGCGACTGCTACACTCTTTTTGACCAGATTGCGGCTTTTAGCGAAAGTCACATAACTTATGACAAAATCCGCGATAAACTTGGACTTTTGGGCGTTGACCGATTAAATTCTATTTTTGAAGCCTGTGTTCAAGGAAATTCTGAAGAAGTTTTAGCCCAGCTGGATGATTTTCTTCAGTCCGGAATTTCAATTGAACAACTGATTTCAAATAGCACTGAATATTTAAGAAGCCTTTTGCTTTTAAAAAATGGAATAAAAAAAGAAAGTTTGCTTGGCCAATCACCGGAACGATACAGCAAAAGCGTGCTTGGCGCATGGAATTCTATTCAGACAGAACGCGCTGTTTCAATTTTCCTGCAATTGTACCGTGACATCCGATATTCACTTTCCCCTCGTTATGAATTGGAACTTGCGTTCTCTCGGCTTTGCTGGCTTACACAATATGTTTCCCCAAGCGAAGTAAAAACTGCAATTGATCAGGCAAAAAATCTGCTTTTAAGTGGAAATTCAACCTCAACTTTTAACCAGAATGAAACAAAAACGCAGAATTTTCAGAAAATTCAGAAAAATCCGCAACATCAGATTCAACAGATAGAATCTCAAAATCCGCAGGCAACTTCGCAAATGAACATGAACACGCAAAGTTCCGCCCCGGCCAATAATTTGAATATGGCTGCTGAAACAACCGAAAATTCTGAAAAAACTCAGACAACACCTGCCGGAATGAAAATTCTTTCCGGTCTGATTCAGCAACAATCGCAGGATTCTCACCCTTTTCCTGATGGCGGAGCTCTGCCGCCCAAAGAATCAGAGCAAAACCAAAACACGCAAGACTCTTTTAGCGGCAATTTTAACAGTTCAGAATATTATGAGCCTGAAAATCCTGATGATTTTTCAGATTACAGCGAAAATTCTGAGCCAGAACCTGCTTTTTCAAACGAAAACAACGAGGAAATCATTGCGGAATCTTATGAGGCGCAAGAAGAACCCGAAAATAATGCGGCGGAACAATTTTCTTCAGAAGAAATTCACAAAAGCAACGCGGTTTTTACCGCCCCGGATGGATTTTCAATCACTCTTGGAAAACTTTTTAACACAATAGTTGCGGAACTTTCAACTGTAAATCCAATGCTAAGCTCTGCTTTAATGCAAACTGGCGCATGGACATTGAAAGAAAACCGGATTTTCACAACAATTGAATCAGAATTTCAAAAAAATATTATACAAAATGGCATTGCCCAATTAAAATCTGCTCTAAAAACTTTTTGTCATACGGATATTGATTTTGAAATTTCCCTAGAAAAACGCGAAGAACAAAAAAATGAACAAATTGAACTGCCAGCTCAAGTGCAAATTCTTGTGAGTGCTTTTAAAGGAAGCATTGTTGGCGGAAAAAAATAAAAAAGGAATAAAAAATGATGAATCCATTTGATTTACTAAAAAATTCAGCAGCATTAAAGGAACAGGCTGAAAAAATCCAGGCAGAAATGGCGGCTCTTACTGCGGAAGGCTCTGCCGGCGGAAAAATGGTAACCGTAAAACTGAACGGAAAATTTGAAATGCTCGAAATTCATCTTGATCCGCTTTGCGTTGACAACCGCGATATTAAAATGCTGGAAGACCTTATCCTGGCGGCTCACCGCGATGCAATTTCCAATATACAGGAAAAACTAAAGGAACGCTCAACTTCTTTGCTTGGCGGTTTAAATATTCCTGGAATGGGATTTTAAAATGAGCATAATCGACGATTTGACATCAAGTTTTTCAAGACTTCCTGGAATTGGTAAAAAAAGCGCATCAAGAATAGTGAATCATCTTTTAAAGGCTGATTCTATGTACATTCAGAATTTTTCCCGTCAGCTTAGCGAACTTCAGCAAAAAATAAAACCTTGCTCAATCTGCGGATTCTGGACAGAAACAGATCCATGTCCAATATGTTCAAATCCGTTACGCGAAAAAAATACGATTTGCGTTGTGGAACAACCACAAGATGTGCAGACAATTGAAAGCGCCGGAAATTTTTCAGGACTTTACCATGTTCTGGGTGGAGTAATTGCGCCACTAGAAGGAATCGGCCCAGACCAGCTGAATATTGCAAGCCTTATGAACAGAATCCAAACTGGCGACGTAAAAGAAATAATAATCGCGACAAATCCAACTTTTGAAGGCGACGCCACTGCGATGTACCTGCAAAAACTTCTGAACGAACATTCAGACTTAAAAGTAACAAGACTCGCAACAGGAATTCCAGTCGGTGGAGATTTGGAATACGCCGACAAACTAACGCTCGCCCGAAGTTTTAGGGGCAGAACAACGTTTTAGAAATACCGGCTTACTCCAACACCAAAAATATGCTCCTGGAAATATTTGTATTGTGCAAAAATTTCCACAGATTTTATAAGGCACCCAATATGCCCGGTAAATTCCATGAAATATTCATCGTTTGTAAAAATGTGCCCCGCAGCTCCAAATTCCAGCTTGACCGGCTTTAAAGGATAAGATTTTACTGTTCCGCCAAAAACAAGCCCATTTAGATAATTCTCGTCATATTTTAAAGACCAAGCCGTAAAAAAATCACAAGAAAAAGGATTGTATTTAAAAAGCTGAATATATCCGCCGAGCTTTAAATTTCCATAATAATCACATTCAGAGCCAGGGAACATAAAATTTTCTATTTTTATGCCAAAAAACTTAAAAAATGAAAGATTAAGTTTCGCTTCAGTTCCTAAAGAATTAAAATTTTCGTTTCCAAGCAAAGAAAAATCCAGAACAAGCGACCAGTCTTTGCAAGCCTTGAATTCGTTTGCCTTTTCTGAAAAATAAAATTTGCCGTCATAAAATTGATATGGATAGGCGCTGTTTTTAATCTTTAAATTCTGCAGCACCCATCCATTGATAAAAGCATCCCAAAAATTTGATTCAAATTCAAAAAGCTGCTTGTCATGCTCCTTTTGCACCGGATTTTCTGGATATGCAAAAAAACTCAAAAAAAGAATTACAATACAACAGAAAATCCGAAATGTTTTCATAATTTAATTTTACTTCAAAGAATATTCAACAGTTGTTACAACGCGGATATTCTTTTTTTCTTCCAGACCGACTGCCGCATCATTGATTGAAAAAAGACCTTGAGTCGCTTTTTTGATTTTTCCAACTTTGCTTTTTGAGTCGCGCGCAAACTGCTCAGCCGCAAGCCGCGCATTCTCAGTGGCTTCCGCAATCATTTCCGGTTTTATTTCGTTCAAACCTGTAAATTCATAGACAACCTTGGAATCATAATCCTGCTGAATCGCAACTCCTTCACCAGTAAGCTTCAATGAATCAGCCTGCGCTTCCTTTACAATAGAAACTTTTGAAGTCCGCACCAGAACAGTTTCCTGCGCAAGATAATTGAAAACCATTTTTTCATGATCCAAATATGGATTTACAGTATTGTCAGTTATTTTTGGAGCCTGAACAGTATAATCTTCCGCAGACAATCCATGATTTTCAAGAAATTTAGTGATTATCTCAGTTTTTTTAACAGTTTCAGACTGAATTTTTAGCAAATCATTGCTTCCAACTGTAAAAGTTATAGGCCAAATCGCCAAATCTGCGTCAACTTCCCGTTCTGCAAGCCCCCGAACAGTAACAGAGCGGTCTTGTTTTACAATTTTTGTCATTCCTGAAGCCATGATTGCAGCCGCAAGAACAATCGCAACACACAAAGTAATATGAGCTTTCATATTTTCCCCCAAATAAAACTCTTTATTTCTTCAACTTATTATAAAGTTTTACAAGCAGACCTATTTTTCCGAACAAAAGCCAGAAAAGGAATGCAAGAACCGCAACCAATGGAATTCCGCAGATAATCACGTAGAAAATCACTGCGACAAATCCGCCAAAATACGAAATAATATTTGAAACAAAATGTCGGAATCCATCACCTAAATTTGGAAGTTCAAATCCGCCGCCCTGAACAGATTTATAAGGCAAACTCACAAAAACTGAAATAGTGGAAAAATCAATCTGCGAAGTAAGCCGTTTCAATCTTCCTTCCATTGATTCAATGTCAGACTGAACAGAATTCAATTCTGACTCAACTTTTAAAATATCCTGCATTGAATTTGCCTGGCGCAGATAACCGTTCAATTTGTCCCGAAGAACTTTTTTTGTTTCAAGGCGTGACTGCAAATCATAGAACTGGTCAGAAACATCCTGCGTTGAAATATTTTTATTTTTCAACGTTCCCAAAGAACCAACAGCATCCATCGCAGAATCAAATTTTTCAGAAGGAATTCTTACCGTGTAGCTTGCACTTTTTTCACCATTATTTGAGCCGGAAATGTAACCTCCAAATTCCTTTACCCAATTTTCAATTGCAGCCTGAGTTTTTTCAAGATCTGAAACTTCAATAGAAATGTCCCCATTGCGGATAAGTTTTCTTTCAACACCAGTTTCCACCGTCGCGCCAGAACCATTTGCATTTCCAGAGAAATTTCTTTCAACAGAATTACTTGCCGCCATCATTTTTTTTGACATTGCAATCCGCGGAGCAGCCACAGAATCGGCATACATAGGAGCAGACTCTTCCGCCGCATAATCATAAGAAATTGCCGATTTTTTTGAACATCCGGCAAAAACAATAAAAGTTAAACCAAGAAATATTCCAATAATCTTTTTCATACCATAAAAATAATCAAAAAGATACAAAGTTACAAGCGAATTGAAAAAGCAACGCAAATTCAGTATATTTTTTCTATGGATTTATTAAAAAAACTTGAAGAATGTGAAAATCGATACAAGGTTGTTCAGGAAATGGTTTTGGATCCGAACCTTGTAAAAGACCAGAAAAAATACAAAGACACAATGCGCGAAAACGGTTATCTTTCGGAATTAAGCGAGCTTTATGCGCAATACAAAAAAGTTTTGCAGGGAATCAAAGATGCAAAAGAAATGATTACTGCCGAAGATGACGTAGAAATGAAGGAAATGGCGCGCGAAGAATTAAAATCACTTGAAGAAGAGCAGCCAAAACTTGAGGAAGAAATAAAACTGAAGCTAGTTCCGCCTGATCCGCTTGATGAAAAAAACATTATTTTGGAAATACGTTCCGCAGCCGGCGGCGATGAAGCAACTCTTTTTGTCCGCGATTTGTGGGAAATGTATTGCCATCTTGCCGACAGAAAAGGCTGGAAATACGAAGTCATGGAACAGCAGGAAACAGAAGTTGGTGGATTTAACAAAATCGTAACTTCGATAAGCGGAAAATTTGTTTACGGAACATTGCGCTGGGAATCCGGCGTTCACCGCGTACAGCGAGTTCCGGCAACGGAATCCCAAGGACGACTTCAGACTTCAACAGCAACAGTGGCAGTTCTTCCTGAAGCAGAAGAAACAGAAATTGAAATAAAACCGGGCGATGTGCGAATCGATGTTATGCGCGCAGGCGGTCCAGGGGGACAGTGCGTTAACACAACCGACTCCGCGGTTCGGCTTACTCATATTCCGACTGGAATTGTTGTAATCCAGCAGGATGAAAAATCGCAGATTAAGAACAAGGAAAAGGCTTTCCGCGTATTGCGTGCCCGACTTTTTGACTTGGAAGAAAGCAAAAAACAGGCAGAAAGAGCCGCAGCCCGCTCAAGCATGGTCGGTTCTGGTGCGCGTTCAGAAAAAATCAGAACTTACAACTATCCGCAGGATCGCGTTACCGACCACCGAATCAACTACAGTCAGCACAATTTGCCGGCATTTATGATGGGCGAGATGGACGGAATGTTGGACGCTTTGAACGTTTACGCAAAAGAAGAGCAGCTAAAAGCAGACATTACAACGCTCGGAAACGACTAAATTTTTATGATATAAGGGAAAGGGAGAAGTCTCTCCCTCGGTTGCAGCCACGCCCATGCGCACTTGCTTTGGTCGTGCTTGCAACCTACCCTCTCTCCTAGGGAAAAATCCCTAAAACCCTTTTTATGACAATTCAAGAATTTAAAAATATTTCAATAAAAACCTTAAAAGATTCACCAAGTGCAAGTCTGGACGTGAATGTAATTCTGGAGCATTGTTTAAAACAAAACAAAACCTGGATATTAGTTCATTCAGAAGAAGAACTCAGCGCGGAACAATTTTCTTGGCTTACAGAAGCTGTTGCAAAGCGCAAAACTGGACTTCCTGTTGCATACATAACCGGGCACAAGGAATTCTACGGCTACGATTTTAATGTTTCTCCAAGCGTTTTAATTCCAAAACCAGACACAGAAATTCTTGTGGAAAAAGCAATTGACGAAATAATCGCAAAAATTGAATTTCGGCCAGAAATAATTCTTTCTATTTGTGATATGTGCGCAGGAAGCGGATGCATCGGAATTTCAGTTTTAAAAAATCTTATTGAAGAATACAAAATTCCTTCTGAAAAACTTCCAAAATTCACATTTGCGGATATAAGCGAAGATGCCTTGAATATTGCAAAACAAAACGCAAAAAAACTTCTTCCGCCACAAGAATTTGAAGAACTCAGATTTATCCAGACAAATTTATTTTCAGAAGTACCGTTTACTTTTGATTTGATTCTTACAAATCCGCCGTATATTCCCGCAAAAATGGTTGCAGAACTTTTAAAAGACGGAAGAAATGAGCCTAGGCTTGCGCTTGATGGCGATGTCGGAATTTTTGGCGAGCCAACAGAACAAAATGACGGTCTTGGAATAATCCGTCGGCTTGTTCCAGAAAGCTACGAGCATCTTGCGCACAATGGAGTTCTACTGATGGAAACCGGCGAATACAATGCGGCGGCAACAAAGAATATTTTTGAGCAGAACAATTTCCGTTGCACAAAAATATTCAAAGATTTGGAAGGCCAAGACCGCAATGTTTACGGAATACGCTGATTTTACAAATCTGCTTCCTGAACGCAGAAAAAGCTGATTCCTTCGCTGGCGAATTTCTGTTTTACAGCGGCAATTACGGCTTTTGCCTTTTTCGCGTCATTTCTAGAAAGATATGCAAAAAGCACAAAATTCTGTTCCGGCCAAGTTGTTGAACCAAGTTTTTTGCTGTGCGCTCCACGTCCTTGTACAGTAGGAATTACAGTATACTGAATTTCCGGGAGTTCCTGTTCAAGAAGTTCTGTTATATCTTCCTGAACGGATTGATTTGCAATAATTTCTATTCGATAATTTGTTTCTTCTAGCATAAAAACTCCATTTTTTTATTCATTGTATTCAATTTTTATTTTTGCGCGAGCGCTTTTTTTCTGATTTTTCATAACGATTGAATACAAAACTGGAATTACGAGCAGCGTTACAAATGTTGAGGAAGTTAAACCGCCAACAACTGCAATTCCAATTGGCTGAACCATTCCTGACATTCCTTGTGTGGCAAAACACATCGGCAACATTCCAAGAATTGTGGTGAGCGTTGTCATTAAAACCGGGCGCAAACGGCTTGTTCCTGCCTGAAGACACGCTTCCATAAGAGGAATATCACGGCCGCGCAAAAGATTTGTGTAGTCAACAAGAATAATTCCGTTATTAACAACGATTCCTACAAGCATAATCAGTCCGACCATCGACATTATTGAAAGCGGCTGATTTATCATTTTGTAGAAGAAAACAACACCGATTATCATAAATGGAATCGTAGCAAGATTTATTAACGGTGCCTTGAAAGATTCGTAGGTTGCCGCCATTACACCAAATACAAGAATGATTGCAAGAACGATAATCGCCATGTACATTTTCATCTGATCTGAAACATCCGCCCAAGAACCTTCGTAGCTGACGGTAACGCCTTCCGGAATTATGAATGAATTTGCGATTCCCTCACGGATTGCGTCTTCCACAAGGTTTGCATTTTTTTCTGAAACAATTGAAGCGGTTACGTGAACAATTCGAGTCTGATTTTCGCGGCGGATTGAAACTGGTCCAAGCCCGCGTTTTAATGTGGCAAAATTAGAAACCGCGACTTTTCCGTTGCTTCCGTTTACATACATTGATTCTAAATCGATTACATTTTTTCGGTCTTCCGGCTTATACATAACGACAACATCGTATTCTTTTCCGTTGTTTCTATATTCTGTGCTTGTAACGCCGTTGATTGCGTAATTAATCTCGCGCGCGACTGAAGTAACGTCCACACCGAATGCGTAGGCTCGATCGCGGTCGATGTCTACTTCAACCTGCGGAAGTCCACGTTCTGTATCGATGGAAGGTTCTCCAATATCTGGAATTGTCTGCATTACAGCCTTTACTTTGTCCGCAATATCAAGGGCAGCATCCAAATCGTCTGAACGAATCGCAATATCCAAATCATCTCCTGTCATCTGACCACGTGTACCGGCATTAAAACTGAATGAAGCTCCTGCAAAATCATTAAAATGGTAACGCAATTTCTGCTGGATTGTCTGCGCATTATCAATTTGTGCAGAACTTTCTGGAAGCCGAATCTGAATATTCGCTTTGTATGTCGCAGAATTTCCAAATCCACGTCCTCCTGAACCGACTGTTGTTGTAAGATATTTATACCCTTTTACTTCATCTTTTATTATTTTTTCAAATTCCAGCGCAACTGATTTTGTATCTTTTAGAGGAGTTCCAATCGGCATTGTAATATTCAGCGTTACAGAATCGTCATTTCCGTTTGGCATCATATTTACACGCATTGTTGGAATGAGCGCAACAGAAACAATCAGGAAGCAAACTGCAATCACAAGAGTAACTGCCCTGTATTCAAGCGCGGCTTTTAAAAGTTTTGTGTAGACTTTTGTAACTGCCTGAATTGATTTTTCAAAAGCCCCGTAAAGAATTTTAAAGAATTTCGATTTTACAGGTTTTTCATTTCTGTTTGTAAGCGGCAAAAATACTCCGGCAAGAACTGGAACAAGGAAAATTGCAACCAAAAGCGAAGAAAGAAGCGCAATTACGATTGTAAAAATAATTCCTTTAAACATCTGGCCCATCATTCCAAGCTCTTTCATATACAAAAGGAACGGAACAAAAACGCAGATTGTCGTAAGGTTTCCAGAAATTACAGAAGAAACCATTTCCTGAGAGCCAAGAATCGCCGCAATTTTAGGTTTTGCCCCGCGCATTCTGTAACTGTAGATATTATCAATCATTACAATTGAAGCATCTACAATCATTCCAACACCAAGAATAAGTCCTGTCATCGTCATCATATTCAACGTGATTCCGGCAAAACTCATTGCAAGCAAAGTAATAATAATTGAAAGTGGAATTGAGATTCCGATAATAATTGTTGACTTAAAATTCTGAAGGAAAACAAAAAGAACGATAACCGCAAGAACAAGTCCTTCAACCGCAGATTCAACAAGCGTATTTATTGTTTCGCGGATTGAATCCGTATCATCCTGCAAAATTGTCATCGAAATATCAGCAGGAAGAGTTTTTTCCAAATCCGACATTTTTTGATAAACATTATTTGCAACCGTTACAGAATTTGAACCCGACTGCTTTGTTACAGAAACATAAACTCCAGGCTCGCCGTTTATATAAACCTCGCTGTTGGAATCTTCGTAGCCAAGAAAAGCATTTCCAACATCGCAGAGTTTTACATCATATCCATTTATGGAAGTTATTACCGTGTTATTAATTTCTTCTATTGAACTGAATTCGCCGGTCGTGCGCACAACATAATCTTTCTGCCCTTCATTCATCTTGCCGCCGCCTAGTTCCAGGTTCTGCTTTGCAAGAGCGGAAGAAATTGTGCTGACCGTAAGTCCATAAGCCGCAAGACGATTCTGCTCAAGCTCAACACGCACAATTTTTGTTTTTCCACCAGAAACGCTAGCCTGAGCAACACCGTCCGCCTGTTCAAGAATGTCAACAATGCTGTCTTCTGCAATTTGTTTTAAGTCGCTTGCGGAACGATTACCTTTTACTGCAATTCGCAAAATCGGCATTGAATTTGAATCCATCTTGAAAATTGTTGGTGAACCCGCATTATCCGGCAAATTTCTTGAAACACGGTCAAGTTTATCGCGCACATCGTTTACGGCTTCATCTATATTTGTTCCGTAATTAAACTCCAAAGAAATTCTGGAAGAACCTTCGTTTGAAGTTGAAGTCAAATTTTTCAGTCCGCTTACGCTTACAAGTGAACTTTCAAGAACCTTCGTAACAGTTTTTTCAACGGATTCCGGTCCCGCATTTGAATAAGTGGTAGAAATCATTATGTAAGGCGAATCAACTTCCGGAAAAAGCCCGATTGCAACATTTTTTACGGTGAAAATTCCAACAAATCCCAAAAGCGTAAAAACAATCAGAGCCAAAACCGGATGATTTAATGTTTGTCTGGAAACGCTCATTATTCAGCCTCTTTTTTTGATTCTGCTTCCGCAGCTGGTTTCGGATTGCTAAGGTCATTGACTTTCGCCCCTTCACTTAAACTTAACATTCCTTCATAAACAACTTTTTCATCTGCCATAAGATTGTCTGTAATCTGAATCATTGAATCAACAGATTTTCCAGTTTTTACTTCACGGCGACTTACAGTATCGTTGTCGTTCACAACAAAAAGATATGCAGAACCATCATCATTCAAAACAACTGCATCGGAAGGAACTACAAGCTGCCCCGAATATCTTGTTGTGTACAGTTTTACCTTTGCAAACATTCCGGCATTAATGCGCGAATCTTTTTTGTCGAAATTCAGGATGATTTCTTTTGTGCGCGTTGAAGAATCAACAACCGGACTTACGCGGCTTACCGTTGCAGAAAACACAATGCCCGGATACGCTTCAAGAGAAACTTCCGCCTTCAAGCCTGTTTTTAGCTCAGCAACATAACGTTCTGGAATTGAACAGCTGATTTGAAGATTATCAATATCTCCAATCATTGTGACCGCTGAATTTGTTGTAACTGTTGTTCCAATTTTTAATGGAGAAGAAACAATGCTTCCGCTGATTGGCGCTTCAACCGGACTCAAAGCATATTTTGTTCCAGGCTCGCTTGGGTCAACTTTTGCAATAACATCACCGCGATTTACGTGCGAACCAAGCATTACATTTATCTGCGCGATTTTTCCGCTCATTGAAGGAAAAACTTCCACAGCAGTTTGACTTTCAACTTCACCATTTGTGATTACATAATCTGTAAGAACCGCTTTTTTTGCCTCAACAGAACGAACTGTAAAAACGGTATTTCCGCCCGCACGTCCCATTCTAGGTCCACCAGAAGGCATTGCTCCGCCAGATGCACCAACTTTTTTTGAAATATTAATCGCCACAAGAGCCGCAGCAAGCAGCACAAGAACAATTCCAATAATAATCAATGATTTTTTTTGTTTATTTTCCATATTTTCACCTTATTTTTGATTTTCCAAAGTTCCAAATTCAAGACCAAGCACACTTTCCAAATCAAGAATTGTGCTTATCAACGTATAAGCCTGACTTTTTAGATTTACGCCGGCACTCAAAACTGAATCATTTGCATTTTGAAGCGAAAGAAAATCAGTTTTTCCATAGTTGTATGCCGTAAGCGTCATCTGATAAGTCTGGTTCGCAAGTTCTTCGGTCGCCTTTAATGAATCAATCTGCTTTACCGCCTGATTAATTTTTCTGATGTAGCTTTCCGTCTGCACCGCAACTGTAGTTTTTGCGTCCTCTAGTTTTTTTTCAGCCGTATCAAGCGCATTTGCATTAGTTTTTACTGTTACAGCGCGCGTTGACCAAGGCAAAATTCCATCCAAAGGAACAGAAACTCCCACAGAAAGATTGTTCGTTGTTGTCCAATCATCCTGGTTTGAATTTTTTGATTTTCCGTAGCTATAAGTTCCAGAAATGCTTGGCGCATACGCCGAAAAACGCGAATCCAAAAGCGAATTCTTTGCAATTTCAACATCGTATTCCGCAGATTTTACGTTTGGCGCAGGTTCTTCTACTTTTGGAAGCAAATCGAATGAAATTTCCTTTAAATTCAAAATTTCATCCAACGAACCTTTTAATTCAATTTCAGTTTTTTGCGGAATTCCCAAAATCTGCTTAAAAGCTGCCAAATCATTCTGAAAATTAATTTCCGCGGATTCAACAACAGGCTTTTTTGCCTCATAATTTACGCGGCTTGTGAACGCATCAAGTTCGCTGATTTTTCCGTTTTTAAATTTTTCTTCATTATTAAGATATTGCGTCTTGCTCGTCTCAAGACTTCTGTTTTGCAAGACAAGATTTTCCTGCTGATAAATAAGATTGTAAAAACTCTTGCGGACAGAAAGTTCAATCTGACGCACAGCCTCTTTGTACGTCAGAAGCCCTTTTTCATAATTCAGTTTTGCGCCTTTTATTTCAGAATAAAGATTTGTCTTTAAATTAAGGTTTATCGAACCAGACAGACTAAAACTTGCAGAATCGCTTTCCAGATTGTCAGAAAAATTTCCATTCAAATTTGCAGTCGGACTTACGCTGTTCCATGAATATTTGTTCTTTAAATCCAGATTGTTCAAAGTGTTTTCCGCTGTTTTTATAGAAATATTATTTTCTTTCGCAAGCTGAACCGCATCCTCAATTGTCAGAACTTTCTTTTCCGAGTGATTATTTAAATCTTCCGTTTGCGCAAATAAACCGTTCAACAAAAAAAACGATACAAAAAGCGCAAAAATACCTTTTAGATTCATTCCAGAATCCTCCACATTTTTAAAACCATCAACAAATAATTAACCACATAAAAAATTGAAAAGTTACTTTAAAAATAGACAAAATTTTCATTTTTTTGAATTCTGAGTTTTTAATCAAAAGGAATAAAAGCGCAATCGAATTTACAATTTGTGAAGACTTTGAGCGATTGCACCAATTAAAGTGCGGAGCACCCCAACAAATACAAGCGTAGCGCGAGCTCAACCGTCTGGAGCAAATTGAAAATTCGATGAGAGCGTTTTTTCACAATTTGTAAAAACTCAGAATTCAAGTCAATTAATATTTGCCACTTAATCAGATTTTCGGTATCTTTTTAAATGTGAGTAAGAATGTAATTTTCAAGTCGCCGGAAAATGATGCGGCAGGTTTGCTTGCTGAATTTTTTGAGACTTTTCCGCAATACAACTCAGATGACTCAAAAAAGAAAATCACCGATGCCTGGAATTTTCTTCTAAAAAAAAGCGACGGACTTTTGCGCTCATGTGGAAAACCTTATTACCTTCATCCAATGAGAATTGCGTTCATTCTTGCTCAGGATGAATTTGACTCCGACTGCATTGCGGCAGGAATTCTTCACAGCACGCCAACTTTAGGCGCGACTCATGAAGAACTTGAGCAGAATTTTGGAAAAGATGTCGCAACTATAATCGATGGAATAAGCCGAATCACAAATGTACAGATAAAATCAAAAACGCTCCAGCAGGCAGATGCAATCCGAAAAATGCTTTTTGCAATGGTTGATGATGTCCGGGTTATTTTTGTAAAAATCGCAGACCGGCTTGACCGAATCCGAAACATAAAAAATGTTGAAAAACCGAAACAACGCCAAATCGCAGCGGAAGCCCTGGATATTTGGGCGCCGCTCGCAGATCGGCTTGGTATGTCGAACGCAAAAAATGAATTTGAAGATTTAAGTCTAAAATATACAAATCCAGACGCTTTTCAGCAGATAAAATCTGTAATCAACTTAAAAAAAGAAGAACGCTCTGAATATCTGAATAATGCTGTAAAAAAAATTCAAACTGAAGCAGACAAATTCGGAATAAAGGTTACAATCACAAGCCGAGCAAAACATTTTTATTCAATCTATCAAAAAATGCGAAAACGAAACAAAGAACCTGGAGAACTTTACGACTTGCTTGCGCTTAGAATAATCTGCCAGAAAAAACAGGAATGTTACACGCTGATTGGAATTGTCCACAGTCTTTGGAAACCGCTTGAAGGTCGGTTCAAAGATTATATCGCAATGCCAAAATCAAACGGCTACCAGTCGCTACATACAACAGTTATGTGCGAAGACCGACCGCTGGAAATTCAAATCCGGACGCAAAAAATGCACGACATCGCAGAACGCGGAGTTGCCTCGCATTGGCTTTACAAAAAAGGCAAAAGCCACGATTTGGTAGACTCAAACCAGCTTACGATTTTTAACCAGCTTCAGGAACTGCGAGAAAAACAAGTTACAAACGAAAATTTCTTTGCAAGCCTAAAAAGCGATCTTCTTGGAAATGAAATTTATGTATTCACTCCAAATGGCGATGTAAAACATCTTCCAGAAGGCTCGACTGCAATTGATTTTGCCTATGCAATTCATTCTGGAATCGGCGAAAAAATCATCGGTGCAAAAGCAGACGGAAAAATAATTCCTATTACGCAAAAATTAAAAAACACGCAGATAATAGAAATTTTAACAAATCCTCAGGCTCACCCAACCGAAAACCAGCTGAAATTTGCAAAAACTTCAAAAGCTCGGCAAAAAATTCATGCGTGGCTTGTTGCAAATGACCCGAATTTTGTTGATAAAATCGCAACCGAAAAACTTGAGGCTGCAAAAGCCGAACACGAGGCACAAAGTCACGCAATTCAGGATGAAAAAAGAAGAGGACACAAAAAAGGAACTGGACCAACTGAAATTCCAAAAAATATCACAAAAGTAAAGGTCGCAGGTTCTTCAAATTTTATATATAATTTTGCACAATGCTGCAAGCCAGTCTATCCAAATCCAATAGTGGGATATGTTTCAATGTCAAACGGAGTAATGATTCACCGCGCCGACTGTCTGACTTACCTTAGAATTCCAAACCACGAAAAAAAGACCGTTCCTGTTGAATGGGATGAAAACTATTCATCCAAATAATAACATTTTGATACCACTTTTTTAGTATTCTCATCAACAGAAACAATCGCCCAACCGCGTTTTTCCAGATAGCCAGGCAAATTGTATTCCATAAAACCAAGATTACTCGTAATTTCCTTGTGCGTATGACCATCAATAAGAGCAATAACATCATTATCTGCACAATATGAAATAAATTTATTGCGCTCAACAGTATTTTGCATCACAAAATAAAAAAGTCCGCCAGCATAAGCCGGAACATGCATAAAAACAAGTTTTTCGCGCCCATTTTCGTTGTATTCCATATCACGTTTGAACGCAGTAAGCTGCTCATCGCCCAAAGAACCGCTCGCAGAATCTAAAAAATAATACGTAAGATTTTTTGTCCTAAATTTATAGAACGAGCAATAAGGGAAACTGTGTTTTTCAAAATTTTTCCAGCCTGCGTTATACAAATCGTGGTTTCCAATAATATTGTAGGTTTTTATTCCAAATTGTGATTCAAGTTTTTCTGTAAATTTCTTGTAATCCTTGAATTCTGATTCCAATCCATGTTCCGCAACATCGCCAAGACAAACGCAGAATTTCGGCATTTCTTTTTCATCATTTTCAAAAGTGTCTTTTATCCAGGCAAAAAATTCATCATCCCGACGCTCTCCGTTATGACCAATTCCTTCACCGCCAAAATGAACATCTGTAATCACAAGAATTTCATAAACGCCGGAAACAGAATCTTCCAGCCCTTCATTTAATTCCTTCAATTTTGACGAACGGTTTCTGATAGAATCATCGCGGTACAAAAATTCATCCAAACCATAAGAATAATATTTGCACGACCAAAAAAGAAAAACAAAAATTACAAAAAAAGTGGCAAATCCCAATCTTAAAAATCTTTTTTTAATCAAATTCATCAAAACTCAAGCCTTCCATAAATTCTTATATCAATGCTGTTTAAATTTGAACTCAATGTGAACATATCAATATATTGAATTTCAATCTGACCACCAACAGCAAACATATCAAAAAACTTATAATCCGCGGAAAAAGAAAAATCCGGCGCAAACCAAAGCATATAACGGTACATTGAATAAGAAGAAACTGACAAATTCAAATTCAGCTGAGAAATCGGTCTAAAATTGAATTCAGTTTTAAACGCAATCGAATTATTTTTTAGCCACGGAACATCGTTTTTTATCGCAAAAATACGTGCAGCTTTTCCGTGATAAAGAAAATTTGCCATGCAGTCAAACTTTTTTGGAGTGTGAAACGAAAGATATGCACCACTAAGATAATCAAATTCTGAAAAAATATCATTGCAATGCACAAAATGAAAAATTGTTCCAACACCAGCGTTAAAGCAATTGAAAAAAGTCGGCCAATAAATAAATTCTGTGGAAAAATCAACTTGGCTAGGCTGAACTAAATTTCCGGCATTCACACGAATTTCCTGCATATTCAAATCAACAGAAATATCAACCGCAGAAGTCAAAGGCGCAAAATCCGCACCATTTTCAAAACTCAAACCGTTTGTAACGCTCCACTGCATTTTTGGCGTAAAAAAATTCACAATCTCAGCATAAGAAAAAACTGAAAAAAAGAGAAAAATTATTGAAAATAAAACAAAATGCCTTGTTTTTGTCAAAATTTATCTTCCTGTGTCGCGAATTTTTCCCGGAACATAATCAGGATCCTCGATTCTAATCAGCGCACCAGCCTGAAGCGGAATTTTTGTGTAAAGAACACAATTATGTCCGTCGCAAACCCAATTTCGTAAAGTTCCAGTTTCTGGATCAACCAGACACCATTCATCCGGTTCGGCTTTTTTTGCAACAATATCTGGCGCAACAAATTCAATTTTTTCGCCAGATTTTATCATATTCAGCGGAATCATTTTGTAAATATGCCAATCCGTTTTTTGTTCAGCAATCTCAGGATTTTTTTCCGGGTGAATTTCGTAATCTTTTAGCCGAGCCTCGCGGGCTTTGGGGTGCATTTCATCTAATTCCTGTTGTTTTTGAGCCTTAAATTTCTTCCCAGCTGCAAAAATTTCTTTAGCTTCCGTTTCAGAAAGTTCCTCGCCGATTTCTGCCGCAAGAATATAACGGCTGTCCGTTGCACCGCTGACAGTTTTATTTGCATCTGCAGGATTATAATAAAAACCAGTTCCACTTTCGCGGTGGCTAACATTTTCCAGTTCATCAATAAAAGGTTTTGCCTCTTCAGAAGAAATTTTTCCTTCAAGAGCGTCCAAAGCTTTTCTGTAGGCACGAGTCACAAGCGCAACATAATAAACGCTTTTCATCCGACCTTCAATTTTTATTGAATCAACACCGGCTTTTTTCATATCTTCAAGATGTTCAACCATGCGCAAATCTTTGCTGGAAAGAATCGCCGTAAAATCATCACCTTCAAAAACCGGAAAATATTCGCCTGGACGTTTTTCTTCCTCAATAGAAAGAAGTCCAGATTCTGCAAGTTTTTTTGCATTATCAGCTTCTGACAAAAGTTTAAAATTCCATCTGCAAGTGTGGCTACAAGCCCCAGCCTGTGCGCTTCTTGCTGTAAGATACGCGCTCATAAGGCAACGGCCAGCATACGCAATGCACATAGCACCATGGGCAAACGCTTCAAGTTCCATATCAGGAACAGCATCTTTTATTTCACGGATTTCTTTTAAAGTAACCTCGCGACCAAGAACAACGCGCTTAAATCCCATTGATTTATACATTTTTACAGCTTCTCGGTTAACGCAACTAGCCTGAGTGCTTACATGCAGTTCAACATCCGGAAAATATTTCTGCAAAATCGGAACGATTCCAATATCCTGAACAATAAACGCATCAATCGGATACGCTTTAAAATAATCAATATTCTGTAAAAAATTATCAATATCGCGGTTGTGGAACGAAATATTCAGCGCACAATGCAATCTTCGCCCAGGAAACTGTTCCTTCAACGCAATAACTTTTTTGTATTCATCCTCGTAAAAATTATCAGCCTTTACACGGAGCGAAAATCTTTTTAGCCCGATATAAGCCGCATCCGCGCCATACGCATACGCATAGTAAAGTTTTTCAACATTTCCTGCCGGAGAAAGTAATTCTATCATGATTCCGCCTTCAAACTCTGTTCAAGTCTAGGTTTGTTCTCATAAGTCTGACGTTCCGAATTTTCAGAAGTTCCTGTAATCTGGTCGGCAATTTTAGAAAGTGCAACATGACTCGCCTCAAGGTAACCTTCCGCAAGCTGAAACAAATGCATCATATCCGGGAAAATTTCCACAGTCGAATCCACGCCACAACCTTTTAAAATTGAATCAAGTTTTTTCGCATCCTCAACAAGAATTTCCTTTTCACCAACCTGAATATAAGTTGAAGGAAATCCTAAAAACTGTTCAGAAGAAGCAAGCAATGGCGAAACCAGCGGATTTTCAAGGTTCGAGGCATACGTGTAAACATCCGCGCTTTGCCTAAGCACATCTTTTGAAATAACCTCATCCTGCGCCTTTTTTTGGGCAAAAAGCGTAGAATTCGGGCTTAAATTAAGCCACGGAGAAAGAAGTACAACTTTTTTTATGCAATTTCTGTAACGCTCACGCAAATTCAAAAGCAACGCCATCGCAATTGAAGCACCTGCTCCATCAGCCGCAATTATAAATTCCGGCAAAGATTCCTGCCGGTTTCCATCTTCATCAACAGAAGAATCCAACGAGCGCGCAATTTGCTCCTCTGTAAACAACGCACGGAAAACCGCCTGAATATCCTCAATGGCAGAAGGAAAAGCATAAGTCGGAGCAAGACGATATTCCGGCACAACAACGCGGCTAAAAGTCCGATTTGCCAAAATTGAACAAAAACTTCTGTAGCTTGCCCTAGAGCCACCAACAAACGAACCGCCATGAATATAAAACATAACTCTTTTTGAAGAATACAGTTCCGGTGAAAGCACATCGCAGTTCACACCGCCGTAATTATGCTCCATCCGCTCAACATGATTGGGAAGAATCGGACAGTAAAAAGCATCCTCAATTTTTTTTCTAAAAGAATTTATATTCAACTTTGAAACATAAGACAAAAGCCTTAGTTTTTTCAACGCCGCCTTTCTGTTATCACTTTCTGCCATAAATAAAAGTATAGCAAATCACTATTTTTTTTGCTATTCTTAAATTATGCCAATTAAGATTAATGCTGATTTGCCAGCCGTAAACACGCTGGAACAAGAAAATATATTCGTAATGACCGAACAGCGGGCCGAAACACAGGAAATCCGCCCTTTAAAAGTCGCAATCGTAAACCTTATGCCAACCCGCGAAGTAACAGAAGTCCAGCTTTTGCGTCTTCTGGGAAACACTCCGCTTCAGATTGAAATTTCATTAATCCGCATGGAAAACCACAAATATAAGCACACCGGAAAAGAATATCTTGAAAAATACTACATTCCTTCAAGTGAAATATTTAAAAACAAATACGATGGAATGATTATAACCGGCGCGCCAGTCGAGCAGCTTCCGTTTGAACAAGTTGACTACTGGGATGAACTCTGCAAAATAATGGATTACGCAAAAAAACACGTATTTTCAACACTTTATTTGTGCTGGGGCGCATTCGCAGGTCTTTATCACCTTCACAACATACAAAAAATTCCACTAGAAAAAAAACTTTTCGGAATTTTCCAAAACGAACGCACAACAATGAATGACTCGCTCCTTCGCGGTTTAGATGATGATTTCCCAATTCCGCAAAGCCGCCACACAACAATAAACGAAAACGACATTCTTGCTCATCCAGAACTTACAATTCTTGCAAAATCAAAAGAAGCTGGCGTAACACTGATAAAATCCAACAACGACCGCGAAATTTTCATGACCGGTCACCTTGAATACGACACAAACACCTTGGCAAACGAATATTGGCGCGACAAAAACAAAAACCTACCAATCGAGCTGCCAAAACACTATTTCAAAAACAACGACAGCACAACATTTCCAACATCCACATGGCGAAGCACCGCGCACCTATTTTTCAGCAACTGGATAAACTACTACGTCTACCAGGAAACACCTTACGACTTAAAAAATCTGGAAAGTTAAATAAAAAAAGGCGGGCAACAACGTTCGCGTCTCCGCCGCTCACTAATCTGCAAAAGCCCAAGGTCTTTTGCAGAGCCATATTCTCAAACAGAAGGGCGGACAACCGCCCTCCGGCCGCACTTCGTTGCGTCCTACCCACCGTACGGGCTCAAACGCCGCCTGTAACGCCCGCTAGTAAAACGCACAACGCCTGCTAGTTTGCCGATCCAACTAAGCACATAAGCCCATTCGGGCTCATGTGATAGGAAATTTATTTTACACGTAGGCTCGCAAACTTAGTTTGCTGCGCCTACTAGACACATCCACTCGGCTTCGCAGCAGAGTGTATCGCCAACGTAAAGTTTTCCGGCCTGTTTTATCATTTTTGGACTTGTGCGCAAATATGTAATTTCCATACGCGCCTTGTCTCCAGGGCGAACCTGGTTTCTGAACTTCACTTTGTCCAGAGTCGCAAAAAAGAACAAACTGTTTCCAGGAACAATTCCTTGATAGCGCAAAGCAGCACCACCAGCCTGAGCCATTGTCTCACAAAGAATCACTCCAGGCACAACAGGATATTCCGGAAAATGACCTTTAAAGAAAAATTCATTTTCAGTAAAAGTATGCTCACACACCGCACCCTTTTCGTCCGCACTAACAATAGCATCAACAAACAAAAAAGGTTCCCGGTGTGGCAACAAAGATTTTATATCAGTAGTCAAAGCCATAATTACTTCACCTTCTTCAAAATAATCGCGCCGTTATGACCACCAAAACCGAAAGTTGCGCTCATTGCAGCGTCAACATTCATTTCAATACCTTTGTTTGGAACGTAGTCAAGGTCGCATCCGCCTTCAACATCCTGTTCTTCAAGATTAATTGTCGGAGGAACAAAACTATCGTTAATCGCGTTAACACAAGCGATTGCTTCAATTGCGCCAGTTGCACCAAGACAGTGACCATGCATTGATTTTGTAGAAGAAATCTTAAGCTTGCGAGCATTCTCTTCACCGAACGCAAGCTTAATCATATTTGTTTCAGAAGGATCATTGATGTGGGTAGAAGTTCCGTGCGCATTGTAATACTGAATCTCAGAAGGATCCATTCCAGCATCTTTCAAAGCGCGGGTCATACATTTAGAACCACAAATTCCATCAGGATTTGGCGAAGTAAGATGATAACCATCACAAGAAGAACCGTAACCAGCTACTTCAGCATAAATTTTTGCGCCACGAGCTTTCGCATGCTCATATTCTTCAAATACAAGAACACCAGCACCTTCGCCCATAACAAAACCATTTCTTTTCTTGTCAAAAGGACGGCTAGCCTTTGTAGGATCATCATCAAAACCAGTAGAAAGAGCGTGCAAAACTTCAAAAGAAACAATCGCATAACCATTGATTGTCGATTCAGCACCACCAGTAAGACAAACATCAAGACGACCAGAACGAACCATGTCAAAAGCAACGCCCATCGCATCAGTTCCAGAAGAACAAGCAGTAGAAACCGCCTGAACCGGACCATGACAACCAAACTGCATAGCGATATTTCCACCAGCTTCGTTTGGAATAAGTTCAGGAATTGTCATAGGCGCAGTTTTTGTGCATCCAGAATTAAAATAACCTTTTGCAGAAGCCTCTGTTACTTCAAAACCGCCAATTCCTACACCAAGAATACAACCAGTTTCATCCAAAACTTCAGCATTTCCAAGCAATTTTGAATCTTCCAAAGCCTGTTTTGTTGCCGCAACCGCATATTGAGAAAAACGAGCCATTTTTCTAGCTTCTTTTGGATCCATATAATCGCCAGCGTTAAAATTTTTTACTTCAGCCGCATAATGAACCTTGTTTATAGAAGCATCAAAATGAGTAATCGGACCAATTCCGCTCTTTCCTGCCTTAAGTCCGCTCCAAAATTCTGCAACACTATTTCCAAGTGGAGTAATTGCTCCCAAACCTGTAATTACAACTCGTCTTTTTTCCATATTTTTTCCTTAAATTAGATTTTATTTTTTCAAGGGCGGGCAAGCACCGCCCGTAACGCCTGCTTCCTGTTTGCATTTCTCCTTTAACAGCCCATACCACCGTCTATACCAAGAACTTGTCCTGTAATATATGTAGACAAATCGCTTGCTAGGAACAAAGCTGCGTTTGCAATGTCTTCAGGTTTTCCTGCTCGTTTCAGCGGAACAGAATCAATCATAGATTTTTTCAAGTCTTCGTTCAAAACAGCAGTCATATCAGTTTCAATAAAACCAGGAGCAATGCAGTTTACACGGATTCCACGCGCGCCAACTTCTTTCGCAAGAGATTTGCTGTACGCTATCAAGCCACCTTTAGAAGCCGCATAATTCACCTGTCCGCCCTGACCATGGATTCCAACAATCGAGCTCATATTGATAATTGAACCAGCACGTGCACGGAGCATTGCGTTAGAAACAATCTGAGTTACAACAAAAGTTCCTGTAAGATTTACATTCAGAACATTCTGCCAATCTTCCATTTTCATTCTGAAAGAAAGTCCATCGCGCGTAATTCCTGCATTATTTACAAGAACATCAAAATTTCCAGCTTCAGCAAGGGCCGCTTTTACAACTTCAGAAAGAACCGCCGCATCACCCACATTTGCACAAATTTCATGAAAAACAGTTCCATTTTCTTTTGCAAATGATTCAAGTTCAGCTTTTGCCGCAGAAGGTTTTGAGCACAATCCCCAAACTTCAGCACCATTAGCCAAAAAAGTTTCTACAATTTTGCGACCAATTCCACGGCTAGAACCAGTAACAAGAGCTTTTTTTTCTTTTAACATCAATAGAACTCCAGAATTTACAAACTTAATCCATTGATTGAATCAACAGTATTAATAGAAGGAACTTTAAATTTTTCACCAAATTCAGTTTTTGCCCAAAGACCAGCAAGAACTTTTCCAGGACCAACTTCAAGAATCTGCCAGTCATCTGTTAAAATTGAAGCAAGAACAGCTTCCTCAGAAGTCCAGCGAACCGGATTTGTAAGATGAAGAACCGCATTCTTCTTGATTTCTGCTCCGCTTGTTACTTTTTTGCCAGTAACATTGCTGAACAATTCAATTTTTGGATCGTTGAATGTTACACCAGCAATCGCTTTTTCAAATTCATCTGCGGCTTTCTGCATAAGCGGCGAATGGAACGGACCTGCAACAGCAAGACGAAGCGCACGGCGAGCCCCAGCTTCTTTTGCCTTTGCCTCAACTTCTGTCAAAGCATCAAATGTTCCAGAAACTACAGTCTGAACTGAACTATTTAAATTTGCAGCGTAAGCATCTTTGATACCAGAAGCAATTTCTTCAACTTTTTCTGGAGAAAGTCCGATTACAGCTGTCATTCCAGGCGCATGACCTGCGTTTTCCGCAGCAATTTCATCACAGACTTTCTGCATAATCTGACCACGCTTCTGAACTACTTTAATAACATCCTCAAAAGAAAATACTCCAGCGGCATACAAAGCAGGAAATTCTCCAAGTGAAAATCCCATTGAAGCGGCAGGAACAATTCCCTTGCCTTCAAGAACTTTCATTGTTGCCAAAGAAGCAGTTGTAATTGCAAGCTGGCTATTATCTGAACGGCTAAGAACTTCCTTTTCTGATTCCCACATAAGTTTCGGCATATCTACGCCAGTTATTTTTGAAACTTCATCAACAACCTTGCGTGCTTCTGGAAAAGCTTCGCAAATATCCTTTAACATTCCAGGTTCCTGCGCACCCTGACCAGGAAATAAAAATGCAAATTTCTTAGACATAATTACCTCATTAATTTTTCAAAATGACATTTTTCTATTTTTTGTCATCATTATTTAGTCTAACAGAATAAGAGAATTTGTCAAGCAAAAAGCCCCATTGCTGGTAAAAGTGGTTGGTCAAAAATGTCTGCATTTTTTTGTTGATTGAGAAAGAAACGCTTTCGGCGGATTTATTCATTCTCCAATAAAAAACAACCATTCAAACAAATTCCCCAAAAAAAAATTGTAACCTTTTGCGTGCAATTTGGTTGTTTTAGTGTAAAGCGAATAATTAAAGAACATACTCCAGTCCCTGGTGATTTTCCTCCTTTTTCATCAGGGACTTTTTGTTTTTAAAGAATTAGAAAAATCGGGCGGCGAAGCCGACCTCTGTTCAGAGGGGTAGACGAAGACCGCAGGGCTGAGGCGTAGGGCAGGCGCCCTTCCAAAAAATCTTAATTTGCAATTTTAAGTGGCTACCAATATAATCAAATCATGAAAAACGGCTTTGAATCTGTAAAATGCGACGAAAAAAATCCAAAATGGCAGGAAGCTACAAAACGCGAAACTCCAATTTACGACAGAAATGACATCCGCTCTGACTTTGAGCGCGACTACACGCGAATCCTTCACTGCCAGGCATACCGCCGCCTAAAGCACAAAACCCAAGTTTTTTATGCTCCGCACAACGACCATGTCTGCACAAGAATGGAACACGTTATGCATGTGGCAAGCGTTGCAAGCACAATCTGCAAATATCTTGGTTTAAACGAACAGCTTTCTAACGCAATTGCCTTGGGACACGATATTGGGCACGCGCCATTCGGACACCATGGGGAAGACTGCCTTAATTCTCTGATGGAACAAAAAGAAGGAAAAGACGCACCAAAAAAATTCTGGCACGAACGGAATTCTCTGTTTTTTGCCGATTTTATAGAAACTCTTCCAGATCCGGACGGAATAGCACAGCCGCTGAACCTTACTTATGCCGTGCGAGATGGTTTAATCTGCCACTGCGGCGAAATCGACCAGCAAGGAATAAAACCACGCGCAGACGCAATCGATTTATACTCAATAAAACGCCCCGGACTGATTCAGCCTTTTACATGGGAAGGATGCGTAGTAAAAATCGCGGACAAAATCGCATATCTTGGCCGCGACATAGAAGATGCCCGGCAATACCACATTCTTGATATGGCCGCATACCGCCACATGCGCGAAATTGTGGCAACCACACTCAATTCAAAAGGCAACCATGCATTCCGCAGCGGAAAAGCGGTAAACACGACCGTATTAATAAATGATCTGATTGTTGACCTTTGCCAGCAAAGCACCCCGGAAAAAGGACTTTGCTTTAGCGAAGAATACTTTAACTTCATCCTGGAAATAAAAAAATTCAACTTTGCGCATATTTACAACCATTGGCGGCTAAAAGAATTTTCATATTACGCAGACAACTGCCTTCAGACAATTTTCCGAACCCTTATGCGCTACTACGAATACGCAAAAAACGGCAGAATGGCGCAAGCACTAAAATATTATCCAGTTTTAGGCAAAACATTTGTTGAATGGCTGATAAAATACACAAATTACCGCCCGATAACATGGAAAACCGAAATGGACCGAAAAAAAATCCTTCGACTGAACACTGTGCAAGTATTCAATCTTAACGACATCGGCTCATACATAAAATGCGTTGTAGAATTCATCTCTGGAATGACCGATGTTTTTGCAATCCAAGTTTACGATGAAATAATTTCATTTTAAAAATTTTCTATATAAATCAGAATTTCTGACAAACCATAACCATAGTCGCAGCCGTCTGGTCATAAGCCTGTTTTTCATAGCCGCCATAAATTTCAACAGTTTTGTAACCCAAATCCAAAAGAATTTTTTTCAATTCTGGCGCAGAATAAAGACGCTGAACAAATTTATGCTCAATTTTATTTCCATCTGGAAAAACAAGAGTCCAGTCGGAGCAAAGTCCTTCCCAAGCTCCAACAACGCTAAAATTTGTAACAACTTTTATTTCCGAGCGTAAAAATTCCTCGCCTTTTGTAAAATTAATAATCGCAGTTTCGCGGCTAATCGTTTCAAGAATAAAAATTCCGCCCGGCTTTAAAGAATCATAAATATTTTTCAAAATTTTATAATCATCCTGCACTGTTTCGCAATAACCAAACGAAGTGTAAAGATTTACCGCACAATCATATTTTTTTTCGCTGGAAAAATTTCTAAGATCTTCTTTTAAAAGAGTCAATTTTACGCCCTCATCGCGCGCACTTTCAAAAGCCGCATCCAGCTCAGACTGAATTATATCAACGCCTGTAACATCAAATCCAAGCAAAGCAAGTTCAACGCTGATTCGTCCAGGTCCGCATCCTGCATCAAGAACTGAATCTCCAGGTTTTAATTCCGCCAATTTTTTTACGGCTTCTGCAACCGCAGGGGCTTCCGCCCAACGATTTTCATCAAAAATCACCGGCGAGTACAATTCCCAAAATTCCGCATTTTCAAACCATTCTTTTTTCACAATATCCCGACCTATTTTCATATTGAAGTTTGAGTTGCTAAAATCCGTTGAGAGCGACCTTTCAGAATTAATAAACTCAAACTTCAATATGATAAATTTTTCCGTTATTGATAATTTTTTTCAAAAATTTATCTAAAAAAAATCTGGATTTCTTATTATATTAAAAAAAAACACGATATTGGAATTTTTTTTTAAGCTGGAGGAAAAAATGGATTTGGCTGAAATTGATGAAAACGGAAAAGGATTGTTATTTTTTGGAGAAACAAAAGTTGAAAAACTTGAGCAAATAGAAGGTCAACCAAATGTATTCTTGCTTGAAACAACTGCAACCTTAGACCGAAAAACACAATTAAGCCCAAAAGCCGGTCAATTTTATCTTATAAGAAGCAAGAAAACCACGACAAATTACAATCGTCCAATCAGTGTTTACCATTCAGAAGAAAAAATCAACAAAAATGGCAAAAAAGAAGTAAAAATTCAATTTATGATTCTTGAAAAAGGACGCGGAACACAAGAACTTTGCCATATGTACATTGGCGAGCCTTTAAGTTTGATTGGACCGCTCGGAACAGAATGGCCGCTTGAAGACGCTCAAAAAATCATTGCAGACAACAAAGAAAAAACTCCAAAAATCGCAATTGTCGGCGGAGGAATCGGTGTTGCTCCAGTTGCAAATCTTGCCTCAACACTGCCTGCCGGAACTTATGATTTTTACGCATCTTTTAAATCTGGTTCTTATGGACTTGAAAATGTAAAAGCCGCAAATACAATAATCACCACAGATGACGGAAGCGTTGGAATTCACGGAATGCTTCCAACAGGATTTTCAAAAGAAGCGATTCAAAAAGCTGGTTATCAGGTTATTTATGCTTGCGGCCCGACGCCTGCCTTGAATTATGTAAAAATTGTCGCAGAAGAGCTTGGAATAAAATGCTGGATTTCAATGGAACACAGAATGTTATGCGGACTTGGAGCTTGCCTTGGATGCACAATTGAAACAAAAGAAGGATTAAAACGCTGCTGCAAAGACGGTCCGGTTTTTGACGCAAAAATCATAGAATTTCCAAAACCTGCTCCACGAAGAAAGCCGCTCGAAAAAGATGAAGAACCTGATTTATCCGTTGAAATTGCAGGCGTTCACTTTAAGAATCTAACAATTGCCAGCGCAGGAACTTTTTCCTATGGACAAAATTTCCGTGGCGTAAGCGATGTTTCTGCTTGGGGCGGAATTGCTTCAAAAGGCTGCACATTTGAACCGCGCACGGGAAACAAAGGCGAACGAAGCCTTGAAGTTCCCGGCGGAAATATGAATTCAATCGGGCTGCAAAATCCAGGAATTCCAACCTTTATAAAAGAACTTCTTCCAGGAATGTTGACTCTTGGTCCAGTTGTAATCGCAAACCTTGCCGGAAGCGATATTGAATCTTATGTTGAAGGTGCAAAACTTCTTGACAAAACTGAATGTGATATGATTGAACTGAATATTTCATGTCCAAACATAAAAGCTGCTGGACTTGCATGGGGAATGAGCGCCGACACAGCCTACTACTGCGTTTCCGCGGTTCGAGCCGTAACAAAAAAGCCACTCATGGTAAAACTTTCACCAAATGCTCCAGACAACCGCCCAATCGCAATCGCCTGCATAAAAGCCGGAGCAGATGCAATCAGCCTTATAAATATGGTTCACGGAGTTGCAATCGACATTGAAAAAGGAATGCCATTCTTTAACAATGTTCATGCAGGATATTCAGGTCCAGGATTAAAACCGCTCGCACTGCGAATTGTCTACGATGTAATAGAAGAAATCAACAAACTTCCACCAGCGCAAAGAGTTCCGGTTGTTGGAATCGGCGGAATTTCAACATGGCAAGATGCAGTTGAATTTATTATGGCTGGAGCCGAGGCAATTGAAATCGGTCAGGCAAAATTTACAAATCCTGACGTTGCAATTGATATTGTAAACGGCCTAAAGAATTTTATGAAAACTCACGGTTATCATAATCTTGCAGAAATGCGCGGAATTGCACAGGTAAAAAATCATTCAAATGAACTTGGCTCTGGCAATGAAAAAATAAAATATGCAGAATTAAAGAATATGATTCTTGCGGACAAACCTGTCATTCCAAATATAACAGGCTCAAATATCTAATCAGAAATGTCGAGTTTTATAAATTCAGTATAGAAATTGAATTAGCTACCAGAAAAAGCCTCGGCATAAAAACCGAGGCTTTATTACAAAACAAACTGAATATCAATATCCATCGCTCATCGCGCGGTTGTTGTCTTTTATGCAAAGTTCATCATAAACAAGACTTCGCTTGCGCAATTCCTGCTTTAACGAATCTGGATACGGCATATTTCGCCAGAAAATTCCCCGGACTTCTTTATCCAATCGCTGAACGCCATTAGATTCTTTCGTCATCCACAAAACATAATCTTCAATAAAGAAAGCTTTCAAATCTCCCTTCAATTTCTGACGGTCTATGTACTGATAATATTGTCCTGTCAAACCTTCTTCCATCCAATAGTAAGAAGCTTTTTCTTTTGCAACTTGCCAACGCAAATCCGCAACAGCTGTAAGCACTGCGATTTTCAAATCCCGTGGATACATAGGAATAACAATACGTCCGCGGCTTGTAACTCTGTTGTAACGGTCAAACGGTTCCCAGCAAAAACCTCGGTCACCATAAGTAGGAAGCAACAAAACATAAGGAACAATTCGGTTCGGAACATTTTTATGAACACGACAGAATGCCCCCGGATCAATTGATTCAACCCAACGCAAAATATCGATTACATTTTCACGAGTTCCGGTTCCTCGTTCCATACAATGATAAAATTCCCGCGTAAAAAGAGGAAACTGGTTTCCCTGGCGACCTACAGTCATTTTTGCCATTTGGCGAACAGTTTCAAATTCAACATTTACAGCATCCGTATCTGCTGCATGAGTCTGACTTCCGCTGCTCTCAGAAAGTTTTCCTTCAACGCTATCGTAAACGCCCTTCGCATCCTCAAAATCTTTTAGGCAGCGCACATATTCCTTTCCATTTTTAGAAAGCCGATGCAAACGGTCAGTAATTTCACTAAAAAGACGTTGCTGACTTTCAGAATAAGCCGCCCGGTGAGGCTCAAGTCCAGGAATTGTATTATGCTCGCAAAGTTCCTCAAAACGCTCGCGGATTTCCTGCTCAAGCACGCTCCGTTCATTTTCTTTAATATTAACAAGATTTTCAGCCGCCTGCATCTTTCCAGAGTTTTTTGACTGAAGCTGCTGCAAACGGCTCTGTTCCATTGAATTTGCTTCTTCTGGAGTTGTAGCTTTTTTTGGCGCACGTTTTTCATCGGTCATTGAATTTGTAAGCCGACCACTAGCAATCTCGCGGAACCATTCATCTTCGTAAAGAACCGGCTCGCCTGTACGGTTTTCAAAAATTATCTTGGAAAAAAATTCTTTTTGTTCTGGTCTAAAAAGAGAAGGAAGCAAAACGCCGAACCGAACAAGCATTCGCTTTGGCATTGGCAAATTTAAATCCGCCATTTTAGGAGCCATTCCGCGCACAAGTTCCCAATATGCAGAAATAATATTCTGTCTGTAAACTGTTCTATCCTTTGGATCTTGGCAAGTAAGATATTTTGAAAGAACCTGGTGCAATCGCTGAGCAGAAGCATTTTCACCTGTCAAAGCAGTCTTGTAGTAAGTTGTGTCATCAAAAACTTTTGAAGGAACAGCTTCTGTGAATTTTGTGATTTCATCAAACTGCCGTTTACTTAAATCAACTTCGTGAATTGAATGTTTTTTCGGCGCAGACTCAACTTTTGCATTGAACAATTTTGAACACCGAGTAAAATCCTGCATCGAAAAAGGGGCATCGCTTTTCTGTTCAAATTCTGATGAAACATCAACGCCTTCGCTGGAAGGATTGTCCACATCTGCAAGAAGTTTATTTATTTCATCCTCAAAATCGTCAGCCATTCTTTACCTACCAGTTATATTTTGAATAATTTATATTATAACACGATTTTAGAATGAATGGAAACTTCTCCGCTGTCAAGAATTTTTATTTCACCGTTTTTAAGTTTTACAACAAGTTTTGCGTCTTCTGTAACATCCTGCACAACGCATTTAAAATTCTTATCTTCTGTGTTTATAACAGGAGAAATCTCGATTTCTTTTCCAATCAAAAAAGAACGAGATTTATATTCCTGCATTGATTTTTTTATTTCTTCTTTGCCACCATCAAGAATTGAAAGAAATTCGTTTATAACTTCCGCGCAAAGTTCCGCCTGCCTTCTGTTTTTAGAGCAAGAAATTACGCCTCCTGCAATATCTTTTAATTCTTCCGGCTGATTTTTATTTGTTGTAATGTTGATTCCAATTCCAACAACCGCAGCCTCAATCATTCCTGTTTCAAAATTCGCAACGCCTTCCGCAAGAATCCCGCAGACTTTTTTTCCGTCAACAAAAACATCATTCACCCACTTTATTTTTGCATCAACATTGTAGATTTTTTTCAATGCACGAGAGACAGCAACTCCAGCAGAAGCTGTAATCACCGCAGGTTTTGTAATATTTCCGTTCGCATAAACAACAGAAAGATAAATTCCGCTTTCTTCCGGCGAATAAAACGGACGTCCCAAACGTCCTCTTCCAGAAGTCTGCTTTGCCGCAACAAAAACAGTTTTGTGAAGAGATTTTCCATCTTTTTCTGCCAATTCACGCTTTGCCTGGGTGCTTGTAGAATCAATAACATCAAAAAATTTGATTTTTACATCTTTATCTGAAACATACTTTAAAATTTCAGAAGCATTGTAAATATCATTTGAAACAAGCCTGTAGCCTCGATTTGTAACAGCTTCAATCTGCGCGCCTTGTTTTCGCAATGCATTGATTGCCTTCCAAACAGAAGTTCTTGTAACTTTGCAACGTTCTGCAAGTTCCTGACCCGAAACAAAACCATCTTCTGTTTTTGCATTTTGCAGAACTAAAAAAACAGAATCTTTTACAGTCATTATTTTTTCTTTCCAAGCAACGTAAAGTTTTCAGCAGGATTTGAAAAAACAATTCCGCTTCCTGGCTTTGATAGACAATCCAATTCCTTTACCGCATCAATAATCTGGTTTGCCTTTGCATTTTCAGCAAGAATAAGAATCATATCTTTTTCTGGAACAATTTCCACGCCGAAAAAAGTTTCATCTCCGGGACGGGCAGTTCCTCGCGCAGAAAGAATCGTTCCTCCTGTAGCACCTGCATTTCTTGCCGCAGCCATTGCGTCTTCGGAATAACCTTTATTTACAATTATAGTAATAAGCTGATGTGTTGTTTCTGTCATATTTTCATCCTTTCCGGTTGTCTTACCGGATTTTACAAACTGGGAAACCTTTGTGCTGAACAAAATCCCAAAAGGTTGTTTTTTTTCAGAAGAAGATTCTTCCATCGCAGCCATGATTCCTTTTGTGTTTTCAGAAGGAACCAGAACGTAAACTATATCTTTGTTTGAATCTGCAATACCCAAAATCTGAAGAAATGTGCTTGCCGCAGTTCCTTTTCCGCGGGAAATTGTTCCACCATGAGCACCCGCATCAACTGCCGCATGCGTCAGAATTTCACCGCAGTTTCTAGGAACAATCCCAATAATCATATCGTACATCACTTTTCCTCCATTTTTGTTGAGATTTTGTTTTTCCGTTTCTTTGCCGCAAACAAAATTCCCAGAACCTGAATCGCAATCAAAGGAGTCATAGCAACAAGCGCTATAACGCCAAAAGCATCGGAAGAACCTCCGGCCGCATGCGAAGCTCCAATTGTGAACGAAAGAACAAATGTTGAAGTAATCGGTCCAGAAGCAACTCCACCGGAGTCAAAAGCAATTGCCGTAAAAAGTTTCGGGCAGAAAATCATAAGGAGCAAAGCAATCGCATATCCCGGAAGAATTATCCGCATAATGCTAAAACCTTGAAGAGCACGCCACATTGTAAGACCAATCGCAACCGCCGAACCTGCAGCCAAAAACGTAAGCATCAACTTTCGTTTTATTGTGCCGCCGGAAAGATTTTCAACCTGCTCTGTAAGAACCCAAACTGCCGGTTCAGCGCAAACAACAACCGCACCAAGCAAAACACCTGTTGCAATCAGAAGCACATTCCAAAATCCACCGAACTCAGCAGCTTTTGCGCCAAGAACAGTTCCAAGCTGTTTTCCGGCATCCATAAATCCGCCATTCACTCCAACTAAAAATATTGCAAGTCCCACAAAACTGTAAACAAGACCGACAATTACTTTTGCAACTTTTCGTGGAGGCAAATGCAATAAAAAAATCTGAAAAAATACAAAAAGAATAAAAAGAGGCAAAATTGAAAGAGCAGCTTCTTTTGCAACACCCGGAATCAACCGAAGAAAAATTCCAAGCCCGACAATATTTTCAGATTCAGCCAAAACCTCATGTCCAGAATCAAGCGCGCCTGAAAAAGAAAGGAACATTCCATAAGCAAGAACCGCCATTATCGGTCCGACAGAAGTAATTCCCGTAAGCCCGAAACTTTCACTGTCTTTATCTGCTCCAGTTGAACGAACAGAAGAAACACCGATTCCTATTGCCAAAATAAACGGTACAGTCATCGGACCAGTTGTAGCACCGCCGGAATCAAACGCAATTCCACGGAAACTTTCTGGAGTAAAATATGCAAGAATAAAAACACAAATATACAGAATCAGCAGCGTGATTTTTAAAGACCAGTTCAAAATCGATCTTAAAAGTCCGATTGTAATCAAAAGTCCAACGCCCGCCGCAATAATATAAACAAGCCCGGTTTTATTCACCGCAGAAAAAACGCTATGAATCTGATCGCCAAAAACCTGAATATCCGGTTCCGCAACAGTGACCAAAAATCCAATCACAAACGAAACGCTAAGCAGCAAAAACAAATTTCTTTTTGAAACCAATGCCGCTCCAGTCTGTTCACCAAGCGGACGAATTCCAATATCAACGCCAAGCAAAAAAACTGTAAGCCCAATTATAAGCAGAATCCCACCGACAAGGAACCGCAGCAAAAGTGGCGTTCCAATGGGGGCGACTGTTAAACCAAGAACAAAAACAATCAGCATTACAGGCAACACTGACGTTACAGTTTCTTTAAATTTTACAAAAATATTCAACCGTTAGCCTCCTAAAAGAAAATTATTTATTCTGCGTTAGTTTATTTTTTTACCGTAACAGTCCCAGCCTTTGCGCTCAATTCCTTCAACCCATTTTTTTGCCCAAGATTTTGCGCCTTCCAAATCCTGATCTTTATAATTTCCACATTCCTTTTCTGTTGCCGCCGGAACTGGCTTGTCCCAAACTGCAACTTTTCTAAGAATATTCAACATTCGTTCTGCAATATATTTTTCATCGCGGTCACCAAAAACTGTAAAATAAAAACCAGTTCTGCAACCCATAGGACTAAAATCAATTACACCGTCAACTTCGTCACGGATATACTCAGCAATGATATGTTCCAAAGAATGAAGTGCACCAGTTGTCATAAATTCTTTGTTCGGCTGACAAAATCTTATATCAAATTTTGTTACAACATCACCTTTTTCGCCGACTTTTTTTGCCGCAAGCCTTACATAAGGCGCAACAACCTTTGTATGGTCAAGATTAAAACTATCAACTTTGTAATGACCTTCTGAATGTTCTGACATATTTCCTCCAAATATCAATTTTTAGTCCAAAAACTCAAGCATCTTTAAAACAACTGACGCACATTCTTCCGAAGCAATTCTCTCATTGAAACTGTAAGTTACTTCATAACTGTCATCCGCATTGTCAGAAATGCAACGTAAAATCACAAACGGAACCTGATTCAAAAAACAGGCATGGGCAATCGCCGCACCTTCCATTTCAACACAAGCTGGCGAACAAATTTCTTCAATATGCTCTTTTTGTTCCGCATACGAAATAAATTGGTCTCCGCTGGCAATCCGTCCACGAATCAACTTATATTTTTTTGCACTTTCAGACTGGGCAAAAGCCTTTTCGGCTGCCGCAATCATTTTTTCATCCGCATCAAAAGCAGAAGTGTGCATCTGTGGAATTTCAGTAGGTTCATATCCGAACGCAGTCGCATCCATATCATGATAAACTGCATCTGTTGAAACAACCATATCATGAATATGCAGATTTTCCTGAATCGCGCCGGCAATTCCCGTATTAATTATTTTTTCTACACCAAATTGAAGAATCAGCCGTTGAGCGCAAAGAGCCGCATTCACCTTTCCAATTCCACTTTTTACAACAACAACATTTTTTCCGCAAAGATTTCCTTCATTAAAAACAAGATTTCCACATTCAGTTTTTTTCAAACTGCCGTTTTTTTCCATTTCCTCGCAAAAAATATTTATTTCAACATCCATTGCGCCAATTATTCCAATTTTATTCATATTTTTTCCTATTTATTTTTCATTTTTCTTTGATTTTGATTCTTTTGCAATTTGAATCAAAAACGAGGCAACCAGCAAAATTCCACAAACAACAACCGCTGAATCAGCAACATTAAAAGTCGGCCAGCGTTCCATTCCAAAAAGTCCGTAAAATTTCACATCAATAAAATCAACAACACCGCGCGCCCTAAAAAAACGGTCAATAAGATTTCCAAATCCACCGCCAAGAACTCCACAGATTGCCCAACGCTGAAGCATTGAAAATTCTTTGTTCCTAAAATAAACAACCACAACCAAAATCATAACAATCAAAGGAACTAGTCCAAAACTCAAACGTCTAAGAGCAAGAGGCCAAGAATCTCCCAAGCTAAAGGCAACTCCTGTGTTATAAACCCTGATGATTCTAAAAAAATCTCCAAAAAAAGCCGGACCAATTCCCAAATGTCCATTCGCATAATCTAAAGGAATGTAAAATTCAACTAAAAATTTTGTAAGCTGATCAGCCAATATTATGGCAAAAGTTAATATAAATGGAAGCAAATTCTTTTTTTCAATATTCATATATCAAATATACCTTTTATAATTCTTCTTTTAAAGAAAAAATGAAAAATTTTATAATCCAGTCGGAAAATCTATAAATTCAGTTTCAATGCCAGTTTCTTCTTTTAACTTTTTTGCAATATTTTGAACTCCAACTGTCTCGCTAAAATAATGTCCCATCGCAATAAAGTTAATTTCAGACTCTTTTATAAAATGAAACGAACTATGTTCCGCCTCGCCAGTAATGTACACATCCAAATTTTCAGAAACTGCCTGAGCAATGTCAGATTCGCTCGCACCACCACCAGAAACAATTCCCACAGTTTTAATCTCTTTTTTTCCAAACGGAAGAACACAAAGCGGCTTTTCGCCTTTATTATGCGCGCGCTGAACCAATTCCTCCAACGCGACAGAATTTTCCAACTCACCTTTTACACCGCATAACATTCCTCGCCATTCACCAAACGGCTGCAAGTTTTTTAAGCCAATCCGGGCAGCAAGTCCATAATTATTTCCATACGGATTATTCGCATCAAGCGGAATATGGCACGCATATAACGCAACATCGTTTTTCAAGAACGGCGCAAACCTTTTGTACGCAGCGCCCACAAGAATCTCTGTTTCCGGCCAAAAAAGTCCGTGATGAACAAAAAGCACATCCGCCCCAATTTCAACAGCTTTAAGGGCGGTTTCCTGACAAGCGTCCACCGCAAACGCAACTTTTTTTATCTGCTTTTTATCCGGCTCGCTGTTTTGAATTTGAATTCCATTTCTTGAAACATCCGCAGGATAATTTTCAATCTTTAAAAAACTTCTAAAATAGCTATCAAGTTCATTTAACGTCATTTTTTCTCCCGTAAAAAATCAATCAAAAAGTTCCAGATTTTGCGATTGTTCTTCCGCATGATTTTGCGGCTCGATTATTTCTTTTTTATAAAGTGGAGCGGGAATTGCGTCCAAAGTTTTTTCAACAATTGCAGTTAAATTCCCAAGATTCGGCTCTCGCTCCAAATTCAAAAAACGGGCGGTAAACGGCGAAGTCTGCTGAACAAAACCAAAACCTTTGCTGGAATATTCCGTCAAATCAGAAAGTTTAAAAAATCCGCTGACACTCTCCAGATTTTCCTTTGAAAAATCATCAAAACAAATATCGCTCATCCAGTCGCCAACCACAAAAATCGGCTCAACAGAAGATTCAGCAGTTTTTTCTTCCGCAGAAACAAAATCCAACATTGCACGAATTTCCCGCGCCTCATTGAATGAATAAAATTCCTTTTGCATTTCAAATTTCACAGGATTCTGAAAATAATTTATCTGCATAAAAAATTTTCTGAAAACCTTAAAATCCGCAAGATTATGAAACCATTTTCCATCGCGGGCATAAAAATCGCCGGAATAAACCTTAAAACCTTTAGCCGCAAGCATTTTCATATACGGAACGTATTCAACAGAATCAGCGCGCTTATCCGAAATCAAAATTATTGACTGGCCGTTAAAATTCTCCTTTTTTACCGGAGAAAAAACGCGAATTTCTGCCGAAGAAAAAACAAAATTTTCTGATTTTTCAAAACCGGCTGAAAAATCCCCAGAAAGTCTGAATTTTTCTTCTACTATATTGAATTCTTTTCTGTTCAAAAAAACAGGACGATATTTTACAAGAATCGCACCCTCAAAAAGGCACAAAAGAATCACAAAAAATGTTCCGATTTTAAATCCAACGCTATAATGATCAACGTAAAGTCCGCCGGAAAAACGCAAAAATGCGCGGAAATTTGTAAAAAAGCAAAAAATAGAAATCGCAAGAATTGAAAGTGAAAAAATATCCACATTCCAGGCAAAAATCTGCAAAATGGCAAGAACCACACTGATTGGCGCAAGAATTGTAAGCGAGTCAATTTTCCCAAACTTCAAAAGAAAAATCCGCACGCAATTCAAAAGAATCAAAAAAATAATCAGCAGTTCGCCCAAAAAAGGAGTTTCCATACCTTTTGATTTTATATGATTTTTTTTATTTATAGAAGATAAAAATTTGTTGGTTTTTAGATTGAGTTAATTTTGAAGAGTATTGAGTGAAAGAAATTGAACAAGCTTCCAGTCAAAAGTCAAGTATTGGCTATGGTGAAGTGTTTTTTGGGAAGAATTATCTGCGCTTTTCTTTCAGAAAATGCTCGACAATTCTTTTATGCCATTCGGCAAAAAGCACTTCAAGGACGCCAAACTTGCCTTTTTCCTTCGCGCTTATTCAATTTGTGGATTCAGTAAAATCCTTAAAATCAACTCAATCTAAAAAATCTTTGATGGTTTGCCGGTAAGCAGAATACGCAGATTCAACTTTATGTAGCAAAGGATTTCGCGAGAATATGCATTCAGAACAAAAAGCCACGGAGTTTTTGCGGAAACTCCTACAACATTCAAAAATCCCATCCGGCGTGCAAGTCGTTCAGCACGCGCAAGATGAAAATCATTTGTAACAACCGCTATCGGCGCGGCTAAAATTTCTTCAGCAGAACGACCAGAATATTCAGAAAGAACCTTTACGCTAAACTGAAAATTCTGAATCGTATCTTTAGCCTGATTTTCCGCAAGAACACGTTTTTCTTCAATTCCAAAAGATTCCAACGCAGGTTTTAAAACATCACTTTCCGGGCAAGGAGCAAAAAGTCCTTTTCCGCCGGTAACAACGCAAACCGCACTTGGATTCGTCTTCAAATAATCTGCCGCCACCGCAACACGGCGCTTTACACTGTCCGTCAATTCCGCATCTTTTGTAATTCCTCCGCCAAGAAGAATCACATATTCAGGATTTTCTGAACCATCAGCAAGTTTAGGATGACAAATAAACCACAAATTAACACCAGCAATCAAAATTCCTGCACCAAAAACTGAAAAAACGGTAATTTTCAGCGCACGTGGCGATTTTTTCCATAAATGATGTTTTCTTAGACAAAAAATCACAAAACATACAACAGAAAGCCAAAACCAAATGGAAGAAAAACTGAAGAATGAGCCAAAAATGGTTTCCGGTGAGCAAATCCGCATCACAACAAAATAAACATTAAATAAAACCGCAAGAATCAACCAGATTATCATAAATTCTCCAATAAAAATTGAGTTTTTATAAATTGCGAAAAATCGATTTCCGTTATTTTTCGTCATCCACACCTAAACCAAAAAGTGCAAAATCACCTTTACATGGATCTTCTGGCCAAATTTGCTTTAGCTGAGCAGTTATTCTTTTGGCAGTTTTCATGGAAGCCGGAGAATTTTCTGGAATCAGATGTAATTTTTCCGCCTCCTGAATAACGTGCGTGTCCAAAGGAATTATCAAATCCGCTGGCGAAATCCAATTCCATAACCCCAAATCAACCGGAGAATTCTGGCGAACCATCCAACGCAAAAACATATTCACGCGTTTGTTCGCAGAATTTTTTCCTTTCGGAACAATTTTACAGTTTTCAAAAGCCGCAGAAATTGCCGCCACAGGATTTTTTCCAGAATCAAAATTCCTTACGTATTCGCCAAAAGTTTCATATTTTTCCAAAAGAATTTTAAAAGCTCGGAACAGATTTTTCATTTCTTTATACGAATAAAAACGATAGAATTTTTCATCATCATTTTCAGAAGCCGCACAAAAATCTTTTTCAAAAGCACCGTTTTTCAGCCACAAGAAAATTCCGCCAGCCTTGTCCGCAGTTTCAAAAATAAACCGAATTTTTGGAATAAACAGCTTCCTGTTTCCAAAAGAAAGCATTGCCGCAACAAAAGACGCAATCTCAACATCAGCCTGATTTTTGTACCAATGTAAAAATTGACTTGGATCAGACTCCAAAAATGAAGAATTTTCGTATTTATCCGCAAGTTCCCTTAGCTTTTGCTTAATTTCTTCCGTCATAAAAAACTCATCATCAAAAATTCAGCAAAATCAGTCAAACAAATCAGTTTTTTTGAGCCATTCGCATACAGCCTCAGCATCTTTGTCCAAAGCACGGTCATCTTCCACAAATGCGCTCATTTTTCTAACTTCGGAATGAACTTTTTTTGTGAACGGCGCAAAATCTTCCGGACCAGCTAAATCAACAGCCTGCATAGCCGCAAGCAGATGAGTCGCAAACTGAAGGAAAACCAGCTCAATCTGCTCGTTCAACTTGCGCGCAGAAATTGTTCCCATCGAAACTTTATCCTGATTCAAAGCCTCAGTCGGAGCAGAAGTTATGCTTACCGGAAAACAATAAGTCTGAACTTCACCGCGAATCGCAGAAATCGTAATCTGCGCTGCCTTAAATCCAAGACGCAAACCAGCACGCGGGCTATCCGCCGGAGTAAACGGAATCAGATTTTCCGTAAGCCCATTAAATTTTCCATCAATTATAACTTCTGCCTGCTTGTCAGACAAATCAGCAATATTTGCCAACGCAGTACGCATATAATCGCAAGAAGCGCAAATATGACCGCCATAAAAATTTCCAGTGTTATAAATGCGTTCAGCCTCAATATCAACAAGCGGATTATCATTTGCGCTGTTCAATTCCTCCGTAATCCATTCGCGGGCAATCCGCAAAGTATCACGGTAAACGCCATTAATCTGCGGCGCACAACGAATAGAATATCTGTCCTGAATTTTATTCTGCTGAACAACAAATTTCTTCCCGTCCATCTTAGAAATCTGGCTTTCCAAAAAATCCTCGTATCTAAAAACGCGCTTTGAATCTTTTATGATATTGTAAACATAAGCCGCAGACTCGCACTGACCTTTATGGTTCTTGATTTCACTTACTTTCGCAACAAACGGAGTATCTTTTCCGCGCGTAATCTCACTGGTAACCGCCGTTAAAAAATCAGAAATTTTCGCAAGCCGCTCAGCCTTTTTTATCGCAAGCGAAGCAACCGCCGTCATAACAGAAGTTCCATTCATAAGCGCAAGCCCTTCCTTCGCTTCAATCGGAAGAGGCTTTATTCCTTCCGCCTCAAACGCTTCCATCGTAGGCACAATTTTTCCCTTGTAATAAACATTTCGCTGGCCCATAATCGCCGCCGCAAGATACGAAAGCGGAGTCAAATCACCAGAAGCACCAACCGACCCCAACTGAGGAATCACTGGAATAATATCCTTGTTCAAAAGCGTAACCATCATTTTCGCAAGTTCCGGCCGAATCGCAGAATGTCCGCCTTTCACATTTCCATTCAATCTTGCAAGAACAACCGCGCGTCCAGTTTCCTTATCAAATTTTGGACCAAGACCAATTCCATGGTAAGTGCAGATAATCCGCTGAAGTTCCCCAGCCTTGTCCACACTAATCTGATTATGACAAGAATCTCCAAAATCCGTTGTAACACCATAAGTCGGAACACCAGTATTTATGTAATCCATCAAAAATTTTCGGCTTTCATCCAAAGTAGCCCAAAATTCCTTGTTTTCCGGCAATTTTACTTCTTCATTTTTATAAGCAACCGCGCAAACATCCTCAATCGTTAAACCTTCACCTTTTACCGTAACCGACATTTTTTCCTTCTTTCTTTTTTTATTTGGGCGCCAAATTTCATCCGCAAACGGGCTTTCCGTGGTTCCGCTAACCGCTCATTGCTCGCCGCCGCCAAAGGCAACGCTCGCAACCCGCCAAGGCGGGCCACTCCAATCCCGGGCGCACTCATTGTGAATAACCAATTGTATTGCAAAAACCATAAAAAGAAAACCGCGTTTTTTCCAAAGCAATAAAAATTGATTTTAAGTTTCTGTTGAACACAACAAAAACTTAAAATCAATTTTTTGTCAGTTCAAGCAGAATATCGTCGTCAAAATGTTTTATGTTTTTCAGCTTGAACGTAAATGCGTCCGCCGGATGTGCAATTCCTGTCCCAGCAACTGGAGTTTTTGCAGTTCCGCCAAAAATTTTTGGGGCAATAAACGCGTAAATGCAGTCAGCAAGATTCTTTTCCAGCACAGAAAAATTAATCTCTCCTCCGCCTTCAACAAGAACGCTGTCAATTTTTCGTTTTCCAAGCTCGCAAAAAAGTGCCTCAAGATTAATTTTTCCGTTCTCATCTTGCGGAACAATCAGAACTTCAACATTCTTTTCTTCCAGCAAAAGTTTTTTCTCTGCAAAAGTTTTTTCGTTAGAATCCAGCGCCGCAACAATAGTCTTTATCTCTTTCGCGCTCTGAACAATATTACATTCCAGCGGAATTTTTAAATGAGAATCGCAAATAATTCTAACCGGGTTGTTTCCGCCCTTCATACGACAATTCAGCATTGGATTATCTTTTAAAACCGTTCCGATTCCGCAAAGAATTCCTGCGAACCTGTTTCTAAGCCTTTGAACTTCTGCACGGCTTTTTTCTCCGCTAATCCATTTTGACTCGCCAGTTTTTGTGGCAATTTTTCCATCCAATGTCATCGCATATTTCAGGGCAATATATGGACGGTTCGTTGTTATATAATGGAAGAAAATTGCATTCAACGCATCACATTCATCTTTCAAAAAATCCTCAATCACTTCAACGCCGTGCTGCCGCAAATACTCGTTGCCTTTTCCGTGAACAAGCGGATTCGGGTCTCGGCTGCCAACAACCACTCTAGAAATTCCAGATTCAACAAGCGCATAAGTGCACGGCGGCTGCTTTCCAAAATGACAGCAAGGTTCAAGTGTAACATAAATGGTTGCACCTTTTGGATCATTTCCCAGTTCCTGACAATTTTTTAACGCATCGCGCTCCGCATGCAACTCGCCATATCTACGATGAAATCCTTCACCAATAATCTCGCCGTTTTTCACAATCACCGCACCAACCAAAGGATTAGGATTTGTCCAGCCTTCGCCATTACGAGCCAACTGAATTGCCCTGCGCATATATTTTTCTTCAGAATTTTCCATTTTCAGTTTTTTCCCGATTACAGCTTTGAATTCAACAAAAATTCCCGCAAATCTTTTACAGTTTCACAGATGTAGTCCGCACCATTCTGCTCAAACTCTTCTTTTGAACCGTAACCGTAAAGAACAGCTACAACTTTTATTCCATTTTCATGCGCACCGTTAATATCATTTTCCCGGTCGCCAACCATTATGATTCGATCTTTGTCTTTTTCTGAAAGTCCACAATTTTTTACCGCATAATCAATAACCTGCGTTTTTTTACTGCGGCTTTTATCCAAAGAACTTCCGCCAACAAAATCAAAATATTTTCGCAAGCCAAAATGATTCAGAACAATATTTGCCTGCGGTTCAGGTTTTCCTGTAGCAAGAATGATGTGTTTTTTTTCAGATTTCAATTTTTCCAGAAGAGGAATAATTCCATTATAAACTTTATTGTTGAAAATTCCTTTTTCCGCATAACTTTTTCGGAATATTTCAACGGCTTCAACGCATTGTTCGTGAGAAAATCCACAATATTTTGGCAGACTGTCCCAAAGCGCGGGTCCCAAAAACGGCATCATCTCTTTTTCTGTCTTTTTTATTCCAAAATGAACAAAAACTTCCTGCAAAGATTCAAAAATTCCTGGTCTGGAATCGGTCAAAGTTCCATCAAGGTCAAAAAAAATATAATCTTTCATATTTTATTATTTTCCTACACAAAAACGACTGAAAATGCTTCCAAGAACATCATCGGCTGTAACTTCCCCGGTAACTTCTCCAAGAAAATTAAGGGCATCTTCCAAATCCTGAACAACCGCATCCAGCGCAAAATCTTTTTCCGCGGCAACAAGCGAATGTTTCACACTTTCCAAAGCTTCTTCAACAGCCATTTTCTGGCGCGAAGAACCAAGTCCTGCCTGCGGACGCTCATTTGACAACCCCGAAAAAAGAATTTCTTTAACAGCATTATAAAGCTCAGAAAATCCATTTCCTTTTTTTGCACTGATTTGAATTTCTTTCTTTATATTTCCCAGATTTTCATTTTTCAGCAAATAAGAATTTTGTTCAGAAATATTTTTTTCTACTGAATCAATTTTATTCCAGCAGAAAATTACAGGTTTTTCCGCGTTTTTTAAAAATTCAACATCATCTTTTGTAAGTCCAGATTTGCTGTCGCACAAATACAAAATAACATCAGCATCTTCTGTAAGATTTTTAGTAAGTTCAACGCCATGCGCCTCAATCACATCTTCTGTTTCGCGAAGCCCAGCTGTATCAAAAAGTCGAACCGGAAGTCCGCCAAAATCAACCCAACTTTCAAGCCAGTCGCGGGTAGTTCCTTCAATATCACTTACAATCGCGCGGTCTTCTTTTAAAATCGCATTGAACAAAGAAGATTTTCCAGCATTTGTTCGGCCGCAAAGCACAATGCGCGCACCATCCTGATAAAGTTTTTCGCCCTGCCACGAATCATTCAGCTCAGAAAGCCGGAGAATTGCCTCATGCAAATCTGAATGGTCAAAAGTGTCCGCTATAGTTTCCTCATCTTCTGGATATTCAATCTCCACTTCAATAGAAGCAAGCGTGTCCGTTATAAGTTTTTTTATGCTGTTGATTTCCTCAAAAAGATTTCCTGCAAGTCGCCCAACCGCACGGTTACGGCTTTCTCCAGTCCGGCTTTCAATAATTTCCTGAACGGCTTCTGCTTTTGTTAAATCCGCTTTGCCATTGATAAAAGCCCGAAAAGTAAATTCACCGCGTTCTGCCTGACGGAATCCACTGTTCAACAAAAGATTTTGAATTGCCATAACAACGCCTGGTCCGCCATGACAACTGATTTCAACCATTTCCTCGCCTGTAAAACTTTTTGGCGCGCGAAAAACGCTGACCATAACCTCATCAATCTTTGCGTTTCCGTTTTTAATCCATCCATAAACAAGAGAATTTCCAGTTGCCTGAATCAATGCCTTCGGACGCGAAAAAACTTTTGAAAGCAAGTGAACACAATCAGTTCCAGAACAGCGAACAATCCCCAGTGCCGCTGGAGCCAAAGCCGTAGCAATCGCACAAATCGGCTCTTCCGGAACATATTTTGGATTAGACATTTTTGGACTCCGTAAAAATTAAAGATTGATTTATTTCATGTGAATTATACAATAATACAGTTGTTTGCGTTTTTGTCCAAGGTTTTCTTTTTTCAAGTTAAACTGAATCTTACCCCCTGAACAAATTGCAAAAGCAACTTCACTTCCGCTGGATAAAATTCTGGAAATACAAGAACATCCGCAAACAGAATAAGTTTAATTATCTTTTCTAAAATTTCTCAACATTCTTATTAAAAAGTTTCATCTGAAGAAATGGCGTAAACACAGATTCTCTTGAAGTCCGCAGATTCTTTTCGTGATTATAAATCCTATCAACCCGAGAAAGTCCTTCATTCACAAAACCTGGACTTTCTTGAGTTCCTAACGCAGGTTTTCTAAAATTCAAGCTAGATTCCGGGCAAGTTCCAATAAATGGATCATCTTTTGAAATATCCGGAGAAAGCATTTCGTAATTTCCAGAATTATTCCAATACATATAACCATGGTCAACAGAATCCCGGACTCCAAAAATCTCCTTCAGAACATAATCTTTGTTGTAATACTGCCGATCGTAACTTACATTAAGATAAAAAGCCTGAACCCAAGGACGAACAACAACACGATTTCTGGCAAGAATTGAATTTCTGTAAGTTCCGTAATAATAAATTCGGTAAACCCGATCTTCAATCGGCGGGAAATTCATGAACGCATTTTCAAAATGGCTCGGATAAAACATCGGACCGATAACGTCAACATATTCCGCCATCATTTCAACATCCTGACCAGTTCTTGTACCGCTTCTGTACCAACCGTTTGCGCCATAAATATCAATTCCGATTGGAGCTTTTATGTTTTCGCGTGCATATTTCAAGAAAGAAACAAGTGCACTTTCCTTATCCATTCCTTCGCTTTTCCAACGGTAACTTGCCTGTCGCAGATTGTAACCGTCAGTCGGAAATCTTATATAATCAAACTGAATTTCATCAAATCCGCGGGCAATAAGTTCCTTTGCAATCGAAACATTATATTCCCAAACTTCCGGGCAATACGGATCAACCCAGTTTTCATCGTAATAAACAGGATTTTTTCCAGTAATCTCGCCAGTTTCCTCGTCAACAATATCCTCGTATTCTTTTATACCGACCCATGGAGATTTTGTGTTGTAATTCCAGACCGCATATTTTGAACCGCCGAATTTCGCAAGATTTCTGTCCTTAAAAACAACGATTCGGGCAATAAGATAAATATTGTCTTTTTTGAATTCTTCAACAAAATGATCAAGGTTAACCGCATACTGAGTAACTTTTCCCTTGGATTTTACAAGTTCATCCTTTGTATCATACCGAAGAAGTCCATAATCATCTTTCATGTCGATTACAAGACTATTAAGTTTGTTGTCTTTTATAATTTTTTTAAATTTATCAATTCCAGATTGAAGCCGACATTGATACGCTGAAACATAAATGCTTTTTTGTCCAAGCGCTTTTTTGCCATACTCAGAATTTACTGTTCCCGGATACAAAAGCCAAAGTTCGTTTAAAAGAATTCCTTTTTTTAGGCCAGTCCGATTGAATGGAATCCACGCAGAATTTACGTTTCCGGGAACGCATGAAAAACTCTTTTTCCATTCATCAAGTTTTCCCGGAACTCCAGGATTTGTGTAATCATCAAGGTTTAACGCACCAAGATTTTCATTTTTTGAATAAACCAGCTTATTATCAACAACTGTCAATCCGTCGATTGTTTCCGCCGGCTCTTCCCCTTTGTAGATAAGTTCCCCCTGACGGTTCGGCCAGTCAAATTTATAAATACGAGGAATAAATGTCTGGCTTAAATAAATATCAACGTAAGAAGTTCCATATTCATCCTGCACAAGAACAGGAAGAATGTCTGCAATCTCATCTGGACTTGTAAGGCTCGGCATCATCTCAAAACCTTTTGCAACATCATACCAGGTCGGGCGTGCAGCATCTGGTTTGATATACGAAAGTCCAAAAATCGGATGGCTCATAAAAACAACAAGTTCTGTTCCCAAAGAACCGTCGCTAAGCGTAACTGGCATTGAACCGATTGCACACGCTTTTACACCTGGAGTAGCCGCGCTCATGGAACCTAAATTTTTCCAGTTTTTTCCACCGTCGCGAGACAAAAACACCGCGTCCTTAGTTGCTGTAACAAGTTGCTGCGGATTAAGCGGATTCGCGCATAAATCTTTTAAATTCTGAACACGAGTTTCAAATTCTGTATTTTGTCCATCATAACTTTTTATCGTAGACAAAGGTAATCCTGAATTTCTATATTCAAAAATTTCCAAATCTGAACTGAAAAGAATTCCTTTGCTTGTTCTAAAATACCAGTTTTCAATAAGTTTTCCATCTTCACCAGGAATAACAGTGCGTACTATTTGTTCAACAGAACCTTCTGCCCAAATCGGAAAAAATGAATCTCCTCCAGAAACCTTAAAAAGTCCCTTGCTTGTTCCAACAAGAAAAACTTTTGATTCTCCAGCCGGAGCAAGTTCCTCCACCGCCTTTGATTTTTCCTGCATTTTATATAAAGGTTTTGCCTGTTTTTTTGCACTTAAAGCTGATAAAACAAAAAAAGATGCGATAAAACAAAATACGTATTTTTTCATACATAGTTTATCGGCATCTTTTTAAAAGTTATTTAGATTGAAATTCGAGTTCGTATAAATTTTGAAACAATCTTTTTGATATTTTCGCATACGAAATTGAATAGGCTACCAAAAAAAGCGCGTCAATTCGCCATGCTGAGCGTACAAAGTATCAGACTAGGCTATCTCGATGAATAGCTCGGTTGCCGCTTTCTTTTTCTTCCCGCCTATTCAATTTATAAATTCAGAAAAACTCGAAATTTCAACCTTATATAATTTCTTCCAACGCTTTTAATACATCCGGATCGTAAAGGTTTGATTCCGCCTCAAGTTTTTCCAATGCGGATTCTTTGTCCATGCCACCGCGGAAAGAACGTCTGCTGGAAAGTGCGTTGTAACTGTCCGCAACACGGATAATTCTTGCAATCTGAGGAATTTTATCTCCTTTCAAACCTTCAGAGTATCCTGTTCCATCAAAATTCTCATGGTGATATTTCGCGGCATCACTGAAAACTGACCAATATTTTTTTGGAACAAATTCCAGTTCTTTTTCCGCAAAATCAATATGATGTCTAAGTTTATCTTTTTGCTCTTCCGAAAGACTTTGAGCCTTTAAAGTTTCCGGCTCAACAGAAAGAAATCCAACATCATAAACCATTGCAGCACAGAAATAAACCATCGCATCATGCTGACGGCAACCAAGATTTGTCGCAAGTTTGAACACAATCTCTGAAACATTTTTTGAATTATTTTTTCTTCCTGTTGCAGCATCAATTTTTTCACCGATTTCGCGGCATTTCTGCGCAAGTTCAGCAAGAGCTTCTTTTTCTTCTGGAGTATCTTCCGGCTCAGGCAATGAGCTTTGGCTCCAAGTTGAAGAACCCGCAAGTTTCAACCCCTCGTCGCTGTAAAGCCCCGCAATACCTCCAATCATAAGCTGATTTGTCTGGCTCTGGTTCGCCGCCAAAAGTTTAAAGGCTTCCGCATACTGCATCTGCTGGATATGATTCTGTTTAACGCTAAAATGAACAATCAGCAAAATCAACCCGACAATCAAAAGAATCATAACAACGCAAATAACGACAACAATAAAAATCTTTGTCATATTTGTGTTCATTGTGCGGGAAACTTCCGCCATCTGCTGGGAATTCTGCTTGCTCTGGTCAAGCATTTTTTCGCCAAGATCAGAAATTGCCGTCTGCGTGTTATTAGTCGATTCTTTTATGCTATCCAAAAAATCCTGCTGTTGTTTTTTGTCAGCGGCTTTTTCAGCGGCTGTAACATTCGCCTCAATCTGACGCATAAGTTTGGTAAGTTCGGGCGTGTTTACTTCAGGATATTTTTCAACAAGATTTGTTTTTATGTCGATATACGAACTTTCAACATATTTTCGCTGCAATTCCTTTAAACGCTGAGTATAAATTGAGCGCGCAAACACAAGAACATTCGCTGGAATAATTCCATCATTCATTTTTCCAAAATTAAGCGAAGCATTTATATTTTTATACGCATCAGAAAGATTTCCGTCATCGAAAGAAGCAGAAGCACGCTCTAGATAGCGTTGAACCATCGCATCGTTTGAAGTTTGGGCAAACGCTACGGAAAATGAGATTAAAAACATCAACAAAGCTGAAATTATTTTTTTATTTGATAACATTTTGTGCTCCAATTGCAAGAATAATTCCGGCACGGTTTTCAATGCCAGAGTCTTTTACAAATAATGTGTCTTTTAGTCCAATATTAAAATTAAGCTGAATTTTATCCATCTTCATAATTGGCAATGCAAAATTAATAGCAGAATTCAGCGCAAAATTCAAACCGTCATACGCAAGATGACCAAGAAGATAATCCGCATTAAGCGTAAATTCCGCACCTCCAAGATTTATATGATTCAGACCAAGTCCAAAAACCGGGCTATAAACAGTTTCCTGCAGGCAAGAATCGTTGCCATTGCCAGAATCCATCTTTATAACGCTCGCAAATCCAGCCCTGAACGAAAGCCATTTTCCCAAGTTTGAAAAGCTGATTTTTGGAATCAGGCTGAAATTCCCGACAATTGTGCTGTCATCTCCAAAGAACGGAATAATAATCGCATCGCCGCCAATATCCGCACCAATCATCAGTTTGTCAAAACTATATTCATAAGTAAAATCGCCGCCCAGACCATAACGGAAACTTGAATAATCATCGCTTGTGTCAGAAATAAAAGTTCCATCAAAAAGCCCGAATCTGAATGCCCAGTAAGTTGAAGAAAGTTTTTCATTCTTGCCTTTTAGATAAACCGTGTTTCCGCTTGCAGTATTCATTGAAACATATTCTTTTTCAATGATTGTGCGCTGCTTTGCCTTTTCTGCCTCAAAACGCGCCTGCTCAGCCTGTTTTCTTTGTTCAATCGCAAGTTTTTGCTCTTTTTGTTTTTCCAATGCAGAAGAAATTGTTGAGTAAAGCTCGACCGCTTCCATATTGTCAAGATTGTTGTCTATAACAACCAAGGTAGCTTCGCTCGCAAATTCATAATCTTCAGCAACCACAAGATGACGGATTTTTTTCATCGTGTAGTTTTCAATAAGATAATAATTTCTGTCTTCATTTGAGCTAGAAAGAATTCCGTCAAGTTCTTTGTCAGATCTGTCCACAAACGCAACATCAACCTGCCGGTAAATAATCGTTACGTAGGCGTCAATCGCAAACGCTGGAACAAATCCGCAAATCAAGGCGAAAACAACCGATGTAATAAATAATTTAAAATTATGCTTCATAAAACCGCCTTAGAATACGCTTAACCTTATACCTTCTGCAATCTGAGGCACGATGTTATTAATATCAACTGTTGTACTTGAAACGTCAGTAGGAATGAACCACAATGAGAATTCTGTGTACAACGAAAGTGAACTAAAGCACTTCATATTCGGGAACTTGACTTTCGGGAATTCAAGTTGTGCAAGAATCGCAGAAAGAATTTGAGCTTCTCCAGAACCTGATTCGTTGAATCTGCTGAACTGCGCGCCAACCGCAAAATTTGCGCTGAGCCAATCAAAATCACGTCCAAAGAAGAAACTGAACGGAATATTTGCAACATTCGCAAGAATCTTGATTCCCATAACATTGTCGCCACCATAGCGCATAGATGTATTGCTGAACATATCGCGCTGCGCCTGAGTGAATTGTCCCCACTGGAACTGAACTTTTACAATATCATCAAAGAATGTAAGTCCAACACCAATATCGAACAAAGTCGCACCCCAGAAATGCCAGTCCAAATACAATCCCTGGATAAATGATGGAACTTCATAAGAAGCCTTATCGCCTTTGCGGAGCGTAAGCTGAACATCTTTTAAGCCGACTGTATCGCTAGAAAGTCCGCTGAACACAAGTTCCTGGTTGTAACGTCCTCCAATGCTTGGACTGATAAGACGAATATTTGGCGCAGTATTATCAATCTGAATAATCGTGCGTTCAATTGCTGTTTCCCCATTTCGCATAGTTGCACGTACAATCATAAAATGGAAACCTTCCGCAATATCCTGGTTTTCTACGCGGTACATCCATTTTTCACCTTTAGAAACCTGAGTGAAAGTCTTTCCGTTATCAAAACTGATTTCTATTTTTGCAACTTTTTTATTGTTAATCGCATCTTTCTGGTCTTTTGTAGCTTTTTTTGTTGAAGCCACAAGTTTTTCATCCTCGCTCAAAGAATATCCGGCATGACCTTTTATGTATGGGCGACCTGTAGCAAAATCACCGTAGGTAAAATTATCGATTGTAACCCAAGGTCCAACAGAATTATATTCAATAGTCTGAATTCTTGAACGAATCACCTGACCTGTCTCAACTTTCGCATCAACTCTGTAAGTGTGTTCGCCATCTGTAATCAATTCAGGATTTATCTCAAATTTAAAATAATCGCTGTCAGTCAAAGTTGTTGTCGCAACAAATTTGTCATCAATATAAAGGCTGAGTGATTCAATTTTATTGTCAGCCTCGGCACTTCCGTAAATATTGAATGTACCCTGTTTATGTTCGCCATTCAACGGATACAAAAGATTTACAGTTGCAAGCGCCTTGTTTTTATTCAACATGATATTTCGGCTAACATGAGTTGCATTCTGAGCCTTATCCAACGCAGTAAGCTCAATGTTGTAAGAACCATTTTCCAGCGCAGAAATATCGATATTCTGGGCAATAATTCGGTCAAGCGTAAAATCAATCTTCTGCAAATTTCTAGGAACAGTTTTTCCATCAAGGCTGCGGATTGTAACAAACAAATCTGTAATATTTACATTATCAAAAGCATAGCCGCTAAAGAACAACGGTCCTGTTGTAGAAGAATAATCCAACGGATAATCAAGAACCATTTCTGGTGCTTTGTTATCAATATTTATCAAACTTGAATACAAACCGGAAATTCCATATTTATCAATAACCCTGATAAACACAACGCTTGTTCCGTTTGGAATCGCACGGGAATCAAATGTGTAAGACCAGTTTGTTGTTCCAACTGCATTGTTGTAGCTGTTTCCGTTATCCAAAGAGACTAAAACTTTTTCAATGCCGTTTCTGTCGCTTGCAACACCAGTTAAAGTTATAAGACCTTTATTTGCCTTATCGATTGTCGGAGTTTCCACCGCTCCCTTTGGCTCTTCCGTGGAAACCCTAAATTTTCTTTCCGCAACAGGTCCTTTCACACCATTTATATCAACCGCATAAACATTGATTGTATGCTCATTGTCCGTCATTGTTGAAAAAGGAACATCGATTGCAAAACTTGTTCCTGTTTCTTCAAGCTGAATGTACGAACCGTTGTCAATTCGGTAAAAAATTGTAGAAGGGCCGTCATCATCGTAAACAACACCGGAAATCGTAAAATCGCGTGTAACAACATCTTCATAAGTCGGAAGATGAATTTCCGCAACTGGCAAGTCAGACTGTGAATCAATCAGGAATTTCCACGCCTCATAAGAAGAAACATTTCCTGCAGCATCAACAAATTCAAAAGACATTCCGTCATCAATCGGTTTTTCCAAAGTTCCAACATGAGTTGAAACAAAAGTTTCAGAAATATCAGTCAATTCAGTTTTTGCACCAGAAGATTTTCCCGTCGGCGGCGCAATATAGAATGCTTTTTCAAAACTTGCATTGTCATAAACATTGAAGCAAACAAGATTATCTCCATTTACAGTTGCATCATCGTTTGGAACAACGACTTCCACAACCGGCGGAGTAACATCTTTATAAACTGCAGTTCTTGCGTAGGCAACATTTCCTGCAACATCAAAAACACGGACGTCCAGCTCAACAAGACCTTCTTCCGCAGAACTAATGTCTGCCGTTCCACTGAAAGTCGCACCCACCGCATTTTTGCCTGCTGAACTCAAATTCAGCATTTTCCAAGTTTCGCCTTTATCCAAAGAATATTCAGCAGTTTTTATTCCACTTGGATCTGCAACAGTTCCTGTAATCCGCAAAGAATTTTTTACCCACTGATGAATTTCCGGAGTAACAATTTTTACTTCTGGCGCACCATTATCAACAATAAAATTCACCGCCGCAGAAGTATAAGAAATTCCATTTGAATCTTTTACACGAACTGCAACTCCATTGTACGAGCCTTCTTTTTCAGCAGTGATTTTCACAAGATTTCCTTGACGTTCAAGTTTCAGACCGTTTGCCGCAGAAACAAAATCCGCGCTTACAAGTTCCGGAACATTTGCATAAAAATCAAAACTTTCATCCGTGCGCAAAATGTAGCAACCTGTATCGCGGTCATATTTTGCACCAGAATCTTCTATTGAATAAATTGCGCGCCGGTCATCAATCATAGAAGACTCAACCGGGCGAACAATCGCAAACGTTCCATAAAAATCTTTTGAAACTGAACCGGCTTTTACAGAAAGCTTTATTTTATTCATTCTTACCGGCAGATTTTCCAAAGGAATTTCAACAATCCAGCGGTTTTCTTTTTCTTCTGATTTTGAGACAATTGCAGAACCGCCCGTTTGCCTTGAACCGCCGGGAACATCTTCCCCGGAAATTTCGTAACTTGCAGAAATCTGCGCCTCTGAATCAACATACGCAACCACAGAAGATTTTTCGCCTTTTGCCAAAACAACAGGAATTCCGCTCGCGTAATTTTTTTCACCGGCTTTTACAAATGCAGCTTTTATTTCTGGAATTTTGCTTGCATTGAATTTTGAAGAAACATTTTTTCCGTCGCCATATTCAACAGACATCTGCAAGGCATTTGAGCCAACCGCCATTTCTGAACGTTTAAAAATTTTGAAAGAATTTACAAGCTCACCTTGATATGCGGCGCCCGCGTAAACATTTTCACCATCCGCCCAAACAACCATCGGAAGTTTTGGAGAACCTTTTGCACCTTCCGGGAACGCCGGAATATTTCTGAAACCGACAACTTCACTTGACTTATTTCCGCCAACGCTTTCCGCAATTAATTCAACAAAATAAATTCCGTATGCGCTTGTATCAACCGGAATGTTGAAAGAACGAACAGCACCAAGAGAAATAATTTCTCCGGCAGAAACTGTTTCCATTGAATTTACAATTCCAGCATTCATCACGGCTTTTGAAGTAAAAATACGATAAGAAACAGAGCCAATTCCAGAATCACATGAAACAGAACCAGAAACCGTTACACTTCCACTGCTTGCGTCCAAAAGCTGAACATCGGAAGTTTCAGAAATTCTAATCCGAGGAAAAGCCGAATCCTGCTTGAACACTATTTTTTGAGAATCATAAGTAAGTCCCTGGTCAGTTGTAACACGAATAACCACAGGCTCTGAAGAACCGTTCACATCACCAGACGCAAGAATTATCTGATTTCCAGAAAGTCTTGCCGTTGCAAAAGGAGTTTTTGGCACAATTTCAACGCTACGGGCATTTCCGCCGATAAAATAAGCGCTCGCCCCGAATTCCTTGCTGCCCAGAATCACTCCATTTTCATCAATCACACCATCATCAAAAACGATTTTTGGCTCATTTCCCTGAACAACAGAAGTATTTGTAACATCAATAATCGCCTTGTAATTTCGGGTTCGCCCAACAATATCCGTTGCTGAAATATAAATTTTTGCGATTCCTTTTGGAAAATCATCATTTATAGGAATATTCACCGTATATGAGCTGGCAGAATTCAGTTCGTAATCATTTTGAACAAGTCCATCGCTTCCCCAGCGGGTTTCAACATGAACAGAAGCAAGCCCAACACTGCTAGAAACCGTTGTTGTAAAATTTGAACCGGCTTCTGGATGAACTTGAATTCCGTTTACAACTGGAGTTCCTGCGATTTTTGCCTCAGAAAATTCAGGAATTGCGCCTCTAGCTTGAAATTCAGAAGTCGCAACGTTGCTTTGAACTCCATGACGGTCTGTAGCAATTACAGAAACCGTATGTTTTCCAGCAGAAAGTTCCGAACCTTGCGCAAGAACACCATAAAAAACACCTTTTGTCTGTTCCTCAATCCATTCACCGTTATCAAGACGATATTTTACAGATGCAATTCCTTCCTTATCTGTTGCAATTCCCCGGACATAAACAGAATCTCCGCTTTCAACAAGGGATTCTGCCGTCGGGAATGAAATTTTCACTTCTGGCTTATCAAGAGCTTCATCAATAAGAACATTTTGAGAAATTGTTATAACGTTACCAGCAACATCTGTCGCAGAAATTGAGAATTTTCTTGACTTTTCAGTCACTCCAGCAAGGTCAAATTCTTTTGCCCAGAACGGATTTCCCGGAACAATCTCAAAATCTCCAGATTCTTTACCAAAAGTCCAGTGCAATTTTGAAATTCCAACTGTATCTTTTGCATAACCGGCAATCGCAACTTTTCCATACTGAGGATTTTTTTCCGCCGGCTGAAGAATTTTCACATCAGGACTTGTGTTATCAATAAAATAAAGGAATGAATAAACTCCTTCTGAACCTGCATTGTCAACAGCTTTAAACCAGATTACAGCCGGACCATCCGGGAATTTTTTTGTATCAACAGAAATATCAAATTCAATTTTGTCCTTTTTCCGCGAAAGTTTTACATTCTTAAAAGAAGCTCCCTGATCAACAGAATAAGCAAGACTTTTTATTCCATTTCCGTCCGCAACAGTTCCATGAAATTTTACAGTTTTAGAAACAAGCGTTCCCATAACATGATTATCAATATTTGTGACCGGCTGGCGTCTGTCCAAATTCCAAGTAATTTCAACCGGTTTTCCAACAAGTCCGTTCACATCGCAGCCAACAACCTTGATTGTATGCAAACCTTCCTCAAGTTCAGTAGTATCAAGATAATAAGCCCAGAATTCTTTTCCTTTTGCGCGAACTTGATGCTCTTCATCACCATCAAGAATCAAATCAACATATTCAACAGCATCATCATCAACACAAGTTCCAACGATATTCAAATTTCCAGCAATCCGTATTCCAGGCCGAGGATTCGTTATTTCACAAACAGGAAGATCTGAATCCGGATCCAAATAAATATTGAACGGACCTTCAAGCGCAACATTTTCGCTCAAGTCCGTCGCCTTTACCATGATATTATATTTTCCAGCTTTTCTGCTGTTCAAATCAAAAGAATCCTGCCAGCTTTTTAAATTTTCAACACTATGAGTTTCAACGTCCCTAGCAAATAAAAATGAGCTCAAGAAAAAAGCAACAAAAATAATAAAAAGCGATTTGGCTTGTTTCATATACAATTTCTCCATTCTTTTTTTAAATACAGATTAATTTTAATCCACAAATAGGTAATTGACAAATTTTTACAGTTTTTTATCGGAAATTTAACCTGAATTCTTTAAATTTTCAGTCCAAGTGGTAAAATTGAATCATGATGAATAATTTTGAAGAAAAAATCGCGGCTTTTCAAAAGATTTACGACGACGCAAAAAATATTGTGTTTTTTGGAGGAGCGGGCGTTTCCACAGAAAGCGGAATTCCTGATTTCAGAAGCCAGGACGGACTTTACAGCCAGGAATGGAAATATCCACCGGAAACAATTATCAGCAGAAGTTTTTTTGACGCAAATCCTGTTGAATTTTACAGATTTTATAGAAAAAAGCTGATTATTAAAAACGTTGAGCCGAACACCGCACATTTTCAACTTGCAAAAATGGAGCAGCAAGGCAAGCTAAAAGCGGTTGTAACGCAAAACATTGACGGACTTCATCAAAAAGCAGGAAGCAAAAATGTTTTTGAACTCCACGGAAGCACCCTGCGCAATTTCTGCATGAACTGCGGAGCAAAATACAGCATTGATTTTATTGCAGAAAGTGAAAATTCCCCGGATAAACTGCCGCACTGCACAAAATGCAACGGACTTGTAAAACCGGATGTAGTTCTTTACGAAGAAAGCCTTGACCAAAATGTAATAAACGGCGCAATAAACGCAATCCGAAACGCAGATACACTTATTGTTGGCGGAACATCTCTTGTAGTTTATCCAGCGGCAGGACTGATTGATTATTTCTGCGGCAAAAATATGATTCTTATCAACAAATCAGAAACTTCCAGCGACCACAAAGCAAATCTTGTAATCCATGAAAGCATTGGAAAAGTTTTTGGCGCGCTAAAAATTTAAAATCGCAACGTGGTCAATTTTCACGAATAAATTATTCCTGATTTGGCGCAATTATATTGTAAAGACGATTTAAATCTTCTTTTGTAAAATAATTTATCTCAATTGAACCTTTATCAAGAGTTCCCTTCAGCGTAACTTTCGTACCGAAAACATCGATAAATTTTTGCTCAATCCGCGAAACTTCAGGGTCTTTTTTTACAACTTTTTTTGCCGGCTTATTAGATGCCGCCCGACCGCCATTGTTATAAAGCTGAGCCAACTCTTCTGTTTCCCGAACATTCAAGCCGCTGCCAACAATTTTTCCAAACATAATCCGCTGGTCAGCAGGATTAGAAACTGAAAGCAAAGCGCGTGCATGACCGGAAGTAATCTGCCCATCAATAAGCGATTTTTTCATATCATCAGGGAGCTTTAAAAGGCGGACAGAATTTGTTACCGTGGAACGATTTTTTCCAACTCGTTTTGCAACTTCTTCATGCGTAAGCTCGCCAAGTTCCATCAAATTATAATATGCCTGAGCCTCATCAATCGGGTTCAAATCCGCACGTTGAATATTTTCAATAAGCGCAACCTGAAGCCGCTGAATCTCATCAAATTTTCTAATCTGAACAGGAACTTTTGAAAGTCCTGCAAGCAACGAAGCTCTTGTTCGGCGCTCACCGGCAACAATATAGAATTTTCCGTTTTCCGCCGGCTCAATAATAATCGGTTCAATAACACCGTTTTCCCGGATTGAATCCGCAAGCTCCTCAAGTTTTTTCTGGTCAAATTCAGTACGAGGCTGCTTTGGATTTGCAATAAAATCAGCCGGATTCGCCCACAATGTTCCATCATCATCAACAGTCACACCATCTGGAAGATTCGTAGGTTTTCCATTTTCATCTTTCTGAATATCTTTTGCGCTTCCAAGCCCAGAAAGAGGAACATTATTATTTCCGCCAATAAGCGCGTCCAATCCGCGTCCAAGACCTAATCCACCTTTTTTAGCCACGATGCATTATCTCCTCTGCAAGTTTTTTGTAGCTTTTTGCACCGGCACATTCAGGATCATAACTGCAAATCGGAAGTCCACGGGAAGGCGCTTCAGACAATCTGACATTTCTTGGAATTATCGTGCTGAAAACAACATCCTTAAAATAAGTTTTTACCTGCATAACAACATCTTGTGCAAGGCGGGTTCGAGAATCGTACATTGTAAAGAAAATTCCGCCAATTGTAAGTTTTGGATTTATTCCCTGCTGAACTTTATTAACTGATTTTAAAAGAAGAGTTATTCCTTCAAGGGCAAAATATTCACACTGCATCGGAACAAGAACCTGATCCGCAGCGGCAAGTCCATTCAAAGTCAAAATTCCAAGCGACGGAGGACAATCTATCAAAATATAGTCATAAACTTCTTTTAAAGGCTCAAGAACTTTTTTAAGAAAGAATTCGCGGTCATCCTGTTCAACAAGCTCTATTGCAGCACCAGACAAATCAATTGAAGCACTGATTGCATCAAGATTTTCAACAGGAGTATGTTTTATTGCCTGCTCAGAAGTTACCTGACCGGCAAGCAATTCATAAATCGTAGGTTTGTCTTTTGAAACGCCGACACCGCTAGACATATTTCCCTGAGAGTCAAAATCTACAAGAAGAACTTTTTTTCCAGAAAGAGCAATGTATGCTCCGATATTTATACAAGAAGTTGTTTTTCCAACTCCACCTTTCTGGTTTACAAAAACAATAGTTTTACCCATAACTTTAAATATATCATTTTTTTTACATTTGGTATACATTTAAACTGTTATGATAATATCTTGCACATTCAGCAAACCAGCAAAAAATATTGAAGAAATTCTCGACCGCCCATACTTGCGAATCAAAGCCCAGGCAGCAAATAATTCAAATAAAACTACATATTATATAGAAAAATTCACAAAAACCCAGGCTTTTCACGAACAAAAAACAGAAGAAGAGCTGAATGAATTCATAAAAACTCATGCTGGAACAACTTTTAAAAACTGCGTCCTGCGCACAGATTCAGAGGAAATAACTTATCTTGGAAACAAAAAAGGCAATGTAACAAAACTCGTAAAAAAACTGAACAACGAAAATCAGACGAAAAACAAAAATATCATCTGGAAAAACGGCAAACGACAAAAAAACTATCTTATTCCAGAAGGAAATCCCGTACCTTTTATGGTTCTGCTAGGACTTATGACAAGCGACGGAAAAGTCATCAGCTCAAAGTACGACAAATTCCGACAGATAAACCGTTTCCTTGAATTTATAAACGACATTTTGCCGGAAATTCAAAAACAGACGGAAAACAAATCCATAAGAATTGCAGATTTTGGCTGCGGAAAATCGTATCTGACTTTTGCAGTTCATTATTTTTTGACAGAAATAAAACATCTTCAAGTAGAAATCATCGGACTTGACCTAAAAAAAGATGTGATTGAATATTGCAATAAAATTTCCGCCCAGTTAAATTTAAAAGGAATAAAATTTGACACAGGAAACATCGCCGACTACGATTATAAAAATGCACCAGACATCGTGATTACGCTTCATGCGTGCGACACAGCAACAGATTTTGCGCTGAACTATGCGGTAAAACACAACTGCAAGGCAATTCTGAGCGTTCCTTGCTGCCAGCATGAAATAAACAGCCAGCTGAACAAAAATTCCGTTCCAGAAGAATTTAAACCGCTGCTAAAATACGGAATCATAAAAGAACGCTTTGCCGCGCTTGCAACAGACGCGCTCCGTGGTGAATTTCTTGAAAACTCAGGTTACAATGTCCAGCTTTTGGAATTCATCGATATGGAGCACACTCCAAAAAATATTCTGATTCGCGCCGTAAAAAAATCAACAGCCGCAATTTCCGCACCGCAAGAAAATCAAGCGACATTCTCGGAAAAAAATCCATTTGGCGCGACACAACAAAAAACAAAAACTACCGCCCAAGAACTAATAACCGCGCTGCACATTTCCCCAACGCTACAAAAACTTCTTGAAGAATAAAAATGCTGAGTTATTTGTAATTTTTAAAGACTTTTTTAAGGAAAGGCACTTGCCCCTGAAGTGCACCACCTCAAAGTTGCAATGCCTTTCCCAAAAAACTACTCTTCGTGCCACTTCTTAAAAATCAAAGATGTATTGATTCCGGCAAACGCAAAGTTGTTGCTCATTACGTATTCTGCATCGATTTTGCGACCTTCATCCTTGATGTAATCCAAATCGCCACATTCCGGATCAACATTTTTCAAATTCAATGTCGGGTGGAACCAGCCTTCGTTCATCATGTTGATTGTAAGCCAAGCCTCAACCGCACCGCACGCACCCAAAGTATGACCGATATAAGATTTTGTTGAAGAAATCGGAACTTTTCTGCCAAAAACGCGGGCTGTAGCAGTTGTTTCCGCAATATCACCGTGGTGAGTTGAAGTTCCATGTGCATTTACGTAAGCAATATCATCAGCCTTAAGATTTGCCGAATCAAGAGCAAGCTGCATACAAATTCCCATAGTTTCACTGTTTGGCGAAGTAATATGAGTTCCGTCCGTATTTGTTCCAAAACCAACAATTTCCGCATAGATTTTTGCACCACGTTTTACTGCGTGTTCCAAATCTTCCAGAATCAAAGTTCCAGCACCTTCACCAATAACAAGACCATCGCGGTCTTTATCAAAAGGACTTGGAGCAGTTTCCGGATGTTCATTGCGGATTGAAGTTGAACCAAGCTGGTCAAAAATAGCCGCATCCGGCGGACAAAGTTCTTCCGCACCACCAGCAATCATCATATCCTGCAAACCGTTTTCAATTGTTTCATACGCATAACCAATCGACTGCGAGCCAGAAGTACAAGCCTCGCTCGTTACAATCATTCGACCTTTAAGCTGATAAGTTACTTCAATATTCGCTGCGCAAGTGTGAGGCATACATTTAATATAAGTAGACGAATTTACTTTTGCAGTGCAGCGGTCTTCCATAACGCTAGTAAGTTCCTGAATCGAATCAAAAGAACCCATTGAAGAACCATAAGCAACACCAGTTCTGCCGTTTTTACATTCATCAACAATTGTGCCATCTTCATTCAAAAGACCAGCCATCTGCAAAGCCATCTGTGAAGTATGATAAGAAAGAAGTGCAACTCGACCCATACCACGAACCAATTTTCGCGGATATTTTGGAATTTCGCCCTTAGCCGGACACGCAAGATGAGTATTCATCCCCTGAATGTCGTGCCATTCTTCCATATTTTTAATGCAATTTTTATAAGATTTAAGCTGAGCAAATGCTTCTTCCCAAGACTGCCCAAGTCCACTCATCATTCCTGCGCCAGTAATCACAACACGACGCTTTCCATTAGGTTTTGTAAAATTCATATTTTTTCCTTTTTCTTTTTTAGGGGAAAGTCTTCCCGCCGTTCAGGCCGCAGCGCGTCCTTCACTACTCAGAATTAGCTGCTACGCATCTAATTCTGACTCGCTTTTTTTAACAGCCGGGGAAAGCCTTCCCCTCGCTGCAAAAATGCTCCAGTTTCGGCAAGCTCAACCATCGCATTTTTTCCGCTACCCCTTCTGCGGAGCTCAAACGCCGCCCCGCAACGCCCGCTTTTTAAATTATCAGCCTACCATTCCACCGTCAACAGTAATTACCTGTCGGGTTATGTATGAAGCACCTTCGCTAAGCAAGAATACTGCCGCAGCCGCGATTTCTTCTGGCTTTCCCATGCGTTTCATTGGAATTGTGCTCAGCATTATTTCTTTTGCTTCTGGAATAATATTCGCCGTCATTTCGGTTTCAATTGCACCAGGAGCAATTACGTTGCAAGTAATATTTCTTCCGGCAAGTTCAACAGCCAACGCTTTTGTTGCGCCAATAATTCCAGCCTTTGAAGCAGAATAGTTCGACTGTCCGCGGTTTCCGATGATTCCGCTTACAGAAGCCATTGTAATGATTCGTCCGCCGCGTTTGTTTTTTCGGCTTGCCATTGTCATTACCAAAGGTTTCAGAACGTTATAAAAGCTGTCCAAATTTGTATGGATTACAGAATCCCAGTCGCTGTCTTCAAGTCCAACAAAAGTGTTGTCGCGGGTAATTCCGGCGTTATTAATAATTCCCCAAAGAATTTCACCGTTTTCTGCAAGTTTAGAAACCATTTCTCCGAGTTTTGCCTTACAGTCCTCGCGATCGGCAACATTGAACTGAATCAATTCTCCGTTTCCACCGGCAGCTTTTATTTCCGCAAGAGTTTCTTCAGCACGAGCCTTATTTCCATTGTAATGGCAAATAACATAATATCCGGCTTTTGCGGCTTCAACAGCACAAGCACGACCAATTCCACCAGAAGCACCTGTTACTAAAACTTTCTTATTTTCGTTCATATTTCCCCCAAAAATTATAAAACTTTCGCATAGTGCATCAGCTTATTCAGCTTTACCTTTAAACATTGCAAGCATATCTTCTGTTTCCATTACGGTAATCTTTGCAGTTGCAGCTGGCTCTGTGTCGCCAACAGCAGCAAAAAGACTGCACAAATAGCGATAAGTATGAGTTTCTTCATCACGGTAATCTTCTGCAATTTTCATCTGGCAAGTCGAGCCATTCTTTAAAAATCCAACAGAAGCCTTAAAATCAACAACGCTCAAAATCATTCCAGGAAGAGGCGTTCGTCCTTTGATTTTATTTGTAATTCCTGTGAGTGCCGAAATTCCCTGAGCCATAAGTTCAAATCCTGCCCAAGTCGGAACTCCATCAAATTCTTCTTCGTAAAAAATACAATCTTTTGTAATGTCGTATTCACTGGTGATTGTATGTTTTTCAACATCGTGCTGAGTAACTCGACTCAGCAAAAACATCTTCCCTTTGTGCGGAAGATAATTTATAAGCTCATCGTGGTCAATAAACTGAGCCACATTCTTAGGTTCAACATCTGCCATTTTTTACCCCTATTTAATTCCGATTATCAGACTGGAATTTGCACCGCCAAAAGCAAACGAATTGCTCAAACAGATTTTTACTTTTCCAGAATTTTTACTATTTTCATCAACAATATTAAGCACAGGCATTTCAGAATCCTGCTGTTTATCCCAAACCTGAACAGGAAGCTTTATTTCAGCTTTTCCATAGTTTTTTTCAATGCAAGCATAGCAGATTGCCGCTTCCAACGCTCCCGCCGCGCCCAAAGTATGTCCTGTAACAGGTTTTGTTGTGCTCACCGCGACTTCATTTTTTCCAAAAACCGCAGAAACTGCATTTGCTTCCATACTATCGTTGTATTTTGTGCCAGTTCCATGAAGATTTATGTAATCAACTTCTTCCGGCTTGATTCCGGCAAAATCCAGAGCTTTCTCCATCGCCCGCTTCGCGCCATCCCCAGTCAGATCTGGACTTGTCATGTGATATGCGTCCGCAGATTCGCCATATCCCAAAAGTTGAACCGGCAATCCATCCTGCAGAATTTCTTTTGTCATAACAAAAAATGCTCCAGCTTCACCCAAAGTTATTCCGTGACGGTTTTTGCTGAATGGATTTGTGATTTCAGAAGAAATCGCCTCCAAAGAATCAAATCCCATAAGAACAGTGTCGCTTGCAATATCAATTCCGCCGGCTACAACAGCATCGCAAATCCCTGAACGAATCAGTTCCGCCGCCTTTATTATTGCGCCTGCACTGGAAGAGCACGCTGTTTCAAAAGCAAGAGCCGGACCTTTCAATCCGTATTTTTCGCTGATAAAAGAAGCAACATAATCCGCGCCCTGAATTTCCAGCGTATAATTTTCAGAGAATTCACCGCGCGCAAAATATTCTCTATGCCCTGCGATTGAAAATTCCGTTCCGTTATCACAAGAGCCAACGCAAACGCCAATTCTTTTTTCGCCGTATTTATTTTTTACAAATTCAATTTCGTTTTCAAGCTGGCAAACCGTCTGTTCTTCAATGCGGATAATGCGCATATCGTAACGCCCGCTGGATTTTTTCAGCAAATCATCAGCAATTCGTGCCGCAAAAAATTCCTTGCCGTTCAGCGCCTTTACGTGGCGAATTCCTTTCTGTGAGCCGGAAACAACGCTTTCCCAAAGTTCATCGATATTATTTCCGGCGGCACAAAAAACTGCCGGTTTTGAAAAATAAACTGGTATCAACTATTCAACCTCCTGAAGGATGTATTCGTAGCCACGAAGTTTATTTTTTATCACAATGCTTTCCGCAGATTTCGTTATTTCCTCAATCAAAAATGGACCGTTATAAATTTTGCGCTTTTCGGAATCTTCTGTTTTTTCAACAACCATCTTCATCTTTATAGACTTTAAAAGCCTCTGAATCGAATGAACTTTGTAATACGCAAACTGTAAATCCGCAACAATGTATTCAGACTTTAGATTTTTTGGAAAAACCGGCGAATCAAATGAGATATTTACGCCATCATAAAAAAGCGTTCCCATTCCTGTTCCAAAATCATTGAACATAGAAAGAAAAATCTCATTTTCATCAGCTTTTAAATAAGCCAGAAAAGCCATTGTGTTGTCGCCAAAAGTCGCAGTCAACAATTGCTCGCTGTCAATATTTTTTTCAATATCAAAAGGAGGAAGAAGATACAGTTTTTTTATATTCGTTATGTAAATCGGCTCAATATTTGAATCACCGATTATTTTTGTGCTCGTACAACCTGAAAACAAAATCCACGCTGAAAGAAGCAAAAAAAACACCTTTACAAAATGACACTTTTTCATATTTTGTAAAGGTATTGTAAATTTTAGGATATTTAGTCAAATCGGCACAACTAATATTTTAATTTTGCATCCATTTTTTCAATAATTGCGTCAAAGAAATTATCAATAACGCAACCAATAAAAGCAAAAAAGACTGTTCCAATAATAATGCTGAAAAATATAATTATATAAAACATAAAAAACCTCTGATTAAAAACAAAACTCTCTCCTAAAATAAAATTAGTTAAAGAAATATGCGCAAACCGCAACTACTCCAGTAAAAACAAGGAGTCCAATAATAAGTGGAAACATTCAATCCCCCTAAGTGATTTTTTTGAGAAAATAAAAATGTAAAATCAATAAAAAAAGGAAGATTAACTAAAAAAGAGTCTGCAAAAACAGAATTGACTTGAGATATTTATTTTTTGAGAGAACAATTTTTTTCTGAACAAAGCAAAAGACACAGAACGAGCAGAAAATTTTTGCGGAAACCGACGAACACAACCATAAAACAAAAGAAGAAATCCGTTTTTCCGAATTTGCAATAATTTTTACAGGCTGAATTTCCAGCGCGGCAAAAATATCTTCCGTGTGCACAGAACTGTTGTCCAGCGTATGAATATTTTCAGCACGCTGAACCAAATTCGCTTCAGAAAGTTCATTAAATACAGGAACAGTAATACTGCAAAAAACGCAACAGAGAATTATTGGAATGCAGAAAAAACTATTCCTGAACTTCATTAAAAATCAGCCCTTGTATAAAAGAATGTCGAAACAAATGCTGTTGTCAGTCCTATAAAGATTGAAAGACCAATCATGTGAACCGGAACAAATTTGCTCAAAGCCAAAACGCCAAAACTTACTGCGCTTGTAATAAAAGACAACGCAATTGCAAACGGCTCAAGTTTTGCGTCTTGAACTTCATCCACGCGTTTTTCATTTTCAATCATATAAATTACATAGTCAAGTCCAAGTCCGAACACAAGAATCATTCCTGTAATTGAAAAGAATTCAAAATGGATTCCGCAAAGTGCAAAAATTGCCGCCGTCATTAAAACAATAAGTAGCGGAACTGAAACAATTTTTGCCGTCTGCTTTAATGAATAGAAGAATTTCAAGATTATGAACAAAGCAATATAAACCACAACAAAAAGATTCAAAATCATTGAAGAAAGTCTGTCCAAATCAGCATTCATAGAACGAACTTTGCTGATAAAGAACACATTTTCACCATCTGCGATTGATTTGTACGCATCATAGTCAAGAACGCTTACCGGAAGCACAACCGAATAATATTTTCCGTCAATTTCGCCAAGCCAAACCGTAGAAATTGCGCTGGAAAGATATTCAGGCACATTTTTTCCGATTTCAATAAAATCATTTTCCCCGGCATTAAAATCAGAAATCAGATTTTTTGCATAAGATGAATCATAGCCAAGATACCCATATTGTTCTTCTGCAAACGGCATAAGTTTTGCAGCAGCCGCGCGCGATTTTTTCTGCATTTCAATAGAAGGAATGTACGAAGTTGTGCAGATAAATCCGCCTTTTTCTTTTCCGGCATTCATCTTCTTGAGTTCAGCAGTAATTTTTTCCTCATTTTGCAAAGTTTCCTCAACCGTTGAACCGCTCACAATATACCAGCCGCTTGGACTGTACTGAAGAACCTGAGCCGCTTCCTTTTCGTTAAGCATTTCGCGCCCTTCCATTTTATAAAGCCGGGCAAGATTATTTTCAATTTTTACATTTTTATGGCAAATCAGCAAAACCGCAATTGAAAAAACAAACATCACTGTGATTGCAATTCTTCCAACGAATTTTTTGTTGTACCAGCTTGGCATAGTGTAATACTTTAACAATCTGATTTCACGTTTTGTCTCTGGAACTTTTATAAATGGATAAACACAAATTACAGTCAAGAATGAAGAAATAATTCCGCTCATGCTAAAAACCGCCATCTGCTTTAACAGATTGAACGGCGCAAAAACCAGAATAAAATAACAAATCACCGTAGAAACAAGCGAAAGCGAAAGCCCTTTCATCAAATGATTTCTGACCTGATAACCTTTGTGGCACGCAAGATTTCCTTTCCAGTTGATAAAATAATGCAAACTGTAATCAATGCACGAACCAATCAGCGAAGTTCCAAAAACCAATGTCAAAATGTGCATTTTTCCAAAAATCGCAAGCGTTGCAAAAATCGCCATAAGGCTTGACCAAAAAATTGAACCAATACTGAACAGAATCGGAGAAGGTCTCTGAAAAACCAAAAGCAAAATCACTAGAACTGCGGCCATTGAAACTGTCGAAATTGTTGAAATTTCTTTTGTTGCGTTGGTGGAACTTTTGTAACTGTGAAAAGGCGTTCCCGAATAAATAAAACGCGTTTCCCCATCTTCCAAAGGATCACAAACCTGATGAATCTGAACAACCGCATTTTCCTTGCTGGCAAGAGCCGCACCTTCTTTGCTAAGAATTCCACGAATCATTACATACCAGCGACCATTGAATTCGCTCGCAAGAACTTCATCTTTTAAAGACATTTTTGTTCCGCTATCCTGAAGCTGCTTCAGAAAACACAATAGATCGTGTTCGCCAATCATAAATGGATCTGACTCAAGATTTTCAAGCGAAGTCATTGTGAAAGCACCATAAGCCTTTGACAAAGCATCCTGCGCAAAAGCCTCTGCACCGCCTTCTGAATTAAGTTCTTCAACCGTTTCGGGCTCAATCAGGTTATATTTATATTTATTTATATATTCAATTATTTTTCCAAAAGAATCTGTATTCTGATAAAGCGAAATTGATTTAAAACGCGGGCTTCCTTCCAGCTGACTATAAACTTTTTCCGCAACTTCCTTAGCTTTATTAAACTCAGGATTAGAAACAAGAATAAAAACGTTTTGCCCCGTAACTTCTGTAAGTTTTTCATCCGCGGCATTCAGAGCTTTTCCCATTTCCGGTTTTGGAAGCATATTAAAAAGATCAGCGTCAATATTTATGCCTTTTTTTACAGAAAGCATTACGCAAAAACCGACAATAATCAGCGCATGGAAAAAAATCCAGAACTTAAAAAAAGTTTTATTTTGAAGAGAAGTAAGATTTTTCATCAGCAGTCAATTCCTTTGGATATTTTTGGTTGGTAAAATTATAAGTAATTGTGTCTCCGGTAGCTTCCGCCATTACAATTGAATTCAAATCGGCAGAATTTTCAGTCGCCTTTCCACCAATTGAAAGAGAAAGCAATATTTTTTTTACCATATTGTCTTTTGGAGAAAGAACCGCTTTCCAGTCCGAGCCAGAAAAACTGAAATCAACATCAAAATTATCTTGCAAAACAGCAGCATTTCCGCTGAACATTGCACTTAAAGTTGTGGAAATACTTGTAAAAATCTGGTTCGACGATGCGTCAATCACAGTTTCTTTTCCATTTGCAAGAGTTTGCTTTACGCTTGTCATTCCGACAACCATTGTAGAAGGAAATGGCTTTTCTGTTTTCCACATAATTCCATCAAGACTGAAAATAAATGTTCCGCTAGATTTCATGGAACGGTTCACCGCGGAAATTGTTTTTACCTGCGAAAAATTTCCTGTCATATTCGGATGTTTTGCAAGATTTTTGCAGACAGAATCAAATGTTTCAGCATTTACCGATGCAATCAAAAAAAAGGCTGAAATTACAGCTAAAATGATTTTTTTCATTTCAATTTTCCTTCTTCTTTTAATATTTTTTCAACTCTCTGAATAAACCAAGGCGTACATTCAAAGCGAGATTCGTTTGTTTTCAAATCAATTGCCATTTGAGTTGATTCCGCTTTTGTGCAAAGTTCACCTTTTTCATTGAAGATTTCATATTTAATTTTTATGCAGTTTTCATATTCAACAAGATAAGTTTTTACAGTCGCTTTATCGCCAAAATACAAAGAACGAACATATTTTAAATTGATAGAAGTTACAGGATAGGCAAAACCTTCTTTCACCATTTCCTTGTAACCGTAACCAATTTTATCCAGAAGCGCACAACGTGCAACTTCCATATATTTTACATAATTTCCGTGCCATACAACATTCATCGCATCAACATCGAAAAATTCCGCCGAAACAACAGTTTCATTTATAATATACGCATTTTTTTCCAAATTCGTCATTTTTTTATCACCTCCGAAAAATCAATTTGCAATATCCTCTAGCTTCCAAAAGTTATAGAAGTTATACCCACAATGCGAGCAGTGGCGCAGCATTGTGCATTCTAAAGTTTTCAGAAAACACATCAAGTCGCAATATCCTCCAGCTTCCAAAAGTTATAGAAGTTGTACCCACGACACGAGCAGTGGCGCAGTGGCGTGCATGCTAAAACATTCGCAACCCACATCAATTCGCCGCATCCTCCAGCTTCCAAAAGTTATAGAAGTTGTACCACTGATACGGAAACTGCACGCAGTATTTTTCCAGCTTATCAACAAACTCTCTGCACAGAGCGCGGATTTTTTCATCTCTTTTTGAATGGGAACTTTCAAAATTGATTTTCGATTTTTCCACAAAAACATGATATTTCGGCCTTAAAGAAGCGGTTTTTGTACGCAAGCCGAAAACATAATAAGTCGGAGCTTTTAAAAGAAGCGCAAGAATAAAAACTCCATAAGGAAAATCCGCATCCTTGCCAAGAAATTTTTCCCGGATAACCCTAGAACGCGCCCTTGCACTTGTCCTGTCACCTGTAACAACAACAAGACCGCCGTGCTCAATCTGCTCCTGAAGTTCAACAATTGTATTCACACCAATTTTAGCCGGATCAATCACCTGAAAATCAACATTCGGATTCACTTCTTTTAAAGTCCTGTTGAACTGTTCTGTTGCGCCCAATTCCATTATCGTTGTAACAGAAATTTTTTTGTTTACACCATTTTCACCAAAACTAGAAAGACTTCTTAAAAGCTCAATATTTCCAAGATGGGAACCAATAAAAAGCGCGCCCTTCCCTTTTTCCAGCTGCAACTGAAGCGGCTTTAAATCATCATCATGCGTTACAAGCTCATCATAATGATAATTCCCCAGCCAACCTTCCATTTTTTCCATAACACAAAGCGAAAAAGAAAGAATTTGCCTAAACGGACTGATTTTTAAAGGAATTTTGCCGCCCGTAAATTTTTTCATCTGTTTCTGATAATTCTTTGACTCAATTCTGCCACGCCTTGAAAAAATATAGAAAAAAAATGCAATCGGATAAATCAATACAAAAATAATATAATCAGGAAGTTTTCGCATTAAACTGAAAACCAGCAAAAGCGGTTTATTTGAGGAAATAACTTCTTTTTCATCAGCCCAATGCAAAAGCTCTTCAGTTTTATTTTTCACACTTTCTCCGTTTTATTTTCCGGGCAACAAGAACCGGAAGCCGCAAAATCATTCCAACGCAAAGTCTTGCATAAGTTCCAGCAATACGGAAATTGTCGCGCACCATCCTAAAATTTGAAACTCCATCTTTTGGATAACGTATTTTTACAGACTCTGAAATCACAGGAACGCCGGCCCAGCACAAATGCACAAGAATATCAATATCATAGCCCATTCTTGCATCAAGAATCGCGTGGCTTTTTGTAATTTTATAATATGGCTCAACAGGATAAATCCTAAAACCAATCAGCGCATCTTTAATGCTCCAGTCCAAAGAAACAAGATGAACCCATCCGTTTGCTATTTTTCTTCCATTCACACGGTGAGTTGGCGCATTTTCGTCATATTCAGGATAACCGCAAATAACCGCCTCTGGATTTTCTTTTGAAAGCTCAAGAAATCTTTCAACTCTTGCAGCATCATGCTGACCATCAGAATCAATCTGCAAAATATGAGTAAGAGCCATTTCGTGCGCTTTTTTCAAGCCACTTTCCATAGCCTTGCCCTTTCCGCCATTTTTTTTGCGTTCAACAACGGTTACAAGAGGATATTTTTTTTCAACATCGCGGATAAACGCCTTGTTTTTTTCATCATTTCCATCATCAACAACAATGATTGGAAACTCGTAAGGCAAAAGATTTTTTACAACATCTTCAAGCGTAGCACCGTGATTATAAACTGGAACAACAAATCCGTATTTCATAAAAACTATTCAGGAATAACGCTAAAAGAGCCGGAAGAATAAACGTGTTCCGCATTTCCAGCATCATACATACAAAATGTAACAGAACCTTTTTCAACTTTATGCTCAAGTTCCAACTTTACATTTGAATCAGGAAGAATCGGCGCAGAAAATTTTATTCTTTTTATATGCGGAATGTAACGCTGCGTTCCAAAATATTTTCTGCAAAAACGAGTGATAATCTCAAATTGTGCAACCGCAGGCAAAAGTTTGAATTCCGGAAAATGCCCATCAAAAAAATCACTTGCCGCAGGGATAACAAATTCCAGCGAAACTTTATTTTCTGATTTTTCAAGCACTTTTTCATTTTCTACGTTGTGTAAGTTAGTCATTTTATTCCTCAAATTTAGTATACCAAATTATCCGCAATGAAGTAATTCATAACGAATTTATTCATTGAACATAGCCGCAATTTCATCCTTATGCTTTTTTCCTTGAACATCAACAGGAAGTTTTTCCACAAAGCGCCATTTTTTCGGCAAAACGACATTTTCAAAATACTGCATAAGAAAATCATGGAAAAAGCGATTTATGTAATATTTTTCCGTATTTTCAAATTTCTTTTTTCCTTCCGCATTAAGAACAACCGCAGCCGCAAGATACTGACGGACATCATTCTGAAGCGCAATAACTTTAACATCCTCAACAAGACCTGTCTGCAGAAGCCGGTTTTCAACTTCGGTCAAAGAAATTCGTTTTTCTTCTATTTTTACAATTGAATCCGAACGACCTTTCAAAATAAAGCGTCCGTCATCAAAAAATTCCGCCAAATCAGCAGTAGCAAACCCTTCCGGATTTTTTATATACGGAGAAATAACGTGCAAACATCCGTCGTCACCGAGCCAAAGTTTAGCATTTGCAAAAGGAGTGAATTTCAGTCCATCTTTAGACTGCTGACGATACGCAATTCCCGAAGTTTCCGTTGAGCCATACACCTCCAGCGGACAAAATCCGAACACTTTTTCAGTTTTTTCCGCAAGTTCTGTAGAACAGGCACCGCCACTCGTAAAAATCCATGGATTTTTTAAGTAAAGTTTCTCTTCAATCTCAACAGTTCTCTTTAAAAACGCCGGAGTTGCAATAATCATATAATTTTCATCCGTAAGAGTTTCAAATTCTTCCGGAAATTCAATTCTTTTTCGTCTAAAAGGGACACCGAGCGTAAACGGCAAACTCATTCCAAACAAAAATCCATAAATATGATGCTGACTGACCGTTGTAACCAGTTTTCTGGAAGTAAATTCCTTTCCCCACTTTGAGATTATAAACGCATTGTCCTCTTCAAATTCCTTCATGCGCTGCGGAACTGCTTTTGGTTTTCCTGTTGAACCAGAAGTGAACATCATAATACAAGTTTCTTCACTATTTAAAACTGGAATTTCCCGAACAAATTTTTCATCTGGAACAGCAGATTCTTCCACAAGTTTCGGAATCGAAATTGCGCCATCCACATTCTGATCCGTCAAAAATTCAACGCCAGGCTTTTTAATTTCCGCAATAAAACTTTCAGAAATATTCTGCGTAAGAAGAATCCGTTTTTTGCACTGAAGCAAAGCCACAAATGTGCACAAAAAACACCAGTAATCCTCGCAATGCAAAATCCAGTCAGTTTCAGATTTTTCAGAAACAAACGCACGGATTTTTGCGCTGTCAATCAAAAAATCTTTCCACGTTTTATATATTTTTTTAGACCAACAGTCCTCATAACAAAGAATGTGATCATCTTTTCTAGAATCAGATTTAAATTTTGTAAAAGAAAAAGCTTTTATCATTTTTTTATCCACCATTTTTCGGACAACAAATTCCACTGCAAAAAGAAGCCCCATAAGCACATAAGAAATTCCGCCGTTATAAACAGACCAAACCTTGTCATTCAGAGCATCATTTCCAAAATCATAAAGCGCCGTAAATGCAGAAGCGCTTCCATTCAGAATAAAAAAAACGCACCAAACAACTGTAACCTTTTTGCAATAAGCGTTCACCTGAGCTTCAAAAGAAGAACCTTTTATTGACTTATCACCAAGACACGCAAACCTAAAAATAATATTCGGCTTAAAAAACAAAGAAGAACCAAACACAAAAAGCATTGTCGCGCTGATTACAACCGAATAAAGTTTTAGGAAAATCTTTTTGTTAAAAACAAAACAAAGAATTCCTGCCAATAAAAAAAGCGCCGAACTTAGCATTGGCCGCCAGTCTAGCGCTTTTTTTTCTGATTTAACGTCAGATTTGCGGCTGCCAGTCGCACTCAAGAAAAAAGCGCAGGCAAGAGCAACCACACAAAGCGACAAAATTCTTACCGGCATCTTGAATACAACAAGCATTGAAAAAACAAGAACCGGATAAACCGCCGCAACAACGTAAAAAAGAACTTTCAGGAACTTTTTCATTAGCCCATGTATGGAACAAGAACGTCTACAACATCCTGAACAGTTTTTACTGTCTTGAAAATTGCAGGATCGAATTTTGTGCCAGCAGGCATAAATTCCTTCATTTTCTGAATCAAATCAATTGAATCAATAGAATCAAGCTCAAGATCATCGAACAATGTCGCCTCTGGAGTAATAGATGCTTCATCAATTTCAAAATCTGATACAAGGATTCCCTTTAATTTTCCAAAAATTTCGTCTTTAGACATTTTTAACTCCTTCTTGCCTGAGTAATATATTCAGCCAAAGCATCAACAGATGCAAAATGTTTTTTATTATCCGCACTTTCCGTAGAAAATTTTACGCCAAAATGTTTTTTCAAGCCAACGCCAAGCTCCAACGCATCAATTGAATCAAGCCCAAGCCCGTCCCCGAACAAAGGTTCTGAATCAACAATATTTTCCGGCTTTACATCTTCAAGCTGAAGTGTAGAAATAATTACTTCTTTGATTTCGTTTTTTAGTTTGTCCACAACACGACTCACCTTTTTTTTGATTTTTATATTTTATAAAAGCAACAAGAAAAAAGCAACCCTAAGAACAGAATCCGGAGGGGAACATTCCCCTAAAGCCCCTTGTCGCGGTTCGTCACATACAAAGTGTCATTTTTATCAACCGCAGAATAAATCACTTCTTCCATTTTATCCGTAAGACGCTTTGCCGCAATTGTTTCAGAAAGCGAAACGTATTCATCTATCTTGATTTCAGGCAATCTTGAAAAATCATACACATAAGTTTCCGAATGATTGTACGACCAGAACGGATCATGCTTTCCAAGACCATATTTGTCGTTTCCACCAACAAGAACCGGCTGAATCCCCGCCTTTGAATAATATGCTATGCGTGCCGCACCTTTTTTATACGGATTTTTTCCGTGGCGCGGCGAACGCGTTCCTTCTGGGAAAATAATAACATTGTTCCCCTCATCCAAAGTCTGCTTGCAAAGCGCACAAAGTTCATCAAAATCAAGGGTATTCACTATGTAACACTGCTTTATTACGCCGGCAAGAACAGTTTTTGCAAGTCCGCCGCGCACAATACAGTTCGCATTCGGCACAAGCGACATTATGAACACAAAATCCAGCATCGAAGGATGATTTGCAACAATCACTTTTCCATGAATATTTCTGAACGCATCTTTGTCATCAACTTTTAACCGAACAACGCCAGTAAGCCGCATAAAATTTATAAAAAATCTAAATGACGCAGAAACAAATGCCCTTGCCTTTATCTGAAATTTATGTTTGTCATGCTCAAAAACGCGAATCCACGGAAAAACAAAAATCGCAAGGAAAACACTTCCGGTTCCAAAGAAAAAATAGAAAAACAGCTTCATAAAAGCTGAATATCCATACCAAAGAAAATTTTTAACTTTTGGCAATTCCTTATGATTATATTTCCGCTCGATTTCTTCTTTTGATTCTTTTGCCATTTTCCTACCTGCAATTTTTTTCTAAAAATTCAAAAGGACTTTTGAAAGTTTTTTCAGATTCAGCACAATTTATTGACACAGAATCCTTTGATTCGGTTGCGCTTAGAACACAGGCAAACGCGATTCCTGCATTATTTTCAGGTTGAAGTTTCCCATATTGCTCAGGAACATATTCATCAGCATAAACGAAAACAATTTTTTCTTCACTTCCAGAAAGAACCGCAGACGCCGCAGCCAGAAAAGCCGAATAAAAATCTCCTTTAGAAGGATAAACAACTGAATATCCAGCTTTTAATTTTAGTGCCAACGAAGCCGCTGCAATCGGAGTATTAAAAACCGAAAGGCTGAATCCTGCCGGTAAAATTTCCGAATCTTCTATAATTCCTTTATTAATAGTAAATTCTCGTTCAATTTCACCACGAAAAGAAACAAAAACCTGTTTTAAATCTTTTGCATCCGGAAATTCTTCCAGCAAATCATGCAAAACTTGAATTGTCATTCTTGTGCATTGACTAAGCCGACGCTTAAAAAGCGCATCAACAAATTCAAGTTTAGGCTTTTCTTTTGGATTTTCAGGAAACGCTTGCCATTTATGAATATTCGAAACAAAGATCTCTTTCATTTATTTCTTCCTGAAAACCAGGAGCGAATAAGCATTTGAACCAAGATTATGATGCGCAGTCTTCAGTTCAAATCCAGCCTTGCAAATTGCGTTCACAAGTTCTTCATAACGATACATTTTGCTGTTTCCGTTCGCAATGCACGTAAAATAAAGCGAAGTCGCCTGCAAAGAATAAGAGGCAGTTTCAAAACGCTGCTTATCCCAAAGTGGTTCAAGCACATACACATTTGTCTCTTCCGTTGCCGCCTCGTGAACTTTTTTAAGAATTTTAGTAATTTGAGAAAGGCTGAAACAGTCCAAAAATTGGCTCATCCAGACTGCATCCGGCGCTTTCGGAAGCCTTGTTCCTTCTGAAAGAACATTTCCTGTGCAAAAACCAATTCTTTCCGAAAAACCAGCCGCTGCCGCATTTTTTTCCGCAACGGCAGTTTGCCCCGGCAAATCAACAATCGTCATTTTTACATCCGAGTTATATTTGCAGCAAGCAATCGACCATTTTGCCGTGTTTCCACCAATATCAACAATAGACTTTGGTTTTTCCGCAAAAACAATCGGAAGTGCCTCTGGAAAGGCAATATCACTGTAAAAATGATCAAAATCAAACCAGGATTTTTTTGCTTTTTCCGGAAGTGTTGAAAGCGCCTCGTAAACCGTTGTCCACTTGTCGCCAAAAACTTTTAACCCTTCAGGTTTTCCATCCAAAATCGATTCTTTTAATTTAAATGCGCCTTCATAGCAAATATCATTTGAAAACCAGAAATTTACCTTTGTTAGATTATCCTCCAAAAGCATCCAGCCGATTTTTCCAAGCACAAATTTTTCTTTTTCATCAGACCCCGGAACAGAATCCTTGCTGAATTTTATAACGCCCATTCCAAGAGCCATTTCACAAAGAACGCCAACTCCATACTCGCTGATTTTTGTTTTTTCTGACAAGTCGATTCGGGTAATTCCAGAGTCACCGGCATTTTCAATTTCAGAAAGAATTCCTGTTTCAAGCATTGTTCTGATTGCCTGATATGTCAGCGGCGCAAAAGCAATTTTTTGAGCCTCAAATTTTGCATCTATCGCACGAATATTATCGTTTTTAAATTTTTCGTAATCAAAAAAAGAAGAATCCATCAAAAACCCACCAAGTTAAAAGATATTCAACTGTAACACGGATAAAAAAAATTTACCACAGCATTTGTAAGCCATCTTTTTTATACTGCTCGAACTTTTTATCTTTGCTTATAAGAATAAGATTGTTCCGAATCGCAGTATGAATCAAAAGCCTGTCAAAAGGATCACGGTGCTCTTTTTTAAGAGGAAGTTCTGAATATGTTATAAAATCATAAGGTTCAGGAACAAGAATTGAAAAATTATACTCATCCGCAATGTTCGGCAGATGATATATCTCAAGATTTCCCAAATCCAATTTTTTTAACTGATATTTTATCGCGATTTCCCACAAACTTATTGAACTTAGAAAAATCTCATTTTCAGCATCACTTATCACTTCGTAAACTTTTTTTGATAATTTTTCCGCACTTCTAAATGACCATATAAAAGCATGTGTATCAAGCAAATATTTCATACAAGCGGCTCCACTTCATCCAAAGAATTTACACCTAAGAATTCTTCAAGTGTAATCTTTCCATCACCGACTTCGGTAAAAGTTCCCTTGTAAGTTCCAAGAACACGACGTTTTTTCTTCGCCTTTTCGACTCCTGTTATGCGGGCAACAGGCTTTTTTGAGCGTCCATACAAAATTTCCACATCATTGCCAGCTTTAATCTGCTGCAAAACCATAGAAAACCGAGCCTTTAAATCTCCAACTGTCATCTGCAACATAGATTTCCTCCACAAATCAAGAATAGCAGACAAGTTGACAACTTGTCAAATAAATTCATGTCAACTTGACAAGCTTTTTTTTGTAAATTCTTAAAAAAGCGGGTATTGTACGTTTCTCTATCGGGAAAGCGGGCGTTGCGGGCGGCGTTTGAGCCCGCAGAGGGGATAGGCCGCAATGAAATGCGGACGCAAGGGGAGACTTCCCCCTTCATTATTTTTTTTGTTTCGTCTTGTTTATTTTCCTATTTATATTCCTTTAATTGACAGTTAATCGTATTAAATGTAGTATTTCAGATACTAATATCTATCTCTTTTGGAGTAAAAATCAATGGCTACAAAGTATGTTTACTTTTTTGGTAACGGCGACGCTGAAGGTGATGAATCAATGCGTCCTATCCTTGGTGGTAAAGGTGCTAACCTTGCTCAGATGGCAAAGGCTCCTTTAAGTCTTCCAGTTCCACCGGGATTCACAATTTCTATCGACGTTTGTCAGGAATACTACAAGTTGGGAAGAAAATATCCTGATGGTCTTGCTGCTCAGGTTGATGAATATCTTAACAAACTCGAAACTGTATTCGGCAAAAAACTTGGCGATGAAAACGATCCACTTCTCGTATCAGTTCGCTCTGGCGCTGCTGAATCTATGCCTGGTATGATGGACACAATCCTCAACCTTGGTCTTAACGATAAATCTGTTGTTGGTCTTGCTAACAAAACTAACAATCCTCGCTTTGCATGGGACGCTTACCGCCGCTTTATCCAGATGTTCGGTGACGTTGCAATGGGCGTTGAACACGCAAAATTTGAAGCAATCATTGATGAAGTAAAAGCTGTTCGCGGTATCAAACAGGATACAGAACTTACAACTGAAGAACTCCAGACAATCGTTTCTAAGTACAAGGAAATGTACAAAAAAGAAAAGGGCGAAGATTTCCCTCAGAATCCAAAAGATCAGATGTGGGCTGCTATTGGCGCTGTATTTGGTTCTTGGATGAACGAACGTGCTATCATTTACCGCAAACTCAACAACATTGACGAAAATGTTATCAAGGGAACTGCTGTAACTGTTATGGCAATGGTATTCGGTAACATGGGCGAAACTTCTGGAACTGGTGTTGCATTCTCTCGAGACCCTTCTACTGGTGAAAACCACTTTATGGCTGAATATCTTATCAATGCTCAGGGTGAAGACGTTGTAGCTGGTATCCGCACTCCAATGGATATTTCTGCCCTTGAAAAACAGCAGCCAGAAATCTTTAAGGAAATCTCTACAATCCGTGATCGCCTTGAAGCTCACTACCGCGATATGCAGGATATGGAATTCACTGTTCAGGAAGGAAAACTCTTCATGCTTCAGTGCCGCAACGGTAAACGAACTGGTCCTGCAGCTGTTAAGATGGCTGTAGACATGGTTGGTGAAGGAATGATTACAAAAGAAGAAGCACTTCTTCGCGTAAAACCAGATCAGCTTGATCAGTTGCTCCACCCACAGTTTGATTCAAAAGCTCTTAAATCTGCAAAACCTTTGGCATCTGCACTTAACGCTTCTCCTGGAGCTGGTTGTGGTCAGATTGTTTTCACAGCAGAAGAAGCTGTTGAATGGGACAAAGCTGGCAAGAAAGTTATGCTTGTTCGCAAAGAAACTTCTCCAGATGACATCGCAGGTATGTATGTTGCTCAGGGTATCTTGACTTCTACAGGTGGACGAACATCACACGCTGCCGTTGTAGCTCGTGGTATGGGAACTCCTTGTGTTTGCGGTTGTTCTGATGTTGTATTTAATGGAAAAGATTCTGTTACAATCGGCGGAAAGAAATTCAAGAAAGGTGATTTCATTTCTATCGACGGTTCAACAGGTAACGTATACGGTGAAGTAATTCCTGTAACTCCAGCTGCTGTTTCTGGCGACCTTGAAACATTCCTTGGATGGGCTGATGAAGTTCGAGCTGCTTCAGTTCGCACAACTCCATCTGGAAAAACTGTTAAGGGATTCGATGTTCTTGCTAACGCTGAACAGAACGAAGCTCCACAGGCATTCCGCTTTGGTGCAGCTGGTATCGGTCTTTGCCGTACAGAACACATGTTCTTTGAAGAACCAAAACTCACTTCTTTCCAGAAGATGATTATTTCTGACTCAACAGAAGAAAGAAAAGCTAACCTTGCTGCAATTCTTCCACTTCAGAAGAAAGACTTCTACAATATCATCAAGACAATGGAAGGACGCGCTGTAACAATCCGTCTTCTTGACCCGCCGTTGAATGAGTTCGTTCAGGCTGAAACACCTGCTTTGGCAAAGGCTTTGGCTAAGAAACTTGGCGTAAAGGTTGACTTCATCGAAAAGAAATACTCTGAATTGAATGAACACAACCCTATGCTTGGACACCGTGGTTGCCGTCTTGCAATTACATATCCAGAAATTTATGAAATGCAGGTTGAAGCTATCGCTTTGGCAACAGCTCAGGCTGAAAAAGAAGGTCTTAAGCACGATGTTCGCATCATGATTCCAAACGTAACAACATTTGCTGAATTGAAACAGATTCGCGCTCAGGCAGAAGCTGTAATCGCAAAAGTAAATGAATCTGAAAAAGTTTCATTGAAGTTCCAGATTGGTTCTATGATCGAATTCCCACGCGCAGCAGCTACAGCTGATAAAATTGCTGAATACGCTGACTTCTTCTCATTCGGTACAAACGATCTTACACAGACAACATTCGGCTTCAGCCGAGATGACTACTCTAAGTTCATCGATTCTTACTTGGATCAGAAGATTCTTCTTCAGGATCCATTCAAGACTTTGGATGAAGATGGTGTTGGTGTAATGATTGGTCTTGCAGAAGAAAAGGGACGCTCTGTAAAAGCAGATCTTCACCTTGGAATCTGTGGTGAACATGGTGGAGACCCAGCTTCTATCGCGCTTTGCTACAAGCTTGGCTTGAACTACGTTTCTTGCTCACCATTCCGCGTACCAGCAGCTCGTCTTGCCGGCGCACAGGCTGTTATTAAAGCTAACAAATAGTTATGGCGTGCCGCGAGTTTTGTGAGTATAAACGAACAAAACTCGTTAGCAAACCGCAAGGTTTGCGTCGAGCACAGGCTGTAATTAAGGTCAGCAAATAACCGAGAATTAAAAACTCGGAACAAAATCGTAAGGCTTTGGCTAAATTTGAACGCTCGGCAACGTTGTTGGGAGATGTAAAAGTTTAGTCAGAGTTTAACAAATCGGGCTAAAACAAAAAAAGAAAAACAAGTAAGCAAATATAAATTGCCGGATTTGTTATAGAAGAAAAATAAATTGATGTTGCTTTTTTGCGATGTTAATTTTCACCATAGAAGTTTTCCATAGTGAACCCAGAAAACTATGGCTTAGCTAAAATCCCCCAAGAAAAGTTTTTTCTTGGGAGATTTTTTTTAACCTGAAACTTTTTTATTAAATTATGCTCTTTTCATCATTCTATTTACATCGGTAATCCCTAAGAGCAAGTTTGGAACATATAGATCTTCATCTAAAGAATCCCAATGAATTCCTAAACCACCACCACTCAACTCATAGTGACTCAAATCTTCTTTAGATGCACTAGAAAGATTTGGAAAAAAAACCAAAGGAACTGAAAGTTGCCGTCCATCAACCAAAAGAAGCCACAAATTTTCTTTGTCTGTCCAAACTTTTTGAGCCTTAGCACTATTCAAAGAAATATCCATTCCACGCCCCTTTATTTTTGTAATATGAATATGACAAGGTTCTAAAGGACTTCCTTCATTCGAGAAAAAGTTTAAAAACTGAATTGAGTGAACGAATTTTAAAAGATATTGAAGATGTTTTAAATTTACTGTAATCAACTGGGGTTTTAGGGGCGGAGCCCCTAGGAGAATGGGGTATGGCGAAGACACGAAGTGGCTGAGCCTAGGGGAAAGGCTTTTCCCCCAAAAAAAAATAAAAAAAAGTCGGGAAATTTTTAAATGTGGAGTTTTTTTGGTTGTTCAGAAAAAATAAAAGCAATATAATTTTTGTATGAAGAAGAGTTTTTTCGGTGTTTTTTTGAATGATCATTTTGTGTTGTTTACGAGCGTCCTTTCGGGGATTTTGTGCGCGCTGTACGTTTGGAAGGGTTTTTCCGAGGGATTTTTTATTGGAACTTGGGTTATTGCCCTGATGAATTTTTTGTATATTCCGGCGGCGGCAATTTTTAAGCGCAAATGTTTTTCGTATTTTTATTTGGTTTATGCGGTCATTCTTGTTTTTATGATTGCGTTTGAAAAAACGTTCCTTTTTAACAATTATACTGCGCTTTTTCTTGTTTGCATTGTTATTATGATTAAGCCGCAAGTGAGGTTTGTTGCAATTTCGCTGTATATTGCGGCAATTTGCGTGGCATTTTCGATTAATGGCGAGAGTGTTTTTCATTTTCTGATTCATTTGACGCGAACTTTTTGGTTTTTTGGAACGGTTTTCTTTGTTACTGAAAATAATTTTGAGCGCAAGAAACTGATTCTTTATGAGGATGAGATAAAAATTCTGGCTCAACTTTGTGATGGGAAAATTTATCAGAAAGAAGTTGAGGGTTTTAGCGAAAATACGGTTTACCGAAAACTAAAAGCTGCCCGCGAGAGAAACGGAAATCTTACGCGCGAGCAGCTTGTTGAATTATTCAAAAAAGAACAGATTGAGAAAAATTCTCTGCACGAATAATTTTTTGCGTTCGGTTTGACTTTGGTTGCTTTTTGAAATTTATTTGCGTGCGGCCAGTTCTTTATCCAAAAGATACAAACCTTCCGGCGTGGAACCGAAATTTTCATACTTTTCAATAAGATTTTTGGCATTTTGTTCTTCTTCTAGCTGTTCACTTATAAACCATTCCAAAAAATTCTTGGCAAAAAGGTCTTTTTCTTTTTCCGCCTGAAAGTAAAGCGTGCTTATAAGGTTTGTAACGTATTCTTCATGCTCAAGGGATTGTGATAAAACCTGCGAAATGTTTTCAACTTTATTTTTAGGTGCAGAAATTGGAAGCAGTTCGATTGGCTGATTCACTTTGCATAGATAATCGTAGATTTTCATGGCATGGGATTCTTCTTCTTTTGCCTGAATTTTGTACCAATTTGAAAAACCGGAAAGTCCTTTTTTATCAAAAAATGCGGAAAATCCAAGATAAATGTACGCAGATTCAAATTCTTTCTGAATTTGCGTGTTTAACATTGACGATAATAATGTGCTCATAAATTCCTCCTATGATAGATTGGATAGCGTTTTTTAGTTTTTTATTAACGCTGATTTTTTTAGCCTGAAAAAATTCGATATTTCGTTAATATTCTGCTTTCCATAATTTGTGTATGTTGCAATATTCGTAAGCTGCCTGAACTCGCTCGCCAGTCATAACTGCAAAATCAACGCTTGGAGAATTTCCTGGCTTTAGCCATTTTTGCTGCAAACCTTTGTCTGTTTCCAGCAGAATCCATTCAATGTAATGCTCTGATTCTGACGGATGAAGTTTTGAGCCAACCGTAACCGAAACTGTATTTCCAGAAACTTTTATTACTGGAATGTGTTTTTCCATTGCTCCATCCGAAGTTCCTGGCAAAAGAGCCTGCATTTCTTCCCCACAACAAACTGTCGGAACTCCAGAATCCTTTACAATTGCAATAATTTTTCCGCAATGCCTACAATAATAAAATTTTAACTGCATAAAAGCCTCCTTTTGAATCTGCTTTTGCGATTACGACTTTAAGATAGCACAATTTTTTGTTCTTCCAAGAAAAATCACCCGCAAACGGTCATCAAAAAATCACCACGACTTTGATGAGAGGAAAATTTTATAAAAATCAGAAATTGAATCGTAAAAATAAGTAAAAAATCAAACCCTTCACAAAAACAATCAAAAATCCCCAAACTTTTCTAAAATCAGTCATCTCGCTGAAAAAAAATCTCTTGCATCAAAAAAATCTCTCTGGCGCAAAAAAAGCACCTCCCCTATCAGGAAAAAATGAACTTTTTGAATAGGGGAGACCGCGCCATCTTACAGCCACTTTCCATAAGGGCGATTCTGTCAATCAAAAGGCTGTTTTTCGCATGCTTACGTTCAATACAATATTGGAGGATAAGATGAAAAAATTATTCGCTTTCAT